>Ga0209023_10001219_pt1 | contig 35314 bp, 36 predicted proteins | sample LakOneMetagenome_FD_187468 | JGI IMG/M metagenome (GOLD analysis project Ga0209023, IMG submission 187468) | Freshwater and sediment microbial communities from Lake Erie, Canada (SPAdes) (version 2) | ecosystem: Environmental > Aquatic > Freshwater > Lentic | place: Lake Erie, Canada...
TCCGGAAGACCCCGGCGCCCTGCGCGTGCTGGCGCTGGCGCTGCAGCAGGCGGGCGAGCCCGAAGAAGCGCTCGCCACCGTCGAACGCGGCATCGGCCTGGCGCCGCAGGACGCGGACCTGCACTTCGTGCACGCGACCCTGCTGATGGGTCGGCAGCGCCTGGAAGAAGCCCGGGCGGCGCTCGAAAACGCCACCAGCGCCAATCCCAACCAGTTCGGCGCCTACATCCTGCAGTCCCAACTCGCGCTGGGCCTCGGCGACCTGGAGGAGGCGGGGCGCCTGCGCACCCTGGCCGCGCGCATCGCGCCGGACCACCCGTGGGTGCAGGCCATCGACGGCATGCTCGCCCTGCGCGCCGGCGACGCCGAGGGCGCGCTTGCGCTGCTGGCGCCCGCCGCCGACGCCGTGCCCGGGGATCCGCAGGTCCGCCTCGCGCTGGCGATGGCCTACCTGCAGAACGGACACCTCGCCTTCGCCGAACAGGCATTGCGAGGCCTGCTCGGCGACAACGGCGAAGCGAACGGCCTGCGGGTGTTGCTCGCCGACCTGATGCGGCGACAGGATCGTCCGGGCGAAGCCTTCGACGCGCTCCAGCCGCAACTGTCCGCTTCCGGCGCCCCGCACGCGCTGCGGGTCTATGCCGCAGATCTCGCGCTGCTCGCGGGACGTTCGCAGGATGCATTGCCATTGCTGCGCGAAGCGCTGGCCGAACGGCCCGGCGACGGGCATGTGCTCGCGGCCATCGGCGAAGCCTGGCAGCGCAGCGGCGACCGTGCCGACGCGATGGCCACGCTCGATGCGGCGATCGCGACTTCGCCCGGGATCGATGCGCTCTGGCAGGCGCGCCTGCGCTTCCACGACGGCGATCCGGCGTCGGCGCTGGCGCTGGTGGATCGCTGGCAGCGGGCGTTGCCCGAATCGGTGCCCGCGGCGATGGCGCGCATGCGCGTGGCCGACCTGGCCGGCGACGAGGATGCCGCGCAGGCCGCGGCCGAACGCCTGGTCGCGATGCAGCCGGGCCACGGGCCGGGCGAGATGCGGCTGATCCAAGGCCTGCAGAAGCGCGATCCGGCAGCGGCCATCGCCCACATCGAAGGCCTGCTGCAGCGGTCGCAGGACGAACCGAGCCGCCGGCTGCTGCGCGAGTGGCTGGCCCTGGCGCAGGACCATGCCGGCCGGACTGCGGATGCAGCGGCCAACTGGATCGCGCTGCAGGCCGACATCGCGGCGCAGCGGCTCCCGCTTCCCGAGTTCGCGCCGGCGGCGGCCGCGAGCGCGGCGTCGGAGGCGGCGTCAGCGACGCAACCGGCCGTCGCCTTCCTCGCCGGACCCCCGGGCTCGCGGGTCGAGCAACTGGCGCTCGCGCTGCAGGCGGTGATCGACGGCTTCCGCGTCGACCGCTTCGGCGCGACCCCCCCGCGCGACGGGTTCCAGAACTACCGTTCGGCGTTCGAACTCGCCGAGGGCAGGCTCGATGCGGAGGCGTTCGTAGCGCAATGGCGCGACGCGCTGCCCGCGCGCGGCGTGGCCAACGGCGAAATCGTCGACTGGCTGCTGTGGTGGGACAACGCGTGGGCGAACGCGCTGGCGAAATCCCTGCCCGGTGCGCTGCTGCTGGTGGCGGTACGCGATCCGCGCGACATGCTGCTGGACTGGATCGCCTTCGGTGCGCCGGCGCCCTTCCGGATCGAATCCGCGCGCGCGGCGGCGGCATGGCTCGCCGCGCAACTGGAGCAGTTCGTCGCGCTCGAACGGCACGGGACGCTGCCGCATCGCATCCTGCGCCTGGACGACATCGCGCAGGATCCGGCGAAGTTGCTGGCCCTGCTGTCCGAGGCGCTGGAAACCCCGATGCCGCAGGTGCAGCCGGAACTCGCGCCGCCGCATTTCCCCGCGGGGCACTGGCGCGATTATCGCGATGCGCTGGGGGATGCGTTCGCGCTGCTGGCCCCGGTGGCGGTCCGCCTCGGCTACCCTGAGGACTGAACCGACGCGGAGCCCGCCATGCAGTTGCGCAGCGACAGTTTCGAGCACCGCGGGCCGATCGCCCCCGAATTCGCGCTCGGTGCGCCCGGCGGTTTCGGCGGCAACCGCAATCCGCACCTTGCGTGGAGCGACGTGCCCGCGGGCACGCGATCGTTCGCGCTGCTGTGCATCGATACCGACGCGCCGACCGACGGCGCGCTGGTCGCCGATGCATCGACGCCGATCCCGATCGAGCATCCGCGCGGGGATTTCGTGCACTGGGCGGTGGCGAACATTCCGGCCGACCTGCGCGAAATCGCGGCGGGCGGTTGCAGCGACGGACTCACCAAGCGTGGCAAAGCCGCCGGCAGCGATGCGGGCGGCGCGCGCGGGCTGAACGACTACACCGGCTGGTTCGCCGGCGACGCCGACATGGGCGGCGACTGGTTCGGCTACGACGGCCCGTACCCGCCGGCGCACGACCTGCGCACGCACCGCTATTTCTTCCGCCTGTTCGCGCTGGACGCCGCGAAACTTGATCTTCCGGCGAAATTCACTGCGGCCGACGTGCTGCATGCGATGCAGGGACGCGTACTCGGCGAAACGGCGATCTACGGGACGTATTCGTTGCACGAAGGCGCGTGATGCGGGGTTTGCGCTTACGACTTCGGGAGAATCGGAGTCCGGGGCGCCAGGAAGACGCCATACGGATCGGGAAATCGGTATCTGCATCGGCTACGCAGCCCTGGCCTTGCGGCCAAGGATCGGGTCGCCCCGCAGAAGATGACACCCGAATCGCGACGCGGTCTCGACCGACGCGCGATCGAATCTCACGCCGCCGCCGGCAACCACAGCAGCAATGCCGCGCCGAGCAGGAGGCGATACACCGCGAAGGCGGTGAAGCGATGGCTCTGGATGTAGCGGAGCAGCCACTTCACCGCGACGAAGGCGGTGATTGTCGATACGGCGAACGCGACGGCGAGCGCGCTCCAGTCCTCGTGGCCGATGCCGCCGTTCTTCGCCAGCTTCAGCAGTTCGTAGCCGGTGGCGGCGAACATGGTCGGGATCCCGACCAGGAACGCGAACTCGGTCGCGGCGGCGCGGCTGGTGGTGCCGGCGAGCAGGGCGACGAAGATCGTGGCCGCGCTGCGCGAGGTGCCGGGGAACACGCCGGCGACGACCTGGGCGATGCCGACGAGGATCGCTGTGATCCACGACACCGCGGTGCGTTCGCCTTCGCGCGCCGCGCGCTTCGCCGCGAGCTGTTCGGCCACGACCATCCAGGCCGCGCCGATGATCAGCGCCCACGCCACCGGACGCACGCTGTCCGGCAACTCCCAGCCCAGTTTCTTCACCAGCAGGCCGCCGACCGCGGTCACCGCGAACGACAGCAGCAGCTTCAGCGCATAGCTGCGCGCCTGTGCCGGCCCGAGCGCGATGCCGGCCGGGTCGTGGCTGGCAGGCGCGCGACGGCCGAGGAACCCGAGCAGCAGGTCCCACAGCCGCCGCCGGTAGATCGCGACCACCGCCAGGATCGCGCCCGCTTGGATCGCGATGTTGAACAGCTCGCTGCGCGCGCCCAGCCAGTGTTCGGCGATGAGCAGGTGGCCAGTACTGGAGACGGGCAGGAATTCGGTGATGCCCTCGATGAGGCCGAGCAGGATCGCGGAAACGAGGTCGGACATGGGCAGGACCGGATCGGCGTCAGCCCGGGAGCATAGCCCAAGGTCGGGAACGAGGCGGACTTGGTGCAAATGCCGCGACACTTGCCCGAATATGGTGCAAAAAGCCTTCGCGAGCGCGACAAGCCGCTTTTAAATCAACGACTTGCAGGAAGCGCCCGGCTGGCATGGCGCTTGCATTGTCCTCGGCACCCACCATCCACCACGAGGCCGCGCCATGTCGCTCGAACACGTCGAGAAGCTGATCAAGGACCACAAGGTCGAATTCGTCGACCTGCGCTTCGCCGACATGCGCGGCGTGCAGCACCACGTCACCTTCCCGAAATCGATCGTCGATGCCTCGCTGTTCGAGGACGGCAAGATGTTCGACGGCTCCTCGATCAGCGGCTGGAAGGGCATCAACGAATCGGACATGGTGCTGCTGCCCGATGCGGACACCGCCTTCCTCGATCCGTTCACCGCCGATCCCACGCTGGTGCTGACCTGCGACATCCTGGATCCGGCGACGATGCAGGCCTATTCGCGCGATCCGCGCGGCGTCGCCAAGCGCGCCGAGGCCTACCTGAAGGCGTCGGGGATCGCCGACCAGGCGTTCTTCGGTCCCGAGCCGGAGTTCTTCATCTTCGACAGCGTGCGATTCGCCAACGAGATGGGGCATACCTTCTTCCACGTCGATTCCGAGGAAGCGCACTGGAACTCCGGCCGCGAGTACGACGGCGGCAATACCGGCTACCGGCCGATGGTGAAGGGCGGCTACTTCCCGGTCGCGCCGCTGGATTCGCTGCACGACATCCGCGCCGAGATGTGCAAGACGCTGGAACAGGTCGGCATGGAAGTCGAGGTGCACCACCACGAGGTGGCGAATGCGGGCCAGTGCGAGATCGGCACCCGGTTCAATTCGCTGGTGAAGAAGGCGGACGAACTGCTGACGATGAAGTACGTGATCAAGAACGTCGCGCACCGCAACGGCAAGACCGCGACCTTCATGCCCAAGCCGATCGTCGGCGACAACGGCAGCGGAATGCATGTGCACCAGTCGCTCGCGAAGGACGGCAAGAACCTGTTCTCCGGCGACGGCTATGGCGGCCTGTCGCAGGTGGCGCTGTGGTACATCGGCGGTATCTTCAGGCATGCGCGCGCGATCAACGCGTTCGCGAACTCCACCACCAACTCCTACAAGCGCCTGGTGCCGGGTTTCGAAGCGCCGGTGATGCTGGCCTATTCGGCGCGCAACCGCTCGGCGTCGTGCCGCATTCCCTACGTCGCCAACCCGAAGGCGCGCCGCATCGAGATCCGCTTCCCCGATCCGATGAACTCCGGCTACCTGATCTTCGCCGCGCTGATGATGGCCGGCCTCGACGGCATCAAGAACCAGATCGACCCCGGCGCGCCCAGCGACAAGGATCTCTACGACCTGCCGCCCGAGGAAGAGAAGAACATCCCCACCGTCTGCCATTCGCTGGACCAGGCGCTCGAAGCGCTGGACCGGGACCGCGAGTTCCTCAAGGCCGGCGGCGTGTTCACCGACGACTTCATCGACGGCTACATCGCGCTGAAGATGAAGGAAGTGACTTCGTTCCGCGCGGCGACCCACCCGCTCGAATACCAGATGTACTACACGCTCTGACCGACACGGCGAACCCCGCGCGTGCGGGGTTCGCCGCTTCCCGGCACCATGAACGACTTCGCCATCCGCGACGCGACCGGCGCAGACGCGGCGGCCATCGCCGCCATCTACGACGTGCACGTTCGCGGCACCATCGTCACGTTCGAACTCGAGGAGGTCGGCGCGGAGGAGATGGCTCGACGCATCGCCGAGGTGCATTCGCGCGGCCTGCCGTGGCTGGTCGCGACCGAATACGGCCGCGTGCTCGGCTACGCGCATGCCGGGCCGTGGAAGTCGCGCGCGGCGTACGCGCGCACGGTGGAGACCTCGATCTACCTGGCCGACGCGGCGCGCGGCCGCGGCTTGGGCAAGCGCTTGTACGCGGCGTTGATCGAACGCCTGCGCGCGGCCGGCATGCACGTCGCGATCGGCGGGGCCTCCCTGCCGAACCCGGCGAGCACCGCCCTGCACGAGGCGCTCGGCTTCGAATACGTGGGCGCGTTCCGGGAAACCGGATTCAAGTTCGGGCGCTGGATCGACGTCGGCTACTGGCAGCTGCGGCTGCAGGACTGAACTCGCGGACCCGGGCAATTTGCACTATCTTGGTGCAATGTCCGTGGACGCCGTCTTCGCCCCCGCCGTCGAGCAGCTGGCCACGCCGGTGCTGTGGCTCGATGCCGATGGCCGCATCGCCGGGGCCAACCCGGCTTGCGCACGCTGGCTGGGCATCAGCCTGCGGCGCCTGCCCGGGCTGCCGCTGGCGGCGCTGGAAGCCGAGGGCGACGCGCTGGCCCGGGCGCTGGGCGACACCGGATCCGATCGCGATTTCGCGCGCCTGCGCCGGGTCGCGATGGCGTTTCCCGGGACCGAGCCCCCGCGCTTCGCCGACCTGTGGCTGTCGCGGCGCGAGGACGGCCGCTGGTGGCTGGAAGCGCAGCCTGTGGAGGAATTCCCCGGCGAGGATCCCGCGGTGGCGTTGCCCTCGGCGCTCTCGGCCGCGCTGAAGGGCCTCGCCCACGAATTGCGCAACCCGCTGGCGGGTCTCAAGGGCGCGGCGCAATTGCTGGCGCGGCGCAGCCAGGGCGATTCGACCTCGCGCGAACTCACGGAGCTGATCGAATCCGAAGTGGGGCGCCTCGCCGCCTTGCTCGATCGCCTGCTGTCGCCGGCGCCGGCGCGTCCGTTCGAAGCCCTGAACATCCACGCCGTGCTCGAACGGGTGTTGCGCCTGGCCGAGAACGACGCCGGCTGGGCGGTGAAGCTGGTCCGCGACTACGATCCCAGCCTGCCCGAACTCGACGGCGACCCGGACCGTTTGACGCAGGCGACGTGGAACCTGGTGCGCAACGCGATCGAGGCCGGTGCCGCCAGCGTGACCCTGCGCACCCGCGCCGAGCACGGCGTGCGCATCGGCGACGCAGCGCCGGCGACGGTGCTGCGCATGGAAATCGTCGACGACGGCGGCGGCGTCCCCGACGACCTCGCCGAACGCATCTTCCTGCCGCTGGTGTCCGGCCGCGCGGAAGGCAGCGGGCTCGGGCTCGCGCTGGCGCAACAGGTCGCGCGCGAGCATCGCGGTTCGCTCGCCTATCGTTCGCGCCCGGGGCATACCGTGTTCACGCTGCTGCTGCCGCTGGCGAGCGGGGAACCGGACGATGGCTGATCCGGCGCGCATCTGGGTGGTGGATGACGACCACGGCGTGCGTTTCGTGCTCGCGACCGCATTGCGCGAGGCCGGCTATGCGGTGGAGGGCTTCGATTCGGCGCAGGCCGCCTTCGCCGCGCTCGCATCGAAGGGCATGCCCGACCTGTTGTTCACCGACGTGCGCATGCCGGGCGACGACGGACTGGTGCTGCTCGACCGGTTGAAGGCGCGGCACCCGCGATTGCCGGTGATCGTGATGAGCGCCTACACCGACCTCGCCAGTACCGCCGGTGCGTTCCGCGGGGGTGCGCACGAATTCCTGTCCAAGCCCTTCGACCTCGACCACGCGGTCGCGCTCGCGGCGCGCGCGTTGCCGGAATCGCATTCGTCGAAAGCGCCGGTCGTACCGCCTTCTCCGCCGCCGTCCATGCACGACGAGGCACCGCAACTGCTCGGCGACTCGCCGCGGATGCAGGCGCTGTTCCGCGCCATGGGCCGGGTCGCGGCCGCGCCACTGAACGTGCTCGTCACCGGAGAGACCGGCACCGGCAAGGAACTGGTCGCGCGTGCGCTGCATCGCGAGTCGCCGCGCGCGCGCAAGCCCTTCATCGCGCTCAACACCGCGGCCATTCCGGCCGAATTGCTCGAAAGCGAGTTGTTCGGGCACGAGGCCGGCGCGTTCACCGGCGCGACGAAGCGCCACGTCGGCCGCTTCGAGCAGGCGGACGGCGGGACCTTGTTCCTCGACGAGATCGGCGACATGCCGCCGGCGCTGCAGACGCGCCTGTTGCGCGTGCTCGCCGAAGGCGAGTTCTTCCGCGTCGGCGGGCGCGAGCTCATCAGGGTGGACGTGCGCGTCATCGCCGCCACCCACCAGCCGCTGGAAACGCTGGTCGCAGACGGTCGCTTCCGCGCGGATCTGCTGCATCGCCTCGACGTCGTGCGGCTGCGCCTGCCGCCCCTGCGCGAGCGCCGCGAGGACGTGCCCGCGCTCGCGTCGCGTTTCCTCGCCGCGGCCGCGGAAAAGCTGCAGGCGCCGGCGAAGCGCCTGTCGCCGGCCGCGCTGGAACGTCTCCAGGCCCACGACTGGCCCGGCAACGTGCGCGAACTCGAGAACCTGTGCTGGCGCCTCGCCGCGCTCGCGCCGGGCGCGACGCTCGGGGTGCGCGACCTGGACGAAGCCGAAGGCCCGCTCGCGGCAGGCACGGACGAAGGCGATGCCTGGGAAGCCGCGCTCGCGCGGTGGGCACGCGCGCAACTGGTCGAAGGCGCGCCGGAATTGCATGCGCAGGCGCGCTCGCGGCTCGACCGCGTGCTGCTGCAGGCAGCGCTGGCGCACAGCGATGGCCATCGCGGCAATGCGGCGGAGAAGCTCGGCGTGGGGCGCAACACGCTCACGCGCAAGCTCGGGCCCCGGCGCAAGCGGCGCTGAAGATCACCGGATCGAAACATCGCCTGCGCGAGCATTGCGGACTTCCACCGGAGATCGCCATGCAACTTCGAATGCTCCCGCTGGCGGCTTCGCTCGCGGTGCTGGCCGGTTGCGCCAGCCAGTCCGCGGCCAATGCATCGTCGACCGGCATGCCGGCCAATGGCGTCGAGATGGCCAGCGTCGCGCTCGCACCCGCCTCCGGCAGCCAGGTCAGCGGGAAGCTCATGCTGATGCCGATGGGCGATGGCGTGCACGTGACCGGCGACATCGGCGGGCTCGCGCCGAACAGCACGCACGGATTCCACATCCACGAGAAGGGCGATTGCAGCGCGGTCGATGCGTCCAGCGCCGGCGGGCATTTCAACCCGACCACGCAGCCGCACGGTCGCTACACCGCTCCGCAGCACCACATGGGCGACAACGACAACCTCGTCGCCGACGCAAGCGGCGTGGCCCACGTGAACGCGCATTTCCCGGGAGCCGCGCTCGGCGGTGGCGGCGCCGACGACGTGATCGGCAAGGCGATCGTCGTGCATGCCGATGCGGACGACTACACCACGCAACCGTCGGGAAATGCCGGCGCGCGCATCGCCTGCGGCGTGATCACCGCGCCCTGAGTGCGTGAATCGCCGCGGGAGCGGCGTCAGCCGCGACGGCGGGAACGGGCGCGACGGTGAGGCTGGTCGTCGATCGAGGCGAGATCAGGCATCGACGTAGTCGAATTCCGCCTCGATGCCGTGCGCGGCGAGCACCGCGGCGAATTGCCGCAGTCGCGCCTCGTAGTCGGCGTAACCGCGCGCGGCGCGATCGGGGGCGATGTCATCCGGCAGGCCGGAAAGCTCCCGCTGCCAGCGCGTGGGCGATGCCATTTCGAGGTGGGCCACGCCGTCCAGATAGGCCACGCGAGGCTCCGGCGGCGCATCGACCTCGACGCATCCGACCGGCGCCACCAGGGCGACCTCGATCACCGGCCACAACGCGCGCAGGCCGGCGTGTTCGTACTGCAACGCCATCATCGCGACCAGGTCGTGCACGGTGAACAGGCGCGCGTGTTCGATGCGCGCGGCGAACGCCTCCTGCGCCAGCAGCGCGGTGCGCGCCGAAGCCATCCCGCGATCCAGCAGCTCGACTTCGAGGCGTTCCTGCAGTTGCGCCGCCCGGGGCCCGACCAGCACGAACGGCAGCACCCGCAGCGCGCCGCCGCGCAACTCGGGCTCGGCCATGAATGGCAGCGGGACGCGCCCCTGCGCATCGGCACCGAAGGCGAAGATGCGCGCGGCCTGCGCTTCCCCGCGCGGTGCGCGCGCATGCAACTCGACCAGCCTGCGATGCAGCGGCCATCCCGGGCGCAAGGCCTCGGCCGGGTCGAAGTGCGCGGCGGCGAGCACGAGGTCGCACTCCGCGGCGTCTGCCGAGATCCGCGCGAGGTCGTGGGCGAGGGCTTCGGCCAGCGCCATTGCGGCGTCGGTGGCGAGCGCATCGACGCCGATCGCGCCGTCGGCGAGTTCGAGCGCGAGCAGGCCGGCGGCAGTGGTGTCAGTCTCGTGCATGGCCTCGCGTCGTGATTGGCCGCGAACGGACGCGGCGCTAGACTGCGGCCATTATGCCCGGGCGTGCCGCGCGGGCCGCGCATCGAGGTGCAACGACATGCTCCAGGGCCGTCCCGTCGCCGTGCTCGGCGGCGTTCGCATCCCCTTCTGCCGGCAGAACACGGCGTATGCCGACGTCGGCAACCTCGGCATGGGCGTGCGCACGCTCGGCGCGCTGGTCGAGAAATTCGGACTGCACGGCCAGGTGCTCGGCGAGGTCGCGTTCGGCGCGGTGATCAAGCATCCGTTCGACTGGAACCTCGCGCGCGAGGCTACGCTGTCCTCCGGACTCTCGCCGCTGACCCCGGGGATCACCCTGCAGCGCGCCTGCGGCACCTCGCTCGACAGCATCATCACCGTCGCCAACAAGATCGCCGCGGGGCAGATCGAGGTCGGCATCGGCGGCGGCAGCGACACCACGTCCGACGTGCCCATCGTCTATGGCCAGGCCCTGCGCCGGCGCCTGCTCGAGGCTGCGCGCGCGAAGACGACCAGGGACAGGCTGGCCGCGTTCAAGGGCTTCCATTTCCGCGAACTGAAGCCCGAATTCCCCGGCGTCGCGGAGCCGCGCACCGGCAAGTCGATGGGCGACCACTGCGAGGACATGGCCAAGGAGTGGAACATTTCGCGCGATTCGCAGGACGAACTCGCGGTCGCCTCGCACCACAAGCTCGCCGCCGCCTACGAACGCGGGTTCTTCGATGACCTCGTGGTCAGTTTCCGCGGCGTGGCCCGCGACAACAACCTGCGCCCGGACACCAGTATCGAGAAACTGGCGACGCTCAAGCCCGCGTTCGACAAGACCTCGGGCCGCGGCACGCTGACCGCCGGCAATTCCACTCCGCTCACCGACGGCGCGGCCGCATGCCTGGTCGCCTCCGAGGAGTGGGCCGCGAAGCACGGCCACGAAGTGCTGTGCCGGATCCGCGACACGCAGGTGGCCGCGGTCGATTTCGTGCACGGCGAAGGCCTGCTGATGGCGCCGACCATCGCGGTGCCCGAGATGCTCGCGCGCAACGGGCTCACGCTGCAGGACTTCGACCTGTACGAAATCCACGAGGCCTTCGCCGCGCAGGTGCTGTGCACGCTGCGCGCCTGGGAGAGCGAGGATTACTGCAGGAACCGCCTCGGACTGGACGCGCCGCTGGGTCGCATCGATCCGGCGAAGCTCAACATCAACGGTTCCTCGCTGGCCACCGGCCATCCGTTCGCCGCGACGGGCGCGCGCATCGTCGCCACCGCGGCGAAGGAGCTGCAGCAGCGCGGCGGTGGCCGTTGCCTGGTGTCGATCTGCACCGCCGGCGGCATGGGCGTGGTGGCGATCCTGGAGCGCTGAGCGAAAGTCCGAAGAGAGTCGACCCCATCGGGTTTCACGTCGTTGCTAGCATCTCGGGACGTGCGCCGGCGTTCGATCGGCGGCGGCAAGTTGCTTGAGCTGACCGAGTAGCCGTTCGAATTTCGCGTCCCGATTGCGTCTTGTCGCTGGGCACGCGCACGGTCAGCTTGCCGCGCAAGGGGCTGCGCACGAAGCTGGCGGCGCAACGCGCGCAATCGACGCAGCAGCAATCGGGATCCGCGGCGGCCGATGGCGGCAAGCTGGGACAGAAGGTCATGCGATCCAGGCCCGCCGCGGCGAGGGCGCGAATCGCGATGAAGCCCTGCTGGCGATGAAGGAATTCCAGGATCGCGCGGACTTCTGCACGATCACCATGGCCCTGCATCAGGATCCGCAGGTGCGCAAGACCGTGCGCACCGACGTGGAAGCCTCGTTAGGCGACAACGGCCCCGGATTCTTCACCCGACTGGGCGAATCCCGGCGGGTCGGATGGCAATGGGGCCGCGCCGAAACCCCGAATCACCCGCGCAATTGCGGGATGCCGTTCTCGTCGCGCAGCTCGTGCGCGGTTTCGTCGATGCGGCCGGGCGAATCGCCAACGGGCAATTCCAGCGCCGGTTCGCCACGCGCCACGCGCAGCGCGTTCGCGTAGCTGCGTTGCGCGCGCGCCATGTCGCCGACGCCGACGTACGCATGCCCGAATTCCTCCCACGCATCCGCGCCCGCGCCTTGCGCGATCGCGCGATGCAGGTTGGCTTCGGCCTCGGGCCAGCGGCCATCGGCACGATCCAGCCTTGCCGATGCCAGCAGCAAGGCGGGGCTCGACGGGTGGGCCCGCAACCACCGTTCGACGTTGGCGCGACGCTGCTCTGCGCGGCCGTCGACCGGCAGGGTGCCGTAGCGCGCGGCGAGTGTTTCGTCCCAGCGCGCGTCGAGCGCCTGCTCCACCGCCTTCAGCGCGGCCTCGTCCCAGTGCAGCGCCATGGCGCGTTCCGCATACGCGAGCACCACGTCGGGTTCGTTGCGGACGGCCTTCGGAAGGCGATCACGGAAGTCGGCAAGCGCGTTCGCATCGCCGGCTTCGTGCAATGCGGCCGCCGCCCAGCGTTCCTGCAGTGCATCGAGTTCCGCATCGGTCAAGGCCTGCTGCTTGCGCAACGTGCCGAGCAGGCCGTAGGCCTCGGCCGACTTGCCGCTTGCGGCGAGCGCCTGGGCACGCAAGGCGAGCCCGCGCGGCGGCAGCGGTTGCGCGGCTGGCGCATCGAGCGCGACCAGCGCGTCCGTCGGGCGTTGGTCGGCGAGGGCCTGCTCGGCCAGCGCGATCGCCCGCGCGCCGGCATGGCGCGGATCCAGTGCGTCGATGTGCGCCTGGGCGGCGGCGACATCGCCGCGCGCCCGCGCCGCGCGAGCCGCGGCGATCCGCGCGACGGCCGAGTCGTCGCCGTCCGTGGCGGCGCGCGCCAGCGCCTGTTCGGCGCGCGCGTAGTGCCCGCCGTGCAGCGCGTCGAGGCCTTCGCCCAGGCGCGCCCGCGCATTGCGGTCGCTGCGCTCGCGCCATGCGCGGAACGGCAGCGTGACCAATTTCCAGAGCAGGCCCAGCACCAGCAGCGCGGCGAGGATGCCGATGACCATCGCCGCGACGGTGCTGGTGTAATCCATGCCGCGGAAACGCACCAGCACGTAGCCGGGGTCGGCCAGCAGGAATTGCGCGGCGAGCGCGCCCAGCAGCGCGAGCACGATCCAGAACAGCAGGCTGCGGAACAGGTTCATGGCGACCTTCCTTGCGGGACGGGCAGACCCTAGCGCATGCCGCGTCGCGCCATCGTCGCGGACATGAACACGCGCCGACTCAGTGCGCGGCGCGCAGCGCCTGCAGTTGCTGCAGGGTGCTGCCCAGCACCGGCACCGATAGCGCCAGCGGTTGCGCGCGCAACGCCTGCAGCCGGGCATCGAGCGCGCGACGCCGCGGCGACTCCGGCCATAGCCGATGCAGCCACAGGCCGGCGCGGTCCAGTGCTTCGCGCCACGCGACGGCATCGCGGCGTTCGGCCGCGATACGAGCCAGATCGAGTTCGAGATCCAGCCCGGCGCGCGCGGCGAGGCGATCGGGCGCGTCGGTGGCGACGGCGCCGTTGCTCGGCTGCACGCGCACCACGCGCGACAACAGGCGTCGCCACCACGGCGCCCGCGCATCGTCGCTCGGCAATGCTTCGCCGGCCGCTGGCAATGCAGCGGAAAACGCAGCGAGCCCGCGCAGCGCGGCCACGCGCGGATCCGCGCCGAGCGCATCGAGCGCGTTGCGTTCCTGCAGCAGCGCCTGCCGCAGGTCGAGCAGCCGCGGGTCGTCGATGCGTTCGAGCAGGGTCGCGGCGATCGCATAGGCACGGCGCGCGCCGTCGAGGTCGCCGGCCAGTTGCAGGCGTTGCTGGCCCATCGCCAGCAGCAGCGCGGTTTCGTCGAGGAACAGGGCCTGCGCGCCGTGGCGATCAGGTTCTGCCAGCGTTTCCACCGTCTGTTCGAGCAGGGCCGAGCGCTGGCCGAGGCCGAGCAGTTCCTCGCGCAGCACGCGGTTGGTCGCTTCGGCCTGCTGCAGGCGCAGCGATTGCGCGCGCTGCTCTCCGCGCAACGCATCCAGGCGCGCGCCCAAGGCATCGGCCTGTTCGGCGACGCTGCGCCGGGTCTCCGCATCGTGCGCAGACCATGCCCGCCAGCCGCGCCAGCCGGCGAACGCGAGCGCGGCGCAGAGCGCAAGCGCCAGCCAGGGCGCGCCGCGGCCGGAGTGCGATGCAGGCGTGGATTCGGGGGAGGTCACGGCGCGGGGGAAAGGCGAATCGTGGCGCGCATGCTACCGGATCGACGCCGCCATCGCCGCGACCAGGTCGCGCGGCCGCGCACTGGCGGCGACCACGACACGGCCGCCGAATCCGGCCTCGCGCGCCGCTTGCGCGAGGCGTTCGCTCGCCGCGGCGACATCGGCGCGGAGCAGCCTTTCCGCAAGCTGGGCGGGCAGGCGCGGCATCACGCGCTGCAAGGCTTCGCCGCTGCTCAGCGCAAGCCATGACCGGGCGCGCAACGCGCCCAGCCGCGAGAGCGAAACGGGCGACAACGCCACCTCGACGCGACGGTACACGTCGGCACGCAGCACCTTCGCGCCGCGTGCGCGCAGTGCCGTCGCGATGAGGCCGCGTCCGCCGGGCGCGGTGAGCAACCCGACCTCGCGTCCGCGCAACGCCCGCAGGCCGGCAAGCGCGAGCAGGCCCTCGCTGTCCATCCGCGGCGGCGAAACCGCATCGGCGATGCCGGCGCGGCGCAAGGCCGCGGCGGTGCCGGCGCCCACCGCATACCAGCATTGCCCGCGCCGCATCCGCAACGGATGCAGGGCCGAGGCCGCGCGCGCCGCGGCCGGGCTGGTGGCGATCACGATCTCGGCGCGGAGCGTTTCGTGCAACGCGCGCCGGTTCGCGGCATCGGCCTGTACTTCGATCCGCCAGGGCGACAGCGCGAGCGTGCGTGCGCCCTGCGCGGCGGCGGCGCGGCGCATCGCATCGTGCGCGCCGACCGGGCGCAGCGAAATCACATAGCATCCCGCCAGCGGGAGTGGTCTCGCCTTCGCCATGCAACGAGCATACATACATCGATGGAATCCGATTCCGATCCCGAACTGCGGGCGCTGCTCGCGCACTACCGCTCGATGCCGCCGGTCGCGGCCATGCAACTCGGGATCGGCGGCGCCGACGCCGGCAGCCTGCGCCTGCGCGCACCGCTATCGGCCCACGTCAACGACAAGGGCTGCGCGTTCGGGGGCAGCCTCGTCTCGCTGATGACCCTGGCGGGCTGGGGCCTCGCCACGCTCGCGCTGGAGCACGCCGGCCTGCGCGCGGACGTGTTCGTCGCGTCCAGCGAAGTGCGCTATCGCGCGCCGCTGTTCGCCGACCTGGAAGCGATCGCGTCGGCGCAACCCGCCGACTTGGCCGCGTTCGTCGACGCCTTCCGCGCGAAGGGGCGCGCCAGCCTCGAGCTGGATGCGCGCGTGCCACTGCCCGGGGGCGGCAGCGCCTGCGACATGCGTTCGCGCTACGTCGCGGTCGCGAAGGCGGCGTAGGATGGTGCCGACTCCGGCGGGGAACACGACGATGCGCATTCCGTTGCGATGGCTGCTGATCCCGGTGCTGGTCGCGCTGCTCTCCGCCTGCGCCAGCGGCCAGCCGAAGATGAGCGAACTCGACAAGGCGCAGTACGCGTGGTCGGGGGCGATCCGCTGGGGCGATTTCGAAGGCGCCTGGAACCTGCTCGAACCTGCCTATCGGGAAGCGCACCCGCTTACCGACCTCGAGCTCTCGCGCTACAAGCAGATCCAGGTCTCGGGCTACCACGAGCTCGGATCGCAGGTCCTGGCCGAAAGTGCGCGGCGCGAGATCGAGATCGGCGTCATCAACCGCAACACCATGGCCGAGCGGACCCTGCGCTACACCGAGGTCTGGCGCTACGACCCGGCGACCAAGCACTGGTGGATCGCCTCCGGATTGCCGGATTTCTGGGCCGGGGAATAGCCCGGGTTGGCCCCGTCGCCGCCGGCGGGGGACAATGCGCGCCCGTTCCGTCGACGCCGGATGCACGCCACGTGACTTTCGCCGAACTCGCGGCCTTCGCCGGTCGCAACCCGATGCTGTCCGCGGCCTTCGCGGGCCTGACCCTCGCCATCCTCGGGACGGAGGCGATGCGCCTCCTGCGCGGCGGCGGGCGCCTGGCGCCCGCGGGACTGACCGCGCTGGTCAACCGCGAGGATGCGCTGGTGCTGGACGTGCGCGCCGCGCCCGATTTCGAGAAGGGGCATATCCCGGGGGCGAAATCCCTGCCGCTGGCGCAGGTCGATGCCGGGCACAAGTTTCTGGCCGCGGCGAAATCGCGTCCCGTGGTCCTGGTCTGCAAGGCGGGCCAGAGCGCGGAGGGCGCGGCGGGCAAGTTGCGCAAGGCCGGGTTCGAACGGGTGTTCGTGCTCGATGGCGGAATCGACGGCTGGCAACAGGCCGGGTTGCCGCTGGCCAAGGGCCGTTGATCGCGGCGGGTCGCGCCGCAGGCGCATGCCATAATCGCCGCTTTCCCCAAGATTCAGCCGGAGTAAGCCGATGTCCGATACGTTCCCCGCCAACGGCGCCGCGACCGACGCGCAGCCGGCCGGCCCGACCTTCAGCCTCGACAAGCTCTACGTCAAGGACGTTTCGTTCGAGGTGCCCGGTGCCCCGCAGGTGTTCGCGCTCGACATCCCCGGCCAGCCGCAGCTGCAGATGAACCTCGCGCAGTCCGTGCAGCGCCTGGGCGAGGCCGCCTTCGAAGTGCAGCTCGGCATCACCGTCACCTGCACCGCCGAAGACAAGACCCTGTACCTGGCCGAGGTGCAGCAGGCCGGCCTGTTCACCCTCGCCGGGTTCGATCCGCAGACGCTGGATGCGGTGCTCGGCACCATGTGCCCGGCGACGCTGTATCCGTACGCGCGCCAGACCATCGGCGACCTGATCCAGGCCGGTGGTTTCCCGCCGTTCCTGATGCAGCCGCTGAACTTCGAGGGGCTGTACGCGGAAAACCTGCGCCAGCGCGCCGCGCAGCAGCAGGGCGCGGGCACCCTCGGCGATGGCACCGAGACCGCCGGCAACGCCTGAGCCCGGCACGGGCATGGACGCAACGGCCGCACGCCCGGTCGCCGTCCTCGGCGCGGGATCCTGGGGCACGGCGCTCGCCGCGCTGATCGCGCGGCACGGCGATCACGCCGTGCTGTGGGGTCGCGACGCAGGCGTGGTCGAAGCCATCGACCGGCGCCACGAAAACCCGCATTACCTGCCCGGCATCGCATTGCCCGAGGCATTGCGCGCCACCACCGACCTCGCCGGCGCATTGCGCGACGCCGAGCTGGTGCTGGTGGTGGTGCCTTCGCACGCATTCGCGGAAACCCTGCGCGCGCTGGCGCCCCTGCGTCCGGCCGCCGCTGGCGTGGCCTGGGCGACCAAGGGCTTCGAGCCCGGCAGCGGGCGCTTTCTGCACGAGGTCGCCGGCGACGTGCTCGGCGCAGGCGTGCCGCTGGCCGTCGTGACCGGTCCGTCGTTCGCGAAGGAAGTCGCGCAGGGCCTGCCGACCGCGCTCACAGTGCATTCGGACGATGCCGCGTTCGCGCAATGCGTGGCCGACGCCCTGCATGGCCCCGCGTTCCGCGCCTACACCGGCGACGACATGCGCGGTGCCGAACTCGGTGGCGCGATGAAGAACGTGCTCGCGGTCGCCACCGGCGTCGCCGACGGCATGCAGCTCGGCCTCAACGCGCGCGCCGGGCTGATCACCCGCGGCCTCAACGAGATGCTGCGGCTGAACATCGCGATCGGCGGACGCCCGGAGACGCTGATGGGCCTGGCCGGCCTCGGCGACCTGGTGCTCACCTGCACCGGCGACCTGTCGCGCAACCGCCGCCTCGGACTCGCGCTCGGGCGCGGCCAGTCGCTCGACGACGCCGTGCGCGAAATCGGGCAGGTGGTGGAATCGGTGCAGACCGCGGACGAAGTCATGCGCCTGGCGGCGCGCCACGGCGTGGAGTTGCCGATCGCGGAAAACGTACGCGACGTGCTGCACGGCGACATCACCCCGGCCGAAGGCCTGGTGCGCCTGCTCGCGCGCGAGCAGAAGGCCGAATATCCGCAGGAACTGTTTCCCTAGCCCAGCGGGAACTCCGTCCGCCCTGCGGCGTTGCCTGGCCCGGGTCTCCCTCACGTGCCCACGTCTTCGGTGTAGGCCGCCTCGGTCGCGATGATCGCGGCTCCGGCCGGCAGGATGCAGGTCACCGAAAACATGGGATTGCCGAAATCGGTCGCCTCGCCGAAATCCGCGGGAGTCCAGGAGAACTTGCGGTAGCCGGCCACGTCCGTGTTCCCGCTCTTGGTGGAGTAATACGCGTCGCCCCCGGCGGAAGTCCCGCGCATGCCGGTGCACTGCATGGTGTGGTCGGCGCCGTCGATGGTCTGGAAATAGAGGTTCGCGAGCGTGTATGCGGACGACGTCGAGGCGTACTGGCAGATGACGAACTCATTGTCCGTGCCTTCGTTGCGCATGCCGGTTGCGCGCGGGCGCACCTTGGACGAGGTCGTCGGGACGCTCAGTTGGCAGGCGGGCCCGCCCTGGTCCCACTGGGCGCGGCTCTTGTCGATCGCGTGCGCGGGAATGGCACCGAGTGCGGCGCCTGCGAAAAGCAGCGCGGTCGCGGCCTTGTATGCGTCCATCTGGAATGCGTCCGGGAATGGCCTTGGCGGCCGGTTCCCGCCTATGCGTGAAACCGGGGCCAAAGCGGACAGGGCGCGAAACGTTCCCCTTGTTTCGGGCCGGAGCCAGCCCTCGGATCGAATGGGCGTTACGCGCCCACGTCCTCGTCGTAGAAGGCGAGGATGCTGATGATCGCCATCCCGGGCGGGAGGTTGCAGGTGACCGAGAACCCGCGGGACGGCAGCGTCCCCAGCGAGGGATCGAAATAGGCCGAGTTCCATCCGATGCTGACACCTGCGGTGTCGCTGGCGCGCACCAGGATGTTGAAGGTCGAGTAGTACGCGGTCTGCGTGGGATATCCGCTCATGCCGGTGCACGACAGGCTGTGGTCCGACCCGTCGATGCTGGCGAGGATGATGCCTGCCTGCGTGAACGGACTCGACGTCGCCGCGAACTGGCAGATGACGAAGGCGTTGCTCGTGCCCTCGTTGCGCATGCCCGATGCACGCGGGCGCACCTGCGTTGACGTGGTCGGGACGCTCAGCTGGCAGGCGGGTCCGCCCTGGTCTTCCATGATCCGCTGGAGGGTCGCGCCGGGCGCCGGCAGGGCGGCCAGCAGGCCGGCCACGGACACCATGGCCGCGGCGGTGCGCAAGAAGTTCATCGCTGCATTTCCGGAAAGGGCCGCGTTGGCCGGTTCCCCCCTATGCGCGGAACCGGGCCGGAAGCGGACATGCCGGGCGAAAAAAACCCCGGCCGTTTCCGGCCGGGGCGTCGCGACGTCGGGGGAGAGAGATCTGTCGCGGTTGCTGCGCGTCGGTGCCGCCCGTCACCAGCTGAAGCGCGGACCGACGAACCACTGGGTATCGCCGCTGACGAACTTGACGTCGCCGTTGATGCCCCAGTTCGGGTTGAACTTCACCTGCGCGCCGACGCGGCCGTAGAAGTCGCCGTCGTACTGGTCGCCGTTCTCGTAGCCAGCGAGCGCATAGCCTTCGAGGTTCGGGGTCATCGCGCTGCGCACGCCGGCTTCGGCGCTGTAGCCGTCGAAGTTGGCGCCGGCGCCGGCATCGAACTTCTCGTAGGCCACGCGGGTGACGAGGTCCGTGTTGCTTGCGCCGAGCTGGTGGTTGTAGCCGACGCCGAGGCGCCACTGGTCGAAGTCGATGCTGGTGTTGTCGATCTTCTGGTTGCTGTAGGCGCCGAACACGGACCAGTTCGGGGTGAACGCCGCCGAGCCGTTCAGGCCCCAGCCGTCGGCGTCGCCGGAATCGGTCTTGGTGGCGACATACCCGCCTTCGAGATAGTTGTAGCTCAGGCCGGGGTTGCCGCTTTCCTGCGCCGAGGCGGCGAAGGGCAGTGCGGCCAGCAGGGAAAGGGCAAGCAAAGCGCGCTTCATGGGGGAACCTCTTCTGTTGTTTGTTATGGCCGGCGCTGAGGCGAACCGTTCGCAGCCGGCGTGCGCAGTATCGAGATGGCCTTTCAACATGCCCTGAATAATGAACTGCGAGGTTCAGGAACTTTTGCGGAACCGGCCGGTCACGCCGCGCCGTCGAAGTCCTGCTGCCGCCACGCCTCGAACACCGTCACCGCGACCGCGTTGGACAGGTTCAGGCTGCGGCTGCCGGCGCGCATCGGCAGGCGCAGTCGCCGTGTTTCGGGAATCGCCGCGAACACCGCTTCGGGCAGGCCCGCGGTTTCGCAACCGAACAGGAACGCGTCGTTCGCGCGGAAACGCGGTGCGTCGAAGCGCACGCCGCCGCGCGTCGACAACGCGAACACGCGCGGCGCCGAACCCGAGGTCGAGGCGATGTCGGCGAACGCGTCGTCGAGCCCCTCGTGCACGCGCAGGGTCGCGTACTCGTGGTAGTCGAGGCCGGCGCGCTTGAGTTGCCGGTCGTCGAGCGAGAACCCGAGCGGGCGCACCAGGTGCAGGGTGGCCCCCGTGTTCGCGCACAGGCGGATGACGTTGCCGGTGTTGGGCGGGATTTCCGGCCGGAACAGGATGACGTGGAACATCCGGTCAGCGCGTCACCAGGCGATCGCTTCGCCGCGCCAGTCGCGCAGCCGCAACGGCGTGGATGCGTCGGTCGCGTCGATCTGCCGCAGCAGTCCGCGCACCGACTCTGTCGCCTCCACGTTCGCGTTCGCGCCGCCCATGTCGGTCCGCACCCATCCCGGATGCAGCGCCAGGACCGCGATGCCGCGGTCGCGGAGGACCGCCGCGAGCTGCGCGCTCGCCATGTTGAGCGCGGCCTTGCTGATGCAGTAGCTGGGCGTGCCGAAGCGGCCGGCATCGGCGATCGATCCCAGTTCGGAAGAGATGTTGGCAACGCGCGCACCTTCGGCCAGTCGCGATGCCAGCGATTGCGTCAACAGGAACGGGCCGATCGCATTGGTGCGCAGGGTGTCCTCGAGCGCTGCTTCGCGCACCTGGCCCCAGCGCTCGCCCGAATGCAGCACGCCGGCGTTGTTCACCAGCAGGTCGATCCGCGCATCGCCATCGAGCACCAGCCCGAGCTCGTGCACGAATGCATTGCGCGAGGCCTCGCAGGCGACGTCCAGCGGCAGCAGGTGCAGGCGGCCGGGATGGTCCCCGGCCAGTAGGTTGAGCTCGCCGGCCTTGCCCGGATGGCGGCAGGCGGCGAGCACGCGGTCGCCCCGCGCCAGCGACTGGCGGACGAACTCCAGGCCGAGGCCGCGGTTTGAGCCGGTGACGAGGACGATGCGGGGATCCATGGCGCAAGCCTAGCGCGGAGGCGGTGACGGCGCGCGCGGGACTTGTGGCCTAGTGCGGCGGATTCGCGGCCCGCTACCATGTGCGCTTCGTCACACTGCCGCAGGATCCGCATGTCCATCGCCTTCCGTTCCCGTGCCACCGTCCTCGGCATGGCGCTCGCCGCCGCGCTCTCCGGCGGCATCGCGCCCGCCCTCGCCGCCCCGGCCACCGCCGGAATCGACATCCCGTACACGCAATTCACGCTGTCGAACGGCCTGCGCGTGATCGTGCACGAGGACCGCAAGGCGCCGGTGGTGTCGGTCGCGATCTGGTACCACGTCGGTTCCAAGGACGAGGCCGCGGGCAAGACCGGCTTCGCCCACCTGTTCGAACACCTGATGTTCAACGGTTCGGAAAACCACAAGGGCGAATACTTCGAACCCTTCGAGAAGGCCGGCGTCTCCGACATCAACGGCAATACCTGGCTCGACCGCACCATGTATTTCGAGACCGTGCCCACCACCGCGCTGGACATGGCGCTGTGGATGGAATCCGACCGCATGGGCCACCTGCTCGGCGCGATCGACCAGGCCACGCTCGACGAACAGCGCGGCGTGGTGCAGAACGAGAAGCGCCAGGACGAGAACGAGCCCTACGGCCGCATGGGCGAACAGGAACTGGCCGAGATCTACCCCGCCAACCATCCCTACCACCACGACACCATTGGTTCGATGGCGGACCTGAACGCCGCGTCGCTCGAGGACGTCAAGACCTGGTTCCGCGATTACTACGGCGCGGCCAATACCGTGCTGGTGCTGTCCGGCGACATCGACGCGAAGACGGCGAAGGAGAAAGTCGCGAAGTACTTCGGCGACATCCCGGCCGGCCCGCCGGTCGCGCGCCAGGCCGAATGGGTCGCGCCGCGCACCACCTCCTCGCGTTCGCGGATGGAGGATGTCGTGTCGCAGACGCGGATCCTGCGCGAATGGAACATCCCCGCGCGCAGCGAGCGCGACTTCGTGCTGCTCGACCTCGCCGCCGACGTGCTCGGCGGCGGCAAGACTTCGCGCCTGTACCAGCGCCTGGTCTACCAGGACAAGCTGGTGGACTCGGTTTCCGCCAGCGCCAGTCCGTTCGAACTGGGCGGCCAGTTCGAGATCACCGCCGACGTGAAGCAGGGCGCGGACCCGGCCAGGGTCGAAGCGGCCATCGCCGACGAGATGCAGAAGTTCCTCGCCGGTGGCCCGACCGCGGACGAACTCGCGCGCGTGCAGGCGCAGGATCGCGCCGGCACCATCCGCGGCCTCGAGCGCGCGCTGGGCAAGGCCTCGCAATTGGGAGAAAGCGCGCTCTACCTTGGCAGCGCGGATGCCTGGAAGCGGCAGTTCGACTGGCAGCAGCAGGCGACGTCGGCCGACGTGCAGGGCGTGGCGAAGAAATGGCTGGCGCAGGGCGATTACACCCTGACCGTGGTCCCGACCAAGACCGCGCCGAAGGTGGAGGAGGTCGCCGGGCTGCCGGCTTCGCCCGATCGCCCCGCCGACCTCGCGGGCGCGGACACGAGCCGGTTCACGGTCGCGAAGAGCGACGTCGACCGCAGCAAGGGCGTTCCGGAAGTGGGCAGCTTCCCCGACCTGAGTTTCCCCAGGGTCGAGCGCGGGCACCTGAAGAACGGCATCGAGGTCGTGCTGGCGCAGCGCCACACGATTCCCGTGGTGAGCCTGGCCATGCAGTTCGACGCCGGCTACGCCAGCGACGCGGGCGCCAAGCTCGGCACCGCCAGCTTCACCAGCGCGATGCTCGACGAAGGCACGACGACCCTGGATTCGGTCGAGATCGCGCGGCGCCGCGAGCGCCTCGGCATGAACCTCGGCACGGGCTGCGGGCTGGACAGCTGCAGCGCCACCGCCAGCATCCTCAAGTCCAACCTCGCGCCCTCGCTGGCGCTGTTCGCCGACGTGGTCCGCAACCCGGCTTTCCGCGACGCCGACCTCGAGCGCGTGCGCGCGCAATGGATCGCCGGGATCGCGCAGGAGAAGACCCAGCCGACCGGGATCGCGCTGCGCACCCTGCCGCCCCTGCTTTACGGCGACGGGCATCCGTACGCGATCCCGTTCACCGGCAGCGGTACCGAGGCTTCGATCGCTTCGCTGTCCGCCGCCGACCTGCGCGCCTGGCAATCGGCGTGGCTGCGCCCGGACAACGTACGGATCCTGGTCGCCGGCGACATCACGTTGCCCGAAATCACCGCGCAGCTGGACAAGGTGTTCGGCGACTGGAAGGCGGCCGGCGTGGCGAAGGGCAGCAAGTCGATCCCGACCGTCGCCGCGCAGCCGTCGCCGCGCGTGTTCCTGATCGACAAGCCGGGTGCGCAGCAGTCGCTGATCCTCGCCGGCGAACTCGCGCCGCCGACCACCGCGCCGGACAACCTCCAGATCAACACCATGAACGATGCGTTCGGCGGCCAGTTCACCGCGCGCCTCAACATGAACCTGCGCGAGGACAAGCACTGGGCCTACGGCGCCTACAGCTTCTCGCAGGACGCGCTCGGCCAGCGCCCCTTCATGCTGTATGCGCCGGTGCAGACCGACAAGACCACCGAAGCCGCGGCGGAAGTGCTTAAGGAAGCGAAGGACGTGGTCGGCAGCCGTCCGCTGACCGCTGCCGAGATCGCCAAGGTCAAGCAGAGCAACGTGCGCAGCCTGCCCGGTGCCTACGAAACCGCGGGTGCCGTGCTCGGCGCCCTGCAGACCAATGCGCTGTATGGCCGACCCGACGATTACGTCGCCACGCTGAAGCAGCGCACCGAGGCGCAGACCGACGACCAGGTGCGCGCGGCCGCGACCGAGGTCGTCCGTCCCCAGGCGCTGACCTGGGTGATCGTGGGCGACCTGTCGAAGATCGAGGCCGGCATCCGCGGCCTCGGCATCGGCCCGGTGCAGGTGATCGATGCCGATGGCAAGCCGGTGGCGCCGGCGAAGTAATCGTGTCGGCTTTCTCCTCTCCCCTTGCGGGAGAGGATGTCCCGCAGGGACAGGAGAGGGCGTGTGTGCCATTCCCTCTCCCGGCGCTTCGCGCCACCCTTTCCACAAGGGGAGAGGGTTGTTCCTCGCGTTCATTCAATCCGCGACACAATCTCCGCATGCGCAAGCTCCCGATCCTCGTCCTGCTGCTCCCGCTCTCGGCCTGCACCTGGGTGCACATGGCACCCGGCGCGGGCGCGGTGCGGGTCATCGCGGCCGGCCCGGCGCCCGCGAACTGCGAGAACCGCGGCGAGGTCGAGGTCTCGGTCAAGGACAGCCTGGGGCCGTACGAGCGCAACCCGCTGCGGGTCCGGGACGAGCTCGAGACCCTCGCCCGCAACGAAGCCCCGGGCCTGAACGGCGACACGGTGCAGCCGCTGGACGGGCCCGAGGACGGGCGCCAGCGCTACGCGGTCTTGCGCTGCCGGGGCTGAACCGCGCCGGCCGCGGCACTGGCGGGGCCGCCGACGCGGTATCCTGCGCGGTTCCTGCGCTTCATTTCGGTCACGCCCCATGTTGTTCCAGCACGTCGCCATCGCCGGGCTCGCCCACATCGACGCCCCGCGTCGCCTGAGTTCGGACGAGATCAATGCCCGCCTCAAGCCCACCCTCGATCGCCTCGGCATCAAGACCGACGTGCTCAAGGACATCGCCGGCATCCACGCCCGTCACCTGTGGGACGAGGGCATGCAGGCTTCGGACGCCGCCACCCTCGCGGGGGTGAAGGCGCTGGCCGATGCAGGCATCGATCCGGACAAGGTCGGGCTGCTGGTCAATACCTCGGTCAGCCGCGACTACCTCGAGCCGTCCACGGCCTCGATCGTCTCCGGCAACCTCGGCCTGCCCGACACCTGCCAGAACTTCGACGTCGCCAACGCGTGCCTGGCGTTCCTCAACGGCATGGACATCGCCAGCCGCATGATCGAACGCGGCGAGATCGAATACGCCCTCGTGGTCGACGGCGAAACCGCCGACCTCGCGTACGAGAAGACCATCGAGCGACTGCTGAACAGCAACGCCACCGAAGACCAGTTCAAGAACGAACTGGCGACGCTGACGCTGGGTTCCGGCGCCGCGGCGATGGTCCTGGCCCGCGCCGAACTCGCCCCGGGCGCGCCGCGCTACAAGGGCGGCGTGACCCGCGCCGCGACCGAGTGGAACAAGCTGTGCCGCGGCAACCTCGATCGCATGGTGACCGATACCCGCATGCTGCTGATCGAAGGCCTGAAGCTCGCGCAGAAGACCTTCGTCGCGGCCAAGCAGGCGCTGGGCTGGGTGGTGGAGGAAATGGATGAGTTCGTCATCCACCAGGTCAGCCAGGTGCACACCGCGGCGTTCGTGAAGGCCTTCGGCATCGACCCGAAGAAGGTGCTGACCATCTTCGGCGAGCACGGCAACATCGGCCCGGCTTCGGTGCCGATCGTGCTCAGCAAGCTGCGCGAGATGGGCCGCCTGAAGAAGGGCAGCCGCATCGCCCTACTCGGAATCGGTTCCGGCCTGAACTGCTCCATGGCCGAAGTGGTGTGGTGAACGCGATCCATCGATAGGAACGGGGCCGGCATGTCCGGCCCTTTTCATGCCCATGCCGAAACCCTTCCCCGACTATCCGTTCACCCCCGCGCGTTTCGAGGTGCGCCCGGGCATCGCGATGTCGTATCTCGACGAAGGTCCGCGCGACGGCGAGGTCGTGGTGATGCTGCACGGCAATCCGTCGTGGAGCTATTACTGGCGGCACCTCGTGCTCGGGCTTCGCGACCGCTACCGCTGCGTCGTTCCCGACCACGTCGGCATGGGTTTGTCGGATCGTCCGGACGATGCGCATTACGCCTACACGCTGCAATCGCGCATTGACGACCTCGATGCATTGCTGCGGCACCTCCGCATCGATGGCCCGGTCACCCTCGCGGTGCACGACTGGGGCGGCGCGATCGGTTTCGGCTGGGCGCTGCGCGATCCGGCGCGGGTGAAGCGGCTGGTGATCACCAACACCGGTGCGTTCCCGCTGCCGGCGACGAAGCGTTTCCCGAAACGCATCGCCATGGGCCGCGATTCGCGCGTCGGGGGCTGGCTGATCCGCCGCTTCAACCTGTTCGCGCGCGGCGCCGCCCGTTTCGGCACCGAACGCAAGCTGCCGAAGGACGTGCGCGAGGCTTACGTCGGCGTGTACGACGGCTGGAACAAGGCGATTTCGACATTGCGCTTCATGCAGGACATCCCGCTCGCCGAAGGCGACGCGGCGTGGCCGCTGGTGAAGGCGATGGAAGCCGCGTTGCCCGGTTACTCGCATCGCCCCGCCTTCATTGCGTGGGGATTGAACGATTTCGTATTCGACATCAATTTCTTCGACCGATTTCGCGCGGCATTGCCGAATGCGGAAGCGTATGTATATGGCGATGCCAACCATTACGTGCTCGAAGACAAGCACGAGGAATTGGTGCCGATGATCCGCGAATTCCTCGACGCGCATCCGATTCGAACTCCTCTCCCTTGATGGGAGAGGGTGCCCGAAGGGCGGGAGAGGGTGAATCGATCCTGGTGCGTTTTTACACGCGCAAACCGGCCCAATCCTCCGGCACCAGCGGCGGCAGCCCGTGCATGGCGCGGGCGCGGTCGCATTGCGGGCTGGCTTCGCCGTGTTCCCACGCCGCCTGCAGTTCGCGGCAGGGGCTGGGTCGTTGGGAGTACGCCGTGCAATGGGTCGCCACCCCCACCTCGCCGCGCAGCGCGACGCAATGCGGCTGCTTCGCCCAGGTACCGCGCATCGCCAGGCGGTGCGCATCGAGGCGCTCGACGAGTCCGGCGGGCAGGCCGGCGGCGACCGCGCCCGGTTCGGTCTCCGACCAGTGGAAGGCGACGACGAACGCGGCGCAGCAGGCGCCGCAGGACAGGCAGGGATGGGCGCCGGACATGCCGCCATTGTCGGCGACAATGCGCGCATGGGCGACCCGCTTCCCGGAACCTGCAACATCGCCGCGGCGCTTCCGCGGCTGGCGCGCGAGCGCCCGGCGCAGGTCGCGATGCGCTGCCCCGGTCGCGACGGGCGTTATGGCGCGGAGCTGACCTACGCGCAGCTCGATGCGCGCAGCGACGCCATCGCCGCCGGCCTGGCGAAGCGCGGCGTCGTGCGCGGCACGCGCACGGTCCTGATGGTGCGGCCGACGGCGGAATTCTTCCTCGCCATGTTCGCGCTGTTCAAGGCCGGCGCGGTGCCGGTGCTGGTCGATCCGGGCATCGACCGGCGCGCGCTGAAGCAATGCCTCGACGAAGCGCAGCCGCAGGCCTTCATCGGCATCCCGCTGGCGATGCTGGCGAAGTCGCTGCTCGGCTGGGCGAAATCGTCGCGCACGAACATCACCACCGGCTCGCAAGCCGTGCTCGCGAACGCGACGCTCGCGCAGGTCGAGCGCGATGGTGCGAACGCTGCGTCGCAACTCGCCGACACCCGGCCCGAGGATGTCGCCGCGATCCTGTTCACCAGCGGCAGCACCGGCGTGCCGAAAGGCGTGGTGTACCGGCACCGGCATTTCGTCGCCCAGGTCGAGATGCTGCGAAGCGCATTCGACATGGCGCCCGGCGGCGTCGACCTGCCGACGTTCCCGCCGTTCGCGCTGTTCGATCCCGCGCTCGGAATGACCTCGATCATCCCGGACATGGATCCCACGCGGCCGGCGCGCGCCGATCCGCGCAAGCTGCATGCGGCGATCTCGCGATTCGGCGTCGACCAGCTGTTCGGTTCGCCGGCCCTGATGCGGGTGCTGGCCGAACACGGCAAGCCGCTCCCGACGCTCAAGCGCGTCACCAGCGCCGGCGCGCCGGTCCCGCCGGACGTCGTGTCGAAGATGCTGAGACTGCTGCCGCAGGACGCGAAGTTCTGGACGCCCTATGGCGCCACCGAATGCCTGCCGGTTGCGGCGATCGAGGGTCGCGAACTGCTGTCGCTGCGCGAACGCACCGAAGGCGGCGCGGGTACCTGCGTCGGTCGCCCGGTGCCGCCGAACGACGTGCGCCTGATCCGGATCGGCGACGACGCGATCGACGAATGGAGCGATGCGCTGCTCGTGGGCATCGGCCAGGTCGGCGAAATCACCGTTGCCGGGCCGACCGCGACCGATGCGTACTGGAACCGCGATGCGCAAACGAAACTCGCGAAGATCCGCGAAGCATCGTCGGATGGCGCGGAACGCACCATCCACCGCATGGGCGACCTGGGGTATTTCGACGGCGAGGGCCGCTTGTGGTTCTGCGGACGCAAATCGCAGCGCGTCGTCGTCGACGAAACCACGACGCTGTGCACCGAACAGGTCGAGCCGGTGTTCAATGCGCACCCCGATATAGCGCGTACCGCGCTGGTCGGTGTCGGGGCCAAGGGCGCACAACGTCCACTGTTGTGCGTCGAGTTGAAGCTCGGCGTCGACGCCGGGCAGTGGCCGCGGATCGCCGCCGAGCTGCGCCATCTCGCCGACGGCCTCGTGCATACCGCGAAACTGCAGGGATTCCTGCGCTATCCCGGGCCGTTCCCGGTCGACATCCGGCACAACGCCAAGATCGGGCGCGAAAAGCTCGCGGCCTGGGCGGCGAAACAGTCGGTAGAGGACATCCCATGAAACTCCTCGTCACCGGCGGTGGTGGATTCCTCGGCCAGGCCCTGTGCCGCGGCCTGGTCGAGCGCGGGCACGAAGTCGCGAGTTTCAACCGCGGCGATTATCCGGTGCTGCAGGCGCTCGGCGTACAGCAACTGCGCGGCGACCTCGCCGACCGCGATGCGGTGGTGTCGGCATTCGCGCGCGGCTTCGACGCGGTCTTCCACAACGCCGCGAAAGCCGGCGCGTGGGGTTCGTACCAAAGCTATCACTCCGCGAACGTCGTCGGCACGCGCAACGTCATCGACGCCTGCCGCGCGCACGGCATCGGGAAACTCGTCTACACCTCGACCCCGAGCGTGACCCATCGCGCGACGCATCCGGTCGAGGGCGGCACTGCCGAGACCGTGCCCTACGGCGAAGGCTTCAAGGCGCCGTACGCGGCGACCAAGGCGATCGCGGAGAAGGCGGTGCTCGCCGCGAACGACGCCAAGCTCGCGACGGTCGCGCTGCGCCCGCGCCTGATCTGGGGTCCGGGCGACCAGCAGATCCTGCCGCGCCTGGTCGCACGCGCGAAGGCCGGGCGCCTGCGCATCGTCGGCAGCGGCGACAACAAGGTCGACACGACCTACATCGACAACGCCGCGCAGGCGCATTTCGATGCCTTCGACCACCTCGCGCCGGGATCCCCGTGCGCGGGCAGGGCCTATTTCATTTCGAACGGCGAGCCCTGGCCGATGCGCGAACTGCTGAACGCGCTGCTGCGCGCCGCCGGCGCCCCGGAAGTGCACAAGCACCTGCCGTTCCGCGCGGCCTACGCCGCGGGGGTGGTGTGCGAAGGCCTTTGGCGCGCGTTGCCGCTGGACGGGGAGCCGCCGATGACCCGTTTCCTCGCCGAGCAACTCGCGACCGCGCACTGGTATTCGATGGAACCGGCGCGGCGCGACTTCGGCTACGCACCGAGGGTGTCGATGGCCGAGGGCATGCACAGGTTGCAGGCTGCGTTCGCGCGATAATGCCCGGATGAGCGCCTCTCCGTTCAACTGGAAGCAACCCGCCGGCCTCGCGCTGGAAGCCGCGCTCAACCGCGTGCTCGCGCTCGATCCCGATGCGCGGTCCTCCTTGCGCGCGCTCGACGGGCGTCGTGTCGCGCTGCGCATCGAGTCGCCGCCGCTGGCGCTGGAAGTGCGCGTCGACGGCGAGACCCTGCGCGTGGGACCGCTCGACACGGAACGCGAACCCGACCTCGGCGTGCGCGGCACGCTCGCGGGCCTGCTGGCGCAGTTGCCGGTGTTCCGGCGCGACGACGCGCCGCCGGTGGGGAAGTTGCGGATCGAGGGCGATGCCGAACTCGCGCGGCGGCTGCAGCAGCTCGCGAAGAACTTCGATCCGGACTGGCAGCGGCCGTTCGCCGACGTATTCGGCGACGTGATCGGGGTGCAGGTCGCGAAGGCGTTCGCGGCAGCGTTCGGGCAGGCGCGCGAGTTCGCCGCCAACGGCGCGGAAACGCTGGCCGAATACGTGACCGAGGAAAGCCGCGACGTGGTTCCGAAGGCCGAACTCGAGGCCTTCCACGACGACGTCGACGGGTTGCGCGACGACGTCGAGCGCCTCGCCGCCCGGATCGCGCGCCTGGGCCACGCGGGCGGCCGCGCATGAAGCCCGCGCTGCGCGCATTGCGCATCGGGCGGGTGCTGCTGAGGTACCGCCTCGACGACCTCGCCGAAGGTACGCCGGCCGAACGCTGGCTGCGCCTCGCGCGCCCGTTCGTCCCGCGCGCGCCGAAGGACATCGCCGCCCTCCCGCGCGGCGCGCGCCTGCGTCTCGCGCTGCAGGAACTCGGACCGATCTTCGTCAAGTTCGGACAGATCCTGTCCACCCGCCGCGACCTCATCCCCGAGGACGTCGCGGTCGAACTCGCGTTGTTGCAGGACCAGGTCGCGCCGTTCGACGGCGAGACCGCGCGCCAGTTGGTGGAAGCGGCATTGGCGCGCCCGGTCGCGGAAGCGTTCGCGTCCTTCGACACCGCGCCGCTCGCCTCCGCCAGCATCGCCCAGGTGCATGCGGCGACGATGGCGGATGGTCGCGAGGTGGTGGTGAAGGTGCTGCGCCCCGGCATCGAACGCCAGATCGCCGCCGACGTGTCGCTGCTGAAGTGGATCGCCGGGATCGTCGACCGCACCCATCCGAACGCGGACAAGATCCGGCCGCGCGAAGTCGTCGCCGAGGTCGAGAACACCCTCGCCGCCGAACTCGACCTGCAGCGAGAAGCCGCGAACGCCTCGGTGCTGCGCCGCAACTGGCAGGGTTCGCCCGACCTGTTCGTGCCTGAGCCGATCTGGTCGCACACCGCGCAGCGCGCGATGACGATGGAACGCGTGCGCGGCATCCCCAGCGACGACATCGCCGCGCTGGACGCGGCCGGGGTCGACCGCAAGGCGCTCGCCGCGAAGGGCGTTCGCGTGTTCTACCAGCAGGTGTTCCGCGACAACTTCTTCCACGCCGACGCGCACGCCGGCAACATCTGGGTCGATCCGGATCCGTCGCGCAGGCACGACCCGCGCTTCATCGCGCTCGATTTCGGCATCGTCGGCCAGCTCTCCAGCGAGGACCAGTACTACCTCGCGGAGAATTTCATGGCGATCTTCCAGCGCGATTACCGCCGCATCGCGGAACTGCACGTGCAGGCCGGATGGATGCCGGCGCACATCCGCATCGACGAACTCGAGGCCGCGGCCCGCGCGGTGTGCGAGCCGTACTTCACCCGGCCGCTGAGCGAGATCTCGCTGGCCGAGGTGCTGGTGAAGCTGTTCCGCACCGCGCAACGCTACGAGCTCACCCTGCAGCCGCAATTGATCCTGCTGCAGAAGACCCTGCTCAACATCGAGGGCGTCGGCCGCCAGCTCGACCCGGAGATCGACATCTGGGCGGTGGCGCGGCCGGTGCTGGAGAAGATCCTGGTCGAACGCTACAGCCCGCAACGCCTGCTCGGCGAATTCCGCAAGCGCCTGCCGGAAATGGTGACGCATGCGCCGGACATGCCGCGGCTGCTGCATGGCTGGCTGCAGCAGCAGGTCGAGGGCAAGCACGAACTGGGGATGCGCTCGCGCGACGTGCGCGAGGTCGCCCAGCAGCTCGCGGCGATGCAGCGGCGGATCGTGTCCGCGATCCTGGGCGTCGGCCTGCTGGTGGTCGCGGCGGTGCTGTACGCGCTCGAAGCCGGAGGCCCGCACCTGTTCGGCGCGCCGGTGTCGGCTTGGATCGCCGGCCTCGGCGGCGCGTGGGCCCTGCTCGCGGCCTGGCCCTGGCGCAAGTGAATGCGGCCGGCGCCCTGCCGGTGTGCCTGCTCGACGAACGCTACGCGGTGGTCGACAAGCCCGCGGGGCTGATGGTGCACGACAGCGAACTCGCGCGCGGCGAAACCGACTTCGCGGCCGATCGCCTGCGCGAACAGTTCGGCAAGCCGGTCTTCCTCGTGCACCGGCTCGATCGCGCCACCAGCGGCTGCCTGCTGCTCGCCTTCGACCGCGAGGCCGCGTCCGCGTTGGGCAAGGCGCTGATGGCGCGCGACGTGGAAAAGGATTACCTCGCGGTCTGCCGCGGCTGGCCGGCGGAAGCGCGCTTCGCCATCGACCATCCGCTGGACGGCGGCCCGGGCAAGCCGCAAAAGAAGCCGGCGGTGACCGAATTCGAGCGCCTCGCTACCTGCGAACTCGACATGCCGTCGGCGGGATTCGAGACCTCGCGCTACGCGCTGTTGCGCGCGCGGCCGCTGACCGGGCGCTTCCGCCAGATCCGTCGCCACCTCAAGCACGTTTCGCACCACCTGGTCGGCGACACCAGCCACGGCGACGGGCGCCACAACCGCGCGTTCCGGATGCTCGGCATCCACCGCATGCTGCTGCACGCCGAGCGACTCGCGTTCGTGCATCCGTTCACGGGAGAACGCGTCGAAGCGCGCGCCGAGCCGGACGCGGAATTCGCGAAGGCGCTGGCGCTGTTCGGGCGGCCGGCGCCGTAGCGCCGGTCAGGGCCGGGGACGCGTCGACTTCGGCGCCGCGGTTTCCTCGTCCACCATCGCCTTGACCTCGGCCATGGTGTCGCGGACGAGCGGTTGCATTTCCTGCATCGACAGCGCCATCGCCTGCGGGGCCTTCTTCAGGATCGACGCGCCTTCCGGACTGGAATAGAAGGCGATCATCGCGTCGACCTCCTGCTTGCTGAACACCTGCGCATAGACCTTGCGGATGACCGGTTCCAGCGCCTCCCACGAAAGATGCCTGAGCGTGAGCGCATTGGTTTTCTCCAGCAGGTCCTGCATGCGCGCGCGCTCGGCGTCGGACAGGTCCTTGCCGAAGGCATCGACCACCATCGCCTGCTGCGAAGCGGACATCTGCTTGAGCATGCCGTCCATCATCGATTGCATGTCCAGCGCCTTGAGCAGGCGGTCGACGTCGGCGTCCGTTGCCTGCGTGGACACCGGCGCGGGCGCGGCCGTGGCGTCGGCGGCGAACGCCGTCGCGGAGGCGAAGGAAGCGGCGAGGAACAGGGCGAAGGCGATTCGGCGCATGGCTGGCTCCGGAAGCGAGGATGCATCCTCGCAACCCGCGTCCGGGGCCGCAACCGCGTCCCGCTAGAATCCCCGCATGCTGCAGGTCGAACGCATCGCCATCCCCGACGAGGAACTGATCGAACGCTTCGTGCGCGCGTCCGGGCCGGGCGGGCAGAACGTCAACAAGGTCGCGACCGCGGTGGAGTTGCGCTTCGACATCGCCAACTCGCCGTCGCTGCCCGAACCGGTGCGCGCGCGCCTGCTCGCCAGACGCGACCGGCGCGTGACCGCGGACGGCGTGCTGGTGATCGCCGCGCAACGCTTCCGCACCCAGGAACGCAACCGCGAGGACGCGCGCGAGCGGCTCGCGCATTTCATCGAAACCGGGCTGCACGCGCCCAAGCCGCGGATCGCCACCAAACCGACCCGCGGCTCCCGGGAACGCCGCTTGGGCGACAAACGCGGGCGTGCGACGATCAAGCGGGGACGCACGGGACGGGACTGGGATTGAGCGGATCGGCCGACAACGACGTGGTGCTGGCACTGCCGCCGAACGCGCCGCGGATGCCGCGCAACCGCGTCGCGGCCTGGGCCGGTCGCGCGATCCTGCGCGCCGGCGGCTGGCGCATGGCCGGCGCATTGCCGGACATCCCCAGGGCGGTACTGATCGCCGCGCCGCACTCGTCGAACTGGGACGGGCTGTGGGGATTCGCCGCCAAGCTCGCGATGGGCGTGAAGCTGTCGATCCTGGGCAAGGACAGCCTGCTGCGGATCCCGGTGCTCGGTTCGCTGTTGCGCTGGCAGGGCGTGATCCCGGTCGACCGCAGCGCGTCGCACGGCGTGGTCGAACAGGCCGCGGAGGCGATCCGGGGCGCCGATCGCATGTGGTACGCGATCGCGCCCGAGGGCACCCGCAAGTGGGTCGAGCGCTGGAAACCCGGCTTCTGGCACATCGCGCGCAAGGCCGGGGTACCGGTGATCCCGGTGTATTTCGATTACCCGAGCAGGACCATCGGCGTCGGCGAGCCGTTCGAGCCGGGCGCCGACATGCATGCCGACATCGCGCGCATCCAGCGCTGGTACCGGCCCTACCAGGGGCGCAACCACGACGTGGTGCAACCGCGGGACTGAGGCGCGCGTCCGCGCCACCGGTCCGGGCGGATCCTAGCGTTCGGAAGGGCCGCTGGCGTAGGCGTCGCGTGGCGCCGAGAGCTCGGGCTGGATGAGTTCGACGAACGCGCGCGCCTGCGCGCTGAGGTACTTGCCCTTGCGCATCACCACGCCGTAGCTGCGCGGCGGGAACCAGCGCGCCAGCGAGCGTGCGGCCAGGCGTTGGCGATCGGCTTCGGTCAGGCAGATCGCGGTGACGATGCTGATGCCCAGACCCATCGCCACGTACTGCTTGATCACCTCCCAGCCCCCGACTTCCAGTGCCACGGTGTACGGCACCCGGTTCTGCTGGAACACCAGGTCGATGAGGCGATAGGTGGTCAGTCGCTTGGGCGGCAGGATCAGCCCGTAGGGCGAGAGGTCGGCGAGTTCGAGTTCGCGCTTGTGCGCCAGCGGATGGTCCGGCGGGGCAATCAGCATCGGCTCGAAGCGGTAGACCGGCGTGTAGCCGAGGTCGGCCGGGACATCGAGCATCGAGCCCACCGCCAGGTCCACCGCATCGCTGCGCAGCAGGTCCAAGCCGCTGGCGCCGGTGACGTTGTGCAGGGTCAGGCGCACGTCGGGGTGGTGCTGGCGGAAGGCTTCGACGATGCCCGGCAGCAGGTAGAGGATGGTCGAACTGCCGGCGGCCACGTGCAGCTCCCCGGCATCGAGCCCGCGCACCTGCTCGCGGAAATTCCCGGCGAGCCCGTCCAGGCCTTCCACCAGGGGTCGCGCCATCTCGTAGAACAGCGCGCCCTCGCGGGTTGGGACCAGCCGCCGGCCGCTGCGTTCG
>Ga0209023_10001220_pt1 | contig 35311 bp, 34 predicted proteins | sample LakOneMetagenome_FD_187468 | JGI IMG/M metagenome (GOLD analysis project Ga0209023, IMG submission 187468) | Freshwater and sediment microbial communities from Lake Erie, Canada (SPAdes) (version 2) | ecosystem: Environmental > Aquatic > Freshwater > Lentic | place: Lake Erie, Canada...
TCCCCAGCCGTCCCGCCCCTCAACCCGTGCGACCTAGAAACGCCGATCGAGTGACAAGGCGTGAGTCGCAGCCGAAATCCTATTCTGCAAGATAAAAAGAACAAATAGGAAATAAATAGGAAATTGCCCTGCCGTCAGTGCTTCGCTGCGCTCGTAATGACGGAACGGGATTGGCCCAAAATGATCAGCGCCTGGCGCGGGCCACTGCGATCGCCGCTTTGAGCTGGTCATAACCGACCGCGCCGTTGAGGACGGTATCGCCCACCACCCAGCTTGGCGTGCCCGTCAATTGCAGCGTCTGCTGGAGCGAGAGGTTGGCGGCAATTTCCTGCCTTACAGCGGCGGACTTTTCCGCCTCTTTCGCACGGCCGATATCGGTGCGCGCCTTTTCCATTGCATCGCCGATGATCTGCGGCGTCAGCCGACCCGCCCGGTAAAGCGCGCGGTGGAATTCGCCATAATTGCCCTGCTCGGCCACCGCGAGGCTGGCCAGTGCGGCATCGAGGCTCTGCGGCCCGAGGATCGGCAGTTCGCGATAGACGACCTTCAGCTTCTTGTCCTCGGCCAGCAGCCGTTCGACATCGGGCCGGCTGGCGCGGCAATAGGTGCAGGCATAATCGAAGAACTGAACCAGCGTGACATCCGCATCCGCCGCCCCTTCCCACGCCCCGGCAAAGGGCTTTTCGATCTGCACGCGGTTATCATCGACGAGTTTCTTGTTCTCCCGCGCTTCGAGATTGCGCATCGCCTCGGGCAGGATTTCGGGGTGAGTGAGGATATATTCGCGCACCACCTGTTCGATTGCCGCCTTGTCCGCCGTGTTGACCGGTTGCGGCTTTTCCACGGCATGGACAGCGAGCGCCGCCCCGCCGGCCCCCAGCAACGTTGCAAGGATCAAGGTCATGTTGTTCTTAAGCCCTTCGTTCACCGGCGTTTGCGCTTTTCATCCTCGGCTGCGGCTTTGGACACGATCGCAATATCCTGCGCGCGGATCCAGTCGGGCGAGCCTTGCGGCAAGCCGCGCACGGCGACTTCCGCATTGACAAGGGCAAGCCGCGGCTGGCCTTCAAGCTGATAGCGTTCGGCCGTGGCCATGGCCGCGCGCGGCGCATCGCCCTCACGGTCGTAGACGACCCCCAATTGATACCAGGCGAAGGGATTTTCATTGTCTTTCGTGACCGAAGCCTTGAGGACCTTTTCGGCCTCCGCGAAATTGGCCGGGTCTTCGGTCGCGATCAGGGCGTGGCCGAAGAGCGAAGCAATAAGCGGCTGGGAATTGGTCTTGGCGACGGCCTCGCGCAGCAGCGGCAGCGCCTCCATCGGCTTGCCCGATTCGAGCAGGATCTGGCCCTTCAGCTCGAGGAAATAGGGATCGCCCGGCACCGCCTTCAACAGGGCATTGGCTTCTTCCATTGCCTTGTCGGGATAGGCAGACCGGTGCCAGGCGTAGGCCCTGGCGTAGTGCGCCGGGATCGAGCCGTTGCTTTCGGGAAAATCGCGCAGCGTATCGGCGGGGTCCGAAACAAAACCCTGGAGCTTGGCCTTCACCCGCTGGAAACGCGCCTCGATCGCCGGATCGGTCGGTTTGTTCCAGGCAGGGTCTGCCGCGAACTTGTCTTGCAATATGGCGATACGATCGCCTGTCACCGGGTGATCGGAGGCGAAACTGTCTTGCGTGCTGGCGCCGTAGCGGAATTCATAGCCCTGCAGCTTTTTGAAGAAGCTGATCATGCCCTTGCCGCTGATCCCGGTGGCGGTGAGATAGGTCTGCGCCGCCGAATCCGCAGTTGCCTCCTGCGTCCGGGTGAAGGCGAGGAACTTGCTGATCGCGACCTGCTGGCCGGCGCCCAATATCCCTGCGCCCGCCTCACCCGCCCCGGCGGCAATCGCCGCCGCGCCGAGCAGCAGGCTCAGCAGCATGATGCCCGTCGCCTGCTTGGCCCCTTCTTCCGAACGCAAGACATGCCCGCCGGCGACATGGCCCAGTTCATGGGCGATAACACCCTGCACTTCATTGGCATTTTCGGCAGCAGCCAGAAGCCCCGAATGGATGAAGACGTCTTGCCCGCCCGCCGTAAAGGCGTTGATCGACTTGTCTCCGATCAGCACGATGCGGACATTGCGCGGATCGAGCCCCGCCGCCTTGATGAGCGGCAGCGACATGTCATGGAACAGCGCTTCGGTCTCCGCATCGCGCAGGATCGATTGCGCCATGACTGGCTGGACCAGCAACGGCCAGACAAGCAGGAACGCGAAGATCGCGCGAAGGGTTGAACGGGGCCGAAAGGCAAACGAAGCCATAAGCTTAACTCTCACCCTCCAAGCCTGAACGGGAGATGAAAATGCCCCCGATCAGGATTCCGGTCCGAACGTCCGCTGCCACCAGCCGCGCCGGGGGCCGCCCTCTTCCCCTTCGCCCTCACCCACTTCCGCCGACACCGGCTCCGCCGCAAGCGGCATCGCTGCCTGAGCGGCATCGGCCTTGGGCTTGCGCGCGCGCTTGGGCTTCGCCGCTTCCGGCTCAACCGGGGCGGGTTCGGCTGCGACTTCTGCCTTCGGTTCGGCCTTTTTGCGGGTGCGCTTGGGCTTTTCCGCTGGAGCTTCGGCCTCAACGACGGGTTCGACAGGGGCCGCTTCCTCGACCTTGGCCTTTACCGATCGCCTGCGTGGCTTCTTCGGTGCCTCTTCGGCGCCGGTTTCGGCGACTTCGGCTGATGCTTCGGCAGCGACTGCATCCGAGACGGCCTCTTCGGCTTCCGTAGTCACGGCTTCGGGCCGGTCGCCACGGCGGCCACGACCACCGCGCCGGCCACGACGGCCGCGACGGCGCGCGCCGTCTTCCTCACCCTCTTCGGCGCCGGCTTCACGCGGAGCCTGGGCTTCGCTTGCCTCAGCCGGCTGGGCCGATTCTTCGCCGACCGGGCGTTCATCGCCGTCCTCGCGACGGCCGCGACGGCCGCGACGGCGGCGCGAGCGCTTGCGCCGTGCATCGCCGTCATGACCTTCACGATTACGGGCCTCGGACTCGACCGTTTCTTCCTCTTCGTCCTCGAAATCCTCAACGCTATCGAGGTCATCCTCTTCCTCGATCACCAGCGGCTCGATCTTCGGGCGGAACGCCGGGGGCGGACCGCTGGCTTCGACGACCATGCGCGCGCCTTCGGTCTCGTCATCGGGGAAAATGTCGATCGAGACGCCATAGCGTTCCTCGATTTCGGCCAATTCGCCACGCTTGCGGTTGAGGACGTAGATCGTCGCTTCCTGGCTCGCGCGGAGCGACAGGCGGCTGCCATTGCCCTTGGCCGCTTCTTCCTCGAGCAAGCGCAACGCAGAGAGCGCGGCGGACGAAGCCGTGCGGACCAGCCCCGTGCCTTCGCAATGCGGGCACTGGCGGGTCGAGGCTTCGAGCACGCCGGTGCGCAGCCGCTGGCGGCTCATTTCCATCAGCCCGAACGAGCTGATCCGGCCGACCTGGATGCGCGCGCGATCGTTGGCGAGCGCCGCCTTCATGGCCTTTTCGACCTTACGGACGTTGTTGCCATGCTCCATGTCGATAAAGTCGATCACGACCAGCCCGGCCATGTCGCGCAGCCGCAACTGGCGCGCGATTTCCTGCGCCGCTTCGAGATTGGTGCCGACGGCGGTCGCCTCGATCCCGTGTTCGCGGGTCGAACGCCCCGAGTTGATATCGATCGAGACCAGGGCCTCGGTCGGGTTGATCACCAGATAGCCGCCCGATTTGAGCTGGACGATCGGCTGGTACATCGCATTGAGCTGATCCTCGACATGATGCCGCTGGAAGAGCGGGACCACGTCGGAATAGGGCTGCACGCGCTTGGCATGGCTCGGCATCAGCAGCTTCATATATTCGCGGGCGGCCCGATAGCCTTCCTCACCCTCAACGATCACTTCGTCGATATCCTTGTTGTAGATATCGCGGATCGCGCGCTTGATCAGGTCACTGTCATTGTGGATCAGCGCGGGCGCCGAGGATTTCAGCGTGGTTTCACGGATCGTATCCCAGACGCGCGCCAGATAATCGAAATCGCGGCGGATCTCGGTCTTGGTGCGCTGGAGGCCGGCGGTGCGGACGATGCAGCCCATCGAACGCGGCAGATCGAGTTCGGCCATGATCGTCTTCAACCGCTTGCGATCGGCAGCGTTCGAGATTTTCCGGCTGATGCCGCCACCGTGCGTGGTGTTCGGCATGAGGACGCAATAGCGCCCGGCAAGGCTCAGATAGGTGGTGAGCGCCGCGCCCTTGTTGCCGCGTTCTTCCTTCACGACCTGGACGAGCAGGACCTGGCGCCTGTGGATCACGTCCTGGATCTTGTAGCGGCGGCGCAGCGCCATCCGCTTCGCGCGGAGCGCGCTGGCGGCGGCATTGTTGTCGCGGCCATTGCCCTCATCGCCTTCGCCGCTCACGGTTTCGGCGCGGAGGGCATCCTCGTCATCTTCGCCTTCTTCGGGTTCGATATCGGCATCGGGACGGTCATCGTCGCGGCCGTCATCGTCATGATGCCCGTCAACCACATCGTCGTCGCCCTCGGCTTCGCGGAGCCGCTCTTCCTCTTCGGCGTGCTCCGCCTCTTCGCGCAGCAGGGCTTCGCGATCTTCCTTGGGGATCTGGTAGTAATCGGGATGGATTTCCGAAAAGGCCAGGAAGCCGTGACGGTTCCCGCCATAATCGACGAACGCCGCCTGGAGCGACGGCTCCACGCGCGTTACCTTGGCAAGATAGATATTCCCCTTGAGCTGCTTGTGCTCGGCCGATTCGAAGTCAAATTCCTCGATCCGGTTTCCCTTGGCGACGGCCACGCGGGTTTCTTCCCGGTGGCGGGCGTCGATCAGCATCCGCATTGTCATGTATAAATCTCCGTGCGCGGCGGGCGGCAATCAGGCCAGCCAGTCCAGCGCGAATAAAAGGGGGCGGGGGCGGCAGCAAAAGGCGCAGCCGCTTCACCCCGGATGGTTGTTTCGTATGTGCGTCTGCTGCGGCGGCACCCCTGGCCAGTCCGGCCAGGGCTTGGGTCCCGACCCGCGCAATGCCCGAAAGGGGCATGCGGTGCGGAAGCGGGAAAATATGCCTCATGCAGCGTCAACCTGATGGATCGGCGGGAAAATCCCGGCAATCGGTGAATGGGCGCAAAGCTGATTGCTTCGCGACCGGTCCGGTGTGCTAGCACCCCGGCAACAACACCGCAACATGTAGGATCGCGTTGTTCCGATTTCCACTCCGGCCCAACCATTGCTTGGCGCGCGGCAAAGCGCGGCTATAGTGAATCATGCCTTGGGCAACGCTCCTGATCGCCACGCTTGGACTGGCTTCGCCCGGACCGACGATTGGCGCGCCCGTGCCTTGGCGCCCGCCTGCCGCCCATAGCGCGAAGCCGCCGCGCAGCCGCTACAGCCTGACCATCCCGCTCGATCCGCCCGGCGCGCCGCTTCCCAGGCCGACAATCTACGGCCCCGCCGGGCGCCCGCTCGTTGTCATCGATGCAGGGCATGGCGGTCACGATCCCGGCGCGGTTTCGCCGGCCACAGGCAAGCGCGAGAAGGATCTCACGCTCTCTGTCGCGCAGGCGATCAAGGCCGAACTGATCCGCTCCGGCCGCGTCCGCGTCGCGCTCACCCGTGAGGATGACCGGTTCCTGATCCTGGACGAGCGATCGGAGATTGCCCGCAACATCAAGGCCGACCTGTTCATTTCGATCCACGCCGACAGCGCGCCGGCCGGCACGGCGAGCGGGGCTACAATCTATACCCTGTCCGAAGTCGCCTCCGACCGCGAGGCGCAACTCCTCGCCCAGCGCGAGAACCGGGCGGACATCATCAACGGCGTCAATCTCGGACGCCAGAAGAGCGAAGTCGCCTCGATCCTGCTCGACCTTGCCCAGCGCGAGACGATGGACAATTCGGCGGCGTTCGCCAACCTCCTGAAGCGCGAGGCGACCGGCCTGATGCCGTTCCGGCCCAATTTTCACAGCATGGCCGGGTTCGTCGTCCTGAAGGCGCCCGATACGCCCTCGATCCTGCTCGAGGTCGGCTATCTGACCAATGCAGAGGATACCGAACGGCTTTCCTCAGACGCCGGCAAGCAGGCCATCGCAACCGGCATTCGCCGCGCAGTGGAAATCCATTTCGCCCGGAGGGCGGCGGGGCGGTGACGATCGGTCTGTTCCTTCGCGAAATCCTGCCATTCTATCTCAGGCTGGCGGTGCTTGCCGCCGTGACCTTGCTGATCGACCTTGGGCTCCACCTGTCGGATATGGTCTGGATCGGGCGGTATCTGGGCATCCCCGGCGTCATCCTGATCCTTGCCTCGTTCGGCCATTCGCTGCGCAAGCGCGGGGTGATCAAGAGTTCGAATCCGGTGCGCCTTCTGCGCCTGCACGAGTGGCTGGCCTGGACCGGTTCCACGCTTGTCCTCGTCCACGCCGGAATTCATTTCAATGCCGTGCTCGCCTGGCTGGCCGTGGCCGCGATGGTGGTGAACATCGCCAGCGGCCTGACCGGCAAATTCCTTGTGCAACGTGCACAGCGCTGGCTGAAACAGGCCCGGACCGACCTTCGCGAGGAAGGGCATTCCGACAGCGAGATCGAGCAAAAGCTGTTCTGGGACAGCCTGGCAGCAAAGCTCGTGCGCAAGTGGCGGGATGTTCACCTTCCCATTTCGCTGGCATTCGCCGTGCTGGCCTCTGCGCACATCATTGCGGTCTTCCTGTTTTGGGGGTGGAAATGAAGCGCACCCTCTGGATTGCGATTTCGCTGGTGCTGGCCGCGATCATTTACCTGAGCTTTGTCCGGCCGCATCAGATGGTCAGCCCCGGCAACCTTATCCCCGCACATGCCGCGCTGGAGGGAGATTGCTTTGCTTGCCACGCCCCCTTGCGCGGAGCTTCGGCCGAGCGTTGCATGACCTGCCACGCGGTTGCCGACATTGGCCTGCGCACCACGAAGGGCGTGAAGATCGTGCGGCCGAAAGCACGCCCGGCCTTCCACCAGGCGCTGATCGAGCCCGATTGCATGGCCTGCCACAGCGACCATCCGAGGCCGAAACTGACCAAGGCGCGCGCAATCGCCTTCGATCATGCACTGCTAAAGGCGGACGCGCGGGCGCGTTGCCAGTCCTGCCATTCGGCACCGCTCGACGATCTGCATCGCGGGCAAGCCTTGCCCTGCGCGACGTGCCACCAGCCGGCCGGATGGAAGCCCGCGACCTTCGTTCATGATCGCTATTTCCGGCTCGACGGCGATCACAATGCGAGTTGCGCGACATGCCATGCGGGCGGCAACTATAGGCGCTACACCTGTTATGGCTGCCATGAGCACCAGCCGGCGCAAATTCTTGCCAAGCACCGCGAGGAAGGCATCGGCAACATCGACAATTGCGTCCGCTGCCACCGCAGCGCCGATGCCGAAGCCGGCGAAGGGGAGGACGATGAGGGCGGCGACGATTGATCATTCTCCGCCATCCAACTGACTGTCGAGCAGGCGGGAAGCTCCCTAAATTATCTTCGCGACTGCGTCGCATCAGCGGGGAAAGCGCTTCTTGCCCGGCATTCTTGTGTGTAGACAGGACGGCGAAGGGGAATAACGCCACGGAGGCACCGATGCGTAATATTGTCATGCTTACGGCCACGGCCGCTCTCGCCATCACCCTTTCCGGCTGCAACAAAAAGGCAAACGAAGGCGGTCCTCCGGCGGGCGGTGCCATCGAAGAGCCGGCGATGGGTGCGGCCGCGGACAAGCTGATGGAAGCTGCCCGCGCCGTTTTCAAGCCGATCCCGCTCAACCCGCCCAAGCTCGAGGGCAATGAAGCGACGCCCGAGAAACTGGCGCTGGGCCGCATGCTCTATTTCGACCCGCGCCTCTCCGCCAGCCACGCGATCAGCTGCGCCTCGTGCCATTCGATCGGGCTGGGCGGCGCCGACAATGAATCGACCTCGATCGGCCATCGCTGGCAGCACGGCGGCCGCAATGCGCCGACCGTGTTCAACGCTGCATACAATATCGCGCAATTCTGGGACGGCCGGGCCAAGGACCTGTTCGAACAGGCCGGCGGCCCGATGGTCAATCCGGTGGAAATGGCTTCGCCGCAGGACCATATCGTCGAACAGCTCAAGAGCCTGCCTGCCTATAACGATTATTTCGCCAAGGCCTTCCCCGGCGGCGGAGACCCGGTGACGCGCGAAAATGTGCAAAAGGCGATCGCCGTCTTCGAAGCGACGCTGACCACCCCCAACGCGCCGTTCGACAAATATCTGCGCGGTGACAACACCGCGCTTGGCAGCCAGCAGAAGGCAGGCCTGCAACTCTTCATGGATAAGGGCTGCACCACCTGCCACAATGGCGTGAACATGGGCGGCGGCATGTATGCCAAGTTCGGCGTCCAGTCTTCGCCGGGCGCGAAACTTCTGCCGCCCGGCGATCTTGGCCGCTTCGCCGTGACCAAGGATGAGGCGGACCGGTATTCCTACAAGGTGCCGACGCTGCGCAACATCGCGCTGACGGCCCCCTATTTCCACACAGGGGGCGTGTGGGATCTCAACGAAGCGATCACGATCATGGGCAAGGCCCAGCTTGGCGCGGACCTGACGCCCGATGAGACCGCGAAGATCGCGGCTTTCCTCGCCAGCCTGACCGGAGACACACCGCAAGTGACGATCCCCGCGCTGCCCGCCAGCACCGCCAGGACGACGCGCCCGCAAAACTGAGGGTTGGCCTATACTGTCATCGCGCGGCCGGGGGTTGCCCGGACGGGCGGTAATTGGGTTGGGTTCGCCGTCCTGAAGGCGCCTGACACGCCTTCGATCCTCCGTGAGACCGGCTATCTGACGAACAGCGACGATGCCGCATGGCTTTGTCCGATGCGGGCAAGCAGAATATCGCCACCGGCGTCAGACGGGCCGTCGAAATCCACTTCGCCCGGAGGCTGGTGGGGAGATGCGGCAGGCCAGCGCTGTAGTTCCATTCGGCATTGTATCGCCGGAGCTCCAAAATAAAATTCTTGACTATATTATTTTTTTTGATTAATTAGTAATTATAGATTTAAGGAGAGTCATTGTGAACAAACTGCATGCCAATTTGCTGACCGCGCGTTTGGAGGAGATATTGAACGCCGGGATGACCTGCTTGCTTTGGAATGAACTATACCGCTGGTATGGCGTTCAAAAAATTGCGGCGGGTACGTTGAGAGACTTAGATTACCGTTGGGACGAACTCACCGACGGACAAGAAGGAAGGTTAATGAAAATTGACGGTCCAGGTGGAGTGTATTTGGTTAGTGAAAACTCGATAGCGCCGTTATTTTCGAAGAAGGTTGATGAGGCTTGAACAACCTTCAAAGAAACGAATTTTTGATGGGAGAATAATAGTGGCTCAGAAAATGTACGAAGCAAAAATTCAGCCGGCGGCTGGTGGCTCAGCAGTAATGGTAACAGTGCCTGCTAATACGCCCGATCAAGCAAAAAAAATGATCGATACCATGTATGGCCCCGTCAAGGCATGGTATAGGCTTCCTCATGAGAAAAAATAGTATCGGGTAGTTCGGGAGACACAACACCAATTATCGTTCTACCAAATCACCACCCCATCGCAATAGCTCCCCACGCCTACATCACCGCGCGTCCCAAGGCTACATGCGCGTAAAGTGGAAGGTCCGCACGAGCGGCATGCCGTCGTCCCCGACGCTCACGGCGGATTCGGTCAATTCCGTGCCGTTGGGCGAAACCGAATAGACTCGCGTCGATCCCGGACGATTGTCTTTGGCGAGGCCCATGACCAGGATGTTCGGCGCGGGCGTGGTCACCGCAACGCTATCCGCCTCGAGCTGATCGCCCTCGATCTTCACGGCCCGCCCGTCACGCGTGTAGCGCGAAACCATGTGCCTGACGCTGCCATCGGGCGCAACGATATCGATCGTGCCCTGCCAAAAGCCCTGCCCTATGTCAGCGAAGCGATACGTCACGCGCTTGGGCAGTGGGCTGCCAGTATCCGGCATTCTCGTCAGGTCCAGAACCCATTCGCCAAGCAGCGGCGACTGCGCCCCGGCAGTCCGCGCAGGATCGGCGGACGCGGTCGTTGCAAGGCACAGGCAAGCGAATGCCAGGACGGGAAGTGCAGTCTTCATGCAGGTTGCTCCAAAAGTGGTGAGATATCGCGCGACGTTATACTGTAACGATCAAGATCGCAACGCCGTCCAGGCAGAGGGAACGGGCGAGCACTGCCCGGATGCGTTTGCGCTTATGGATCCTGAAACAAGTTCAGGATGACGGAAGCGGGTTCCCCCCAAACCACAAAATGCTTCCCCCCCAAAGGATCAGGCTCTAGACGCTCGGCGTGATGGATGATGCGTCTGAGAGTCCCGGCCTGAAGGTTCGCCTGCGTCGCGATACGAACAGGGCGATCGAACTGTGGCGGGAATATTGGCAGTTCAAATGGTTCCGCCTTGCGGCCTATGCGGCGGGCCTCGTCATCCTTGGCTGGTTCATCATCTGGCTGTTGTTCGCGCGCAACCTGCCTTCGGTCGATCGCCTCAAGACCTATGAGCCGCCGCTGCCGACCTATGTGCGCGGCTATGACGGCGCGCCGGTCCACAGCTATGCGCGCGAGCGGCGGGTGCAGCTGCGTTATGATGAATATCCGCCCTTGCTTGTGCGCGCCTATCTTGCCGCCGAGGACCGGACCTTTTTCGAGCATAGCGGGCTCGACTATCCGGGCATTGTCGCGGCGATCTTCACCAACATGATGAGTTCGGGGCGGCCGGTCGGCGCCTCCACGATCACGCAGCAGGTGGCGAAGAACCTGCTTTTGACCAACGAGGCGAGCTATGTCCGCAAGGTCAAGGAAGCGATCCTGGCCAAGCGGATCGAGAATGCGCTGACCAAGCAGCAGATCCTCGAACTCTATTTGAACCAGATCGATCTCGGCCGCCGCAGCTTTGGCGTGCAGGCGGCGGCGCGCGCCTATTTCGGCAAGGATGTGGGCGAGCTGCAGCTGCACGAAATGGCCTATCTCGCGATCCTGCCCAAGGGCCCTTCGAACTATCGGCCCGAGCGCTTCTACGATCGCGCGCTCAAGCGGCGGAACTGGGTGCTGGGCGAAATGCTCAAGAATGAATTCATCACCCGCCCGCAACATGACGCGGCGGTGGCCCAGCCGCTTGGCATCATTCCGCGGGCGGCGGCCTCGAACGAGTCCATCGGCGGCTATTATACCGAGGAGTTGCGGCGCCAGCTGATCGCGAAGTTCGGCGAGAATTCGGAAGGCGGGCGCAATCCCTTCAGCGTCTATGATGGCGGGCTCTGGGTGCGGTCTTCGCTCGATCCCAATCTCCAGCAATATGCCGAAAGCGCGCTTCGCGACGGGCTCGTCCGCTATGATCGCGGCAAGGGCTGGAGCGGGCCGATCCGGACGATCGAGATCGGCAACAATTGGGCGCAGCAGCTGGCCTCGGCCAATCTGGGGGCCGGCTATCCCGACTGGCGCGTGGCTGTCGTCCTTTCGAAGGGCGTGGATACGGTTCGGCTGGGTTTCGCCGACGGGCGGACCGGCGTGATGCCCGCGTCGGCCGCGACCATGCCGCGGAGCCGGACGGCGGAGAGCGCGTTCAGCCAGTTGAAGCCCGGCGATGTGATCGCGGTCAAGGCCGAAGGCGGCGCTTGGGTGCTGCGCAACATTCCGGAGATTTCGGGCGGGATGGTCGTCGAAAACCCGCATACGGGCCAGGTGCTGGCGATGCAGGGCGGGTTCGATTCGCGGATCGCGTCCTACAACCGCGCGACCCAGGCCGAGCGCCAGCCGGGATCGAGCTTCAAGCCATTCGTCTATGCCGCCGCACTCGATGGCGGGATGACGCCGGCCTCGATCATCGTCGACGGGCCGTTCTGCGTGTTCCAGTCGGCAAGGCTCGGCCAGAAATGTTTCCGCAACTTTTCGGGCGGTGGATCGGGCCCGCACACGATGCGCTGGGGCGTCGAGCAGTCGCGCAACCTGATGACTGTCCGCGCCGCATCGCAGACCGGCATGGACAAGGTCGTCAAGATGGCAGCGTCCGTCGGGATCAGCGATCCGGGCAAGAACTATCCGCAAGTCCTCGCCATTGCCCTGGGGGCCGGCGAGACCACCGTATCCAAGATGGTCAACGCCTATTCCATCCTGGTCCGCAATGGCGTCGACGTCCGGCCCACGATGATCGACTTTGTCCAGGACCGTTACGGCAAGGTTCGCTTCCGCGCCGACACGCGCCCGTGCAACCGTTGCAATATGCCCGAATATGACGGCAAGCCCATGCCCCGGCCGCAGGCGCTGACGCGCCAGGTGATGGACCCGCTGACGGCCTATCAGGTGGTCCATATCCTCGAAGGCGTTGTCCAGCGCGGCACGGCCGTTGGCCTGCGCGACATGAACCGCCCCTTGTTCGGCAAGACCGGCACGACCTCCGGACCGACCAATGTCTGGTTCGTGGGCGGCTCGCCCGATCTCGTGGCTGGCCTCTATATGGGGTATGACACGCCGCGATCGATGGGCGGCTATGCGCAGGGCGGCACGCTTGCCGTGCCGATCTTCAGGGATTTCGCGCAAAAGGCGCTGAAGGATGCACCGATCATTCCCTTCCGCGCGCCCGCCGGAATCCGCATGATCCGCATCGACCGGGCCTCGGGCAAGCGGGTCTTTGGAACCTGGCCGACCGACGATCCCAAGGCGGCGGTGATCTGGGAAGCGTTCAAGCCCGAAAGCGAACCGCGCCGCTCAATCCGCCGCGACGAGCTGACCGACGTCAAGAAAAAGGCCGAGGCGATTCCGGGGCAGACCGGCCCCGCCGCCAACCAGCGCGACAGCGAGTTCTTGCAACGCGAGGGCGGAATCTACTAACGCCGCGCCATACCTACAATACGCCAGACCCTTGGAGACACCCCATGCGCGCTGAAGCGCAGGCTCATGCCGACCAGATCAATGCCGCCCTTGCGCTGCTGCGCCGGTTCCTCGACTGGGACCGTGCGCTGAAGCGGCTCGATGAGCTCAATGCGAAGGTCGAGGACCAGGCGCTCTGGAACGATCCCAAGGCCGCGCAGGAGGTGATGCGCGAGCGGCGGCGGCTTGAAGAAGCGATCGCCGCCACTCGCGCGATCGAATCCGAGCTGAACGATACGGTCGAGCTGATGGAAATGGCCGAAACCGAAGGCGATGAGGCAATGGTCGATGAAGGGGCGGCTGCGCTCGCCACGCTGGCCGAGCGCGCGGAACGCGACAAGGTTGCGGCCCTCCTTGCGGGTGAGGCGGATGCCAACGATACCTATATCGAGATCAACGCGGGCGCCGGCGGTACCGAAAGCCAGGACTGGGCGGAAATGCTCCAGCGCATGTACACGCGCTGGGCCGAGCGGCGGAAGATGAAGGTCGAGCTGGTCGATTATCATGCCGGCGAGCAGGCGGGCATCAAGTCTGCGACGCTCATGATCAAGGGCGAGAATGCCTATGGCTATGCCAAGACCGAAAGCGGCGTCCACCGCCTTGTTCGCATCAGCCCCTATGATTCGAACGCACGGCGGCACACCAGCTTTTCGAGTGTATGGGTTTACCCGGTCGTCGATGACGAGATCGATATCGAGGTCAATGAAAGCGAGTTGAGGATCGACACCTATCGCGCCTCGGGCGCGGGCGGCCAGCACATCAACACGACCGACAGCGCGGTGCGGATCACGCACATCCCGACCAACATCGTCGTTTCGTGCCAGAACCAAAGGTCGCAGCACAAGAACCGCGCCGAGGCGATGAAGCAGCTGAAGGCCCGGCTTTACGAAGCCGAGCTGCAGAAGCGGGAAGCCGAGTCCAACGCGCAAAATGCCGCCAAGACCGATATCGGCTGGGGCCACCAGATCCGGTCCTACGTCCTCCAGCCCTATCAGCTGGTGAAGGACCTGCGCACCGGCGTGACCTCTACCGCGCCCGGCGACGTGCTTGACGGCGATCTTGACCGGTTCATGGCCGCCGCCCTATCGCAGCGCGTCACAGGGGAAAAAGTCGTTGTCGAGGATGTCGATTAAGGCCGGTTCCGCAATCGCGCTTCTCGGCGCGGTGCTGCTGGCCGGTTGCGGCGGGAGCGGTGCGCCGCGTGCCGATCGAGACGTGCCGTCGTCCGAATTTCCCGCCGCCCATCGCCCGGTTGCCCCGATCGTTTCCAGCCGCTGGTCCACCGAGGAAAACCGCGACCGGCTGAAAGAGGCGGATCGCGTCATGGACCTGGCGGGGATCAGGCCGGGCATGACTGTTGCCGATATCGGCGCGGGCGAGGGTTATTACACGATCCGCCTTGCCGAGCGCGTCGGCGCGAAGGGCCGCGTGCTGGCCGAGGACATCATTCCCGAAGTGCGCAACCGGCTCGCCGAACGCGTCTATCGCGAACGGCTTGACAATGTCAGCGTCAGGCTCGGTGTGCCGGCGGACCCCAGGCTGCCCGCCAACAGTTTCGACCGCATCCTGATGGTGCATATGTATCACGAGATCGAAGCGCCCTATGAGTTCCTGTGGCGGATGCGGCCTTCGCTGAAAGCCGGTGGGCGCGTGGTGATCGTCGATGCAAACCGCCCGACCGCCAATCACGGGACGCCGCCCGCGCTCCTCGCCTGCGAACTGGCGGCGGTGGGATACCGGCTTGGCGAAGCGAAGGCGCTGCCGCAGCAAGGCACCTATCTGCGCGTGTTCGTGCCCGTCGGCAAGCGCCCCGAGCCGGGTGCCATTCAGGTCTGCAAGGGCTGATAAAATCCTCCCCCGGCGGAGGCGGATCCACCTACCCCAGCCTGTCGACCTTGGCCTGGAGTTCGGCGAGCTGCGCCTTCAGTGCGGCGATCTCGTCATCCTTCTTGTCCGTCGCGGGCTTGGGCCGGAACGCGCTCGTCGCCGCTTCGAACATGGCAAGGTTGCGCTTGGCAATCTCACCGAACGGCCCGCTGGTGATCGCCCCTTCGAGCGCCTCGCGGAACTGCGCGTGGTTCTTGCGGAAAGCTTCCATCGACGCCTCGAGATAGCCCGGCACCATTGCCTGCATCGAATCGCCGTACATCGAGATCAACTGGCGCAGGAAACCGGCCGGGAGCATCGTCTGCCCGCGCCCTTCCTCGTCCATGATGATCTGGGTGAGGACGCTGTGCGTGATGTCGTCGTTGCTCTTGGCATCGAGCACCTGGAATTCGCGCCCTTCGCGCGTCATCTTCGCAAGGTCGTCGAGCGTGATGTAAGCCGAGGTGTCGGTATTGTAGAGCCGACGGTTCGCATATTTCTTGATGATGATGGGCGATGATCCATCATTTGCAGTCTTGGCCATTGCGGCGACCCCTGAAACGGAAAGTCCATCTCTAGCACCAACCTAGTGTGCACTGCAACATGAGTGCAGCATTTGCGGCAGTGTGGATCGCGTTGAACACAGAATCACGAGACGGCCGCGCCAACCCTGATCGCGAATGAGGGCAATGCCGCTCGCCTTATCTCCAGACCCGCTCGAACCGCCCGCCCAGCACGGTTAGCAACTCATATTGCGCCAGGCCGGACTGCGCCGATGCCGTGGGCAAGTCATAGTCGAGCGGCACCCAATCGCCCTCCCCCAGCCCCGGCTCTGCATCGACGCACAGTGCGATCAGGTCCATTGAGACGCGGCCGATGACGGGGAAGCGCCCGCCGCCTGCACTGCCACGGTTCGAAAAGCCGCGCAGATAGCCGTCGGCATAGCCGATGTTGAGGATTGCGAGTTCCATCGGCCTGTCGGCGGTGAAGGTTGCGTTATAGCCCACGCTCTCCCCCGCCCCGATCCGGCGGCGTTGGATGACCTGCGCCTCCGGGTGCGCGACTTGCGCGATATGCCCCACTGCCTCGCGGCGCGGGACGCCGCCATAGAGCGCAAGGCCGGGCCGCGTCAGGTCGAAATGATAGTCCGGCCCGAGGCAGATGCCCGCCGAATTGGCGAGGCTCATCCGCCGCGCGCCCGTCTGCCCGGCGAGGGCGGTAAAGGCTTTGCGCTGGCGTTCGTTCTGGGGGACGTCTTCATCGGCCGAGGCGAGGTGGCTCATCAGCGTGTCGATGTTCAGGCCGTCGAGCAGCCCGTCCGCCACATCCTGCACTGCGAGGCCGAGCCGGTTCATGCCGGTATCGACCATCACATCGCACGGGGCCCCGCCCGCCTGCTTCCAGCGTTTCACCTGCTCGACCGTGTTGAGCGTCGGCCGGGCGCGCGACGCCATTGCTTCGGCCATGTCCTCATCGCGCACGCCGTGGAGGACCGAGAGCGAGACGCCGTCGGGAAGCGAGCCGAGCGCGCGGGCCTCATCCCAGGTCGTCACGAAAAAGTCGCGGCACCCTGCCGCTGCCAGCCGGTCGAGCACACCCCGCGCGCCGATGCCATAGCCATTGGCCTTTATCGCGGCGCCACAGGCAGCAGCGCCGCTCTTCGCCGCAAGCCAGCGCCAGTTGGCGGTGAGCGCGTCGCCATCGAGGCGCAGTCGGAGGGGGGCGGAGCCGGTCATGCCCCGCGCGATAGTGGCAGACGCGCGATCAGTCGAGTTCCTTGCCGCTGGTTTCGGGCAGGAACAGCGCCGCGACGACGAGTGCGACCGCAACCACGCCCACTGTATACCAGAGCCCGGCAAAGGGATCTCCGGTCCGCGCGACGATATATTGGCTGATGAAGGGCAGGAAACCGCCGAAATAGCCGGTGCCGATATGATAGGGGATCGACAGCGACGTATAGCGGGTCCGCGCGGGGAAGAGTTCGACCAGCCACGACGCGACCGGCCCATAAGTCATGCCCGAAAGGCAGCCTATGCCAATGATGCACAGGATCAGCCCGAACAACTTGCCCGCCGGCGGGGCGACCTTTTCGAGATTATAACCCGCACCCTTGAGCCCCGCCTCGAGCGCTTCGGGTGCTGTCGCATCGACCACCGTTCCACCGATCGTCACGATCGGGGCGGAAGCCGGGTCGCCCGCTTTCTTGGTATAGGCAACCCCACGTTTCGAGAGGATGTCGAGCACCTTGCCGCATGCCGTCGCCTGGCCGGACTGGGCGAAGGGATTATAGGTGCAATCACTGCCCGTCACGACCACCGGGCTGCGCGCCATCGCATCCGACAGCGCCGGGTTGGCAAGGTTTGCCATTGCGTGAAAGAGCGGGAAGAGCAGCACGATCGTCAGCGCATAACCGATGATGATCGGCTTCTTGCGGCCGATCCGATCGGACAGCCAGCCGAAGAAAACAAACCAGAACAGGCTCGCGACTGCGCCTGCACCGACGATGATCTGGGCGGCGGTATCGTCGATCCGAAGCGCGTTCTGGAGGAAATAGAGCGCCTGGAATTGCGCAGTGTACCAGATCACGGTCAGCCCCGCCGCGATCCCGATCATTGCGGCGAGAAGCCTGCGGACCTTGGCCCAGCTATCAAAGCTTTCCTTCAGCGGATTCTGTGCAGTTTCCCCCGCTTCCTTCATCGCCTGGAAAATCGGGCTTTCGGCAAGCTTCAGCCGGATCCACAGTGAAACCGCCAGCAGCGCCAGCGAGAAGAGGAATGGAAAGCGCCACGCCCAGTCGCTCTCCTTGCCGACAATGGCATTGGTCGAAAGCACCACCACCAGCGAAAGGATGAAGCCGCCGACTACGCTGCCCTGGATGAAGCCGGTATAGAATCCCCGTTTCTTGCGCGGCGCATGTTCGGCAACATAGATCGCCGCCCCGCCATATTCGCCGCCAAGCGCGAGGCCCTGCAGCGCGCGCATCGCGACAAGCAGGACCGGAGCCCAGACCCCGATCGCGGCATAGGTTGGCAGGAAGCCGATCCCCGCCGTCGCGATGCCCATCAGCGTGATCGTGACGAGGAAGGTATATTTGCGCCCGAGCTTGTCCCCCAGCACGCCGAACAGCAGCGCGCCCAAGGGCCGCACGCCGAAGCCCACCCCGAATACTGCGAGCGCCTTCAGGAAGGCGGCACTATCGCTTCCCGCCGGGAAGAACAGCTTGCCGATCAGCGCAGCGAGCGTCCCGTAAACGAAGAAATCATACCATTCGAAAACCGTGCCGAGCGATGAGGCAATGATGACCAGCCGGTCGCGCTTGATATCCACCTCACCTGCATCGCTCATTTCAGCCATCCCTCGCCCATCTGTCATTGACAGGCCTTTAACGGCAGTTATGCGGAAGGGACAAGCATGTTTGGCATGGCTTCCCGGCCGGTGTTCCAGCCAATCACCCCATATGAAAAAGGAGATTCAGCGATGAAGACGCGCAGGCTGGGCAAGAGTCCCATTTACGTATCGGACATCTGCATGGGTACGATGACCTTCGGGTCGCAGGCCGATGAGGCCGAAGCGTTCCGCATCCTCGATCGCTCGTTCGAGGCGGGCATCAACTTCTTCGACACGGCGGAGAATTATCCCGTGCCGCCCGATCCCGAATGGGCGGGGCGGACCGAAGAGATTGTCGGCAAATGGATGAAGACCAAGAACCGCGACGCAATCATCGTCGCGACCAAGGTTTCGGGGCCGAGCCACGGCTGGATCCAGTCTTCGCAGCGCGCCGCGATGACCGCGCTCGACCGGCACAACATCACTCGCGCGATCGAGGCGAGCCTCAAGCGGCTCCAGACCGACTATGTCGATCTTTACCAGACGCACTGGCCCGATCACGGCACGGCCTATGAAGAAACGATGGAAACGCTCGACGAACTGGTCCGCGCGGGCAAGGTGCGGGTGCTTGGGTGTTCGAACGAATCGAGCTGGGGGCTGATGAAAAGCCTACAGGCGTCGGAGCGGCTGGGCGTCGCGCGCTATCACACGATCCAGAACAATTTCAGCCTCAACAATCGCCGCTTTGAGGATGAACTGGCGCAGGTCTGCCGGCAGGAAGGGGTGAGCCTCATCCCCTATTCGCCGATCGGCGGCGGCGTGCTTTCGGGCAAATATCAGGGCGGGGCGACGCCGGATGGCGCGCGCTTCTCAAGCTATCTGACCAAGGGCGGGCGGCACACGGCGATGGCCAAGCGCTATGTGAACGAAAAGTCTCTGGCCTCGACCGAACGCTTCATCGCGATCGCGGCGGAGGCCGGCATATCGGTCGTGACGCTCGCCACCGCCTGGTCGAAACAGCATGATTTCGTTGCCTCGACCATTGTCGGCGTGACGAGCGAAGGCCAGCTCGAACCGATCCTCGCGGCATCCGAACTGGTGCTACCGGACGATGTGATGAAGGCCTGCCACGCGGTGACAAAGGAGTTTCTCTATCCGATGGGGTGAGGCTGCGTCGGCGCGGGAGCAGGGGAGTAGTACGGGGGCATACTATTGGATGTCCCTGTTGCGTCGACTGTGGCTGCTGCGAATTGGGACGAGCATTTTTGGGGCTATGGCGACTGTCGCTGTAACTTGTAGTTTCTCGTAATTCCCAATTCAGTTTGAATTTGCTGCAATCTGTCTAACCCAGCCGGTTGACACCAAATCCGGTCGCTTTCGATTCAGAGTTTTCACAAAGTCTAGGATCGCCTCACGCTTGAAATAGTCGAACTCGATTAGAATTAGATTATTGTGAACTCCCGGCGGCGTGGTTGTGCCTTCAATGACAATACATGCCGCGGGCGAATAACGACCAGTCCCGCCGAAGCGATTATCCTGTTCGGCATTGAATGTTCGAATATCCTCGAAACGCATCGCCGATTCTGTTCGACGCTTGAGCCACCATGCAAACCCGGGCGGTCTCATGTACACTGCATCATCGTCCCATGAAATTCGGTAGCCAACATCATACTGAACCGACAAGGCCATAAGCGGGCCAACAACAACTATTGCGGCAGCCGCACCCCTCATCATTTCAAAGCTCATTTTGGCAGTAGGGGCAGTAGCCCAAAGGCCCAAAAGCAACGCAGCGACTAGCCCCTGAATGAGAAATATCGTTACCAGACGGGGGTGCAGCTTTCTTTGCGCCACTTTGCGCAATCCTCGGCTCATTTGCCCACAACCTTCAAATTCCCAAATTCCGGTGGCAGCTTACTAATCCCCAGTAAAATCCTGTCCATCCGAACACCGACACAACCGGGACTCCCAATAGTGTTCCCCTCCTGATGACGACTGGAATTACCGTAACAGCGAAATTACGGTGACAAAATTACGGTGACAGTCGCCATAACCCCCAAATTCATCAGATAGCTGCGTCACCAAATCATGCGCCCTGCAGTCATCCCCACACCAAATCTCCGCAGTGGCTATTCCTCCAAGTCTTCGCGGGGGCGACGGAACGGCATCGTGCGCTATTTCTTCCGCTTCATCATGACAAAGCCGGCAGCCATGATGAGCAAGCCGACGCCGATCAGGATTTCCAGGGCAGTTTCCACGGTTTCCATATAGGGTCACTCCACGGTTACGGATTTCGCCAGGTTCCGCGGCTGATCGACATCGGTGCCCTTGGCGCACGCGACGTGATAGGCGAGGAGCTGGATCGGGACGGCATAGACCAATGGCGCGATCAGGGGGTGGACGGCGGGCATCTCGATTGTGGCCTTGGCGTCCGATCCCGCCTGCGCCAGCCCTTCGGCGTCGGAGATGAGGACGACCTGCGCGCCGCGCGCCATTGCTTCCTGCATGTTGGAGACAGTCTTTTCAAAGAGCGGCCCGGCTGGCGCGATCACGATCAGCGGCACCTTGTCATCGATTAGCGCGATGGGCCCATGCTTCATTTCGCCCGAGGCATAGCCTTCGGCGTGGATATAGCTGATTTCCTTGAGCTTGAGCGCGCCTTCGAGCGCCATCGGATAATCGACCCCGCGCCCGAGATAGAGCACGTCGCGCGCTTCGGCGATCATGTGCGCCATCTTCTGGATTTCATCGTCGTGCGAAAGCGCGGCGTTCATCGCGGCGGGCGCCTCGGTCAGTTGGCCGACGATCACGCGTTCCTCTTCGGCCGTCATCCGGCCCTTGGCGCGCGCGAGGTTGACTGAAAGCGCCGCCATCACCGCGAGCTGGCAAGTGAAGGCCTTGGTCGAGGCCACACCGATCTCCGGCCCGGCATGGGTGGGGAGAAGCAGGTCCACCTCGCGCGCCATCGAACTGGTCGGCACATTGATGATGCCCGCCGTGGTCACGCCGTTTTCCTTCATGTGGCGGAGTGCTGCGAGCGTATCTGCCGTCTCGCCCGATTGGGAGACGACGACGCCCAGAACCTTTCCGGTCAGCACCGGATCGCGGTAGCGGAATTCGGACGCGACATCGACTTCGACCGGAAGCCGCGCCATTTGCTCGATCCAGTATTTGCCGATCATCCCGACATAGGAAGCGGTGCCGCACGCGACGATGACGACGCGCTCGATCGCAGACAGGTCGAAATCCATCTGCGGCATCGCGACCTGCTGTTCGAGCGGGCGGATATAGCTTTGCAGGGTCTGCGCCACGACAACCGGCTGTTCGTAGATTTCCTTCTGCATGAAGTGGCGGTGATTGCCCTTGTCGATCAGCGCGCCCGAGGCGCCCGACAGCACGATCGGGCGGGTGACGGGGTTATTCGCACGGTCGAAAATCTCGACCTTGTCGCGCCCGACCACGGCCCAATCGCCTTCCTCGAGATAGGCAATCCGCTGCGTCAGCGGCGCGAGCGCCAGCGCGTCGGACCCGAGATAATTTTCGCCCTCGCCATAACCGACCGTCAGCGGCGCGCCCAATCGCGCGCCAATGACGAGATCGGGATGCTCGCGGAACATGATCGCCAGCGCAAAGGCGCCGTGGAGCCGGGGCAGGACCGCAGCCACCGCTTCCTGCGGCGAAGCGGCGCGCTGCATTTCGCGATCGACCAGATGCGCGACCACTTCGGTATCGGTCTCCGAAAGGAACTTGCGCCCTTCGGCAATCAGTTCGTCGCGCAGCGGCTTGAAATTCTCGATGATGCCGTTGTGGACGATCGTCACATCGCCGACGATGTGCGGATGGGCATTATCCTCGGTCGGCGCGCCATGCGTCGCCCAGCGCGTATGCGCGATGCCGACGATACCCTCGAGCGGATCGGCGGCAAGCTTGGCCGCAAGGTTGTTGAGCTTGCCCTCGGCGCGCCTGCGTTCGAATTGCCCGTTCGTGACGGTGCAAATGCCCGCCGAATCATAGCCGCGATATTCGAGCCGCCTCAGCCCGTCGATCAAACGCTGGGCAACCGCATCCTTGCCCACAATCCCGATAATGCCACACATGGGAAACCCCCGAACAAACAGGCTTGCTCTCTAGGCGCAAGCGGTGTTCGGAGCCAAGTCCTGTTTCAGCAGTGGCGTATCAATTCGGGCCAGCGCTAATCCTGCCGCCCGCGGATGGCGTCTTCTATCGAAACGAACAGCAGCCCTGCCATGAAGGCGATCATCGACCCGACCACGATCAGGACAGCGGGTTGCATCAATGGACTCGTCATCTCTGCATTCTCCATGTTGAGATTTCCCAATGCCACGATGGCGCGCAAACGTCCTTGACCTGGATCAAGGACAGCGCCGGGGCAGGCTGCGAGGATCGCTGCATGTCATTCATGAGGAGGCTGCCATGCTGAAGGTCGAAACCGATCGGGAAGCCGGATATCTCGAACTGACCGTCGACGGACGGATCGACAAGGCCGATTACGAGCGCGCGATCGAGGCGATCGATACGCTGCTCGAAACTCACAAGAAGATCGATATCATGGAAATCGTCCTCGATGTCGGCTTCATCGCGCCCGAAGTGTGGTGGAAGGATATTGTCTTCCATCTGAACCATCACAATTTCCTGCGGCGTGTGGCGGTCGTTTCCGACAATGGCTGGGTCGGTCCGCTCACCCGGCTCTTCGCGCCGCTCTATCCGGGGGCGATCCGCACCTTCACCGTGGGCGAGATTTTCGAGGCGCGGCGCTGGGCGAAGGATGGCGATCCCGAGCCGCAGGAAGCCGTCGAGCCGCATCTCGACTTCGCCTGACGGCCGGCGGCTTGGGCCGCTAACCCTTTGTTAGCCGGGATTGGTCCATTCTCCCGCCCATTGTGACAGAGTCCGACCCCGTCAAACGCTTGAGAGCGGCCGCACGGCGCGCGACGGGACCGACTACGGTCGAAGCCCAGCATCGCTGGTACATGGATGAATTGGAGCAAACGATCGGGCGAGACCCATCGGGGTCTGGCGGCTGGCACCGGGAAAGCCCGACGCGCGGAGCCCGGTTGGGGCCCGTGCTGCTGATATTGTCGATTTCCGCAATGGCGTTTGCAGTGACGCTTGCCGTCCTTCTCTGGCGTAACGGCACGCTGTCGCGCTATTTCGATTCTGCGCCGCTCGTGCGGACCCAAAAAGTCCGCCATTGGGTTCTGGCCGATCAGGAAACCGGTCGCCCCTCACCCATTCCAACCGGAAAGGCACCGAAAAGCGATGCACCGCCCAATGAGATCGAACCGCTGATCCATCCGGCCGCTCCGCCAGAACCGGCCGAGCCCGAAGCCGCAGCCGAGCCGGGCGAATAAGGCCGGGCCTATGCGGCGGCGCTGGGTCGGGCCGATACCCTCGCGTGCCAATCTGCAAGAGACGGCGTGTCTTCGGGCATCGTCACGCCGATAAAGGCCGCAAAATCGATTGTCGTCAGCAGGACGATATCCGCCATCGAATAGGCGTCGCCGGCGAGGAACGGCGTCTCTGCCAATACACTGTCGAACCGCTGCATCGCGGCCGCCGCGCGCGGGCGGTTGCTTTCGCCGAACTCCTTGTACTGCGGGTTCACCACCCGGGCGGTAAAGGGATGCGTGTGCGCCCAGATATTGCCGATCGGCAGCATCAGGGTGAATTCGACCCGCCGGATCCACATATCGATTTCGGCAATCGAGAGCGGATCGCTTCCGAAGAGCGGCGGTTCGGGATTGAGCGCTTCGAAATAGCGGCAGATCGCAAGGCTTTCGCCGATCAACCGCCCGTCATCGAGTTCGAGCACAGGCAATTGCCCCGGCGGATATTTGTCGACGAAATCGGGTGCCTTGTGCTGCCGCTCGACAATCGAAAGCGAACGGGTTGGCACGTCCAGCCCCTTTTCGGCCAGGAAGATGCGCACACGCCGCGGATTGGGCGCCGGGTTGGGCGCGTCGTAGAGCAATGGCATCGGGCATCCTTTGCTGACAGTCGCAGCCTTAATTCGTGCTGCCGGTCAAAAGATCAATAGAGCCGGGGCCCGCATTCAGGCGCGGACCCCGGCTATCCGGACAATCGCTATGCGGCGGGCGCCCAATCGCTCTTGAGCAGATTGATGATCCGGCGGACGATCAGCGTCGCTCCGCTGCCGGCCACGCTGAGGCCCAAATTATTGGCGATCGCGCCTAGCTGTTCGCCGATCTGCGGGACGTTTCCAAGCGCCACGGCTATGACCGGCAGGACCAGTATTGCCATCAGTATTCGCATCCCGTTTTCCTCGGTCACCCCGAGGCCGGTGATGATGCCCAATATGACCAGGGCTGCGGCAACATTCAGGTTCGGGATCGAAACAAAGGCGGCGGCAATCGCAAGCAACACACCGAGGCCGCGCGTGGCGGCATAGACTTTATTCATGGCGTACCCCTCTCTCTTTTATCTGGCCTTGCGGCCGGGAGGTCCCCACCTCCCGAGAAGGAGACTATATGGTTAAAATAAAATTACAAGCCGCTACGGATTTGGCGAATATTGACGGAGATTCGCCACGTTCAGCCGGCCTCCGGGCAATCACGTGGCCGAGGTCCGCGCGCAATCGATGCACAGGGTGGTCGTCGGCATCACTGCAAGCCTGGCCGGCCCGATCCGCGCGCCGCACCAGGCGCAGGTCCCATAGACGCCAAGATTGATTCTCGTAATGGCAAGACGGACTGCCTTCATTTCGCGATGCAAGGCTTCGTCCTGATGCTGAAGGGTTTCATCATCCTCCGCTTCGACGGCCTGTTCTTCCGAATCGGCGCTCATCGGTTGGGCCAGTTCGTTCTCGACACCAGCCGCGCGCGCCTTCAATTCGGACAGGTGCTTCTTGAGCTGGCTCTTGACCTTGGAATAATCGGCCACCATTCATTTCCTCGACCATCGTTGTGGATTGTCAAAGTCTAGAATGGCGCGGCACCGGTTTCATTGCGCCAGATCAACGAACCGCCCTCCGGCAATCGCCGCGGTCAGAATCCGTACACCAGCGACATCCGGGTGAGTGTATCCGTCTTCGGAGAGCCCGGCGCCGGATCGGTTTCGTGCCGCGTCTGGAGCGCCATCTGGCCCGACAATTTGCCGCCGAGCTTGACATTGAAGGCCGTCAGCGAGGTGAAGATCGAATTCTCCGCATCGACATAAAGGCTCGCATCCTGCGTGGAACTGAGCGTCGGGGAAAGCGTCCAGCGATAGTTCAACCCGGCCAGCCCGCTGACCATTGTGTCGGAACCGCCCGCGACAAGGTCCGACCGGCGCAGGGCGGGGCTCGCCTTGACGTCGAGCTTGACCTTGTCGTTGCTGACCAGCCGGTAACCCAGCCCCCCGGAGAGCGTATAGCGCTCCTCGAAACCGGCCTGACGGTCGCTCTCGAACTGGGCAAGGCCAAAGGCGAAAAGCCGGTCGTTGAATTTGTAATTGGGTTCGTACGCAGCGAGAAACTGCTCGCGGCTCGTTACCCCGCCGCTGCGCTGATAATCGGCGAGCAGCCGCAACTGATGGCGCCAACGCTCACTCTCGTGCGTCAGGTTGAGACCCGCCGAAAGGCCCGAGGTGCTGATCCGGCCGGACGAGATGAATCCGCCCAACTGGCCGGTGCCGGTCCATCCGTGGAGGAGCCCGCCATTTCCGGGTTTCCATTCGGCAGCGGCGCTCGCCTGCTGCGGCTGCTGCGGCTGAACCGCGGCCGGCGGCGCCACGAGCCGGTCAATTTCGGCAATGTCGTCGGGATTGGCCTGCCGCGCATATTTGGCGAGCGTATCGATTTCCGCGCGGTTGCCACTGGCGATTGCTGCGTCGAGCATTGCGCGCGCGGCCGGCGCCAGCGTCGCCTGGGCAGCGGTGCCGCCCATAAGCAGCGAAGCGGCCAACCCTGCCGAGATTCCCATTTTCATGCAAAGGACTCCCACACCCATTACACCGAACAAGCTGCCGGCGCCTTCGCGCCTGTCCTCTCCTGCCACATGCGCACTGCACCGGCACCTTGGGCGGCGGCAATCGCAGCGTGGCTTCTAAAGGCGGATCGGCAATCGGGCAAGCGTGGGCAGTAAATGGTGCGCCGACCCCTCAATCGGGGCGGGTCCGCATCCAGGCGATCGCGAACAGCACCATCCAGACGCCATCGATCAGGCTGCCATAAAAGGGGCCGATCATTCCCAGCCGGCCCGAAGACCAGAGCAGGAGGCAGGCAATCAGGAAACTGGCCTTTTCGAGGACGCTGACCAGCATCAGTGGGCGGTACCGCGCCGGGTCGCGCGCGATCAGGAAGAAAGCGAACTGCCAGACCATCGCCGAGCCGTAGAAGCCGTAATAAAATTCAGGGTGCGTCAGTTCCGGCGGAGACGTCCGGCTGAACTGTTTTTCAAGGAAAAAGCCCGGAAGCAGGACCAGGACACCGTATATTGCAGCAACCAGATATGTGATTCTGGCGAATTTCATCATGCTTCCCCGGATTATTGCAGCGCATCGCGTGTAGCCAATCGGCGCGGCAATTCCAAGAACGGGCGCGCGTCGCCCCCGTGCCCTACAGGCAGCGGATCAGCTTGATCTTCTTGCCGCGAACAAGGTGGAACGTTCTCGGCGAAGCCGAACCCGCACTCCGGACGGACAACGTCAGCGTGTCCCCGTCGACCGTGCCGCGATAAACCGTCGGACGCGCGTGCCGCGGGGCATCGGCAGGCGTCGGCCCCGGGGTGTATTCCTCGAACAGGCCACCAGCTTTGAACTGCCCCTTTGCATCGAGCCGCAACGGACCATTGATCGTTCCCGATCCGCAATCATAGTCGATCGTGCCACCCCTCACCGACAGGGAGAGCCGGGCGCGATCGCCGGCCCATTCGCCTGTGAGCGGTGGGTGGGCAGATCCCGTCAAGGTCATAGCACACAAGGCGAGCAAGGCGCGTTTCGGCTTGAACATGGCATCATCTTCCGATCTGGCCCGAGGCCACCCCCTGAAAGCAAAAAAGGGGAGCGTTGCCGCTCCCCTTTGAAGTGTTCTCCTAAGAGAAGCGTGTCAAGCGAAGGACGCCGAATAGCGGCGGCGACGCATGGCATAGCCCATCAACCCGAAGCCGAAGACCATCATGGCCCAGGTCTGGGGTTCGGGAACCGGCGTGGTCAGGACCGCAATGAACGTTCCCCAGCGCGAACCGCCCGTTCCGCCCGGATGGCCGCCTGCCGCATTGTTATATTCGCGGGCAAATTGGCCGATCAGGTAGAAATTGTGAGCGTTCGACGGGTCCAGGGACACCTGGCTATAGTCGCCCCAGCGCTGGCGTCCTGCGGCGGCTTGCCCGAACAGGCTGCCGTTATGATAGTCGTCGACCAGGCTTTCCTTGAGGAGCAGTTCGCTGCCCATCGATTGCAGCTTGCCGTCGGCCATCGTCCGGAACAACTGTGCCATGAACGAGATCTTGCCGGTCGTCGGATCGAGACCCGAGCGGTTGTATCCGATCACGACTTCGCCGAATTCATTGACCGCAATCGAGCCCTGATAGAAATCATAGCCGGCCACGCCGATATTTCCTTCGTCGAGGATCGCAAACGTGTTGGCATCGAGAACCGTGTAACGGACCCGCGATTCATCCCGCCCGTCGGCCGTGTCGTCCACAGTATTCACCATGTAGATACGGCCATTGACTTCATAGACGCTGCTGCTGATCCGTTCGTCGAGCGTATCAATCACGCGCTGGTTCGCAGCGAGTGCGACGCTCGGCTGACGCCCGGCGCTCGGCGAGGTAAATGCGGCCTGGCCAAGATAATTGACGGCGCCCAACGTCGCACCCGATTCATCTGTCGAGTTGAGGTTGTTCACTTTAAAGCCAAGCGAGTCGAAGTTGAACAGCGATGCCGCAAGGACGGTGCCGGATGAACCCGCACCTGTGCTGTTGACACCCTGAAGCGCAAAACCACGATCCTCGAACGTGCCGGGGAAGGCCGTGTTGAACTGCTTGATGCCAGTCACCGAAGGCGCGCCCGCACCGAACAGGCTGTCCAGCGGAATGACATTCAATGTCGTCCCGCGGAAACTGTTGGCACCGGCGGCAGATGCCTTGGCAAAATTGTTCGTCCCGATATAGACGGCGTTGCCATCCAGCGCGAGCGTCGGATAGTCGGCGGTGGCGCCGAAACCGAGCCCGGCATAGCCTTCGAACTTCACGGATTTCCATCCGCCCAGCGCATCGTCGGTATCCGAAATTGCGATCTGGAGATCCTTGGTGTTGGCGCCGAACGAAATGGCAATCCAGCGGCTGGCCGCTGCATTGTACATCACGCGAGAGTCGCCATTGGCACCGGTCTGACCTGCCGCTGCCCAGAAGGCCACGTCAGACGTCAGCGAGAGCCGCTGACCAGTGTATTTGTCGAACACGGCATAGGCGCCATTGCTCGTTTCGAAATATTGCGTGCGGCCAACCGCGCCCATCGTGTCTGGCGGAATGAAATTGCGGCCGAAGGACGCGCCATCATATTGGCTGATGCCTTCAAAGCCCAAAGTGAAATTCGATGAAACATTGCTCACTGGAGCGGATTCACCATTCGTATCCAGCGAAATGTCGCCGGGAATGGTAATCATCGCCGGCTTCTTGAATTCGAAATAGGATTTGATGGTTGGTGCAGCACTTGCCGCGGTCGGCGCATAGGCCACCGCACACAATGCGATGAGAGGTAGTGACTTGGACAACTTCATATTGGCCCCCTGCCTAGATTGTTTCACCTGAACTGCACCAATTCTTCCGCGTTCCGGGCGAAGCGTATCTCTACGCCCGGTTGAGCAAGTCAAAGGTTGGTGCGACTCCCGATGTTGGTTAAGGATGTCTTAACATGCGTGGAGGCGCAAGATTATTTCGTTAACATTTTTCCCAATCTGGGACATGCCCACCAATCCCAGCCGGAATTAGCCAGACTGCCCCCAATTGCGGAGCATCCGGCACTACGGAAATCATGGTTAATACTATCCAGACCCTCTTTGCGAGCAGGGAACGCTCCCGTCAGCCAAACCTGTTGTCTCTCGGGAATCCGGTCGGCGGCATGCGCCCGGCCGCACCACGCGCGACACGCCAAAGGGTCAGGTCCGCTTCGGTCCGTGTCCGCCCTGTTTCTCCGCCCATCGCCCAGCTCAAGCCCTCATCGAAACGGAAGCTGGTCGCATCGGAAAGGCCCCCGTCGCGATATTTCTGGAGCGTGACGCCTTGTCCGCGCGCCATTTCGGGAAGCTCCTCGAGCGGGAAGACCACCAGCTTGCGATTGTCCCCGACAACGGCGGCATAGTCATGCGCGGCCTGGATGATCCGCGCCACCGCGAGCCTGGCGCCGGTGCGGACATTGACCACCTGCCGCCCTTTCCGGGTTTCGGCGACGACTTCGGTCGAGCGTGCAACAAAGCCCTTCCCGTCCGTGGCCGCAAGCAGGATGCGATCGTCGGCGCGCGCCGGGAACAGGTTCACGATCCCGACCCCGTCGGGCAGGTCGATCATCAACCGCACCGGTTCGCCAAAACCGCGCCCGCCCGGGAGCTTGTCGGCGGAGAGCGTGAAGAAGCGGCCATCCTCTGCAGCAAGCAGGATCTTGTCGGTGGTCTGCGCGTGGAAGGCGAAGGCCGGGCCATCTCCTTCCTTGAACTTCAAGGCTTCGGCCGTGTCGAGCGCGACATGGCCCTTCATCGCCCGCACCCAGCCGCGCTGCGACATGATGACGGTAATCGGCTCGCGCTCGATCATGGCTTCCAGCGGGATATCCTTGGGCGCGGCGGCCTCGGCGATCAGCGTGCGGCGTTTGCCGATGACAGTGTCGGGACCATAGGTGACGCGGAGCGCCGCAAGATCCTTTTTCAGCTTGGTCTTTTGCCGCGCGGGACTTTCGATCAGCGCGACCAGCCCTTCGCGTTCCTCGGCGAGCTTTTCGCGCTCGGTCTTGATCTCGAATTCCTCGAGCCGCCTCAATGAACGCAACCGCATGTTGAGGATCGCTTCGGCCTGCCGGTCGTTCAAGCCGAATTCGGCCATCATCACCGGCTTGGGCTCATCCTCGGTGCGGATGATCTCGATCACCCGATCGAGGTTCAGATAGGCAATCAGATAGCCGTCGAGCAGTTCGATCCGGTCATCGATCTTGCCGAGCCGATGCTGCGCGCGGCGGACCAGCACTTCGATCTGGTGACGTATCCAGCGCGTCAGCACTTCCTTCAATGACAGGACGCGCGGCGTGCGATCGGCATCGAGCACGTTCATGTTCAACGAGACGCGCACCTCAAGCTCGGTCAGCTTGAACAGGCTTTCCATCAGCACGTCGGGATCGACGGCGCGGGTCCGCGGTTCGATGACGATGCGGATCGCTTCATCCGATTCATCGCGGACGTCGGCGAGGATGGGCAGCTTCTTGTCGTTGATGATCGTGGCGATGGCCTCGATCAGCTTGCCCTTCTGGACCTGATAGGGAATCTCCGTGACGACCGCGACCCAAGTGCCGCGGCCCTGATCCTCGACATGCCAGCGCGAGCGAACCCGGAAGGCGCCACGACCCGTCGCATAGGCTTCGGCAATTGCGGCGGCGCTGTCGATGATCTGCCCGCCGGTCGGCAGGTCGGGGCCCTTCACATGTTCGAGGAGCGCCGCATCGTCCGCGTTCGGCTGTTCGATGAGGAGCGTCGCGGCGTCAATGATCTCCGCCACATTGTGCGGCGGGATGCTTGTTGCCATGCCGACCGCAATCCCGCTGGCGCCGTTTGCCAGCAGGTTCGGAAAGAGGCCGGGGAATATCTCCGGCTCTTCATCCTCGCCATTATAGGTGGGCTTGTATTCGACCGTGCCATCGTCGAGCCCGGCCATCAGCGCGATCGCCGAGGCGGTCAGCCGTGCCTCTGTGTAACGATAGGCCGCAGCATTATCGCCATCGACATTGCCGAAATTGCCCTGCCCGTCGACCAGCGGATAACGCAGCGCAAAATCCTGCGCGAGCCGGACCATCGCATCATAGACCGACTGATCGCCGTGCGGATGATATTTGCCGATGACATCGCCGACGACGCGGGCCGATTTCTTGTAGGCGCTTGCCGGATCAAGCTTCAAAAGCCGCATCGCCCAGAGCAGGCGGCGGTGGACGGGCTTCAGCCCATCGCGCAGGTCGGGCAGCGAACGCGCCGTGATCGTCGAGAGCGCATAAACAAGATAGCGCTCTGACAGCGCGGTATCGAAGGGGGTATCGGTAGGTTCGCCCGGCGCGGGCAATGGATCGATCAGGTCGGACATGGGGGTGCCCTTAGAGCCTGATCGGTTGAGGTGGAAGCGCCTGAAATCCTATTTGCCGGTTTCCACCGCAAATCCCGCTTCGCGCCAGGCCCTGACGCCGCCGTCGAGCGCAACGGCGCGCATGAAGCCGAGCTGGCGGAGCGTGGCGGCGGCGAGCGTTGAGATCTTGCCGAATTCGCAGCAGGTGAGGATGCGGACGGTCGGATCGGGGAAGGCATCGTTGACTCGGAGTTCGAGCTGGCCGCGCGCCAGATGCCTTGCGCCGGGGATGTGGCCGTTCTCGAACGCTTCCCGCTCGCGGACATCGAGGACGATCAGGTCGTTCGCGCCGCCCGCCAGCTGCCCCTGGAGTTCGGCAAGCGACATGAAGGGAACGGTATGCGCCGCTTCGAGAAGGAGCTGCTCAACAGTAACGCCGCCGCTCATGTTGGTGCGGAGCGCTTCGGTCAGATGGGTGGGCGCGGCAAGGTTCAACTCGCGCATCATAGCGACGAATTCGGCGCGATCCTTTTTCTGCAGCCGGGGATTGGTGTCGATCTCATCGCCGATCGTCGATTCGGTGTTGCCCTTGTAATCGTGCGCGGGAAAAACGCGCGTTGCGCGGTCGAGCTTGAGCAACCGCCCGAACAGGCTGTCATAGAGCGCCTCGGGATCGCCGGTCGGCAAATCCGTCCGCCCGGTGCCGCCGATCAGCAGTGTGTCACCAGTGAACAGCGCGTCGCCCGCGAGCAGGCACATCGAATCGCGCGTGTGCCCCGGCGTGTTCAGCGCGACGAGGCGGATGTCCCCCGCCACCAGCATTTCGCCATCGTCGAGCCGCATATCGGCAAAGGGCGCCGGGCTCTTGCGATTGAGCGCCACGGGCACGCCCAGCGACGTGCCCAGCTGCCGGGAAGCCGAAAAATGATCGGCATGGGTGTGCGTGTCGACCAGATAGGAAAGCGCCAGCCCATCGCGCGCGATCGCGGCCTTGTAACGCTCGATCAGGTGGATTTCGGGATCGATGAGGATCGCGCGCCCGCTCGCCTCGCAACTGACGAGATAGGATTTGCAGCCTCCATTGGCGAATGGTTCGATCTGCATGAGCCCTGCCCTCCCCTGCCGGTCGGGGCACTATAGGCGATGCAGGATTGGCGGGCCAGAGAGGGTGTTGGTTCAATGTTATACAAAGGCGTTGCTGACAAGTTTGGGGTGGGAAGCTGCCATCGAGGCCGATATGGTCGGTTCATGCGATCCAAAGTGCCGCTACTCCTACTGTGCATGCTTACTGGATGCGCAACAATGCATAGCCGAGAGCGCCCTAATGCTCTGGAATACGGATGTGGCGATCTGGTGGTGGTCGGGCGGATCATCACCATTGGCGAACAGGGCATCTACGGTTCAGATGCCCTCCCGAACTGGCGGAGTGAGTATCAGCTTCAAGTTCGGATTAAGCGGGTAATTCGGGGCAATGAGCGCAGGCGCATCGTCCCAGCATCCGCTATTTCCCATGCTCAGATACGCGATGATCGCGACTTTCTCATGGTTCTAAGTCCGAATGGTTCGGGCGGCTACTCGCTTGGGACTGCCTCACTTTGGCAATACCGTCCCAAGCTAACGCAGCCATGTTCATAGGATCTGCAATCAGCTCCTACGAACACAAACCCTCACGCCGCCGCCGTCGGCATGAACACCGACCAGCCGGTCGCCTCGGCCAGTCGTTCGAGCGCGCGGGTGCCGAGTTTGGAATTGCCGCGCGTGTTGAGGCCGGGGGACCAGACCGCGATAGACGCCTTGCCCGGCACGATCGCGAGGATGCCGCCGCCCACGCCCGACTTGCCCGGAATGCCGACGCGAAAGGCGAATTCGCCCGAGCCGTCATAATGGCCGCACATCAGCATCAGCGCGTTGATCCGCCGCGCGAGGATCGGGGAGACGATCTGTTCTCCGCTGTCGGGATGCCGGCCGTCATGCATCAGGTAACGCCCGGCCATTGCCAGCTGGCGGCACGAGAGCGAAAGCGCGCATTGATGGAAATAGAGCTTCAGCGCGCCATCGACATAAGGGTCCATATTCCCAAAGCTCTTCATGTAATTCGCGAGCGCGACATTGCGAAAACCGGTCGCGGCTTCGGAATTGGCAACCTCTCCGTCGATTTCGATACTGTCATCGCCCGCCAGCATCCGCACGAAGCGCAGCACGTCGCCGATCGCTGCGCGCGGATCGGCTTCGGCGAGGACGACGTCGCTGACGACGATCGCGCCGGCATTGATGAACGGATTGCGCGGGATTCCCCCTTCGCTTTCGAGCTGGACGATCGAGTTGAATGCGGAGCCCGAAGGCTCGCGCCCGACGCGCTTCCACAGTTCATCGCCATGCTTCTGGAGCGCCATCGTAAGAGTGAAGACCTTCGAGACGCTCTGGATCGAGAAGGGGATATCGGCATCGCCCGCCGTAAAGACCCTGCCCGCATTGTCGACAACCGCGATCCCGAAGTGTCTCGGATCGACCTTGCCAAGGCTGGGGATATAGTCGGCAACCGTCCCGCGTTCCTTCACCGCGGTCATTTCGGCGGCAATGTCATCCAGGATGCTTGCAATGTCTTTCATGGCGCTACCCCCCCTCGGCGGATGACTGGAACAGGATCGGTGGCTGCCCGACGGCCGCAGCCGTAATTTCGCCCTCGAGCCAGGCGCGGAACGCCCTGATCTTGGGCGATTGGCGCCTGTGTTCGGGATAGGCCAGCCAGAAACTGTGGTTCGCCAGGGCGAAGGGACCGAGCGGAACAAGCCGTCCGCTGTCTATCTCATTGCGCCACATCAGCGCGTTCAGGATTGCAACGCCATGCCCCGCCATAGCGGCATTGCCTTCCATCAGCTGCGAATCGAGCCGAATGCCGGGCGCCGCTGCGCCCTGCGGCAGCGTGCCGCCCGATTCGATCAACCAGCGATCCCACCACCAATCCTGCGGGCTGATCCGGTTGAGGCGCATGACATCGTCGGGCGATCCTATGTCGCCGACGCGTTCGATATATTCCGGGCTGGCCAGCGGCTGGATGGCGACCCGCATCAGGAAGTGCGAGGCAAGGCCGGGCCAGTTGCCGGGACCGTTCCTTATGGCCACATCGACATCTTCCGCAGCAAAATCGACATAATGGTCATCGGATCGCAGGCGCACGGCCAGTTGCGGCCGGGCAAGCTGGAAGCCGCCGATCCGCGATGCCAGCCAGTTCGTCGCAAAGCTCTGGACCGTGCTGATCGTCAGCACGCGTTCATCCTCTGCCCGCGCCAGCCGGAAGGCGCGGTCGAGCGTATCGAAGGCATCGCTGGTGAGCGGCGCAATCCGCCGGCCGGTTTCACTGAGCGTCAGCCGCCCCTTTTGGCGATGGAACAGGCTGGTGCCCAACCGCTCTTCCAATAATTTGATCTGATAGCTGACGGCTGCCTGGGTCATCCCCAGCTCGGCCGCGGCGCGGGTGAAATTTTCATGCCTTGCGGCAGATTCAAAGACCCTCACGGCCGAAAGCGGGGGAATGGATCGCATATGCTAATCATAAGCTACACTTATGATAGATGTCCAACCATTTGTTGGCTTTGGCGGCCTGGAAAGGCCATCTGTCGATCATTGGAAGCAAAAGGATTCTAACCATGCCACACGATTTCGAGGGCCTGGAATGGGCCAGGAACCACGCCGCGTTCAGCATCGCGCTGACGGGTATCTTTTCGACCATCATGCGCGGATTTGATCGGTTGAGCGCACGCAAGTTCGACGCGCCCTGGCAGGCCGACCTCAGCCCGCGCGAATGCAAGGACGCCTGACTTTCCCGCCCCCCGGGACCGGCCCGCGCGATTCCCTCAACGCGCGGGCCACATTGCGTACGTCGCCGAATGACGCGATCGGAAATGAAATTCGCTTGGCCTGCCAGGCGCTTT
>Ga0209023_10001221_pt1 | contig 35291 bp, 27 predicted proteins | sample LakOneMetagenome_FD_187468 | JGI IMG/M metagenome (GOLD analysis project Ga0209023, IMG submission 187468) | Freshwater and sediment microbial communities from Lake Erie, Canada (SPAdes) (version 2) | ecosystem: Environmental > Aquatic > Freshwater > Lentic | place: Lake Erie, Canada...
GCGGCTGGAACATGATGGCGCTGCTGCTGACCATCGTCCTGCTGGTGATCGTGCTCTCGGGCTCGATCTGGGTCATGCACCACATGAACGCCAACATGATGCCCGGCATGGGCGACGCCTCGGCCGTCACCGGCCACGGTCCTCACGACATGCAATAATGTCGAGGCACGATCCGGCAGCAGCCGCTCCGCGGCGCAGTATCGTGCGAGTGATCCTCGCGATCCTCGGGCTGCTCCTGATCGTGCTGTTCGCAGGGCTGGGAACCTGGCAGGTGGTACGCCTGCAATGGAAACTGGCCCTGATCGAACGGGTGGAGTCGCGTGTGCACGCGGCTCCCGTTTCACCGCCCCCGGCTGCACGCTGGGCGCAAGTCTCCAAAGAATCCGACGAATACCGGCATGTACGTCTCGCCGGGCACTTCCTCTACGAATACACAACGCCTGTCCAGGCGGTGTCCGACCTGGGCGCCGGCTTCTGGCTGGTTACCCCTTTCTGCAGTACCGACGGCGCCATCGTGCTGGTGAACCGCGGCTTCATCGCTTCTTCCGGCAACACCGCCGCGCGCTTCCCGGCACGCCGGGCTTCCGCCGACGCCTGCGCCGCCGCTTCCGGCGCGCCGTACACGCTGACCGGCCTGCTGCGCATCGCCGAACCCGGCGGCGGCTTCCTGCGCGATAACGACCCGGCGCGCAACCGCTGGTTCTCGCGCGACGTGGCCGGCATCGCTGCCGCGCGCGGCTTGACCAATGTTGCCCCGTACTTCATCGACGCCGCCAAGGGGCAGGAGCCTCCTGGCGCGCCCGACCAGCCCGTTGGCGGCCTGACCGTCATCTCTTTCCCGAACAACCATCTCGTGTATGCCGGCACCTGGTACGCGCTGGCTTTGATGGTTGCGGGCGCGTGGTGGTATATTGCGCGCTTGAGTAAAGGAGAGACCGCTCGGTCGCGCAACAATGGCAGTAAAGTTTGATCTACTAACAAGAATAACGCCTTCGATCGCTTCCGCCGAAGAAGCCCACGTCGAATACGCCGCCGGCCACAAGAACATGCTGCAGCTCATCGAGCTGCGCTGGATTGCGGTCATCGGGCAAGTCACGACCATCGCCGGCGCGATCCTCATCTTCGACATCAACCTGCCGCTGGTGCACATGCTGCAGGTGCTGGCCTGCCTGATCGCTTTCAACATCGCCAGCCACCTGCGCTGGCACGAACGGCGCCCGGTCGCCAACAGCGAACTGTTCATGGCCCTGCTGGTGGACGTGGCCACGCTCACCGTCCAGCTGTATCTGTCGGGCGGCACGACGAACCCCTTCGCCTTCCTGTATCTGCTCCAGATTATTATTTCGGCCGTGCTGCTCGAAGCCTGGTCGACCTGGACCATCGTTGCCATCACCATTGCCTGCCTCGGTGCGCTGGCCGTGTATGCGCAGCCGCTCGCGCTGCCGTTCGACCACGCGCGCGGCATCGCGAGCCTGTACGTGCAGGGGATGCTGATCTGCTTCGCGCTGAATGCGGGGCTGCTGGTGATCTTCGTCTCGCGCATCAGCGGTACGGTGCGGGCCAAGGCGGCGCAACTGGCCGAATTGCGCCAGCGCGCGGCCGAGGAAGACCACATTGTGCGCATGGGCCTGCTGGCATCCGGTGCGGCGCACGAGCTGGGGACGCCGCTGGCGACCCTGTCGGTGATCCTGGGCGACTGGAAGCGCATGCCGGAGTTCCGGGGCAGCCCCGACCTGCTGGAAGAAATCGGCGAGATGCAGACCCAGCTCCAGCGCTGCAAGTCCATCGTCAGCGGCATCCTGCTCTCGGCCGGCAAGGCGCGCGGCGAATCGGCGGTGCGCACGACCATCCACACCTTCCTCGACGGCCTGGCCGAGGAGTGGGAAGACAGCCGGCCCGTCAAGGATTTCGTGTACGAGAATTCGATTGTCGACGACATGCCGGTCGCCTTTGACTCTGCCCTGAAGCAGACCGTCGACAACCTGCTCGACAATGCGCTGGAAGCCTCGCCGACCGGCTGGGTGGGCATGAGTGCGAGCGTGGAGGACGATCATCTGTGCGTGATCGTGACCGACCGCGGGCCGGGCTTCCCGGCGTCGGTACTGGCCCAGTTCGGCAAGCCCTACCAGAGCACCAAGGGACGCTCGGGTGGCGGCCTGGGATTGTTTTTGGTCGTGAACGTGGCGCGCACCCTGGGTGGCGCCGTCGTGGCACGCAATCGAGATGAAGGCGGTGCGGAAGTGAAGTTGACGATTCCACTGACGGCGATCCGCCTGGCCGGGGAGGGCGAGCATGCCTGAGACGCCGGTACTGTTGATCGTCGAGGATGACGAAGCCTTTGCCCGCACGCTCGGGCGCTCGTTCGAACGGCGCGGCTACAAGGTGCTGCACGCGCCGGGCTACGAGGAAGCGGCCGAGGTGCTGCGCGAGCATGATCCGGGCTACGCGGTGGTCGATCTCAAATTGAAGGGCAATGCGTCGGGCTTGTCCTGCGTGCAGATGCTGCATGCGCACGATCCGGAGATGCTGATCGTGGTGCTGACCGGGTTCGCCAGCATCGGCACGGCGGTGGAGGCGATCAAGCTCGGGGCTTGCCAGTACCTGGCCAAGCCGTCGAACACCGACGACATCGAGGCCGCCTTCGGGCACGTGGCGGGGAGCACGGATGTGGAGGTGACGAACCGATCGACATCGATCAAGACGCTGGAGTGGGAGCATATCCACGCGGTGCTGGCGGAGACGGATTTCAATATCTCGGAAGCGGCACGGCGTTTGGGGATGCACCGGCGCACCCTGGCGCGCAAGCTGGAGAAGCAGCGGGTCAAATAACAGCCCGCGGCAGGTGACATGTAGGGTGGGCGCCCCGTGCCCACGCGTAAAGCATGCGTCAAGATCGACGTGTGCAGCACCTTGGACGGTAACGATCACCGCGTGGGCACAGGGCGCCCACCCTACGAACATTCACGTCGCGGGCCGAAGGGGCGTAGGGTAGAGCGGGCCACCCTACGAATTAAAGCGCGGCAAGCATCTTGCGCACGGCCTGGTGCGCCTCGAACCAGCCACTGTCGATCAGCTTCGGCCTGCACTCGGCGCATTCCTCGAACGGGTTGCAGGCGTGGGCCAGCTCGACGTACTTCGAACCGACCACCGGCTTGGCCGCCCGCGCATCGCGCGCCGACGGCTCGCCGCCCGCCTCGCTGCCACCGGCCAGCCACTTCGCAAACGGCTCCACCGCCACGCCATCCGGCACATACCAGCTCTTGCGGGTGGGATTCCAGCGCGCGCCCAGCGCCTTGGCTTCGTCTTTCTCCGCGTACGGAACCTTCAATACTTTCATTACCGCCTCGTTTCGTGAAGCCGGTATTGTAAAGCCTCGGCGCTCAGGGAACGAGGACCAGGCGATAACCGACCGCCGTCTCGGTAATCAGGTGCCGCGGCTGCGCCGGCTCATCCTCCAGCTTGTGCCGTAAGTGCCCCATGTACACGCGCAGGTAATGCCCGTTCTCGCCGTTCGACGGCCCCCACACCGCGCGCAGCAGCTGCGGATTGGTCATCACCTTGCCGGCATTTGCCACCAGCACCGACAGCAGCTTGAATTCCAGCGGCGTCAGGTGCACGCGCTGCCCGTTCTTCGTGACGATGCGCTCGACCAGGTCCACCGCGATCTCGCCGAAGCGCACGACGGCGTCCGACGCCGCGGGCTGGCGTTGCCGCCGCAGCGTCGCCCGGATGCGCGCCAGCAGCTCGCCGGTGCCGAAGGGCTTGGTGAGATAGTCGTCGGCGCCGGCATCCAGCGCGCGGATCTTGGCCTGCTCGGCATCGCGCGCCGAGAGCACGATGATCGGCATGCCCGACCACTTGCGCACGTCTGCGATGAAATCGACGCCATCCCCATCCGGCAGGCCGAGGTCGAGCACCACCAGGTCGGGCCGGCGCGTGCCGGCGTCGATCAGCGCGCGTTTCAATTCCGCGGCCTCGTGCACCTGCCAGCCTTCCTGCTCCAGGGCGGCGCGGACAAAGCGGCGGATCTGCGGTTCGTCTTCGACCAGCAGGGCGGTCGGGCGCGGTTCATTCATCGTGGACTTCCATGTCTACAGCATTCGGTTCGGGCACTGCCGGCGGCGCGCCGCGCGGCAGCGAAAAAGTGATGGCGGCGCCGCCCTCCGCAGACCTGCCGGCGGCGATGCGCCCGCCATGGGCCTCGACGATCGCGCGGCAGATTGCCAGCCCCAGGCCCACGCCCGGCAGCGCCGACTCCTGCTGGCCGCGCGCGAATTTCTCGAACAGGGCTTCCTCGCGGCCGGGCGGCAAACCGGGACCATCGTCGTCCACCGTGACGTCGACCCAGTCTTCGCGCACGCGTGCGGCAATCGTGATCGTGCTCGCCGGCGGCGTGTATTTTGCCGCATTCTCGAGCAGGTTGGACAGTACGCGTTCGAGCAGGACGGCATCGAAGCGCAGCAGCGGCAGGTCGGCCGGAATGCGGGTGCGGATGACGCGCGTGCCCAGCGCCTGGCGCAGGGGCCGCAGCGCGCTGCCGACGGTCTCTTCCAGCGCCTGCCACTGCTGGTTCAGGCGCACGGCGCCGCTTTCGATGCGCGCCATGTCGAGCAGGTTGGCGACCATGGTGCCGAGCCGGCGCGCTTCCTCGTGCAGGGCGACGGCGGTGTCGTGTTCGGCCGGCGCCAGCGGCGGATCGGCGCGCACCAGCGATTCCGACAGGCCGACCAGGGCCGTGAGCGGCGTGCGCAAATCATGCGACAGCGCCGCCAGCAGCGAGTTGCGCAGGCGCTCGGACTCCATGTTCACCAGCGCGGCCTGGGCCACTTCGATGTAATGCACCCGTTCCAGGGCGATGGCCGCCAGCGCCGCATAGGTGTCGAGCTGCTGGCGTTGTTCGGGCAACGGCAGCCAGCGCCCGCCATCCGGCGCGATCGCCAGCACGCCGCGCGTGCGCATCGGCGCCCTAAGTGGCAGGTAGAACAGGGGGCTGCCGGGGAGGGTATGGGTGCCGTGGCCGGCCGGGCTGGCATGCTCGAACGCCCATTGGGCGACGCCGGCGTCGAGGCCGGCAAGCTCGGGGGCAGCGTCGTGGACCACGATCCTGTCGTCCGCATCCGGCAGCAGCAGCACGGCGCGTGCACCAAAGGCGCGGGCGATCGTCGCCCGCGTCGATTCCAGCACCTGCTCGTTTTGCAGGGCGCCGGAAAGTTCGCGCGCGAATTCGTACAGCGACTGGGCGCGCGCCTCGCGCTTGCGCGCCACCTGCGCCTGGAAGCGCAGGCCGGCCGTCAGCTGGCCGGTGATCAGCCCCACCGCGAGCATCACGCCGAACGTGATCAGGTACTGCACATCGCTCACCGCGAAGTCGTAGCGCGGCGGCACGAAGAAGAAATCGAAGCCGGCCACGCTGACGCAGGTGGCCAGCACCGACGGGCCGCGCCCGAAGCGCACCGCCACCAGCAGCACGACCAGCAGGAACAGCATCGCGATGTTGGCCAGGTCGAGCCAGTGCGACAGGGGAGAAAACACCAGGGCCGCGCCCAGGCCGGCAAGCGCGGCCCACAGGTAGCGCAGGTGGTCCGGCCTGGACTGGCCAGTGGCCGGCACCTCCCGCACCGCACGCGGCCGGCTCGCGGCGCCGCCGCCGACTTCCAGCAGGTCGATGTCCGGTGCAAGCCGCGCCAGTTTCGCGTGCAACGATGTAGCCATGCGCCATCCACGGCGGGAGCGGCCCAGCACCAGGCGCTGCAGGTTGTGCGCCCGCGCGTAGGCCAGCAGCGCCTGGGCCGGCTCGGCGTCGGGCAGGACCGCCGTCGTCGCGCCCAGCTCCTGGGCCAGTTTCAACACGCCCAGTGTCGCCTCGCGCTGCGCATCCGGCAGGCGCTGCAGCGCGGGCGTTTCCACATACACGGCGTGCCAGGCGCAATCGAGCTGGCCGGCCAGGCGCGCGCAGTTGCGCACCACGTGTTCGCTTGTGCCGCCGGCCCCGACGCAGGCCAGCAGGGCGCCGTCGGTCTTCCACACCGGCGCGATCGCCTGCTCGACGCGATACGCCCGCACGTCGTCGCCGATGCGTTCGGCCGTGCGGCGCAGGGCCAGCTCGCGCAGGGCGATCAGGTTCCCCTTGCGGAAGAAATTGGCGGAGGCGCGCTCGGCCTGGGCGCTTTCGTAGACCTTGCCGGCCTTCAGGCGCGCCAGCAGTTCGTCGGCCGGCAAATCGACCAACACCACGTCGTCGGCGCCGTCGAACACGCTGTCCGGCACGGTCTCGGCCACCTTCACGCCGGTGATCCCGGCCACGACATCGTTCAGGCTTTCCAGGTGCTGGACGTTCAGGGTCGTGAAGACGTCGATGCCGGCCGCCAGCAGTTCCTCGACGTCCTGCCAGCGCTTGGGGTGGCGCGAACCGGGCACGTTCGCGTGCGCCAGTTCGTCCACTAGGACCAGCGCCGGACGCCGGGCCAGGGCGGCGTCGATGTCGAATTCCGCCAGCGCCTTGCCGCGATACGGCAGGCTGCGCGCCGGCAGCAGCTCGAGACCGGCGAGCAGGGCGGCGGTGTCCTGGCGCCCATGGGTCTCGACCACGCCGGCCAGCACGTCGGCGCCGCCGGCCGCCAGCTTGCGCGCTTCCAGCAGCATCGCATAGGTCTTGCCGACGCCGGCCGAGGCCCCGACGTAGATGCGCAGGCTGCCGCGCGCGTCGCGCCGTTCCTGCGCGCGCACCTGGGCCAGCATGGCGTCGGGATCGGGTCGGCTCATCACGTCAGCTTTCATGTCAGCGAGTATGCGGCATCTGCGCGTCCAGTGCCAGGTTCAGGGCCAGCACATGGACCCGTGCCTCGCCAAACACGCCCAGCCAGGGCCGCTCGGTATGCGCTTCGACCAGGCCCAGCACGCGTTCGCGCGCCAGGCCGCGGGCGGCAGCGACACGCTCGGCCTGGTACAGCGCGGCGGCCGGGCTGATGTGTGGGTCGAGGCCGCTGGCCGAGGCGGTGACCAGGTCGACTGGTATCGGTTCGCGGTTGCCCGGATCGGCCGCACGCAGCGCGTCGATGCGGCCGGCGACGGCATCGTTCAGCGCCGGATTGCTCGGTCCCTGGTTGGCGCCCGAGGAGCCGGCGGCATTGTTCGGCGCCGGCGCGGTGGCCGATGGGCGGCCCCAGAAGTAGCGCGGCGAGGTAAACGACTGGCCGACCAGCTGCGAGCCGACGACCTTGCCGTCCTGTTCGATCAGGCTGCCGTTGGCCTGCTGCGGCAGGAGCAGCTGGGCCAGGCTTGTGACGGCCAGCGGGTAGGCCAGGCCGCAAAGGAGGGTCAGGGCCGCGAAGACCGCAAGTGCGGGGCGAATGGCATTCTTCATGATGTCTCCGGGTCAGGCGAGGTTGAAAAGGACAAGCAGCATGTCGATGGCCTTGATGCCGGCGAATGGCAGCAGCAGCCCGCCCACGCCGTACACCAGCAGGTTGCGGCGCAGGAGGGCGGTGGCGCCGATCGGGCGGTAGGCCACGCCCTTCAGGGCCAGCGGAATCAGCACCATGATGATCAGCGCGTTGAAGACCACCGCCGACAGGATCGCTGACGACGGGCTGTGCAGGCCCATGATGTCGAGCGCCGCCAGTTGCGGATACACGTCGACGAAGGCCGCCGGGATGATCGCGAAATACTTGGCGATGTCGTTGGCGATCGAGAAGGTGGTCAGTGAGCCGCGCGTCATCAACATCTGCTTGCCGATCTCGACGATCTCGAGCAGCTTGGTCGGGTTGGAATCGAGGTCGACCATGTTGCCGGCTTCCTTGGCCGCCTGCGTGCCCGAGTTCATGGCCACCGCCACGTCGGCCTGGGCCAGCGCCGGGGCGTCGTTGGTGCCGTCGCCGGTCATCGCCACCAGCCGGCCTTCGCCCTGGTAGCGGCGGATCAGGGCCAGCTTGTCCTCGGGCGTGGCGTCGGCCAGGAAGTCGTCGACGCCGGCTTCGGCGGCAATTGCGGCCGCAGTGAGCCGGTTATCGCCGGTGATCATCACCGTCTCGATGCCCATGCGGCGCAGGGCGCCGAAGCGTTCGCGGATGCCGCCTTTCACCACGTCCTTCAGCTCGACCACGCCGAGCACGCGGGCGCCGTCGGACACGGCGAGCGGCGTGCTGCCCCGGCGCGCCGCCTCGTCCACCGCGCGCGCCACCGCTTCCGGCCAGCTGCCGCCGAGCGCCTCGACATGCTTGCGCACCGCGCTGGCGGCGCCCTTGCGGATCACCCGGTCGCCGATGTCGACGCCGCTCATGCGGGTCTGGGCGCTGAAGGGCACGAAATGCGCGCCGAGCGAGGCGAGTTCGCGTTCGCGCATGGCGAAGCGGGTCTTGGCCAGCACCACGATGCTGCGGCCTTCCGGCGTTTCGTCGGCCAGCGAGGCCAGTTGCGCGACGTCGGCCAGCTGCGGCTCGGTCACGCCCGGCGCAGGAAGAAAGTCGCTGGCCTGGCGGTTGCCGAGCGTGATGGTGCCGGTTTTATCCAGCAGCAGCACGTCGACGTCGCCGGCGGCTTCCACGGCGCGGCCCGAGGTGGCGACCACGTTCGCGCCCATCATGCGGCTCATGCCGGCCACGCCGATGCTCGACAACAGGCCGCCGATGGTGGTCGGGATCAGGCAGACCAGCAGCGCGACCAGGGTCGTCACCGACACCGGCGCGCCGCTGCCGGCTGCCTCCACCGCGAACAGGGAGAAGGGCAGCAGGGTCACCGTCACCACCAGGAACACGATGGTGAGCGCCACCAGCAGGATGGTCAGCGCGATCTCGTTCGGCGTCTTGCGGCGCTGCGCGCCTTCGACCATGGCGATCATGCGGTCGAGGAAGGTCTCCCCGGGATTGGCGCTGACGCGCACCACCAGCCAGTCCGACAGCACGCGGGTGCCGCCGGTGACGGCGCAGAAGTCGCCGCCGGCTTCGCGGATCACCGGCGCGGACTCGCCGGTGATCGCGCTTTCGTCGACCGAGGCGATGCCTTCGATGGCTTCGCCGTCGATCGGCACCACGTCGCCGGCTTCGACCAGGATCACGTTCCCCTTGCGCAGGTCGGATGCGGGGAGCGGCAGCCAGCCGGCGCCATGGCGCGGCTGGTTCAGTTTCTTCGCGATGGTAGCGACCTTCAGGCCGCGCAGCGACGCGGCCTGGGCCTTGCTGCGTCCTTCGGCCAGGGCTTCGGCGAAGTTCGCGAACAGCACCGTGAACCAGAGCCAGACGGCGATGGCCAGGATGTAGCCCGCTGGCGCATCGCCGGCGCCGAGCAGGGCCTGGAAGAACAGCAGCGTGGTGAGGATGCTGCCGGCGTAGACCACGAACATCACGGGGCTGCGCAGCTGGACGCGCGGGTCGAGCTTGGCAAAGGCGCCCTTGATGGCGGGGCCGACCAGCTTGGGGTCGAACAGGTTCAGGCCGCGGCGCGCGCCGTTCGGCGCGGACGTTGCAGGCAAAATGGCGGACATGGTGTACTCCAGGATGAATTCAGCGGGCGAACAGCTGCAAGTGTTCGGCGACAGGGCCGAGGGCAAGCGCGGGCACGTAGTTCAGCACCCCGACCAGCACCACGATGGCAACCAGCAGCAGCACGAAGGTCGGGCCGTGGGTCGGCAGCGTGCCGGCGGTGGCGTTCAGGCGCTGTTTGGTCGCCAGCGAGCCGGCGATCGCCAGCACCGGCACGATCACGGCAAAGCGTCCGAACCACATGGCGATCGCCAGCATGCTGTTATAGAAGGGCGTGTTGGCCGACAGCCCGGCAAAGGCGCTGCCATTGTTGTTGGCGGCCGAGGTGAACGCATACAGCACTTCGCTGAAGCCGTGCGCGCCGGGATTGGCGAGGCCGGCCTTGCCGGCGTCCACGACCACGGCGACGGCGGTCCCGGCCAGCACCAGGGTCGGCACCACCAGGATCACGATGGCCGCCATCTTCATCTCGAAGGACTGGATCTTCTTGCCCAGGTACTCCGGGGTGCGGCCGATCATCAGGCCGGCCACGAACACGGCCAGGATCGCGAACACCAGCATGCCGTACAGGCCCGAGCCGACGCCGCCGAACACCACTTCGCCCAGTTGCATCAGCACCAGGGGCACCATCCCGCCCAGCGGCATGAAGGAGTCGTGCATGGCGTTCACCGCGCCGCAGGAAGCGGCCGTGGTGACGGCGGCGAACAGGCTGCTGGCGGCAACGCCGAAGCGCACTTCCTTGCCTTCCATGTTGCCGCCCGCTTGCATAGCGCTTGCCGCCTGGTCGACGCCTAGCGCCGCCAGCACCGGGTTGGCCTGCTGCTCGAAGGCGGCCAGCGCTACGGCACCGAGCACGAACAGCAGGGTCATCGCGGCCAGCACGGCCCAGCCCTGGCGGCGGTCGCCGACAACCCGCCCGAAAGTAAAGCACAGCGCCGCCGGGATCAGGAAGATCGCCAGCATCTGCGCGAAGTTGGCCAGCGCGGTCGGGTTCTCGAAGGGGTGGGCCGAGTTGGCGTTGAAGAAGCCGCCGCCATTCGTGCCGAGCAGCTTGATCGCTTCCTGCGAGGCGACCGGGCCCATGGCCAGCAGCTGGCTGGCGGCGCCCGCCCTGGCATCGACCAGCGCCACCTCCTGGTAGGCGCCGAAGTTCTGGATCACGCCCTGGCTCACCAGGAACAGCGCGAACAGCAGCGACAGCGGCAGCAGGACGTACAGCGTCGAGCGGGTCAGGTCGACCCAGAAGTTGCCGATCGCGCCGCCCGAACGCGCACTGAAGCCGCGCATCAGGGCAAAGGCGACCGCGATACCGGTGGCGGCCGAGAAGAAGTTCTGGCCGGCCAGGGCCAGCATCTGGCTCAGGTAGCTCATGGTCTGCTCGCCCGCATAACCTTGCCAGTTGGTGTTGGCGACGAAGCTCACGGCGGTGTTGAACGACGAATCGGGCGACACGCCGGGCAGGGCCTGCGGGTTCAGCGGCAGCACGCCTTGCAGGCGCTGGATGGCGTAGGTGAAGAGGGCGCCCACGCCGTTGAACAGCAGGAGCGCCAGGGCGTAGCCGCGCCAGCCCTGGTCTTGGGCGGCGGCGGGGCCGGCGGCGCGGTACAGCAGGCGCTCGACCGGGGCCAGCAGGCGCAGGCCCGGCACCGTGCCGCGCCCCGCCACATGGGCCATGAACAGGCCGAGCGGCCAGGCCAGGGCCAGCAGCACAAGCAGGAAGGCTGCGAGCAGCAGCATCGACTGGGTGGTCATCACAGGTCCTCCGCTTTCAGGAGGGCGTAGACGAGATAGGCGAGCAGGGCGCCTGCCAGCAGGCCCGCGCCCAGGTAAAGGCCGCTCATTGTGCGTCCCCCAGGCGCGCGCAGAGCGCCACCAGGGCGCAGCACAGCGCCGTGAAACCGCCAAGGGCGGCGATAAAGATCACATCCATGGAAAACCCTCACATTGTTCTTGTGGTGGGAAGCGTAAGACGGGCCGTCTCAAGATGGGGTAAAGACCTGGCCCGCCGCTGTAAAGGAAATGTAAAAACGGCTCAGAACGTGCGGCTGACGCTCAAGAGCACTGCGCGCCTGCCGAGGAATTGGCCATCGGCCGGCGAGGCGTAGGCGCTGCGGCTGGCATTCGTCCCGACGGCAGCCAGGGTCACGGTGGCGATGCCGAAGTCGTGGGCGACGGCCGCCTTCCAGTCGGTGTAGCTGGCCGCATCGACGTGGCGCACGCGCTGGCGGCCGGCGTGCAGGCTGAGGGTGGTCTTCTCGCCGGCGGCGAGGTTCAGGTTCAGGTCGAGGTAGCCGCTGCCGTGTGAGCCGGGCACGCCGAACAGATTGGTCAGGCTGTGCGAATATTTCAGGGTGGCGACGCCGTAGCCCAGCTGGGCATAGACCTCGGCGGTATTCGCGTTGTCCCAGCCGCGCACTTGCGACAGGCCGTTCGACGGGTAGACGTAGCCGAGCAGGCCTGCATCGTAGCTGACGCCATTCGCGAACGCGCCGCGCTTGCCGCCATACAGGTCGGCCTCGATGCTGCCGGAGCCGCCGGCGTCGCGGGTCCAGGTGATCGACGAAGCCCAGGCGCCGGCATACCAGCCGCTGGCGGCGACATAATCGGCGCCGGCCTGGAGCGCCGGCTGCAGGCGGGTTTGCGAGATGCCGCGGTAGCGGTAATCGGAGACGAGGGCGGCGTTGCCGGTGAGGGTGGCGGCGGCTTCTTCGGCCTGGGCGCCGGCGGCGAGGCTGGCCAGGGCGGCGGCCAGCAGGATGACATTCTTCATGGGTCTCTTTCGGTCGGACGGTCAAGCCCGCCGGCCAGGCCGGCGGGCAACGATACAGCCCAGCCAGCTTAGCGATCGGCCTATAAAGATTGTCTAAAAACCCCCAGTCGCAGCATAAAGCTTCGGTAAAACGCGGCAAGCGCGTACCAGGCGTTCCTCTGCCTTAACGTTCTCTTAATAGTAACGTGATAACATTGCTGGAGCTCTTGCTATACGGGCTTCGCCCGCGCGCAGCCTTCAGCCCCTGCAGGTCAAGTCGGGAACACGCCAATAGTGGATCGAATCACCTCCAATTCCGTAGTTCCAAGACTGGTCGCCGGCCTGTGCGCCTTCATTGGCCTGGCAAACTTGGCCGGCTGGGTATTCGACTGGACGGTATTCATCTCGATTGCGCCGGCGCTGCCGAAGATGGTGCCGGCCATGACGACGCTGGTGCTGCTGACGGCGGCCAGCCTCGCATGCCAGGCCCGCAGCCGGCCCCTGCGCTGGCCGGCCCTGGTATTCGGCGCGCTGGCGGCGCTGTTCGGCCTGGCGATGGCCCTCGGCCACCTGTTCCGTCTGCCGATCGGCCCCTTCCTGGCGGCGGCGGTCGGCGCGCAGACTGCCATCAGCCTGTCCTCGGCGTTCACCTCGGCCACATTCGTCGCCCTCGGCAGCGCCCTGGCGCTGTTCGCCCTGCGCCGCTCGGCCGTGCTGGCACAGTCGGCGGCAATGGCGGTGTTCCTGGTGTCGCTGCTGAACGCTGGCGGCTATTTTTTCCGCGATACCTTCCTGTACGAAGTGCTGCCCGGCCAGGGCGTGGCGATTCCGACGACGCTATCGAGCATGCTGCTGGCCGTCGGCGTGCTGTTCCTGCGCCCGAGGCTCGGCATCATGGCCGCCGTCACCAGCAGCCTGCCGGCGATCCGCATCGCGCGCCGCCTTCTGCTGTCGGCGGTGCTGGTGCCGCTGGCCCTGGGTATCGGCGTCACGCTCGCGCTGAAGGCCGAACTCTACGATCCGGTCACCGCACTGCCGCTGCTGGTATGGGGCACGATCGTCGTGTTCACGGTGATCATCTGGCGCCTCTGCCTGCAGCTGCACGACGTCGAGATCGCGCGCCAGCATGCCGAGGCCGAACTGCGCCGCACCATGCACGAACTGCACGACGCCGACCAGCGCAAGGACGTGTTCCTGGCCACCCTGGCCCACGAACTGCGCAATCCGCTGGCGCCGATCAAGGCCACCGCCCAGCTGCTGGGCCGCACCGGCAGCACCGATATTGCGCACCTGCGCCGCATGAGCGGCATCATCGAGCGCCAGGTCGACCACATGGTGACCCTGGTCGAAGACCTGATGGATGTCTCGCGCGTGCGCAGCGGCCAGATCGCGCTCGAATGCTTGCCGGTGGACCTGAACGCCGTCATCGGCGCCGCCCACGAGCAGGTGCGGCCCCTGATCGAACGCCGCAACCACGCGTTCACGATCGACGCCCCCGCCGACCCGGTCTGGGTGCTGGGCGACAGCAAGCGCCTGGTGCAGGTGCTGGCGAACTTGCTGAACAACGCCGCCAAGTACACGCCGCCCGGCGGCAAGCTGTGCGTGCGCTTGCAGACGCAGGGCCGCCAGGCCCAGCTCGCCGTGTGCGACAACGGCGCCGGCATCGACGCGGCGCTGCTGCCGAGCGTCTTCGAGATGTTCACCCAGGCCGCGCTGACGCCGGAACGCGCGGAAGGCGGGCTGGGCATGGGCCTGGCCCTGGTCAAGCGCCTCACCGAGATGCAGGGCGGCAGCGTGCGCGCCGACAGCGCCGGTGCCGGACGCGGCAGCACCTTCACCGTCGTGCTGCCGCTGGCCGACGCGCAGTGACCTTTTCCGCTCCCTATCAGTTCCCTCGGCATTGCCACGGAACTTGATCAATATCAAGAAGTAGGGTCGTCAGCAAAAGCAGACTCGTCAATTGAGCGCCGCCGATTCGTCGCATCTTGCCGTATGTCACATACAGGCCAATGCGCGGCTTGTGCGCCGTCTATCCCACAATCAATTGATGAGGTAACCATGGCCACACGCAAGAAGAACGGGGCGCTCGACGGCGCCGGCTCCATCCTCAGCACGGTCGCCGGGCCGGCCGACGCCAGGCCGCCGACCAGCCTGGGCGCCAAGACGCCCGAGAGCGAGCGCCTGCTGGAGAAAGTGGTGTCCGACATGGCCCTGGCCGCCGAGATGCCCTTCAACCCGACCAAGCCGCTCGAGTACGGCGAAGATGCCTTCCCGCCGCACGAAGGCGCGCGCCATTCCCCTTCGACGCCGCTGGCCACCGCCAGCACCACCACCGAGAACATCCCCTCGCCCAAGGTCGGCGACGGCACCCCGGAAATCGGCCGCAACCCCCTGAATGGCCCGCTCGACCGCGTCCGCGTGGACGACAGCGGCCGCGTGCTCACCACCAACCAGGGCGTCCCGGTCGGGAACAACCAGGATTCGCTGAAGATCGGCCTGCGCGGGCCGACCGCCCTGGAAGACTTCATCCTGCGCGAAAAGATCACCCACTTCGACCACGAGCGCATTCCCGAACGCGTGGTGCATGCGCGCGGCTCGGCGGCGCACGGCTACTTCGAGAGCTACCAGGATTTATCCGCCATCACGCGCGCCGCACCGTTTGCCAAGGCCGGCAATAAGACGCCGGTGTTCGTGCGCTTCTCGACGGTGGCCGGCTCGCGCGGATCAAGCGACACCGTGCGCGACGTGCGCGGCTTCGCCACCAAGTTCTACACCGAGGAGGGGAACTGGGACCTGGTAGGGAATAACATCCCGGTCTTCTTCATCCAGGATGCGATGAAGTTCCCCGACATTATCCATTCGGTGAAGCCGGAGCCGCACAACGAGATCCCGCAGGCGTCTAGCGCGCACGATACCTTCTACGACTTCGCCGGGCTGTCGCCCGAGATCTTCCACATGCTGATGTGGGTCGAGTCCGACCGCGCCATTCCGCGCAGCTACCGCATGATGCAGGGTTTTGGGGTGCACACCTTCCGCCTGATCAACGGCGCCGGCGAGTCGCGCTTCTGCAAATTCCACTGGACGCCGCTGCAGGGCACCCACTCGCTGGTCTGGGACGAAGCCGTGAAGCTGGCCGGCGCCGACCCTGACTATCACCGGCGCGACTTGTGGGAAGCCATCGAGGCCGGCCACTTCCCGGAATGGGAACTCGGGCTGCAGGTGTTCACCGAACAGGAAGCGGCCGCCTTTGGCGTGTTCGACGTGCTCGATGCGACCAAGCTGGTGCCGGAAGAACTGGTGCCGGTGCGCGCGGTCGGCCGCCTGGTCCTGGACCGCAACCCCGACAACTTCTTTGCCGAGACCGAGCAGGTGGCCTTTTGCACCGCCCACGTCATTCCCGGCATCGACTTCACCAACGACCCGCTGCTGCAGGGACGTATCCACTCGTATGTCGACACCCAGCTCACGCGCCTGGGCGGGCCGAACTTCCACGAGATCCCGATCAACGCGCCGGTGGCCCAGGTACACAACAACCAGCGCGACGGTTTTCATCGCCAGGCCATCAACCGCGGCCGGGTGGCCTACGAGCCGAATTCGCTGGCCGGCGGCTGTCCGTTCCAGGCCGGCGCCCGAGGCTTCAACAGTTATCCGGAGCCGGTGGAAGGCAGTAAGGTGCGCGGCAAGCCCGAGCTGTTTGCCGAACACTATGGCCAGGCGCGCCTGTTCTGGAAAAGCCAGACGCCGGTCGAGCAGGCGCACATCATCAATGCCTACCGCTTCGAGCTGACCCGGGTACAGACGCCGGCGGTGCGCGAGCGCATCGTCGCCGGCCTGGTCAACGTCGATCCCGCGCTGGCGCAGGCCGTGGCCAGCCAGCTGGGCATCGCCGTGCCGGCGCCGCTGCCGCGCGCGACCGAACTGCCGATCCCGGATTATCCGGCTTCGCCGCCCTTGTCGCTGCTGTCGCGGCCCGGCAAGACCGGCATCCGCACGCGGCGCATCGCGATCCTGGTGGCGTCCGGCGTCGATGGCGACACGGTGCGCGAGCTGTATGCGGCGCTGCTGAAAGAGGGCGCGCAGCCGCGCCTGGTCGGCCAGCGCCTGGGCAAGGCGGAATCGAGTACCGGCCACCCGCTCGACATCGAGATCACGCTGGAGACCAGTCCGGCCGTGATGTACGACGCCCTGGTCCTGCCGCCGGGCGACGCCGCCATGCTGGCCCTCAGCCGCGACGGCCGCGCCCTGGAATTCGTGCGCGAGCAGTACCGCCACCTGAAACCGATCCTGGCCCTGGGCAGCGGCGCCGGGCTGCTGCAGGCGGCCGCCATTCCGCCGCGGCTGCCGGACGGCGGCGAGGACTGGGGATTGGTGTTGGGTGCGGGAGAACCGGCGGCGGCGTTCGCGGCCTTCAAGGCGGCGATCGTGCGGCACCGGGTGTACGAGCGCGAGACCGATCCGCCCAGGGTATAGGGTGCCAGGGTGTCGATGACGCGTGCACGGCGCGGTAGGGTGGACGGCTGCGCCGTCCACGCGTCCAACAGGCGCCTGCGTCACCGCGATCAGCCGGCAATCCGCTCCTTCACCCACCCATCTTGCTCAACGCGAAAGCCGACAGGAAGCCGGCCACGGTGATCAATCCGGCGAAATCGTGCGCTTCCTCGAAGGCTTCCGGAATCATGGTATCGGCCAGCATCGCCAGGATCGCCCCGGCCGCCACCGCCGTCGTCGCCGCCACCACCTCGTTCGAAAACCCTTCGAACACCGTGTAGCCGACCAGCGCCGAGATACCCGACGCCAGCGCAATCCCGCCCCAGATCCCGAAGATGTAGGTCGCCGGGCGCCCGGCCTTTTTCATGCCGGCCGCGCTCGACAAACCCTCGGGCACGTTCGACAGGAAGATCGCCGCCACCGCCACCATGCTGACCTTGCCGCCGCCGAGCATCGACAGGCCGATGACGATCGATTCCGGAATACCGTCGAGGAGGGCGCCGACGGCGATGGCGGCGCCGCTGCCGTCTTCATCGGGCTTGGGCTGCTGGTCGCCCGAGCGCTTGCGGTGCCGCGCGCCGCGGTGCGCGAGCCACCAGTTGGCCAGCGTATAGACGGCGGCGCCGCCCAGGAAACCGAGCGCGGTGGCGCTGAAGCCGCCGGTGTGGAAGGCTTCCTCCATCAGTTCGAAGGAGAGGGCGGAAATCAGGACGCCGCTGCCGAAGGCCATGATGGCGGCGATCAGGCGCGGCGGGACCTTGAACCGGTAGCCGACCCAGGCGCCGACGAGCAGGGCGCCGCCGGCGACCAGGCCCCAGAAGCCTGCTTGCAGCCATACCGGTATATCCATGCGGGTCTCCATTGTTGTGTTTGTCAAAATGGTACTACGGAGGCTGCCTAGGCGCGGTTCTGCTTGGGGTAGGGTGGTCGGCTATACCCGACGGTGTGCAGGTTTGCGGCGCTCGATCCGTTCATGCGGTCAGGCTCCCTCCGCTCGGCCCGCGACCTTGCAGACAGCGGTTGAACGCGTGGGCGGCGGACACGCAGCAGCGTTTCAGCCCGACGGGTGGAGCCGGCCACCCTACGGCACGGATTCACGGGATCGTCATACGGCTGTGATACATTCGGCACTTTTGCAGGAAAGGCAGCATGAACCTGACCCCTTCGATTCCATCGATCCGCCTGGCGGCCCTGCTGGCCGCCTCCACCCTGGCCGGCTGCGCAGCGTACACGCCCGTTCCCACGCATACCGAAGCAGCCTTTGTCCTGATCGGCGATAACGGCCAGGCCATCGCGCGCGTGATCACGGCGCAGCAGGCTTGCCCGCCGCTGCAGGTCGACGGCCACCTGATCCCGATGCGCGTGCGCGTGCCGTTCTCCAGTATTCCGGCGCGCGCCGGCCAGGCGCACACGCCGCCGTCGAGCGCGGTGCTTACCTGCGAGGCCCCGATCCCGGCCGGCAGCTTTACCGCCCAGGTCAACGGCCAGTCGCTGCCGGTGCCGAAAGCGGAACCGAAGCGCATCGTCGTCATCGGCGACACCGGCTGCCGCCTGAAGGGCAAGGACTTCCAGGACTGTAACGATCCCAAGGGCTACCCCTTCTCGACGGTAGCCGCCAGCGCCGCCGCCTTCAAGCCGGAACTGGTGATCCACGTCGGCGACTACCACTACCGCGAAGACCCGTGCCCGAGCGGCCGCCCGGGCTGCGCCGGCAGCCCCTACGGCTACGGCTACGACGCCTGGGTCGCCGACTTCTTCACGCCGGCGAAAACCCTGCTGGCGGCGGCGCCCTGGGTGGTCGCGCGCGGCAACCACGAGAACTGCACGCGCGGCGGGCAGGGCTGGTGGCGCTACCTCGATCCGCGCCCGTTCGAGACCGGGCGCGATTGCGACAAGCCGGAGAACGACGCCACCGGCGACTACAGCGACCCCTACGCGGTGCCGCTGGGCGGCGGCGCCCAGCTGATCGTGTTCGACACCGCGAACACCAACTACAAGGGCCTGCCGGCGAGCGACCCGCGCCGCGCGCGCTATGCCGACACCTACCGCAAGGTCGAGGCGCTGGCCAGGAACGCGCAGTACAACATCGGCGTCGACCACCATCCGCTGTTCGCCTTCGGCGCGAACCGCGACGCCAGGACCGGAGAAATCACGCTGTTCGGCGGCGACAAGGGCTTGCTGGACGCCTTTGGCGACGTCGATCCGGGCTACTTCCCGCGCTCGGTGAGCATGCTGCTGTCGGGCCACGTTCACCTGTGGGAACAACTGAGCTTCTCGACGCCGCACCCGACCCAGTTCGTGGCCGGCTTCTCGGGCACCGCCGAGGACATCGTGCCGCTGCCCGCCAGCGCGCCGCCTGGCCAGAGCCCGGCGCCGGGCGCCATCGTGGAGACCATGAGTTCGTGGATCGACGGCTTCGGCTTCATGACCATGGAGCGCACCGGCCCGGATGCCTGGCTAGTCAAGGTGATGGACCGCGACGGCAAGCAGCGCAACAGCTGCAGCGTCAAAGGCAAGCGCTCGCGCTGCGAAGTTGCACAAGTGAAATAGTGGTAAGTACATTTATTCAAATATAATTGCCAGTAGAATATTTATCAGGCAATATAGACCCTATCGGAGCCGCCGCCATGGCGGGCTCGCGATCAGCGATGAGGCGTACACCACGTTTCTTTTGAGCCCCCGGGCACCCCGGGGGCTGTTTTTCGCGGAAGGCCTACCGCCCGGTGGTGCATGTCTTTCTTCCGCCCTGCCTGGAGGAAATGCATGCTCGACTATTCCGACCTTGGACTACAACTCGCCTGGCCGCTGGCCATGACGCTGGCCTGGATGGCCGGCGAACTGGTCTACCGCTGGACCGCGCTGCCGCGCATCGCCGTCTATGGCCTGGCCGGCTTCGTGTTCGGCAACCTGGCCGCCGGCTACCTGCCGCCCTCGGAAGCGAAGAACTTCATGTGGCTGGCTAACCTGGGCCTGGGCCTGATCCTGTTCGAGCTGGGTTACCGCATCAACCTGCGCTGGCTGAAGAACAATCCCTGGATCGTCGTCACCTCGGTGCTGGAAGCGGTCTGCACCTTCGGCGTGGTCTACCTGGTGTCCTGGTACTTCGGCATGGAGCGCCTGCCGGCCGCGCTGACGGCCTCGCTGGCGATGTCGAGCTCGCCCGCCGGCCTGCTGCGCGTGCTGAACGAGCAGGGCGCTTCCGGCCAGGTGACCGAGCGCGCCATGCACCTGACGGCGCTGAACTGCGTGATGGCGGTCTTCACCTTCAACATCGTGGTCGGCATCGGCGTGTTCCAGACCTCCGGCGACCTGACCCACGCCGCCGGCAGCAGCCTGCTGGTGCTGGTGGCGTCCGCCGGCCTGGGTGCGCTGTTCGGCGCCTTGGTGCCGTTCTGGTTGCGCATCATCGACGCCTCGCGCGACGGCACCCTGGCATTCGCCCTGGCCGTCGTGCTGCTGGTGGCGATCACCTCGGTGCTGCCGCTGTCGCCTGTGCTGGCCGCGCTGACCTTCGGCCTGGTGGCGCGCCACCGCCGCATCGCCCTCAGCCCGGCGCAGCGCAACTTCGGCGTGCTCGGCGACCTGTTGGCCGTGCTGATGTTCTTTTTCGTGGCCACCAAGGTGCAGGTCGAGCATATCGGCGGCGGCCTGGCCCTGGGCCTGCTGCTGGTGGCGGTGCGCGCGGTCGTCAAGGTCGGCATCTGCACCGCGTTCGCGCGCGTGTCCGGCATCTCGGCGCGCAAGGGCGCCTTGTCCGGTCTCGCGCTCACGCCGATGGCGGTGTTCGCCATCCTGCTGATGGAGCAGACGCGCTGGATCGGCGTCGATCTGTTCGACAGTCTGGCGCCGCTGGCGGCCGTGATGCTGCTGCTCGACGTCGCCGGCCCGATCCTGACGCAACGCGCAGTGGTCTGGGCCAACGAAACCCGCACCGGAAAGGAGGCCTGACATGGCGCTCGAAAAATTCGCCCAATCCCAGCCGCTCACCATGGGCGTGGAGCTGGAACTGCAACTGGTCAGCCTGTCGGACTTCGACCTGGTGGCCGCCTCGCCGGACATGCTGGAGCTCCTTGGCCGCGCGCCTTTCCCCGGCAATGTCACGCCCGAGATCACCGAGAGCATGATCGAGATTAATTCGAGCGTGCACACCCACCACGGCGAACTGCTGAAGGAACTGCGCGAGATCCGCGACACCCTGCTGCGCGCCGGCGACCGCCTGAACGTGGGCGTCTGCGGCGGCGGCACCCACCCGTTCCAGCAATGGTCGCAGCGCCGCATCTTTTCCAAGCCGCGCTTTCGCGAAGTGTCGGCGCTGTACGGCTACCTGGCCAAGCAGTTCACGGTGTTCGGCCAGCACGTGCACATCGGCTGCGGCTCGGGCGACGAGGCGCTGTTCCTGCTGCACGCGCTGAACCGCTACATCCCGCACTTCATCGCCTTGTCGGCCTCGTCGCCCTTCCTGCAGGGCAGCGACACGCGCTTCAATTCGGCGCGCCTGAATTCGGTGTTCGCCTTTCCGCTGTCGGGCCGGGCGCCTTTCCTGCTCAGCTGGGACGCTTTCGAGCGCGACTACTTCACGCGCATGGAAAACACCGGCATCGTGCGCAGCATGAAGGACTTTTACTGGGACCTGCGGCCGAAGCCGGAATACGGCACCATCGAGCTGCGCGTGTGCGACACGCCGCTGACGGTGGAGCGGGCCGCCGCGCTGGCCTGCTACCTGCAAGCGCTGTGCCGCCATCTGCTGGAGCGCAACGAGCCGCCGCCGCAGGAAGACGACTACCTGGTCTACAACTACAACCGCTTCCAGGCCTGCCGCTTCGGCCTCGACGGCACCCTGGTGCATCCGCAGACCCACGAGACGATCTCGCTGCGCGAAGACATCCTGACCACGCTGCGCCACCTCGAACCGCACGCCAGGGCGCTGGGCAGCGAAGCGGCGCTCGAACACCTGTACAACGAAACCCACACCGGCAGCGACGCGGCCTTCCTGCGCGAGGCGCACGACGAAGCGGGCAGCACCGAGGGCATCGTCGATGCGGCGCTGCGCCGCTTCCGCGCGGACTATCCGACCTGAGGATGTGGCTATCGCTGCACGTGTCGCCGGCGGTTCGCGTAGCGCCGCGGGATGGCACGGCCCTGGGGCTGTCCGGATCCGGATAGTATTGTCCGCAGGCGGACAGCTGCCCGCGCGAGCCGCACGCGCTTCCATGGGACGACTGCGCCTGGCACGATGATTGCGATGAAGGAATCGGCATCCTTCATCAACATCACTGGAACAGGCGGACCAATGAATTTTCATCGCTGTCATGCAGTCGTCTTCGCGCTGTGGGCGCGTCTTTCGCGCCTCCCCTCGGGAGCAGGCTGCTTGCTCTGCGCCGCGGCCTGCCCGGGTGCACTACACGCCGCCGCGGCGCCCACGGCTTCCGCGCTCGCCGGACAATGGCGCGTCGAAACCGCCGTCGGCAGCACGACGGACAACGGCGTCGTCACCGATATCATGGGCAAGGGCATTCTCACGATCACGCGTTCCGCGGGCGGACTGGCGGGCTCGATTGCCTGGCTCGACGAACAGGGCCAGGTCAGCTCCACGCGCGACATGCATGGCCGTTTCGAGGACGGGCGCGCCGTCTTTACCCACGCCGGCAAGCGCGTTACGCGCGGCCGCGACGGTGAGGACGTCAGCACCGAGGTGACCGTGCGCTGGACGCTCGCGGCGCAGGGTGAGCGGCTGGTCGGCGAGCGGCTGATCGAGACCGACGAGGACGAACCCAAGCCTGTGCGGGGGCAACGCGTCGCTGCGCGCGATGTCCGCCCCTTGGCCGCGCTGCGGCTTGTTGCGGCGAGCGCGCCGCAACGGGAACCGGATGCTGCCCCGGAACGCGCCCCATCGACCGAAGCCGAGCGTGCGCGCGTGCTGCGGCTCGCACAAGATGCCGAACTCGACCCGCGCGCGGCCATGCTGCGCGACGGCGCCTGGCTCGATACCTGGGTGCGCGAGGTTCCCGACTTCACGTTCGAACCTGGACCCGCGTTCGCCTGGCTTGGGGCGGCGGGCGGCGCCGGCAGCGGGGAGGTACTGCAATTCGGGTACACGGCCAGCGCCATGTCATTCCAGATCGAACAGCCGATGCCGCGCGTACAGCCGGACGCGGTCGCCGCCGCAGGCATGGAGGGTGCCTTGCGCGCCTACGAAGCCTTGCTGCGTCGAGATCCGAAGCAAAGATCGGAAAAGCTGGACCTGGCGCTGTCTGCCCGCGCCAGGGGCGAGCTGCCGGCCTTCCTGGCGGCCCTGGGGGGCAGGGACCCCGGCGCGGCGTTTGCCGGCCCCGGGCGCACGGCCTCGGACGACCCGGTCGTGCAAGCGGTCGTCAGGCTCGGCACCACCGACGGGCGCGCGCTGGAATGGCTCGACATCCTGAGCAACCGCTTCGGCGGCCGCATGGCCGGCAGCGACGCCTACACGCACGCAGCGGCATGGGCGCGCATGCAGTTCGCACAGTGGGGCGTGCAGGCCGAGCTCGAAGAAGCGGGACAGGTAGCGGTGGGTTTCAACCGCGGCCCATGGATGGCACGCATGGTGGCGCCGCGCGAAGAGACGCTGCGCGTGGCGACGCCGGCATTCACCGCCGGCACCCGCGGCCGGCAGCGCGGCCTGGCCGTCGCCGGACCCGCCACCCTCGACCAGGCCCTGGCGCGGACTGCCGAATTCAGGGACAAATGGGTGCTGATCGGCGGCCGCAGCAGTGGCGGCGGACGCGACGGCGAATACTTCCACCGGCCGCGGGCGATCATGCTGGCGTTGGCAAAGGCAGGCGCGCTGGGCACCATCCAGGCCGCCGACGAGCCCCTGTATTCCGGCACCGCAGCGCCGACTTCCTGGGATGCGCTGCCGACGCTCCCGGATATCAAGCTGGCCGCGGCGCAGTACGACGCTATCCGGCAGCGCACGGCCTCCGGGGAGCCGGTCGTGCTGGAATTCGACATCCGCAACTGGTTCTATCCCGGCCCCGTGGCCTGGCACAACGTGGTGGCGCGCATTCCCGGGACGCAGCAACCGGACGAGATCGTGCTGCTGGGCGCGCACCTCGACAGCTTCGACGGCGCTACCGGCGCGGCCGACAACGGCGCGGGCGTCGCCACCATGATGGAAGCGATGCGCCTGCTGGCGGCGTCCGGCGCAAAGCCGCGCCGCACCATCATGCTGGTCCTGTTCGGCGCCGAGGAACTCGGATTGAAAGGCGCAGCGGCGTTCGCGCAGCAGCATGCCGCTGCGCTGCCCGGCGTGGTCATGATGCTGAACCGGGATGCGCGGCCCGGCGCCTTGAGCGGCATCGCCGTTCCGCCCGCGTGGGGCGATGTATTCGCCCGTGTGCAGCGCGACCTGGCTGGCGTGCATCCGGTATTCGGCTTCGAGGCCGGCATCGAGCAGGCGCCGCGTCCGCGCAATCGGGGAAATGCCGGCAGCGACGCTGACGTGTTCGCAGCGAAAGGCATCCTGACGCCGCGACTGTCTGCGCTGACCGATTTCGATTACGAACACGTCCACCATACCGTCGCCGATACCTACGACCAGGTGCTGCCGTTCCGAACGGCGCAGCAATATTCGGCAATCGCGCTCGCCATCATGGCCCACGAAGTCGCGAACGCGCCAGCCGGGACCGGTCGCCAGCCCGGCGCTGATGGTCCCGCAGGCTGTGATGGGCGGCCGGCCGGCAGCTGTCCCGCAACCGTCAGCGGACGCTAGGCGTCGCCCAGCGGCATATGGGCGCCGGCTTCATCGGCCGCCAGGCGCGCGATCAGCACGGCCAGGTCCTGTTCCAGGCGCGCCAGGGTGGCGGCGTCGAGGCTGGCCAGGGCGTCCGGCAGCACGCCGACGAAAGGCTGGGGCGCGCGCTGCAGCACGGCGTCGGCGGCGGCCAGGGTGCGCAGGGCCACGCCGCGGCGGTCCAGGCCCTCGCGCGCGCTGGCGATCAGGCCGCGGCTGGTGAGGGTGCGCACCAGGTTGCTGGCGGTGGACTGGTGGATGTCGAGGGCGCGCGCCAGTTCGGTCACGCCGATGCCGGGCGACTGGGAGATTACCGACAAGGCCCAGAGCTGGGCCCCGCCCAGGCCGGCGTCGCGCTCGACCTGGCGAAAGTGGCTCTTGATCGAATTGAAGACGATGCGGAACTGGCGCAGCACCCGTGTCTCGGGGGCGAGCCGGTCGACCTCGCCTTGGTTGTTCTGTTGGGACATACCATTATCATAGCGGAAACCGTTCTAATTTTGGTAACACCCACCACGCGACGTTGCGTGCCTGTCACTCGGCTCCGGTCGGCTATACTTGGCGGATAAGGCAACGCATCACGCAAGGACATCAGTGGACCAGGAAGAACAACAAGAAAACGGCATCCGCCGGCAGGCGAAAACCTTGCTCAGCGGCGCAGGCAACAAGGCGCAGGCCGGCGTGCGGCGCGCCCATGGCTTCCTCAGCGGACGGCCGCGCTGGGAACAGGCAGTACTGGTCGGGCTCTGGGCCTTTGCCGCGCTGCTGGTGGCGCTGCTGGTCTATTTGATGATCCTGATTCCGCTCACGCCCGGCATCGACGACCTGAAGCAGGTCAGCAGCGCGCGCCCGAGCGTGATGCTCTCCAGCGACGGCAAGGAGCTCGGCACCTTCGAGCAGGGCCTGCAGGAAAGGGTGAAACTGTCGCAGGTGTCGCCGCACGTTGTCACGGCCCTCATTTCCACCGAAGACCATCGCTTCTACGACCACCACGGCGTCGACTTCACGCGCATCGCCGGCGCGCTGCTGGCCAGCCTGAAGGGCGACGCCCAGGGCGGCTCGACCATCACCCAGCAGCTGGCGCGCAACATGTTCCCCGAGGAGATCGGCCGCGCACGCAGCATCAACCGCAAGCTGAAGGAACTGATCACCGCCATCAAGATCGAGAACACCTACAGCAAGACCGAGATCCTCGAGGCTTACCTGAACACGGTGCCTTTCCTATACAACGCGCGCGGCATCGAGATGGCGGCGCGCACCTATTTCAGCAAACCCGCCGCCAAACTCGACGTGCTGGAAGCGGCGACCCTGGTCGGCATGCTGAAGGGGACCTATTACTACAACCCGGTGACCAATCCGGAACGCTCCCTTGGCCGGCGCAACGTGGTGCTGGGCCAGATGTACAAGCACGGCGCCTTCGACGAGAAGCGCTTCAAGGCGCTGACCAGGCGCCCGCTGCGCCTGCGTTTCGAGCGCCAGCTCGATCGCAGCGGCCGCGACGACCATTTCACGGCGCACGTGCGCAAGTGGCTGCTCGAATGGGCCGACGAAAACGACTACGACCTCCAGCTCGACGGCCTGCGCGTCGAGACCACGCTCGATGCCGAGCTGCAGGCGGCGGCCGTGCGTGCGGTCGAGCGCCAGGCCACGGCGCTGCAGGCGGTGGCCGACGTCGAGTGGTCGTCGCCCAGCCTCTTCAATTCGAGTTCGACCGGTACCTATACCTCCATGCGCCCGGGCGTCAAGGCCTTCGACTACTACTGGCGCTCGCACGCGACGGAACTGGACGCCTTTGTCCGCGAGTCCGGCGAGTACCGGCGCGCGGTCGACGGCGGCGAGGCCCCGGCCGCGGCCCTGAAGCGCCTGAAGGGCGACCGCGACTTCCTGCGCGGCCTGAAGGAAGCCAAGTCGCGCCTGGAAGCCGGTTTCGTCGCCATGGACCCGGGCACCGGCGAAGTCAAGGCCTGGGTCGGCAGCCGCGATTTCGCGCGCGACCAGTACGACCACGTGGCCCAGGCCGCGCGCCAGCCGGGATCGACCTTCAAGCCCATCGTCTACGGCGCGGCGCTGGAAAGCGGCATCCCGCCCGAGCAGACCTATGTCGACACGGTGATGGAATTCGACATGGGCAACGGCAAGGTCTGGCGTCCGACCGACATGTCGGGCACCAGCGGACGCCAGATCACGATGCGCGAAGGCCTGGTCCACTCGAAGAACACGATCACGGCACAGGTGATGCAGGACGTCGGCCTGCCGTCGGTGATCAAGCTGGCGCGCAACCTCGGTATCCGCCAGAGCAAGCTGTCCCCGGTGCCGTCGCTGGCCCTGGGCACCAGCCCGGTCACGCTGCTGGAGATGGTGAACACGTATTCGACGATTGCCGCCCAGGGCCAGTACCGCAAGCCGGTCTTCGTGCGCCGCATCCTCGACCGCGACGGCAAGGTGATCGCCGACTTCGGCACCGTGGCGCCGGAACGCGCGCTGTCGCAGGCGTCGAGCGAGACGCTGATCGACATCCTGCGCGGGGTCGTAAACCGCGGCACCGGCACTGCGGTGCGCTACCGCTTCGGCGTGACCGGCGACGTGGCCGGCAAGACCGGCACCACCCAGAACAATGCCGACGGCTGGTTCATCCTGATGCACCCGAACCTGGTGGCGGGCGCCTGGGTCGGCTTCAACGACAACCGCGTGACCATGCGCAGCAATTACTGGGGGCAGGGCGGGCACAACGCGATCCTGTTGGTCGGGGACTTCTTCAAGACCGCGCTCGACGAAGGGAAGATCGACAAGGACGCGCTGTTCCCGGGCGGGCGCAAGCCGGAGCCTGTGCATCCGCGCGCGGAGCCCGAGGAAGAGTTCATCGATGAGGAGGAGCTGAACGAGGGCGTGCCGGCGGATGAGGCGGTCGAGGTCCTGGCGCCGGTGGAGGACGAGGCGGTCGAGGTGGAGACGGTGCCGGAAGAGGAGATTCCGCCACCGCCGCCGCCACCGACGCCGGTTCCGGCGCCGGAATACTGACCGGTCCCCGAAGTCGACGGCCGCGTTCGTACGGTGGGCACTCCGTGCCCACGCGGAACGCCGCATCGTGTTGACGGATTACCCTGTCGATACGCAAAAGCCGCGTTGACGCTTCCAGATGCGTCAACGCGGCTTTTCGTTTTCGATTAGATTAAACGCCAACACCGCGCCAGATTCCGCGTGGGCACGGGGTGCCCACCGTACCGTCACGGCCGCCGATCAATATGACGCTGCGGAGATTCGGCCGCTTATAAAATCGGCGTCCCGCCAGTCACCGCGATCCGTGCACCGGAAATATAACTCGCCTGGTCCGACGCCAGCATCACATACACCGGCGCCACTTCCGCAGGTTGCCCCGGCCGCTTCATCGGCACCTGCGAGCCGAAGCTTTCCACTTCCTCCGGCGGCATGGTCGACGGAATCAGCGGTGTCCAGATCGGCCCCGGCGCCACCGAATTCGCGCGGATGCCTTTCTCCGCCAGCAGCTGCGCCAGCCCCGCCGTGAAGTTGGCGATCGCACCCTTGGTGGTGGCATACGCCAGCAGGGTCGGCTTCGGCTTGTCGGAGTTGATCGAGCTGGTGTTGATGATCGACGCCCCCGGCTGCATGTGCTTCACCGCCGCTTTGCAGATGTGGAACATGGCCGTGATGTTCACCTGGAAGGTGTAGTCCCACTCGTCATCGGGAATCTCTTCCAGCGATTCGCGCGTCATCTGGAAGGCGGCGTTGTTCACCAGGACGTCGATGCGCCCGAATTCCTGCACCGCCTTGTCGACGATCGCCCGGCAGTGGGCCGGCTCGGCGATGTCACCCGCCACCAGCACGGCCTTGCGCCCGGCTTCCTCGACCAGGCGCGCGGTCTCTTTTGCGTCCTCGTGCTCGTTGAGGTAGGCGATCAGCACGTCGGCGCCTTCGCGCGCAAAGGCGAGGGCGACGGCGCGGCCGATGCCGCTGTCGCCGCCGGTGATGATGGTGGCCTTGCCGGCCAGCTTGCCGGAACCCTGGTAGCTGGTTTCGCCGTGGTCGGCCTTGGGCGTGAGTCGGGCTTCGGTCCCGGGTGGCTGCTGTTGTTGCTTGGGCTGGTTCATCGAAACAATCCTCCTTGCGTGATTCGGTTGGGAGACCGGCAGCTCAGGCGCCTTGCGGCAGGCTGCGCAGGGTTGCCGGTGGTCTGACCCGGCCTTCCGCCGGGAGTTCGGGTGCGGCATCGGGCAGCGGCTCCTGCAGCAGCAATTGCTGGGCGCGCGGCGCGGTCGAGATCTTCAGCGCGGCGAACATCTGCATCGCCGCCAGCAGGATCGCCTGCTGGGTGCTCATGAACAAATCGTAGTCCGCGGTCTGCATGGTGTAGACGACTTCGTACTCGATGAAGTTCTGGTCGTACTTGCTCAGGTGGGCGCGGCCGAAGCTGACCTTGTCCTGTGCCTCGATGATGGCCTTGACCGCCTCCGGCACCTTGGCGGCCAGCGCCGCCGGCGTGTCGGGATGGGCGCGCAGGGTAAACACGATGCGGCGCGTCTGCATGCGCTTGAAGTTCGACACCGTGTCCTTCAGCAGCGCCGCGTTCGAGATCACGATCTGTTCGCCGCTCGCGGCACGCAGGCGGGTGGTCTTCAGGCCGACCTTTTCCACCGTGCCCGAGATGCTGCCGGTGGAAATGGAGTCGCCCACCTCGAACGGCTTGTCGAGGGCGATCGAGAGCGAGGCGAACAAATCGCCCAGCACGTTCTGCACCGCCAGCGCGATGGCGATGCCGCCGATCCCGAGGCTGGCGACAAAGGTGCTGACGTCGATCCCCATGTTCGACAGCAGGGCCAGCGCGAAGATGACCCAGACCGCCGTCTGCAGCACCCAGATGATCAGGGTGTGGGCGATCGTCACCTGGCCGTCGTTGCCGTGGTGCGAGTGGGTGCGGAAGTAGCGGCTTGCGGTGACCTTGACGGCATTGTGCAGGTAGATCGCCAGCTGCAGGCCCAGGGTCAGGAACCACAGGTGGCCGACGCGCGCGTTCCAGGGCGGCGGCAGGTCGAGTGCCGACAGGCCGATCAGCACGGCGGTGGCCAGCACCACCAGGTTGCTGGTGCGGGCCAGGGTCTTGCGCAGCACTTCGGCGACCGGGCGGTGCGCCGACTCGTCGCTCAACTGGTCGAGGCGGCGCCGGAACAGGGCCAGCGCGGCATGGATGGCCAGGAAGGAAGCGACCGCCAGGCCGGCGGCGAACAAGGCGTTGGTCAGCGAAATGTCGAGCGATGCAATAAAGGCGCGGATATCCACATTGTGCTCCTTTCACGGAAGGGGTGGCGCAAGGGCGCGCGGACGGATGGCAGCCGGCGCCGGTGGCGCGGGCTGCCGGGTACGCTGCCGCGGCTGGCCGACGGCAAGTCGGGCCAGCGGCGGCAGGGGATGGACGCGCAGGGCGTCGGGGGAGAGCTGGGTGTTACTGTTTGCCGAGGTGTGCGCGCACGGCGCTGACCGAAGGGCCGACCGCTTTCACGGCTTTTTCGAGCTCTTCCTTCGACACGCCCAGGGCTTCGGTCCAGTGGCGCACTTCGTAATCCTCGTGCACGTTGATACGGGAACGGTCCTGCTGGCCGCGGTCTTGTTTATTGTCGGACATGATGGCCTCCTATTGACGAGTTTGCATCCAATATGCCAGTGGCCTTGGGCCTGGTCCGTTAAGCACTTCACCTTTCCCTTGCATTTCTTATATGCAGCTCTGCTGCGAAAGTTCCCGTCAGTCAGCAGCGTCACTTGAGCAAAATCAGTCCTGATGCGTTCTGCCTGCGATCCATTTCCAGCCGTACTCAGCAGTAAGTTTGGCGTAAGAAGCGAGCCCGAGCATCGATGATTCGCCCGCGCACCACTTTGGTGCATTTCGGCAACTCATCCGGAGGAACACATGAAGAAGCGAATCGGCTTGCAGCAGTCATGCGTGCGTACTGCCCTGGCGGCCGCCGTCGGCGCGGCCTTGCTCTCGGCTTGCCAGTGGCCCGGCGGCACGACGGTCGACCAGCTGAACGGACTGCACGGGCCAACCCGCGACCTGACTGTCGAACTGCGCGAAGGCACCAACATGGCCGCCGCGCCTTCGCCGGACGGCAAGCGCATCGTGTTCTCGGCCCAGGGAGCACTCTGGGTGATGCCGGGCGCGGGCGGACGCGCGGTGCGCATCACCGACTACACGCTGGAACCGACCGCACCCGTCTGGTCGCCGGACGGCAAGCGCATCGCCTTCCAGAATTACGCGCCGGAAGGGAACTTCCATGTCTGGACGATCGATCCGGACGGACGCGACCCGAGGGAGATCACGGCCGGCCCGTATGACGACCGCGAACCGGCCTGGCTGCCGGACGGCAGCGGCCTGGTATTCTCGTCGGACCGCAGCGGCGACGGCCAGTACAAGATCTGGAGCGTGGCCCTGGGCGGCGCGGCGCCGGTGCAGCTGACCACCGGCCCTGGCGCGGAAAGCAATCCGGTGGTGTCGCCCGACGGCACGCGCCTGGCCTATGTGGATGGCAGCAACGTGCTCACCGCGCCGATTACCGGCGGCGCCCCGACGACCGTCGCACCCGGCACGGCGCCGGCCTGGACGCCGGACGGCAGCGCCCTGGTCTACCAGAACGCGGCGCGCCAGCTGGTGGTGGGCGGCGCCCAGGTCAGCACCGACGAAGACATCTTTCCGTTCCCGGCGCGCTTCCTGCCCGACGGCCGCTTCCTGTACACCAGCGACGGCAAGATCCGCACGCGCGACGCCGCCGGCGGCGCCCGCCAGGACCTTGAGTTTCGTGCCGAACTGAAGCTGCGCCGTCCGGTCTTCAAGAAGCCGAAGGAGCGCGGCTTCGACAAGCTTGGCATGCGCCAGGTGGCAGGCATCAGCGCGCCGGTGCTCTCGCCGGACGGCCAGCACATTGCCTTTGTCGCCCTCAACGATGTCTGGACCATGCGCATCGGCGAGGAGCCGGTACGCGTGACGGACGACCTCGATCGCGACGCCAATCCGCAATGGACGGCCGATGGCCGGGCAGTGTACTTTTCTTCCGAACGGGGCAATGCCGGCCAGCTGGCGGTGGACCAGGTCGACCTGGCCAGCGGCACGCGTACCCGCCTGGCCGCGATTCCCGGCCGCTCGATGGTCACGCCCAAGCTGTCGCCGGACGGCGGCCGCATCGCCTACACCACGCTCTCGGGCCAGCTGGAAATCTGGAACCGCGCCACGAACACCCCGGAAGTCATCCTGGCCTCGAACAGCACCCAGGTCAGCACGCCGCAATGGACGCCGGACGGGCGCCGCATCCTGCTGGTCGATAACGAGCGCATCAACAACCGCTTCCGCGAGGGCTACAACAAGCTGCGCGTGATCGACCTGGCCAGCCGCACCGGCACCTTTTACGCGGTGGCGCCGGCGCCGCAGCAGATCTCCGAACGCGACGAAGGCGCGGCCGCGCTGGCGCCGGACGGCAGCAAGGTGGCCTTCATCATGGACTCGCGCCTGCACGTGATGCCGCTGGACGCGAACGGTGCCCCGGCCGGGCCGGCGCGCCAGGTCACGGACGACATCGCCGACCTGCCGACATGGGGCGGCGACTCCCAGACCATCCTGTACAAATCGGCCGAACGCGTGCGCACCGTGCGCGCCGACGGTACGGGCACGCGCGACATCCCGGTGCGGCTGGAGTGGCGCCAGCAGGTGCCGCAGGGCCGTACCCTGGTCCACGCCGGTGCGCTGTGGGACGGCGTCGGCGCCGATCTGCGCCACGAGGTCGACATCGTATTGGAGGGCAACCGCATCGTCTCGGTGGCGCCGCATGCGGACCATGAAGCCGGCGCCCGCGTGGTCGACGCCAGCGGCTTGACGGTGATGCCCGGCCTGATCGAAACCCACCTGCATCCATTGACCCTGTACCAGGGCGGCCAGTTCGGCCAGATCGCCCAGCTGATGCTGTCCTACGGCGTGACCACCGCGCAATCGGTGGCCGGGCCGCTGCACCAGAGCGTGGAGATGCGCGAGGCGCTGGAAGCCGGCAAGCTGATCGGGCCGCGCCTGTTCGTCTCGCCGCCGCTGTGGGAGGGCAACCGCCTGTTCTACAGCTTCGCGCGCACCCTGCGCACGCCGCAGATCGCCCAGCTCGAGATCGACAAGGCCAAGCGCATGGATGCCGACTTCCTGAAGAGCTATGTGCGTGCGCCGATCCCGGTCATGGAGCGCATCGCGCAAGGCGCGCTCGACCTGGGCGTGCCGAGCGGGACCCACATGGTGCAGCCGGGCGCGGCGACCGGCCTGCTTGGGACCACCCATTTGTCGGCGACCCAGCGCATGGGCTATGGCTGGTCGAAGTCGTTCGCGCGGCTGGTGACCTACCAGGACGCGGCCGATGTGTATGGCAAGGGCGGCTTCAACCTGATCGACACGCTCTTCTCGAGCAGCGCGCTGGCCGGACTCGACCCCGGCATCGCCCTTGATCCGCGTTTCATCCTGGTGCCGCCGAATTTTGTCGCCGGCCTGCAGAACGCCACGCCGCCGACCGCTGCGCAGATTGCCACCATCGTCAACGACGCAACCCAGCAGGCCAAAGTGAAAGCGGCGGGCGCGCTGGTGGCGAACGGCACCGATTCGCCGCTGGTGGTGCCGGGCATTTCGCTGCACCTGAATTTGCGCGGCGCGGCCCTGGTGCAGGGGAATGTGGCGGCGCTGCAGTCGGCCACGCGCGACGCGGCGAAGATCGCGCTGGTGGGCGACGACCTGGGCACGATCGAGCAAGGCAAGCTGGCCGACCTGATCGTCGTGAACGGCAACCCGCTGCAGGACCTGAAGGCGGCCGCCGACGTGCGCCTGGTGATCAAGAACGGCCGCGTGTACACCCAGGACGAGATCCTGGCGCCGGCGCGCACGAAGGAACAAGTCGAGGCACGGCGTCTCGCTTTGCAGGCCCAGGAAGGCCTGTGCCGCGCGCAGCCGCAGCATTGCGAAACCGGGGAGGGCCATGCGCATTGAATGAAAAGTTGCAGTACTAACTCTTCCATGGCGTTTTGAGGTAGGCTTATTACATAAAACACCATGGAGGAGCCAACGTATGACCTATGAAGCAACCCAGCCGGAGCGCAGCGCGATCGATGCGGCCTCCGGCATCACCGCCGTCGACTTCGGCACCAACTGGTGCGGCTATTGCCGCGCCGGCGAGCCGCTGATCGAGCAGGCATTGCAGGACTACCCCCAGGCCAAACACATCAAGGTCGAGGATGGCCCGGGCCGTGCGCTGGGACGCTCGTTCCGCATCAAGCTGTGGCCGACCGTGGTGGTCATGAAGGACGGCGTCGAAGTCGCACGCGTGACCCGTCCGGCCGATGCCGACGAAGTGCGTGCAGCCCTGGCCAAGGCGGGCAATCCATGACCGCGCCGAAGAACCGCGCGCGCACGGTATTGTTCGCCAGCCTGATCGGCACCACCATCGAATTCTTCGACTTCTACATCTACGCCACGGCGGCGGTGCTGGTCTTCCCGAAGCTGTTCTTCCCGGGCTCGGACCCGACCGCGGCCATGCTGCAGTCCTTCGCCACCTTCGCCATCGCCTTCTTCGCGCGGCCCATCGGCTCGGCCGTGTTCGGCCACTACGGCGACCGCATCGGCCGCAAGGCCACGCTGGTCGCGGCCCTGCTGACCATGGGCGTCTCGACCATCGTGATCGGCCTCTTGCCGACCTACGCCACCATCGGCACCCTGGCGCCGCTGCTGCTGGCCTTGTGCCGCTTCGGCCAGGGCCTGGGCCTGGGCGGCGAATGGGGCGGGGCGGTGCTGCTCGCTACCGAGAACGCGCCGCCGGGCAAGCGCGCCTGGTATGGCATGTTCCCGCAGCTGGGCGCGCCGATCGGCTTCTTCCTGTCGGGCGGCACCTTCCTGCTGCTCACCCAAACCCTGAGCGAAGACCAGTTCTTCGCCTGGGGCTGGCGCGTGCCCTTCCTGGCCAGCGCAATCCTGGTGGCCGTCGGCCTGTACGTGCGTTTGAAAATCACCGAGACGCCGGACTTCCAAAAGGTGCTGGACCGCGGCGAGCGCGTGAAGGTGCCGGTCGTCGCCGTGCTGCGCGACCATGGCGGCCCGCTGGTGCTGGGCACGCTGATGGCGCTGTCGACCTTCGTGCTGTTCTACCTGATGACGGTGTTCGCGCTGAGCTGGGGCACGACCGCGCTGGGCTTCTCGCGCACCGACTTCCTGTTCATGCAGCTGGGCGCGGTGGTGTTCTTCGGCCTGACGATCCCGCCCTCGGCGCTGATCGCCGACCGCTTCGGCCGGCGCGCGGCGATGATCGCGGTGACGCTCGGGATCACGCTCTTCGGCCTCACCTTCGGCCAGCTGTTCGTGTCCGGCCACATGGGCACCGTGATGCTGTTCATGATCATCGGCCTGGGCCTGATGGGACTCACCTACGGCCCGCTCGGCACGCTGCTGGCGGAATTGTTCCCGCCGGCGGTACGCTACACCGGCGCCTCGCTGACCTTCAACCTGGCGGGCATCCTGGGCGCATCGCTGGCGCCCTACATCGCCACCAAGCTGGCGACCGAGTACGGGATCGCATCGGTGGGCTGGTACCTGTCGGCCGCAGCCCTGCTGAGCCTGGTGGCGCTGATCCTCACCTCGGGCAAGGCGCGCGAGCACGTGCGCGAAAAAGCGGTGGCTGAGTAAGGGAGGCGGCGCCGTGCTGCACGGCGCCGTTGAAATTCGTAGAGCGTGTGAAAAAATTGTCAGGGCAAGGCGCCGAGTCGAAGACAGTACGAATGTACGGCGAGACGAGGCAAC
>Ga0209023_10001222_pt1 | contig 35234 bp, 39 predicted proteins | sample LakOneMetagenome_FD_187468 | JGI IMG/M metagenome (GOLD analysis project Ga0209023, IMG submission 187468) | Freshwater and sediment microbial communities from Lake Erie, Canada (SPAdes) (version 2) | ecosystem: Environmental > Aquatic > Freshwater > Lentic | place: Lake Erie, Canada...
CTCGGGGCCGGCCTCGGCTTCGCCACGATCGCCTGGTCGCTGTACCCGAAGCGGCAGGCATGGCAGCGCGAGAGCCGGGCATATTCGGCGATCCGGGCGTTCGACAGCTGGCCGGCCCAGGTGGCCTCGTTCACCTTCTTCTTCCACTTCCCGGTCATCATGCTGCTCGCGGCCCTGGGCCACGCGCGCCTGGGCCAGCCGTTGATGCAACAGCCGACCGTCGCGGCCTGCCTGTGGTTCGCGGCCATGGCGCTGGCATCGGTGCTGGCGGCGGCCTGCGTGACCGCCGCGCTCGCGGCAAGCCTGCGCGCCCTCGCAGGCATTACCCACGCCATGGCCGACAGGCGGCATCGGCGCGGCACCCTGCCCTGAGCTAGGCCAGCGCCGGCCGGTTGCCTGCGCACAGGTGCGACATGTACAGGTAGACCAGGTAGAGCAGCGAGCGGGCGAGCGCGTAGGCGAACAGCGCGCCGTGAAGCGACAGCGGCGCCACGAAGGCCATGAAGGTGGCGAGGAAGAGCGCGACCTGCCAGCACAGCTCCATGCGCTGCTTGCCGGCAACAAAGAAGACGTAGCTCAGCGGACTGGCGACGAAGTTGAGGAAGCACAGGGGCGCGAGGATGCGCGCCAGTTCGCCGGCCGCGCGCCAGTCCTCGCCGAACAGCCAGGCGAACAGTGCGGGCGAGAACAGCAGCAGGACCAAGGTCGGCGGCAGGGCCAGCAGCACCAGGGCCTTGAAGGTGCTGCGGTACACGGCCAGGCAGTTGCCGACGGATTCGAACTCGCTCACGGCCTGGCGCTTGAACACTTCCAGGATCGAGACGGCGATCAGGGCGGTCGGTGCGGCCAGCACCCGCTGGGTCAAGGCGAACAGCCCCGCCGCCAGCGCCCCGTGATCGAAACCGATCATGAACAAGGGCAGTTGCCCGACCAAGGTGTTCAGCAGGCTCGACGGCAGCGAATAACGCCAGAAGGCCTGGTGCTTGACCAGGTAGTCGCGCTGGGCCCGGTCGAGGAAGAAGCCCAGGCGCGGCCTCGGCGGCGACAGCAGCAGCCGTCCCGCCAGCAGGCCGGCGCACAGCCCGATCAATTGCCCGGCCAGCAGCGCTTCACCCTCCAGGCCGGCATACAGCAGGCCGAGCTGGCTAAGCGCGATCGTCCCGGTCTGCAGCAGCTTGATCCGGGCCGCCGTGCCGAACTGTCGATGCGCGGCCGCATACGCCAGCGTGGTCTGGATGTTTGCAGTGATCCAGGTTGCCAGGCCGACGGTCGCCATCTCGGCCCAGGACACCATCTCCAGCGGCGGCAGCCCGAAGGCGCAGGCGCACAGCGAGCCCAGCGTGAGGGCGATCCCGAGCAGGGTAGCGAAATAGGCGACCACACCGAAGCACAGGCGCTGCTGCTGGCGCTCGTGGTCGATCACCATGGCGTTTTCCACCCGTAGGGTGGCCACGATCGACGTCACGGCGATCACCCCCAGCCAGACGCTGAAGCTCCCCATTTCGGCCGGGGTGCACAGGCGCGTGACGAAGGGCGCCGCCAGCAGCGTGAGCGCCTGCGCGCCCGTCGCCCCGGTCATGACGGTAACGACATTCCTCCAGAACTCGGGCCGCGGCATGCTCATGGGGGCATCGTGTGAGTGGGTCAGCTTAGCGGATGGTACCGGGGCGTCCGTGGGCGGCGTTCATTCGCCTCCAACGATCGCTGTAAATCTGTGTAAATACGAAAAGTCGCCATCTACCCTGTCGCTTTTGGCGGACAAAGGGGCAGGTTGAGGCCGATTGAGGGGCAAATCGCAGCAAACGGCTTCATGCATGCGGACAGTCGGGCCCGGTCGGGGAGGACGGCGATGCGCGGCGCCTGCCGATTCTAGCCGCCGGGACGGAACCGGACCTTGCGCCATCTCGCACACCGTGCGGGAGCACGGGCCAACCGTCCGGCATGGCATCGCAACTATTTTTTCACGAGCGTGCATTCGAACGCGTCCTTCGCGCGTAGTGAAGGTGTCGCCGATTTCCAGCCCGACCGGCTGGATCCGACAGAACGGCACACCATCGACACCCACGACGAAAGGACAAGAATATGACACGCCATCTTCCCACCCGCCTGCTGCTTGCAGCCGCACTGACCGCCGCACTGGCTGCCTGCGGAAGCGACGACGACGACATGCCGCTCATGCCGCCGGCGCCCGCACCGACGCCCGCGCCGCCCACGATGACGGCCGGCGACCTGTTCATCCTGACCGCGAGCAACCGGCTCGCCAGCGTCAACCGCGACGCGCCGGCCAGCATTCGCACCTCCGTTGCGGTCAGCGGCCTGCAGCCGGGGGAAAACCTGGTCGGCATCGACTTCCGGCCGGTGGACGGCATGCTGTACGGCGTCGGCAGCACCGGTCGCATCTACACCATCGACGTGGGCACGGGCGCGGCCACCCTCAAGTCGCGCCTCGTGGCGGACAGCGGCGACACCAGCGCGCCCTTCGCAGCCCTGGCCGGCACCGAATTCGGCGTCGACTTCAACCCCGTCGCCGACCGGCTGCGCATCGTCGGCAACCTGGGACAGAACCTGCGCATCAACGTCGACACGGGCGCGACCACCACGGACGGCGACATCAACGGCGGCGCAGCGAATGGCGCGGTGACGGCGGCCGCCTACACGAATTCCTTCGCCGGGGCCGCCGGCACGACGCTCTACGTCATCGATTCCGCCAGCGACATCCTGTACACCCAGAACCCGCCGAACAACGGCATCCTCGCCAGCCCGGTCGCACTGGGCGTGGACGCCGGCGCCGTGAACGGATTCGACATCGACGCGCGCAACAATACGGGCCATGCGATCTTGAGCGTCGGCGGGGTGCGCACCCTCTATGCGGTCAACCTCGCCGCCACCGCCACGCCGCTCACCGCCGTCGGCGCGGTCGGCCTCACCGAGGACATCCGCGGCATCGCGCTGCGCGCTCCAGCCGCGCCCACGGTGTTCGGACTGGCCGACGACGGCCGCCTGCTGTCCTTCAAGGCCGCCGCGCCGAATACCATCGACAGCAGGCTCGCCGTGACCGGCCTGACCGGGAGCGAAACCCTGCTCGGCATCGACTTTCGTCCGAAGGACGGGCTCCTGTACGGCATCACCTCGGCAGGCCGTATCGTGACGATCGACAGCGCCACCGGCGCCGCGAGCGCGAAGACCACGCTGTCGGCCGACCCCGCCGACACCACCCAGCCCTACACGGCGATCGCCGGCACCGCCTTCGCCGTCGATTTCAATCCGGTCGCCGACCGCCTGCGTGTGATCGGCAACCTGGGGCAGAGCCTGCGCATCAATGTCGACAGCGGCGCCACCACCACCGACGGGGCGATCAACCGTAGCGGCGCCACCCCGGCCGTGACGGCAGCCGCCTATACCAACAGCTACGCGGGAACGACGGCCACGGCGCTCTACGACATCGATGCCGCGAGCGGCAGCCTGGCGCTGCAGAATCCTCCGAACGACGGGACGCTGGCCAACGTGGGCATGCTCGGCCTGGCCGTGAGCGGCGACCTCGGCTTCGATATCGCGGGCGGCGCCAATGGCCTGGTGCCGAGCACGTACTGCGCCGCCAGCTCGTCCGGCTCGTCCATCGCGTCGATCTCCTGTCCGCTCATCCCATGCACTCCCGCAGTGCGTTCATGCCGCGCTTGATCCAGGCCTTGACCGTCCCGAGCGGCGAACGCAGGCGCTCGGCGATCTCGTTGTGCGAGCAGCCATCGACGTAGGCATACAGGATGCTGGCGCGTTTCGACGCATCGAGACCGACCAGGCAATCGCGCAGGCGCCCGAGGTCTTCGCCGAGAACGAAGGCTTCCTCCGGACCGGCGCCCGGTTCCTGGGCCAGCCGGTCCAGCACATCGTCCCGAGCGCGATTTCGCGCTCGCCGCTGCGCACCAGGCTGAGCGCCGGGTTCCGCACGACGCTGTAGACCCAGCCGCGGCCGGCGCCGCGCGTCGGATCGAAACTGTGGGCCCGGGTCCAGATGTTGAGGAAGGCGTCGTGCAGCACGTCCTCGGCGATTTGCCGGTGCCGGACGATGCGCAGGGCGACGCCGAGGAGGCGCCTGCTGTCCTGGTCATAGATGCGGCGCAGTGCGCCGTGGTCGCCGCGCGCACAGGCCGCCAGCGCCGCGTCGTAGTCGAACAGCGGCGACGTGGCCGTGCTCATGTGGTCGGATCGATATGCATCCGCACATGGTAGAGCATCGGCGGGGCCGCCGGCGCGCCGGCCCGCAAAAAATTGCCGGCCGCTTCCGGTTCAGGCCTGCCTATCCGGCCGCAGGTTTCGGCGCGGCCCGCACCGCCCCCGGGGGCGGGCCCATGCGCGCGTTGGCGTTCTCGATGTCGGCCGCGATCAGCCAGCGCCCATCGACGCGGCGCAGCACCAGCACGAACTTGCCGAAGTCGCCCGGCTGGCCGGCCGGTCCGTAGGCGCCCACCACATAGGCCAGCTCGCCGGCCGCCCGGTAGTCCAGCGCGCGCAGTGTCGTCGGCATGCCGCCGCCATGCGAATACGCCTTGCGGATGCTATCGGCGCCGCGCGCCGGCGGCTGGCCGCTGGGCAGCGCGAAGCCGTCCGCTGCGAACAGGGCGGCGAGCGCGGCGGCGTCGTTGGCGGCCCAGGCGCGCTCGTAGTCGCGCAGCAGGCGGTCGACGTCGGGCGGCAGCGCCACCGAGGGCAGGGTCTGGCCGATGGCCGGCAGGGCGAGCAGGCCGGCCAGCAGCGGGGCCAGGAAGATCTTGCGCATGGAGGGACACCTCATCGTGATGGAGACGCGCCGATTCTAGCGGCCAAAGCCGTGCGCGACTACCGAAAGTCGGTATGCATGGCGCATCTTGCAGTCGTACCGCCGCGCGCCGCCGCCCTGCCGGCCCGCCGCACTTGGCGAATGCCGCGTTTTGCTTTATACATAGCCGTTTTATCTTGACGATCGGCCTGCGCTTCGCATGAATGTCCCGCTTCCTTCCCTGCGTCTCTCCGCCAACAGCGTGGTGGGCGCCACCTGCGTCATCGGCCTGCTGTATTTCGGCCGCGACGTGCTGGAACCCCTGGCCCTGGCGCTGATCCTGAGCCTGGTGCTGGCGCCCCTGGTGCGCAGCATGACGCGCGTGGGACTGGCGCGCATGCCGGCGGTGCTGCTGTCGGTGGCCCTGGTCGCCACCTGCGTGGTCGGCATCGGCGCGGTGCTGGCCGGCCAGCTGGTCACGATCACGCGCGACCTGCCGCAATACCGGGCGGCGATCAAGGCCAAGGTGGTCAAGGTGCGCGATATGGTGGAACGGCCGCTGACCCGGCTCGAAGCCGAACTCACGGCGGTGGCGCCGCCCGGCACCGTGGAGCCGGTGCGGGCCCGGCGCGGCACACTGGCGGCGAGCAACCAGCCGGTGCCGGTCGAGGTGCGGGTGCCGCGCACCATGAAGGACACGCTGGGCCGGGCCATCGCCCTGGTCTGGGGGCCGGTGGGCGAAGCCGGCGTGGTGCTGATCCTGCTGGTCTTCATCCTGCTCGAACAAGGCTCGCTGCGCGACCGCCTGGTGCGCCTCGCGGGACAGGCGGAGGTCAGCCGGACGATCAGGACGCTGGGCGACGCCGCCCAGGGCGTGTCGCGCTTCTTCTTCTCGCAGTTCATCGTGAACGCCACCTTCGGCACCGTGATCGGCCTGTCGCTGTGGCTGGCCGGCGTGCCGCACGCCGTGCTGTGGGGCGTGCTGAGCGGGGTGCTGCGCTTCGTGCCCTACCTCGGCGTGCTGCTGGCCGGCGCCATCATCGCCGTGTTCGTCGCCGCGATCGACCCGGGCTGGACCCTGGCCCTGACCTGCATGGCGATCTTCCTCGCTTTTGAATTGCTGCTGGCGAACTTCATCGAGCCGAAGGTCTATGGCCACAGTTCCGGCCTGTCGCCGCTGGCGGTGATCGTCTCGGCCCTGTTCTGGGGCGTGCTGTGGGGGCCGGTCGGGCTGCTGCTGTCGACCCCCTTGACCCTGTGCCTGGTGGTGGCCGGACGCCACGTGCGCGGGCTGGCCCCGATCACCATCCTGCTGGGCGATGCGCCCAATATGACCGACGCCGAACGCTTCCACCAGCGCGTGCTGGCGGGCGAGGCCGAGGAACTGGGCAAGGATGCGCACGCCTACGTGCGGCGCTACAGCTTCGCGCGCTACTGCGACCACGTGCTGCTGCCCGGCCTGCGCATGGCGGTCTCGGACCTGGGCGTCGGCCTGGTCGACCGGGCCCAGGAGGCGCGCATGCGCGCGGTGATCGCCAACATCGCCGAGACCGTGTCCTCGGCGTCGGACCGGCGCTCGCGCATGCGCCGCAAGCCGGTGCCGCTGCTGGACGCCAACATCGGCGCCCACCTGCGCCAGATGCGCGAGGCGCGATTCGGCCGCTGGCAGGGCTCGCTCGACGTGCCCGCCGGCTCGATCGTGCTGTGCGCCGGCCTGCCATCCGAACGCGACGAATTCCTCACCGAGCTGCTGGTGCGCGCCCTGCGCGAAGGCGAGGTCGACGCGCGCAGCATCACGGCGGGCGCGCCGCAGGAACGGCCCGAAGGAAGCGGACCGGAACTGGCGTCGACCATCTTCATCACCTATCCGCGCCAGGACAACCTGGACGAGTGGCGTGCGGCGGTAGCAAACCTGCGCGCCGACCTGCCGGAAGCGCTCCTGGTGACGGTGCTGCTGCCCTACGACGAGCAGCTGCCCAAGCGGGCGCTGGTCGAACCGCACGTGGACATGATCCTGCGCTCTTTCGAGGAAGGCCTGGCCTTCGTCGCGCCGGACCGTCCGGTCGCCGCCTGACGCGCGTGCAGTCTGATATAAACGGCAGTAAAGTGTGAGAATTCGTTGTTTTTGTGTTTTGGCTGGACCGAAAAATTGTCGAACTTGAGGCAGTCTTTACGATTTCTTGTATTTCGCACGTAAAATGCTTTCCTATCGGCATTACCACTACCACGGCGGAATATGAAATCGGTTCAACAAGAAGTCGACGAGCGCAGCAACCTCACGGGCACCAATAAATTCGAGCTCCTCCTGTTCCGCCTCGGCGGCGACGAAAACGGCGAGCGTAGCGAACTGTTCGGCATCAACGTGTTCAAGATTCGCGAAATCGTCGCGATGCCCGAGATCACCGCCGTGGCCGGCTCGATGCCGCACGTGCTGGGGGTGGTCAACCTGCGCGGCCAGATCATCCAGGTGCTGGACCTGCCGGCGATCGCCGGCGTCAAGCCGAAGACCGGCCTGAACATCATGCTGGTGACGGAATTCGCGCGCACCACCCAGGCCTTCGCGGTCGAGAGCGTCGAAGAGATCGTGCGCCTGGACTGGAGCCAGGTGATGTCGGCCGAGCGCACCGCCGCCAGCGGCATGGTGACCAGCATCGCGCGCCTGCCGGAAGTGGACGGCGTGCCCGGCCGCCTGGCCCAGGTGCTCGACGTCGAGACCATCCTGCGCGACATGAATCCGGATTCCGGTCCCGAGATCAACCAGCAGACGGTCGGCGCCAAGATCCATATCAAGCCCGGTTCCGTCATCCTGGCGGCGGACGATTCCGTCGTCGCGCGCGCCCTGATCGAGGACGGCCTGAACGCCATGGGCCTGCCCTTCATCATGACCAAGAGCGGCAAGGAAGCATGGGAGCAGCTCAACAGCATCGCCAACACCGCCGAAGCCGAAGGCAAGACCGTGCACGACAAGGTCGCCCTGGTGCTGACCGACCTCGAGATGCCGGAGATGGATGGTTTCACCCTGACCCGCAACATCAAGAAGACCGGGCGTTTTTCCGGCATGCCGGTGGTGATCCACTCCTCGCTGTCGGGCACCACCAACGAGGAGCACGTCAAGAACGTCCAGGCCGACGCCTACGTCGCCAAGTTCTCGGCCGAAGACCTCGCCGGCACCCTGCGCCGCCTGCTGCGCCAGTAATCCTGCTCTGGCGGGCGCCGCACGGCGCCCGCCTGTCAACGCCCGCAGCACATCCCACGTTGTCCTTGTAACAAACGCTAACACAATAAACGGCGTGCGCCAGCCTCGCCATGTAATATTGACAACAAGTCAGTATGATATCGGGGATACTGGCCAGGTGGAGGCTTGCCTCTGCCGACCTGTTTAATGGCCGCAGCCACCCTGGCGCCGGCAGAGAGCGAACCATGCCGCAACGACGACGAGACGAGGACACCGCAGTAACAGCCGAGTACGCCTTCTTCCTGGCGGAAACCCGGGGCCTGCGCTTTGCGCTCGACTATCTCGACAACTGCCACATCCCGCGCGACGTCCTGCTGCGCAGCGTCGAAGCGCCCGAGCGCCGCCGGCGCATCGAACGGCGCCGCACTCCCCGCAACGACTGAGCACCAAGGCGCGCCGACAAGCGCGCGGCGCAGCCATGGCCGGCATGCTAGCGTGTGCCGCCAGGAGGGCATTCGCATGGAACACATCTACCGTTTCGCATCAATCGAGGGCAGCGGACTCGAGCACCTGAGCCTGCAACGGCGCGACGACCTGATCGTTGCCCAAGCCGTGGTCGTCGGCGATCGCGGGGGCCATTACGGCTGCAGCTACCGGATCTGCTGCGACAGCGACTGGCAGGTGCGCTCGGTCGAGGTGGTGGTGGCAGGCGGCGGCTCCTGCGTCTTGACGAGCAACGGCCAGGGTGAGTGGCGCGACGGCGACGGCGCCGCGCTGCCCGGCCTGCAGGGCTGCATCGACGTCGACATCTCGGCGACACCCTTCACCAACACCCTGCCGATCCGCCGCCTTGGCGCACGCCTTGCCGAACGCAGCGTCATCACGGTCGCCTACATCAAGATTCCCGAACTGGGCCCGCGTCCGACGGCCCAGGCGTATACCCGGCTGGCTGACGGCCGCTACCTCTACGAAAGCGTGGACGGCGGATTCCAGGCCGCCCTCTCGGTCGACGCCGATGGGGTGGTGCTCGACTACCCCGGGCTGTTCCGCCGCATCCAGCCGTCGTGAAGGCTAGTCCGGTTCGGCGCGCAGCCTGGCTTCGACCTTGGCCAGCAAGCCCGCCAGCTGGCAGCGCTCCTCGATGCTCAGGTCCGCGAGCGCGCGCGCCGCCAGTTGCTGCCCAGCGCGGTGCATGCCGGCAAACGCGGACTCGCCCTGCGCGCTCAGGAACAGGCGCGTGCTGCGGCGGTCCTGTTCGTCCTGCCGCGCCTCCAGCAAGCCCTTGTCGCGCAGGCCCTGCACCAGGCGGGTCACCTGCGCCTTGTCGCGGCCCGAATGCAGCACCAGGTCGCGCTGGGTGGCGCCGGGCCGGCGCGCAAAGTAGCCGAGCGCCTTGCTTTCCATATGGCTGATCGCGCCGGGCCCGCCGGCGTCCAGGCGCAGCGCGCCGAACTGCCGCGAGCGGTACAAATGCATGATGGTGTGGATGGCTTCCATCACCTCGCCCTCGCCTGAGGGCAAAAAACGGTTGCCCTTATCAACTTCTTTTTCCATAATGGGTGACATTATCAACTAAATCGAGTTTCCATGGAACAGCAGAATCGCCGTAGCGTACAACGTGTGCGTCATGAACTCCACATCCGCGACGTCAGCGTCGCCCGTATCGCCCCGCTGGGCGACAGCTTCCTGAGCATTTGCTTCCAGGGCGAGGCCCTGGCGCAGTTCACCTCGCTCTCCTTCGACGACCACGTCAAGTTCATGTTCGAGGTGAACGGCGAGCAGCTGCGGCGCGACTTCACGCCGCTGCACTACGACGCCGGCAAGCGCGAGCTCACGCTCGAGTTCGCCTTGCACGAGGACGGCGCCTCGTCGGCCTGGGCGCGCGCCGCGCGCGTCGGGCAGCGCGCCATTATAGGAGGTCCGCGCGGCTCGATGATCATTCCGATGGACCTCGACTGGCAGCTGCTGGCGGGCGACCGCAGCGCGCTGCCGGCGATCCGGCGCCGCCTGGCCGAGCTGCCGCCGGCTTCCAGGGTGCTGGCCGTGATCCATGCCAGCGGCGCCGACCGCCTGCCGCTCGATACCCGGGCGGACCTCGATGTCCGCTGGGTCGACAGCGATCGTGCGCTGGTCGAAGCGCTGCGCGCCGTCACCCTGCCCGCAGGCGAAGGATTTGCCTGGTTCGCGGGCGAGGCCGCCACCGCCAAGGCCGTCCGTGCACACTTGCTGGAAGATAAAGGCGTGCCGAAAGAAGCGATGCGGGTCTCGGCCTACTGGAAGCAGGGTGTGGCCGATCATCACGAAAACCTCGAATAATCGGCATTCAGGCAAGAGCGGGCATGACGCAGGCCCTCCATGTGGCTATAATTTCGGCCTTCGCATCAAGGAATCCGCCATGTCATTGTTGAATCACGAGCTCGAACTGCTGTCGCCCGCCAAGACCGCCGAGATCGGCCGCGAGGCCATCCTCCACGGCGCCGACGCGGTCTACATCGGCGGCCCCGCCTTCGGCGCGCGCCACAACGCCAGCAATCCGCTGGAAGACATCGCCTCCCTGGTGCAGTTCGCGCACGGCTACCGCGCGCGCATCTTCGTCACCATGAACACGATCATGCACGACAGCGAACTGGAGCTGGCGCGCAAGCAGATCTGGCAGCTCTACGAGGCGGGCGTGGACGCCCTCATCATCCAGGACATGGGCTTGCTGGAAATGGACCTGCCGCCGATCCAGCTGCACGCCTCGACCCAGTGCGATATCCGCACCGTCGAGAAGGCGAAATTCCTGGGCGACGTCGGCTTTTCGCAGCTGGTGCTGGCGCGCGAACTGACTGTCGAGCAAATTCGCAAGATCAAGGCGGAAGTCGATACCCCGCTCGAGTATTTCGTCCACGGCGCCCTGTGCGTGGCCTTCTCGGGCCAGTGCTATATCTCGCACGCGGACACCGGCCGCAGCGCCAACCGCGGCGACTGCTCGCAGGCCTGCCGCCTGCCCTACACCCTGAGCGACGGCCAGGGCCGCGTGGTCGCCTATGAAAAGCACCTGCTGTCCATGAAGGACAACGACCAGAGCCGCAACCTGGAAGCCCTGGTCGACGCCGGCATCCGCTCCTTCAAGATCGAGGGCCGCTACAAGGACATGGGCTATGTGAAGAACATCACGGCCCACTACCGCCTGCTGCTGGACGAGCTGCTCGAGCGCCGTCCGGAATACGTGCGCGCCTCCAGCGGCTCCACCCGCGTGCTGTTCACCCCGGACGTCGACAAGAACTTCCACCGCGGCCACACCGACTATTTCGCGCAAGGCCGCCAGGACGACATCGGCGCCTTCGATTCGCCCAAGTACGTGGGCGTGGAGCTGGGCACCGTCACCCGCATCGGCCCGGACTTCATCGACCTCGTCACGAATGCGCCGATGGCCAATGGCGACGGCCTGAACTACATGCACAAGCGCGAGACGGTCGGCGTGCAGGCCAACACCGCCCAACGGTTGGGCGAGGACGCCGAAGGCCAGCGCTGGCGCATCTTCCCGAACGAGGTGGTCAAGAGCCTGGAGGGCCTGAAGGTCGGCACCGTCTTCCACCGCAACCGCGACCACCACTGGGAAGCGGTGCTGAACAAGAAGTCGTCCGAGCGCAAGGTGCGCGTCGACCTGCGCCTGGAAGAGCAGCCCGGCGGCCTGCGTCTCGTCGTGCGCGACGAAGACGGCATCGAATCCGCAAGCGGCGCCGAACTCGCGCTGCAGCCGGCCCAGCAGGCCGCCCAGGCCGAAGCCTCGCTGCGCACCAGCGTGGCCAAGCTCGGCAACACCATGTTCGAGGCCGGAAAGGTCGAGCTGGCGCTGTCCCAGCCCTGGTTCGTGCCGGCCGCCGGCATCAACGCCCTGCGCCGCGACGCCATCGCCGCCCACGAAGCGGCGCGCCTGGCTGCCTGGCATCGTCCGCAGCGCAAGGCGCCGGTGGAACCGCCTGCCGTCTACCCGGAACAGCAGCTGAGCTACCTGGCCAACGTCTACAACGAGAAGGCGCGCGCCTTCTACCACAAGCACGGCGTGCAGCTGATCGACGCGGCCTACGAGTCGCACGAGGAGCCGGGCGAGGTGTCGCTGATGATCACCAAGCACTGTCTGCGCTTCTCCTTCAACCTGTGCCCGAAGCAGGCCAAGGGCGTGCAAGGCGTGCAGGGCCAGGTGCGTGCGGAACCGATGACCCTGGTCAGCGGCGACGAGCGCTACACCCTGCGCTTCGACTGCAAGCCCTGCGAGATGCACGTGGTCGGCGCCATGAAGACCAATATCCTGAAGTCGCCGCCGCCCTCGGCCGTGCCCTACAGCCCGCTGACCTTCCACCGCCAGCGCCCGGGGGCTTGAAACAAAAAACGCCGCCCGGTCTCCCGAGGCGGCGTTTTTCATTCCGGGAGCAGCAGCGATCAGTCGACCGTCGCGCCGCTCTGCTTCACGACCTTCGACCAGCGCGCGTGTTCGGCCGCGACGAACTTGCCGAAGTTCTCCGGCGTGTCGCCCACGTAGTCGGAACCGGTATCGGCCAGCACCTTCTGGAACTCCGGGCCCTTCATGACCTTCTGCGCCTCGGCATTGATCTTGTCGAGGACGGCTTTCGGGGTCTTGGCCGGCGCGAAGAAGCCGTACCAGGCGTAGGACTCGATCTGCGGCAGGCCGGCTTCGGCGAAGGTCGGCACGTCCGGCAGCAGCGGCGAGCGCTTGGCGCTGGAGATGGCGATCGGCTTTACCTTGCCGCTCTTGATGTGCGGCATGATCGCGATGGTGCTGTCGAACATGACCGGGATGTGGCCGCCCAGCAGGTCGGAAATGGCCGGCGCCGACCCTTTATAGGGGACGTGGGTCATCTCCAGCTTGGTGACGCTGGCGAACAGTTCGCTGGTCAGGTGCTGGGGCGTGCCGTTGCCCGAGGAGCCGTAGGAGAACTGGCCCTTCTTCGACTGGATGTAGGCCATCAGCTCCTTGAGGTTCTTGGCCGGCACGGATGGGTGGGCGACCAGCACCAGCGGCACGCGCAGCAGGTTCGTCACCGGCGCGAGGTCCTTGAGCGGATCGAAATTCATGTTCTTGTACAGGCTCGGGTTGATCACGATCGGTGCGCTCGATGTGATCAGGAGCGTATTGCCGTCCGGCTTGGCGCGGGTGACCGCCGCGGTGCCGATATTGCCGCCGCCGCCAGCGCGGTTGTCGATGACGAAAGGCTGGCCCAGCGCCTGGGTCAGGCCCTTGGCGAGCGGACGCGCCGCGATGTCCGAGGGGCCGCCGGGCGGCCATGGCACGGCCACGGTGACCGTGGAGCTGGGCCAGTTCTGCGCCAGCGCGCTGAACGACAAGACCGACGCCGCAAAGGCAAGACCCAGCTTTTTACCGGAGTGTCCGGAGCCGAAGAATAAACGCATAGTCCCCATCCTTTATTTGTGCTGTTGATGAATTGGCATGAGCGACAGTGTAGCGCATTCGCGCCGGGCCAACACACCCCGATGCATGCGCCACACGCTGCGGCAAGCACGCCTTGTGGCGGCCGACGCAACAAATTCGTCAATTTTCCGCAAGAAATGTAGATTTATTAATGGAAATATCCTATTCTGTAGGAACTCTCCTACTTCGAGCCCTCCCATGGACCGCAGCTACCCCTACACCCGTCGACTGGCGCGCCGCACGCAGCTGAACAAGCGCATCGCCGCCGTAGCAGCGGCCGGCGTGGCCGGCTGTGCCCTCGTGTATGCGCTGGCCGCGCCCTCCGCCGGCCCGGCCCCGGCTGCGGCCCAACTCGCGCTGGCCACTAGCGCCGCATCCGCACTGCCGGGCGCGGCGCGGGAGGAAACCGCCAAGCCGGGACAGCGCCGCGTCTATCCCTACTCGATCGTGCCGGGCGGCGTGTCCGGCGCGCGCGAACTGGGCCGCGTGATCCGCGAGGACAAGGTGGTCGCCGCCCATTACGCCGAATTCGACCTGGCCAAGGCCCATGAGAAAACGGTCACCACGCCGCGCGCCGTGCACGTATCCTACCGCAAGGGCGACAAGGTCTACTGGACCGCGAAGAAAGTGATGCTGGCCGAGGGCGAGACCCTGCTGTCGGACGGCCGCACCGAAGCGCGCGCACGCTGCGCCAACCAGATTTCCGACACCCCGCGCCTGCCGGTCGAGGCGCATGGTCCGTCGGCCGAAGAGCTCGATTCCTCGACCGTCGAGAACGGCTCCGCCGCGGAAGGCGGCCTCGAGAACGTGTCCCAGGGCATGATCGACGGCGAAGGCGTGCCGGGCGGCTTCCTGAATGCGGCGGGCAGCGGCAGCGCCGGCGGCGTCCTGGCCGGTGGCGGCGCGCTCGACAGCAGCGCCCTGTTCGCTGCCGGCGCGAACGGTCCCGGCCCCTCCGGCGGCGCCTTCCTGTCCTCGCGCTCGGGCAGCTCGCGCGCCGCACCCGGCAAGGGTGGCGACGAATCCACGGCCGGCAGCGGCGGCGACGGCAGCGGAAGCAATGGAGAACCGGCCACATCGAATCCCTCCGACGGCACGTCCGCCGGCGGCGGTTCGGGCAACCCGTCGACCGACACGCCCCAGACCGGGACTACCCAACCGTCCACGCCCGGCACCACGCCGGGCGGTGGCGACAGCACAGGGACGCCTGGCACGCCTGGCACGCCTGGGACGCCACCGGCGACGCCGTCCCGGCCGGACACCGGCACGGCGGACGGTGGCCAATCCGGCGGAGGCGGCAGCGGCACCCCGTCCCAGCCGCCAACCAATATCGGCAGCGACCCGGACAGTTCGCCGGTCCCCGAGCCGACCCTCAATCCGCCGAAGGAGCCGGTGCCGCCGGGCCCGCAGCCGGGCAAGCCGGTCGAGGTGCCCGAGCCCGGTTCGCTCTGGCTGGTCGGCCCCGTCCTGGCCTTGCTGCTGCTGTTGCGGCGCCGGAAACGCCGCAACTAGGCGTCTCAGCCGGGAATCGTGAGCCCGGCCGCCACCGCCGGGCGCGCGCGGAAGCGTTCCAGCGCCGCCTGCACGCGCGGGAAATCCTGGAAACCGACCAGTTCCCCGGCATCGTAGAAGCCGACCAGGTTGTTCACCCAGGGGAAGGTTGCGATATCGGCGATGCTGTACTCCTCGCCCGCGATCCAGGCATGCTTGCCCAGCTGCGCTTCCAGCACGCCCAGCAGGCGTTTCGACTCGTTGACGTAGCGCTCGCGCGGGCGCTTGTCCTCGATTTCGCGGCCGGCGAACTTGTGGAAGAAGCCCAGCTGGCCGAACATCGGCCCGATGCCGCCCATCTGGAACATCAGCCACTGGATCGCCTCGTAGCGCCCGGCCGGGTCGAGGGGAAGGAACTTGCCGGTCTTCTCGGCCAGGTAGATCAGGATGGCGCCGGACTCGAACAGGGCCAGCGGCTTTCCGCCTGGACCATCGGGGTCGACGATGGCCGGGATCTTGTTGTTCGGGTTCAGCGACAAGAAGGCCGGCGACATCTGGTCATTCGTCTCGAAGCTGACCTTGTGCGCCTCGTACGGCAAGCCGGTCTCCTCCAGCATGATCGATGCCTTCACGCCATTCGGCGTGGGCAGCGAGTACAGCTGGAGACGGTCGGGATACTGGGCCGGCCACTTGGCGATGATGGGAAAGGCGGCGGGGTCAAGCATGGCAGTCCTCATGAGGTTGCAGGACCGCCAACGATAGCAAAGTTCGGCGCTTCCTGCCGGAGACGCCGCGAAACCGCTGCCGCCCTCGTCTCCTCCTAGCCGAACAGCTTGGCGGCGGTGCGTGCGATGAGCTCGCCCTGGTGGCGCGCCCCGCCCAGTTCGATCTCGCTGGGCTGGCGCTGGCCCTGGCCGCCCGCGATGGTCGACGCCCCGTAGGGGCTGCCGCCGACGATCTCGTCCAGCGACATTTGCGGCGCGTAGCTGTACGGCAGGCCCACGACGACCATGCCGAAATGCAGCAGGTTGGTGATGATCGAGAACTGGGTCGTCTCCTGGCCGCCGTGCTGGGTTGCCGTGGACGTGAAGGCGCCTCCGACCTTGCCGTGCAGCGCGCCGCGCGCCCACAGGCCGCCGGTCTGGTCGAGGAAGGCCGCCATCTGGGACGGCATGCGCCCGTAGCGGGTCGGCGCGCCGATGATGATGGCGTCGTAGTCCGGCAGCTCGTTCACGGTGGCGATCGGCGCATCCTGCTGCAGCTTGAAGTGGGCGTTCTTCGCCACTTCCTCGGGCACGGTTTCGGGAACGCGCTTGACCTCGACCGTGGCGCCCGCGGCCCGGGCGCCTTCGGCGACGGCGTTCGCCATCTGCTCGATGTGTCCATACGTCGAGTAATACAGTACCAGTACCTTTGCCATCGAAGCCTCCGCAAGATTGGGTGGGTGGAAGGCCGATTGTAGCGGCATTGGCGCAATACCCTGCCCGGCGCGGCAGCAATCGTGCGGGCCGGGCCGCGCGTCATGCGGGGCGGTTTGCCAGGGGCACGGGCCTCACCGTACACTCTGCGTTTTCTCTTGAGGAGCGTGGGCGAATGGACGGGGATGATCGCGAAACGGCCTGTGCGCCCTTGTGCGCGCCGCCGGGACTGGCGGCGGCATGGGAAGGATATGCATGGGCGCGCAACACGGTCGGCGAGTCCGGCGGCGCCGTCTACCGGCTGCACGGCAAGCCCGGCGCGCCCGAGCTTTACCTGAAACACGGCAGCGGAGATATTGCCAGGCACATCGGCGAAGAAATGCTCCGGCTGCGCTGGCTGGCCGGCCGCCTGCCGGCGCCCAGGGTCGAGCACTTCGCTTGCACCCCGGACGAAGCCTGGCTATTGATGTCGGCGCTGCCGGGGCAGACCGCCTGGCAGCGGATGGCGGCGCATCCCGGGCAGCGCCTCGCCGTGGCCGACGCCCTGGCGGCCTTCCTGCGCCGCCTGCATGCGCTTCCGGTCGACGCCTGCCCTTTCAGCAGCGCGCACGCCTACCGGCTGCGCGCCGCCCGCGCCCGCATCGACGCGGGCCTGGTCGACGCGGAGGACTTCGACGCGGAGCGCGAGGGCTGGACGGCAGGACAGGTCTGGGATGGCTTGCAGGCGCTGCTGCCGCTCGCGTTCGACGCCGTCGTCACCCACGGCGACTACTCCCTCGACAACCTGTTCATCCAGGGCGGCGAAGTCGTGGGCTGCATCGACGCCGGGCGGGTGGGCATCGCCGACCGCTACCAGGACCTCGCCATCATGTGGAACTGCCTGGGTGAATTCGGGGCCGCCTGCCAGCAGCGCTTCCTGGCCAGCTACGGCATCGCCGCCGTGGACCGGGACAAGCTGCAATTCCACCTCATGCTGGACGAGCTGTTCTGATCAGATCCACCAGATGAAGGCGGCCAGCGCGATCACCAGCAGGATGCGGGTGATGTTGTAGGCCGTCCTGTTCCACGCCTTGAAGCGGCGGCGGTACTGGCCCATATGGTAGGAGATGCGGAAAAGCTTGCTCACCAGGCCGACCTGGTCGCCCGTTTCGTTGGGCGAGGCGGCGGCCGTCATCATGGTGCGGCCCAGCCAGCGGTTGACGGCGCCCATCCAGCGGTAGCGCATCGGGCGCTCGACGTCGCAGAACAGGATGATGCGGTCGCTCTCGCTGCCGTTGATGGCCCAGTGGATATAGGTTTCGTCAAAGATGACGCCCTGGCCGTCGCGCCAGCTGTGGCGTTCGCCGTCGACCTCGATGAAGCAGCGGTCGTCGTTCGGCGTGGCCAGGCCCAGGTGGTAGCGCATCGAGCCGGCGAAGGGGTCGCGGTGCGGGTTCAGCTTGCCGCCCGGCGGCAGCTCGGCGAACATCGCCGCCTTGACCGAGGGGATGGCCTGCAGCAGCGCATGGGTCTGCGGGCAGAGGCGCTCGGCCGAGGGGTGGCTGGCGTCGTACCATTTCAGGTAGAAGCGCTTCCAGCCGTTCTTGAAAAAGGAATTGAAGCCGGCGTCGTCGTTCTGTTCGGCCGCCTTGATCTTTTTCAGCGCCAGCAGGTTTTCCGCTTCGGCGCGGATGATGGGCCAATTCTCCTGCAGGCGGCTCAGTTCCGGGAATTCGCTCACCGGAATGAAAGGCGTGCTCGGCACCCGCGAGAACTTGTGCATGAAGATGTTGATGGGCGCCATGAACGACGAGTGGTCGAACAACTGGCGGCGCAGCGGCAGGCGCACGCGTCCGCGGAAGTGAATGTGCAGGATCGACAAAACATAAAAACCGACCACGATCCACTTCATTGCATCCTCCATCCGGGCCGACTTGGCCAGCTTGACAAGGGCGCAGGATACCATAACGGCCGCTCGGCCGTCGGAGGGGGTCGCAATTCTGCGGACCCAGGGTGCGCCGGCAAAAGCGCCGGCGCGGGTGTCCGGCCAGGAGCCGGTGGGAAACTCAGTGCTGGCTCGAGGTGATCGCGTACCCCTTTTCGCCGATCTGGCCGGCCACGTTTTCCAGGTCGAATTCGCTCACCTGGTCGGCGTCGTCATCGACCTCGTAGGCGCGGGTTTCGATTTCCCAATCGGTGTTGGTGGCTTCTTCAGGGATGTTGCGTGATTCCGGGACTGCCAGATAGGACAGCTTGCCGTCGGTCTCTGCTCTACGGTAAATATCCAAGCGCATAGTCGTTTCCTCAAAGTCAAAGCCTGCTTTCACGATAAAAGCGGGCAGCTCCACAGTAGAAGATCGAAGCGCTGTCGTCTGTTACCTGGCCCACACTCAGCCACGCGGCCGCCCGGGCCGGCTCAGCGGCGGGGTGAGTTACCGAGTACCCGCGCCGGCAGCAGTACGATGGCGCGGAGCAGCTCGAACACGGCTTCCACCCCGATGCCCAGCAGCCGGAACGGCAGCAGGACCAGCCACAGCACCGGGTACAGCAGCAGGGCCAGCAAGGCAATGGGCCAGCACAGGAACAGCATCAGCAACCATAGCAGGAAACCTAACATTCTTCTCGCTCCTTTGAGTTTGACGGCAGGAGCACTGTAGGGCGGCGTGGCGGTATTGACAATCCGTCTGCGACAGACGGGCCAAAACGCGGGGTGGATGGGGATTTGAGGCAGGCAGGCGGGTGGGCGGAAGCGCCGTCCACCCGCCAGGCCGGGCGCGGCCTCAGGCGAAGGCCGGCGCCTGCTCGGCGACCTTCTGGTTGATCACCTGGGCCTGGATCGAGGCCTGCAGCGAGGGGATCGAGCCGCCGGCGCGGTACTGGAAGGCCACGTGCAGCATGTCGCCCGCTTCCACCTGCAGGGGATTGGCCAGCGGCAGGGTCATGTAGTGGTTGAGCCAGTCGATCGTGGTCGACTGCTCCTGCACGATGGCCAGCACGTTCTTGGTGATGAAGCGCATGGCGTTGAACAGGCCGCCCTTCTCCACCATGATGGCGCCTTCCCAGGCGAACACATTGTCGACCTGCTGGCTGAAGTCGATCACGCTGTAGACGGCCGGCTGGCCGAGTTCGACGGTGCCCGGCCAGATCACGCTGGTTTCCTGGAACTGCACGATGGGCGCATGGAAGCCCTCGAAATCGTATTCCTGCGAGATCGGCTGGGCCGCCATGATCACGGCTTCCGGCAGGAAGACCGGCAGCGGGCCGCCGAACCTGGCGAGGTAGCGGCGCTTGAACGATTCGATGACTTCGACCTGCTTTTCGCGCAGCATGGCCACGTGGATCATTTCGCAGATCACGATGTCGACCGGCTCGGGCGGCAGGTAGTCGAAGGCGTCCGCATGGATCACCTCGACCTTGTGGCCATTCGGGTTCATGGCGAGGAACTTGCGCGCCTCGCGCACCATGTCGGGGTTGTATTCGACGCAGTAGACCTTGGCCGCCTGCTGCGCGGCGAAGAAGGACAGCACGCCGGTGCCGCCGCCCAGCTCCAGCACTTTCGCGCCCGGCTTGACGGCATAGTGGATGGCGGACTTGAAGCTGTGCATCCGGTTCTGGTCCATCAGCATATTGTGATGGTAGTGGACTGGAATGAACTGCCCCAGGTAGCAGCTTTCGATTTCGCGTTCGTTCAGCATGGTCTTCCTTCTCGCACGATATGCACGCAATGTGCACATTTCAGATCGTGCAAGCATTATGGCCAAGGAAGCATGCGCCCCATGCGCGGAGCTGGAGGGTGTTTACCGTCTAGTTCCGTGGAGGAATGTTAAAAGTTCAAGGCCTGGATCCGGAAAGCGCCTTGACGATATCGTGGCGGCCGGCCCGCTCGGCGATCTGCACGGCGGTGAGCCCTTCGCCGTTCTTCAGGCGCGGGTTGGCGCCCTGCGCCAGCAGCAGGCGCGCCATCCCTTCCTGGCCCTCGCGCGCCGCCATCATCAGGGGCGTGTAGGCCCCGCTCGCGCGCGGCGAGACCGCATCGAGCCTGGCCTTGCGCGCGATGAGCAGGCGCGCGATCTCCTCGTCGCCGCTCGCGGCCGCGTAGTGCAGCGGGGTCCAGCCGGCCCGGTTCACGGCAGCCCCGCGCTCGAGCAGGGCCACGGCGGCCGGCTTGTTGCGCTTGAACGCCGCCATCATCAGGGCCGTGTTCCCGTTCATGGCCTTCGCTTCCAGGTCGGTGCCCGGATGCGCCAGCAGGGCCTGGAACACCCCCATCGCGTCTTCGCGCAGCGCCAGCACCAGGGCCGGCTCGCCGCCGAGCGGATTGAGCTCGTTGGCATTGACGACCTTGCCGACCATGTCCTTCACGGTCTTCGCGTCGTTCAGCTGGACGGCGCGAAAAAATGCGGTCAGCTGTTCCGGCGTGGCGGCGGCGGCCAGGCCCGCGTGCAGGGTGGCGGCCAGGACGAGGGCGGGAAGGACGAATCGACGCATGGTTCAGGCCTTTGCCGTATTGAACAGGGTGAAGAAGTTCTCGCTGGTCTGCCGGGCCACCTCGGGCAGCGACACGCCCTTCAGGTTGGCGATGAATTCGCCGACGTGGGCCACGTAGCCGGGCTCGTTCATCCGGCCGCGGAAGGGGACCGGCGCGAGATAGGGCGAGTCGGTCTCGATCAGCATCCGCTCGAGCGGAACGGCCTTCGCCACTTCCTGCAGCTCCTTGGCGCTCTTGAAGGTCACGATGCCGGAGAAGGAAATATAGAAGCCCTGCTCCATGGCCGCCCGGGCCACGTCCAGCGACTCGGTAAAGCAGTGCATGACGCCCGCCACGCCGCCCGCATCGGTGCCCGCGCCCTCTTCCTGCATCAGGCGGATCGTGTCGGCGCTTGCCGCGCGGGTGTGGATGATCAGGGGTTTGCGGGTCTCGCGCGAGGCGCGGATATGGGTGCGGAAGCGCTCGCGCTGCCACTCCAGGTCGCCTTCCAGGCGGTAGTAGTCCAGGCCGGTCTCGCCGATGGCGACGATCTTCGGGTGCGTCGCCAGCTCGACCAGCTGCTGCACGCTCGGCTCGGGCGTGTCTTCATAGTCGGGGTGCACCCCGACCGACGCGTAGATATGCGGATGCTGCTCGGCCAGGGCCAGCACCTGGGGGAAGTCCGGCAGGTCGACCGACACGCACAGGGCGTGGGTCACCTTGTTCTCGGCCATCTTGGCGAGGATCTCGGGCATCCGGGCTGCCAGCTCCGGAAAATTGATATGGCAGTGGGAATCGATGAACATGCCGGCATTTTAATGCAGCAGCCCGATGCCCGTCGTCCCGGGACTGCTGGCCGCAGGCTATGCAGTGCGCATGAAGGCGTTGTTCCTCGGCAACCACGCCGCGCTGATTGAGCACCATTCGTGCAAAGTTGCCCAGTTGGTATCGACCTTGACCTACAGAAAGACTACATTTGTGGGGTAGGAGAAGTCCTACAAGCAAACCAATGGCTGGCTCGTCAGGGAATGTGCATGCGCGAGCCGGGCTTCGACCATCAACCATGACACCGACTATGAGCCACCTCTTCCGTCACATGCGTATCGGGACCCGCCTCGCCCTGATGTTTTCGCTCGTCCTCGCGCTCGCGCTGGTGGCAACTGCCGCCGCGCTCTTCACTGCGCGCTCCAATGCCCAGGCCACCGAGCAGATGATGGCCCGGCCGCTCGCGAAAGAACGCCTGGTCTCGGACTGGTATGTGTTCACCTATTCGGCCATCGTGCGCACCAGCATGATCGCCCGGAGCAGCGACGGGGCGCTCGCCACCGTGTTTGCCAAGGACATCGCCGACAGCGTCGCCAGCGGCAGCGAACTGATCAAGAAGATCGAGCCCCTGCTCGAGTCCGCGGACGAGAAAGCGAAGTTCGAGACGGTCAAGGCGCTGCGCGCGAAGTACCAGGCCGCCAAGGTCGAGGTAATGGATGCCAGGAAAGCCGACGATGCGGCGACCGCCGAGCGCCGCTTCAACGAGGGCTTTGCCCCCGCCGCCGCCGCGTACTCCGCGTCGATCAAGGACCTGCTCGCCCTCCAGCGCAAGGACATCGACGACCGCACCGCCGCCATCCGCGCCGCCTATGACGAGCGCGCCAGGCTCGTGCTGCTGCTGAACGTCCTGATGGTCGTGCTGGTCGTCGCAGCCGCCGTGGCAATCACGCGCAGCATCACCCGGCCGCTCTCCAGCGCGGTCGATGCCGCGCGGACCATCGCCGCGGGCAACCTCTCCGGCGCCTTCGAATCGGAGCGCCGCGACGAGATCGGCGAGCTGATGCGTGCCATGCAAGCGATGAACGACAGCCTTGCCACCGTGGTCTCGGAAGTGCAGGAAGGCGCCCGCGCCATCGCCGGCGCATCGGGCGAGATCGCCACCGGCAACCTCGACCTGTCGTCGCGCACCGAGCAGCAGGCCGGCGCGCTCGAGGAAACCACCTCCTCGATGGAAGAACTGACCCACGCCGTGCGCAAGAACGCGGAAAACGCCCACGAGGCCAACCAGATGGCGCAGGACGCGTCCCAGGTCGCCATCCGCGGCGGCCAGATCGTCGGCGACGTCGTCGATACCATGAGCGCCATCGACGCGGCCTCGCGCAAGATCGTCGACATCATCAGCGTCATCGACGGCATCGCCTTCCAGACCAACATCCTGGCGCTCAATGCCGCCGTCGAAGCGGCCCGCGCCGGGGAGCAAGGGCGCGGCTTCGCGGTCGTGGCCAGCGAGGTGCGCAACCTGGCCCAGCGCTCCGCCACCGCGGCGAAGGAGATCAAGGGCCTCATCGGCGACTCGGTGGCCCAGGTCAACAATGGCACGACCCTGGTCCAGCAAGCCGGCGACACGATCGGCGAGGTCGTTTCCAGCGTAGCGCGCATGACCAGCATCATGGCCGAGATCACGTCGGCCAGCCGCGAACAAAGCAATGGCATCGGCCACGTCAACGCGGCCATCCTGCAGATGGACCAGTCGACCCAGCAAAATGCGGCGCTGGTCGAGGAAGCCGCGGCCGCGACCGCCTCGATGCAGGACCAGGCGCAGCGCCTCGCGCAAGCGATGAGCGTGTTCAAGCTGGCGGCCGACTCCGGGCGCCAGGCGGCCGGCGCGCCACGCCTGCCGGCGCAGCGCCGCGTGGCCCTGCGCTAAGTACTCGACAAGAAATAAATGTGACAATGGCAAACAGAACCGGATGCGGTGCAAGGCGGCGAGTGCGCCGCAGTGCGAGCACTGCAAGCAGGAGCCAACGCAGCAGCGCGCCGGTTATGGCAGCCAAAAACACATTTATTTCGGGGCGAGTACTTAGGACTCCAGCAGGCCGCGCAGACGTTCCAGCGAGGCGTCCCAGTGCGCCGACACGGCGTCGAGATAGGCACGCGCCTCCTGCAGCCGGCGCGCGTCGAGCGCGTACAGCACTTCGCGGCCCTGGCGGCAGTGCGAGACCAGGCCGGCGGCCGCGAGCACCTGCAGCTGCTTGACCACGGCCTGGCGGCTGACCGCCCCGCCCTCCGCCAGCACGGTGGCAGACACCGCGCCGGCCGCCAGCAGGCGCTTGACCAGCTGCAGGCGGCCGGCATCTCCCAGGGCCGCGAACAGCTGGGCCAGCTCGCCTTCAGCCGGCGTCGACATGGCGCCGGATATTCTCTGCCTGGGCCGCCCAGCCGCCCTCGTTCATGCGGAAGGCGCGCAGGCGCCGGTGCTCGGGGACGCGGCTGAATCCCGATTCGACAATGGTCAGGCGGGTGCCGGCGCCCTGCTCTTCCAGCGTGAATTCGACCAGGGTGGTGGCTTCGCCTGCGGGATCGCAGTCGGCGTCGATCCCGTAGGGAATCCAGCGGAAGCTGAAGGCGTGCGGCGCATCCATCCGCTCGACCGTGCAGAACACGGTGTTGGGCGCGATCGGGCGGATGCCGGAAGGCGGTACGCCCAGCGCGCGCTGGTGCGCCATGATCCTGGCTTCGTCGAAGTGCATGTGGAAGGTGCCGGTGACGGTCTCGCCCGGCGTGAAGGGCTGGTCCAGCACGACGCCGAACCACTTGCCGAATTCGCGGTGGTCGGTGAGCGCCTGCCAGACGCGCTCGGTGCTGGCCTGCAGGTCGATGCGTTTTTCGATACGGTCGAGCTGGTCGTTACGGTCGGGCGAATCCATACATCCTCCATGAAGTGCAACTAGATGGTTGCATTATAGGGGATGCGCGCGAACGTGCAACCATTATGTTGCACGAGAGCGATCAGGCCACGCGCTTGCCCAGGATGATCAGGTCGCGCTCGATGCCGTCGAGATTGGCCACGCGCGGGAAATGCGCCCACTTCTCGAAGCCGTACTTGCCGAACAGGGCCAGGCTCGGCGCGTTGTGGCCGAAGATGAAGCCCAGCAGGGTGTGCACATCGACCTTCGGCGCATGGGCGATGGCGAGCTCCAGGCAGTAGCGGCCGATCCCCTTGCCGCGCGCCTGTTCGGCGATGTAGATCGACACCTCGGCGGTGCCGGAATAGGCCGGGCGGCCGTAGAAGTTCGAGTAGGACAGCCAGCCAATCACGGCGGGATGCTCGCTCCTGTCCGCGGCGTCGTGAATGACCCACAGCGGACGGCGCTCCGGCGTATGGTCCGCGAACCAGCCCTCGCGCGAGGCGACCGTGATGGGTTCGGTGTCAGCGGTGACTTCGCGCGAGGCGACCGTGGAATTGTAGATGTCGACGATGACGGGCAGGTCGGCGCGGGTGGCCAGGCGGTGGACGTAGGACGGCATGGATAAGCGCAGCTAATGCGGAATCAAAAAAGATTAGAAGAATTTAATTAGAGCGTGTGGGTGGCGCGCGCCGAGCGCAGCGCAGCGCCAAGGATTTCCTCGATGCGCGCCTTGGCGCGCTGCCCCGCCTCGTCGGCCGGGAAGTGCACGCCGATGCCCTGGGCCTTGCTGTTGTTGGCGCCGGCCGGCGTGATCCAGGCGACCTTGCCGGCGATCGGGTATTTGTTCGGGTCGTCCATCAGCGAGAGGATCAGGTAGATCTCGTCGCCGATCTTGTAGGGTTTGGTCGTCGGCACGAACATGCCGCCGTGCTTCAGGAAAGGCATGTAGGCGGCGTACAGGGCCGCCTTTTCCTTGATCGCGAGCGACAGGACGGACGGCCGCGGCGGCTGCGGGGCGGTCGGGTCGTTCGTCGTGGCGTTCATCGGATTCCTTTCATGCGCAGCACGAAGTGTACTCAAGCAACATATCTTCGACAAACAATTTCGCCGACAGGGGGTGGTCGGCCACCGCCCGGCGCTCCCCAGCCGCCTTGATTGCGCGGTTCAGGCGGCTTGCAGGCACCTGGCCGGCCAGGCGCGCGACGTCCTTCTGGTAGCGCGGATAATAGCGGATCCGGCCGGACAGCTTCATCGAGAACACATCGTAAAGCCAGCGCTGCTGCCACGCCACCAGGGCCGGCAAGGCGCTCTTGGACAGCTTCTCGGCGGTGCGCAAGGCGCCGTCGACGCTCGGCGTGGCCAGGAAGTGCAGCAGGGTATCGAGTTCCTCGCGGCTGCCGGATTCGGATTCCTGCAGGGCAGCCAGCGGCGCGCCGCCCTGCTCGCGCAGCCAGCTGTCGGCATCGGCCACGCCCTGCTCCTTGAGCCAGGCCAGCGCTTCCTCGTGCGCCGGCAGCGGCAGCGCGAACTTGCGGCAGCGCGACAGGATGGTCGGCAGCAGGCGGTCCAGGCTGTTCGAGGCCAGCAGGAACACGGTGCCCGGGGGCGGCTCTTCCAGGGTCTTGAGCAGTGCGTTCGAGGCCGGCATGTTCAGGGCCTCGGCCGGATACAGCACCACCACGCGCAGCCCTTGCCGGTGGGTGGAAATGTTCATGAAGTCCGCGAGCGCGCGGATCTGCTCGATCTTGATCTCTTTCGAGGGCGCCTTGCTCGACTTGGCCTTGCCCGAGGACTCGGCGCCTTCTTCTCCGTCGGCGGCGGGCTCGTCCTCGAGGGCTTCGGGCCGCACGCGGCGGTAGTCCGGGTGGTTGTTCTGCAGGAACCAGCCGCAGGACGCGCAGGTCCCGCAGGCGTGGCCGTCCGGGCGCACGTTTTCGCACAGCAGGGCCTGGGCGAAGGTCTCCATGAAGTCGGCCTTGCCGACACCCGCCGGGCCGTGGAACAGGATGGCGTGGGGCAGGCGCGCGCGCATCTGCTGCAGGCGCGTCCAGGCGTCCTGCTGCCAGGGGTACATCGTCACAGCAATTTCTCCAACACTTGCGTCAGTTGCGACTGGATCGCGGGAATCGTCTGCGTCGAGTCGATCACCGCGAAACGCGCGGGGAACTGCGCCGCCCGGCGCAGGTATTCGCCGCGGCATTTCTCGAAAAACCCGGCCTGCTCGCGCTCGAACTTGTCCAGGGTGCGGGTCGCATCGAGGCGCTCGCGGGCCACCTCGAGCGGCACGTCGAACAGCAGGGTCAGGTCGGGCTGGAGCAGCGGATGCACCCAGGCTTCCAGCGCTTCCATCTTGCCGCGGTCCAGGCCGCGTCCGCCGCTCTGGTAGGCGAAGCTGGCGTCCGTGAAGCGGTCCGACAAGACCCAGTCGCCCCGGGCCAGGCCGGGCTCGATGACCTGGGCGATGTGCTCGCGGCGGCTGGCGAACATCAGCAGCGCCTCGGTTTCCAGGTGCATCTTCTCGTGCAGCAGCACTTCGCGCAGCTTCTCGCCCAGCGGCGTGCCGCCCGGTTCGCGCGAAGACACCACGGTCTTGCCGCGCGCCGCCAGGACCTCGGCCACGAAGCCGATATGGGTCGACTTGCCGGCGCCGTCGATGCCTTCGAAGGTAATGAACTTGCCTCTCACTGCGTTTCCTACAACCTTGCCTTGCGTCATTGATTGGTCCGCCGCTGGTACTGGTTGACTGCCCGGTTGTGGTCGTTCAGGTTGTCCGAGAACTGGCTGGTGCCGTCGCCGCGGGCCACGAAGTACAGGGCCTGGGTCTTGGCCGGCGCCAGGGCAGCCGACAGCGACTGGATGCCCGGCAGCGCGATCGGGGTCGGCGGCAGGCCGATGCGGGTATAGGTATTGTACGGGGTGTCGAGCTGCAAGTCCTTCTTGCGGATGTCGCCGGCGAAGCGCTCGCCCATGCCGTAGATGACGGCGGGGTCGGTCTGCAGCATCATCCCGGTGCGCAGGCGGTTGACGAACACGCCCGCAATCATGGTGCGCTCGCTCCTCAAGCCGGTTTCCTTCTCGATGATCGAGGCCATGACCAGCGCCTCGTAGGGATTCTTGTAGGGCAGGCTCGGGTCGCGCGTTTCCCAGGCGGCCTTCAGGTGGTTCAGCATGGCCTGGTGGGCCTGCTTGTAGATCGCCAGTTCCGACGAGCCCTTGGCGAAGAGATAGGTATCCGGGAAGAAGAGGCCTTCCGGCTTCGTGTACTCGGTCGAGATCTTCTTCATGAGCTCTTCGTCGCTGAGCTTCACGGTGTCGTGGCGCAGGCGCGCGTGGGCCTGGACCGCGGCGCGCATCTGGCGGAAGGTCCAGCCTTCGACGATGGTGATCGACTCCTGGGCGAACTCGCCGCGCACCAGCTGGGTGAGCAGGCGGCGCGGCGAGGTGTTCGGCTTGAGCTCGTAGCTGCCGGCCTTGATCCGGCTGGCCTGGCCCGTCACCCGCGCCAGGATGTTGAACAGCTGCGGATTGACCGGCACGCCGGCCCTGGCCATCTGCTGGGCCGCCGCGCCCACCCCGCTGCCCGGGTTGATGGTGAACTCGACCACCGGACCTTCCGTGGTGAGCGGGCTCTTGGCCCACCAGGAGAAACCGGCGACCGCGGCCACCGAGACGACGACGCCGGTGACCAGGAGTTTTTTAATGAATGCCATGTCTTCTTTTTGTGGTGTGCGCCGCGGCTTGGACCGCTTCCGGCGCGATTGTGCCGACATCTTTATAATGAGCCCGTAATGATAAAGCCTAATTGCTAATACTAACTGGATTTATGCTCAACTGGACAGATACCCTTTCCTCGCTCGGCGCCCGTTTCCATGTCGACGAGGCTTCCCGAGTGGAAGACTTCGGCCGTCCCCTGGCCGCCGCCGAGCTGCTCGATGGCTTCGTGGCCCCGGTCACCGACCTGAGCCTCATCGCCGTGCACGGCGAGGATGCCGCCAGTTTCCTGCACAATCAGCTGACCAACGACGTCGAACACCTGGGGCAGAACGAAGCCCGCCTGGCCGGCTACTGCACCCCGAAGGGCCGCCTGCAGGCGACTTTCCTTTATTGGCGGGATCCCGACACCGTGTATTTGCAGCTGCCGCGCGCAATCCAGGCCCCGCTGCAGAAGCGGCTGTCGATGTTCGTGCTGCGCGCCAAGGCCAGGCTGCGCGACGCCACGGACGAGGCGCCGTTCGCGGCCGTGCTCGGCCTGGGCGGGGCCCGGGCCGAGACCGCGCTGCGCCGGCATGTACCCACGCTGCCGGAGGCGCCCCATGGCAAGGTGCAGGGCGAGTTCGGGACCGTGATCCGCCTGCACGACGCCTTCAAGGCCCCGCGCTACCTGTGGCTGGCCACCTTTGACACCGCGAGCAGCGCCCTGCCCGGCCTCGCCGCCGAACTGGCGCTGGGCGGCGCCCAGGCCTGGCATCTGGCCGCCATCCATGCCGGCGTGCCGCAGATCACGGCCGCCACCCAGGAGCAGTTCGTTCCGCAGATGGTCAACCTCGAGCTGCTGGGCGGCGTGAACTTCAAGAAGGGCTGCTATCCGGGCCAGGAAATCGTCGCGCGCAGCCAGTACCTCGGCAAGCTCAAGCGCCGCACGGCGCTCGCGACGGTCGACAACCCGGCCGCGCGCGCCGGCGACGAGGTCTATTCGATGCAAGACCCGGGCCAACCCTGCGGCATGGTGGTCAACGCCGCGCCCAATGGCCTCGGCGGCGCCGACCTGCTGGTCGAGTTGAAGCTCGGCGCCCTGGGCGAAGACGTGCGCCATGGCGCCGCCGGCGGTCCGCAGCTGCGCTTCGGGCAGATGCCCTACCACCTCGACGCGCTCGACATCTAGCGATGATCGACCTGTACGTGTACTACAAGGTGCGCGAGGAAGATGCTCTTCTGCTCGCACCGCGCGTGCGCGCCATGCAGGAGCGGCTCGCCATTGAGGGCGCCGCCTGCCAGCTCAAGCGCCGTCCGGAAACCCGCGACGGCCTGCAGACGTGGATGGAAGTCTATCCCGCCGCCACCGAGGCCTTCGCCGGCACGGTGGAAGGGGCCGCGTTCGACGCCGGCCTTGCCGAATTCATCCAGGGCCCGCGCCGGTCCGAAGTCTTCATGGACCTCTAGAATATGTGCCTGATCGTCTTTGCCTGGAAAGTGCTGCCGGGCGTCCCCGTCATCGCCGCCGCCAACCGCGACGAGTTCTACGACCGCCCCGCCACCCCGGCCGCGCCCTGGCCCGAGCACCCGCAGGTGATCGCGGGACGCGATCTGCAGGGCGGCGGCAGCTGGATGGGCGTGAGCACCGAGGGCCCCAACGGCCCGAAGTTCGCCGCCCTGACGAATATCCGCGGCCCGTCCGAGCGCCGCGACAACGCGCCGACCCGGGGCGACCTGGTGGCCGGCTTCCTCACGGGCGCGCTGGACGCGGCGGGCTACCTCGCGCAGATCATCGCGCGCGGCGACGTCTACAACGGCTACAACCTGGTGCTGGGCGACCGCGAGGCCCTGTACTGGTACTCGAACCGCGGCGCGGACGACCCGCGCAACGGCCAGCCGCTCGAGCCGGGCCGCATCTACGGCATCTCGAACGGCCTGCTGGACGCACCCTGGCCCAAGGTGCTGCGCACCAAGGCGCAGTTTGCCAGCCTTTTATGCCAGGGCGCCCCGGAAGACGCCTACTTCGAGATGCTGGCCGACACCACCCGCGCGCCGGACATGCGCCTGCCCGAGACCGGCATGCCGATCGAGGTCGAGCGCATGCTCTCGCCGGTCTGTATCGAGTCGGACGGCTACGGCACCCGCACCTCGACCGTCGTCAAGCTCTACAGTACAGGCGAGCCGGAGCTGCACGAGCGGATCGTCCAGCCCGAGGGCCAGGTCGCCGCCTGATCCGGCTCACGCCCTTTCCGACTTCCCCCTCGCGGGGGGGAAAGACATTTGGGCGACAGATTCCGGAGCACGGACGGACCTAACATTCTTTCCTCATGGCAACCACAGGAGGAAAGAAATGAAGACATCCCTTACACGCCTGGCAGCGCTCTGCCTGCTGGCGGCAAGCGCCGGCGCTCCCTTTGCGGCGCAGGCCCAGGACACCGGCAAATGGGTGACCGGCTACTACGGCGCCTACTTCTGGGACAACCGGGACTACCAGGCGCCCGAGCACGTCGACATGACGGCGATGACACACTTCGTCTTTGCGCGCATCGGTCCGGGCGGCGGCAAGAGCGGCAAGCCTGGCGAGATCGTGCCGGGCGCCGGCACCGCCCATGAGCGCCGCGACCTCGGTCCCGGCACGGCCTGGGACAAGAGCGTCGAAGAGTACCTGATCATGCGCGCCCACCAGGTGGGCACCAAGGCCATCATCATGCTGGGCGGCGAAGGCGACAATGCCGGCTTCATCGCCTCTTCGCAGCCCGCCGTCCGCCCCATCTTCGTCAAGAACCTGGTCGACTACATGGTCGCCAAGGGCTACGACGGCGTCGACGTCGACTGGGAAGGCATCAAGGACGACGCGCTCGAGGAGCAGGCCCTGCTCGAAGCCCTGATCGCGGACATTCGCGCGCAGGCCAACGCGCGCCCGCGCTACCAGGACAAGCCGGTCATCATCACCTTCCCGGCCGGGATGCTGAACACCAACATCGACAAGGTCAGCGAGCACCACAAGCGCGTGGCGAACCTGGTCGACCAGTACAACTTCATGAGCTACGGCATGGGCTGGTTCGGCCAGGGCTGGACCAGCACCACCTTCGCCCCGCTTACCGGCCACAGCCGCACGCGCCCGATGTCGATCGCCGGCACCATCCAGATGTACGAGGACGCCGGCATCCCGCGCGCCAAGCTGGGCATGGGCCTGGGCTTCTACGGCATGCACTACGCGCCGCCCTTCACGGGGCCGGACCAGGCGACCGATGGCGACTTGAGCCAGTGGTCGGTGTTCGACGTACGCTGGAACTACGCCCAGCTGCACAAGCACGGCTACCTGGACAAGGGCATCCTGGCCTGGGACGCCGCCACCCAGACCAGCTACCGCGTCTACCCGGGCGGCTACACCCCGGCCAGCCGCCCCGAATGGACCACCGGCTACCTGAGCTACGAGGAGCCGGCCACCATCGCCGCCAAGGGCGCCTGGGCGCAGTCGACGCGCGCGGGCGAAGGCGCGGCCGGCACCATCATCTGGCTGGTCAACTACGGCACCACGGACGGCGTCAACAACCCGCTGCTCACCGCCACCAAGAAGGCCTTCCTCGACCCGAACGCGGTCGAACCCGGCCCCTACCCGAACCCGCTGCCGCCGGCGCCCGTGCCGACGGTCGCGGTGGCTTTTGCCAGGCCGAACGACTGGGGCAGCGGCTGGTGCGGCACCATGACCGTCACCAACGTCGGCGACACCCCTGGCTGGTGGGTGGCCGAGCAGGACTTCCCGGATACCGTCACCTCGCTATGGAACGGCAGCTGGACCTAGGAAGGGCGCAAGCTCACCGTCAAGGGCATGAACTGGAACAAGATGCTGCGCCCGGGCGAGTCGACCGAGATGGGCCTGTGCGCGACGCGTCCGGCCAAGCCGGTGGAACCGCCGCCGCTGCCGTCAGGCGCGCTGCAGTCCAAGCTGGTCATCACCGGGGACTGGGGCAGCGGCTACTGCGCAAGGGTTGAAGTCAGCAACACCAGCCAGGTCAAGGCGGTGGGCTGGAAGGTGGAGCTGCCGGTGGCGGGGTCGCCGACCGGGCTGTGGAACGGCAAGTACACGCTCGAGAATGGCGTGATGAAGCTGTCGGGCCCGGACTGGAAACCGGACCTGGCGGCCGGCGCGACCTGGGACAGCACGGGGTTCTGCGCGACCAGGTAAAGCGTCGTTCCAGTGTCGTCCGCGCGACCGTCGTTCCGGCGCAGGCCGGAACGACGTGCATAGGCTGCAGGCCGGGATCAGCGCCGCCCTTTGATCCCCGCCTTGAGCATCGCCGTCACCTGAGGCGTCGCCGCATACGGATCCGCCGGCGGCGCCCCTTTGACGATCGCCTCGAAACGCTCCGCCGCCGCTCCCAGCGCCTGCGGGTGCGAGTAGATGTAGAAGCGCCCCTCGCGGATCGCCTCGAAGGTAATGCGCGCCACGTCCCGGGCCGTCACCTTGCCCGACTCGACCGCCTTCTCCGTCATCATCTGCGCCGCCATCTGGCTGGACGTCACGCGCTCGCCGCTCGCCAGTTCTTCCGGCCGGTTGCGATGCGACTGGGCGATCCCCGTCGGCACGAAATAGGGACACAGCACCGATGCCTTGATCGGCGCGTCGACCAGTTGCAGGTCGTGATGCAGCGTTTCGCTGAGCGCCACCACCGCGTGCTTGGACACGTTGTACACCCCCATGGCCGGCGGCGTGAGCAGCCCCGCCATCGAGGCCGTGTTCACGATGTGGCCTTCGTAGTCGGCATCAAGCGCGGCGCATTCGAGCATCGCGCGGGTGAACACGCGCACGCCATGGATGACGCCCCACAGGTTCACGCCCAGCACCCATTCCCAGTCCTGTTCCGAGTTCTCCCAGACCAGGCCGCCCGAGCCGACGCCCGCATTGTTGAACACCAGGTGGATCGCCCCGAAGCGGGCGATGGCCGAATCGGCCAGTTCCTGCACGTGCGATCCCTTGCTGACGTCGCAGACCATGGACAGCACTTCGGCGCCTTGCGCCAGCAGTTCATCCGTGGCCTGTTCGAGCGCCCTGGCCTGCACGTCCGCCAGCACCAGCTTCATGCCGAGGCTCGACGCCGTGTTGGCGAACTCGCGCCCCAGGCCGCTCGCGCCGCCGGTGATGACGGCGACCTTGCCGCGAAATTCCTTCATGCTCGTTCTCCCCTTGCGTGGGTGTCAGACTGCGGACACGCCGCCGTCGACCGCCAGCGTCTGGCCCGTGATGTGCTTGCCGGCGTCGCTGGCGAACAGCACCACCGCGCCCTTGAGGTCCTCGTCGTCGCCCAGGCGGTTCAGCGGCGCATCCTTGGCCAGGTTCTCGGCCCCGAAGGCGGCCAGCACGCCCTTGGTCATCTTCGAGGGGAAGAAGCCCGGGGCGATCGAGTTCACCGTGATGCCGTAGCGGCCCCATTCGCCGGCCAGCGCGCGCGTGAAGTTGACCACGGCGCCCTTCGAGGTGTTGTAGGCGATCGTCTGCATCGTGCCCGGCGGATTGCCGGCCAGGCCGGCGATCGACGAGATGCTGATGATACGCCCGTAGCGGCGCGGGATCATGGACAGTTTGCCGACCGCCTGGGTCACCAGGAAGATGCTGCGCACGTTCAGGTCCATCACCTTGTCCCAGGCCTCGACCGGATAATCCTCGGCCGGGGCGCCCCAGCTGGCGCCGGCATTGTTGACCAGGATGTCGACGTGGCCGAGGTGGGCGATCGCCCCCTCGACAAAGGTGTGGGCCTGGGCTTCGTCCGACAGGTCGGCGGCGATGCCCCGGGCGTCGATGCCGCTTGTCTTGAGTTCGGCGACGGCCTGGTCGAGTTCTTCCTGCTTGCGCGAGGAAATCACGACCCTGGCGCCCTGTTCGCCGAGGGCGCGGGCCATCTGCAGGCCGAGGCCGCGCGAGCCGCCGGTGACGATGGCGGTCCTGCCTTGCAGGGAGAAGAGTTCCTGGGTGGTGCGCATTGCTGTCTCCGTCATGTTGTTCGATGGGGGGTTCGTATCAGACTTCGTAGTCCATGCACTGGCGGCCCTCGCGGATCGCGCCGATGAAGGGCACGACCGCCTTGTGGGTCGGGTGGTTGACGTAGGCGTCGAGCGCCGCCTTGTCCGCGAACTCGGAATACAGCACCACGTCGTAGGTGGCTTCGAGCCCCGGCTGGGCCAGGGTCACCTCGAAGGCCAGCTGGCCCGGCACGATATTGGCGCACTCGTCGAGGCGGCGCTTCATCTCGCGCGCATTGGTCCAGCGGTCCGCGCCTTCGGCTTCATCCTTCAACTTCCACATCACGATATGCTTGAGCATCTTCACTCCTGACTCGATCACTGCGTTAAACGACTTCGAACAGCCCGGCCGCACCCTGGCCGCCGCCCACGCACATGGTCGCGACCACGTACTTCACGCCGCGCCGCCTGCCTTCGATGAGCGCATGGCCCACCAGGCGCGCGCCCGAGACACCATAGGGATGGCCGACCGCGATCGCGCCGCCGTTCACGTTCAGGCGCTCCATCGGGATGCCGAGCCTGTCGGCACAATACAGCACCTGCACGGCAAACGCTTCGTTCAGTTCCCACAGGCCGATATCGTCGATGCTCAGGCCCGCGCGCTGCAGGAGTTTCGGGATCGCGAACACCGGGCCGATCCCCATCTCGTCCGGCTCGCAGCCGGCCACGGCGTAGCCGCGGAAGATGCCCAGCGGGCGCAGGCCTTTCGCTTCGGCCATGCGGCTGCTCATGACGATGCTGGCGGCGGCGCCGTCCGAGAACTGGCTCGCATTGCCGGCAGTGATGACGCCGCCCGGCAGCGCGCTGCGGATCTTCGACACCGCCTCATAGGTCGTGTCGGCGCGGATGCCTTCATCATGGGAGATCGTCACTTCGCGCGAAAGCAGCATGCCGGACGCCTTGTCGGCCACGCCCTTGGTCACCGTCATCGGCACGATCTCGGCCTCGAAGCGGCCGGCGGCCTGGGCGGCGGCGGCACGTTGCTGGCTCTGCGCGCCGTACTCGTCCTGGCGCTCGCGGCTGATGGAGTAACGCTGCGCCACGGTCTCGGCGGTCTGCAGCATCGGCCAGTAGAGTTCCGGCTTGTTCTGCTTGAGCCAGACCTCGTAGAGCATGTGGCGGTTCATC
>Ga0209023_10001223_pt1 | contig 35233 bp, 26 predicted proteins | sample LakOneMetagenome_FD_187468 | JGI IMG/M metagenome (GOLD analysis project Ga0209023, IMG submission 187468) | Freshwater and sediment microbial communities from Lake Erie, Canada (SPAdes) (version 2) | ecosystem: Environmental > Aquatic > Freshwater > Lentic | place: Lake Erie, Canada...
GCCAGTGGTTTTCGCGATTTCACGCGCATCGCCGCCGGTTCGCCCGAGATGTGGCGCGATATCAGTGTGGCCAATCGCAGCGCTTTGCGCGAACAACTCAGCGCCTATCGCGAGCGACTGGACCGATTCGATGAATGGCTCGCCGCCGCGTCAGACGCCGATGTGCGTGCCATCGAGGCCAGTTACGAGCGTGCGAGTACCGCACGTAATGCGTGGCAGCGACACATCGAGCACGGTGAACCGATGCCGAAGCTCGGCGGCGGCGGGCAGGAAGAGTAGTGGTGAGCGCCGCTTCAGACCTTGCGGCCACTAACGCTGACTGAATCAGATTTCAGGTGTAACTTGTCGTAACGCCGACAACGTTGCTTCGTCTTTCACACGACCCTATTCTGCGCACTGTCAGCCGCGCGAAAAAATATCCGGAGTGAAAGATGCCAGCATTCGTAAAGATTCGTTACGAAGTAATACTCGCCACCGAACAATTCCGGGGCAAGGATCACACTGGGGAAGCGTCCGTCGCCTACAAGGTAAGCATTCCGATCAAAATATTCGTCGGAGATGATGGCCGCCTTAGCTGGTCGCAACTTCGCGACAAACAGGGGCACCGTGATTGGCGATTTCCGGACGCGGGACGATGCAGCGCATCGGGCGATGGCCTTGACCTGAACTGGGCGGGCGGCTTGCGGGCTGGCCGACTGGAGAAATTCACGCTGCCGTACTTGAAGTACGACCGCGGCTACGCGACGTACCAGTACTTGCCAAAACGTCCCGATCAAGCGGTGCCGGACAGCATGATCCAATGGCGCGGAACCGGCAAATGGGAGTTACTCGAGCTTGACGATGACGCCATTTCGCTCGAGCGCGAAACCACGTACCTTTCAACAAAGTGGCGGTTTGACACATCAAACGGGGCAGGCGGCGGCGTCGGAATCGTTGCTGCGGGCGCGGGGCAGATCAGACTGATCGACCCGTTGGGCAAAGCGTGGAATTTTGCGTATGCGGGTGGCGGTGTCGGCGCTGGCCTCAAGAAGATGCCGAAAAAATCCGGCTCCGGTTCAACCCAGGATACGCCGAGCGCGGGTGTCATCTGGAAGAACCCGCTGGTCGCATCGGGTCACGAATTGAAATCATCAGACTTCGAAGGGCAGTGCGTCTTCGCGGACGGGTCGGTCGCTTTGGGCGTGGGCGGAGGCACCACTGTATTCTGTGTCGGCATGCACGGCATGCTGGTGCCTCAGCCGACTGCGTACATATGGTGTGGCGGCTTTTTTCCTGGCGTTACGGCGGGCGTAGGTGCCTATGTTGGATGGCTGAGTTCGTTGGGGCGTGAGCGGTGAAAGCGAGCGGCGCACCCGTTGCGCAATCAGTGCGGTGGTGAGCGCAATCTAGAATCGATGGATGAATTTCATTGATTTGCCTGCGCAAGTGTCCGTCGCCGGCGCCATTCAACTCCCCGGTTCCAAAAGCGTTTCCAACCGCGCCTTGTTGCTGGCTGCTTTGGCGAAAGGTCGAACCACACTAACCGGACTTCTCGACTCCGACGACACGCGCGTCATGCGTGATGCGCTCGGCAAGCTGGGCGTCACGCTTACCTCCGGTGTGGACGGCATGCTGGCGGTCGATGGTTGCGGCGGCGCATTTGTGTCGCCGGACGCCGACATTTTTGTCGGCAACGCCGGGACTGCCGCACGGACGCTCGTGGGGACGCTGGCGCTTGCGGCTGCGCCGGGCGCGTCGTACCGCGTAGACGGCGTGCCGCGCATGCGCGAGCGGCCGATTGGAGATCTGGCCGACGCGCTGGTCCAGATTGGCGCCGTGATCGAATACAGCGGCAATCCCGGCTTTCCGCCGTTGACGATTCGTGGTGGCGGCATCTGCATAGACCGTCCGATCCCGATTCGTGGCGATGTGTCCTCTCAGTTCTTGACCGGTTTGCTGATGGCTTTGCCGCTGGTCACGGCGCGGGCGGGCAAGAGCGCGGCCATTGAGGTTGTGGGCGAGTTGATCTCCAAACCCTACATCGAAATCACGCTGGCCATGATGCGGCAGTTTGGCGTCGTGGTTGAACGTGATGGCTGGCAACGCTTCACGGTACCTGCCAACGGCTACGTGTCGCCGGGCAGCTACGCGGTGGAAGGCGATGCTTCTTCTGCCTCGTACTTCCTCGCGGCAGCCGCGATTGCTGGCGGTCCGATTCGCGTCCAAGGCGTCGGTCTCAATGCCCTGCAGGGGGACGTCAAGTTTGCTGATGCGCTCGCTGCAATGGGCGCGCAGATCGAGTGGGAAGATCACGCCATCATCGCCAAAGCCCCGTCCGACGGCCGTTTGCGTGCGATTCAGGCGGACATGAATCACATTCCCGACGCTGCAATGACGCTCGCTGTCGTTGCACTGTTCGCCGAAGGCACGACGAAACTGACCAACATTGCGAGCTGGCGCGTGAAGGAGACTGACCGCATCGCTGCGATGACGACCGAGTTGCGCAAACTGGGCGCGACCGTCGAGGAGGGCGCCGACTACCTTGCCGTCACACCGCCGTCGCAACTGACCGCAAACGCCGCGATTGATACTTACGACGATCACCGTATCGCGATGTGTTTTTCGCTGGCGAGCCTTGGCGCACGTGGCGTGCCGGTGCGCATCAACGATCCGAAGTGCGTCAACAAGACCTTCCCGACGTACTTTGAGGTGCTGGCCAGCGTCGTTTCTGGCGGTGCGAAATGAGTGTGAACGAAGATGACGTCCCCGCCGTTCGTCGCGACCCGAAAACGCAGGATCCACGTCTGTGGAAAGACGACGGCTGGACTGCGCGCATTATCAAAAACGAGGATGACGATGGCTGGGCCGTGGAGATGATCCGCGACGGCGCGCGCGAGCCGGCGCTGGTCGGCCCGTGGACGATGGGGCGCAACAAGAAGGATCCGAAACCGCTCGACACCACCGCTTTTCACACGCTGGTGAAGACGGCGACGGAATTTGTGCGCCGCAGCGAGCAGCAGCACTATGCCACCCTGCACAAGGACATTCGGGTTGCCGCGATGATTGACGAGGTTGAGACCGACGTCAGGGTCACCCTTGATATCGTGCCGGATGACGAGTTTCCGTATGCGACGCTGACCGCGACCAACGCTGGCGGCGATGAATTGGCTAAGGCGCGGGCGCCAGCCAGCTTCAAGCTGAGTGCCGCAAGCGCCATCAAATGGATTGAGGGCGGGTTTCACTCGCCGGGCTAGGCGTTCCGTTTGACCTTCCAGCTGGAAGCGAGCGGTGTCGGCCGCGCCATTTCAGTGCTCGCGAACGCACATGTGATGTGGATCAGCGTCCCGGCAACCTAGAATCTCCCGCATGATGATGTGCAATTTTGCGATATGGCTTTTCCGTGAACACAAGCGTGTGTGCGGGCTGTATGTATGTAACGCTGAAAGTCGACTTTTATCGATTTCATGCTATGAGCCCAATAAAAATAGGGATCAATCGAAAAAGCTGATTCAAAAGATCATTCATGAATAGCCCAGTGATCACCATCGACGGGCCGGTCGCGTCGGGAAAAGGGACGGTGGCGCGACAGCTGGCTGAAGTGCTCGGATTTCATTTGCTGGACTCTGGTGCGATCTACCGGGCTCATGCGCAAGCCTGTCTTTCAAGAAAAATAGATTTCAATGAAATCAATCTATTGGAAGAACAAGCTAAAGCACTTTCTCTTAAATTTTCTGGCGAAGAAGTCTGGCTGGATAATGTTGACGCAACGGTCGCCGTGCGCTCGGAAGCGGTCGGAATGGCAGCGTCTACGCTGTCTGCGATCCCCGAGGTGCGCGCAGCACTGCTGCAACGGCAGCGCGATTTCGCCGTGGCGCCGGGGTTGGTCGCCGACGGCCGCGACATGGGAACCATTGTGTTCCCGTCAGCTGCGCTGAAAATCTACCTGACCGCGACGGCCCACGTCCGCGCCGAACGCCGGTCCGGACAGGTCGCCAGACAGCGACTGGCGACGGTTGAGGAAGCGACTGCTAAGCAGTTGATTGAAAAGGGAAAATCCCCTACAATCGAAAACTTGCTTGAAACAATTCAAGCGCAGGTTCTGGCTGACGTCGAAGCGCAAATTCGGCGACGCGACACGCAGGATAAATCCCGCGCGGTTGCGCCGCTCAAACCCGCCAATGACGCCATCGTGATAGACAACGCCGCGCACAGTCCGGAAGAGACTGCGAACGTGATTCTGTCACTCTGGAATTTGCGCCGACCGTTGGAGTAGGGCAAGGGGCACGCCCCACGGTATCGAGGGTTTCAGAACCCGCAGTAGCGTAAGGTTCAGTACCCGCAGTAGCGTAAGGCGGATGCAAAAAACATCCGTGAATTCAACAACCTAACCTCTACTCCAAGGCAATGTTGCCGCGGCGAGAGCAAACCGAAAGTTACCGAATGTCCGAAGAAAATATCAGCTTTGCCGATCTGTTTGAAGAGAGCCTTGTCCGTAAGGAAATGCGCTTGGGCGAAGTCATCACGGCAGAAGTCGTGCGCGTCGACTACAACGTAGTAGTTGTTAATGCGGGCCTCAAATCGGAGGCTTATGTTCCGATTGAAGAATTCAAGAATGATCGCGGCGAAGTTGAAGTTCAACCCGGCGATTTCATTCAGGTAGCGATCGAGGCCATCGAAAACGGCTTCGGCGAAACCAAACTGTCGCGCGACAAGGCCAAGCGCCTCGCCTCGTGGTATTTCCTTGAGAACGCAATGAACCAGGGCGACATCGTTTCTGGCATGGTCGTTGGCAAGGTCAAGGGCGGCCTGACCGTCATGACGCACGGCGTTCGCGCCTTCCTGCCGGGCTCGCTGGTTGACATGCGTCCGATCAAGGACACATCACCGTACGAAGGCAAAGAGCTCGACTTCAAGGTCATCAAGCTCGACAAAAAGCGCAACAACGTGGTGGTCAGCCGCCGCGCAGTCCTCGAAGTGTCGATGGGCGCGCAGCGCGATGAGTTGCTGTCCACGCTCAAAGAGGGCTCAACGGTTACCGGTACCGTTAAAAACATCACCGACTACGGCGCATTCGTCGATTTGGGCGGTATTGATGGCCTGCTGCACATCACCGATCTGGCATGGCGTCGCGTCAAGCACCCGTCGGAAGTGCTGGCGGTTGGTCAGGAAGTCACGGCGAAAGTCCTCAAGTTCGATCAAGAGAAGAACCGTGTTTCGCTCGGCCTCAAGCAATTGGGCGACGATCCTTGGGTTGGTCTGGCACGTCGCTACCCGCAGGGGACGCGTCTGTTCGGCAAAGTCACCAACATCACTGACTACGGCGCATTCGTTGAAATCGACGCTGGCATTGAAGGCCTCGTTCACGTAAGCGAAATGGACTGGACGAACAAGAACGTCAGCCCGGCCAAAGTAGTCTCGTTGGGTGACGAAGTTGAAGTCATGATCCTTGAGATCGATGAAGACCGTCGCCGTATCTCGCTCGGCATCAAACAATGCCAGGCTAATCCGTGGGACGAGTTTGCTGCCAACTACAAGAAGGGCGACAAAGTCTCCGGCGCTATCAAGTCGATCACCGACTTCGGCGTGTTCATCGGCTTGCCGGGTGGCATCGACGGCCTGGTTCACCTCTCGGATCTGTCGTGGACCGTGCCGGGCGAAACCGCCGTGCGCGACTTCAAGAAGGGTCAGGAGCTGGAAGCAGCGGTGCTTGGCATTGATGTCGAACGCGAGCGCATCTCGCTTGGCGTCAAGCAGCTTGATGGCGATCCGTTCAACAACTACATCGCTATCAACGACAAAGGCGCTATCGTCAATGGCACGGTGAAGTCTGCCGAAGCTAAAGGCGCTGTTATTCAGCTGGCCGATGATGTCGAAGGGTACCTGCGCGCGTCGGAAGTGTCGCGTGAGCGCGTCGAAGACATCCGCAGCCATGTGAAAGAGGGCGATACGGTCGAAGTGATGATCATCAACGTTGATCGCAAGACCCGTAACATCAGCCTGTCGATCAAGGCCAAGGACTCGGCTGAGGAAGCAGATGCCGTTCGCACACATGCCAAGGACGACAGCGCGACAGGTTCCGGCCTCGCGGGTCTCGGCGCGTTGCTGAAAGCAAAAGCCGACGGTAGCAAGGCAGAATAGGCAGAGAACCAGTAGCCGGTTAACCTCGGCATCACGAATAGCCAGACAGGAGAGGGGTACGCAATGACGCGTTCAAGCTTGGTTGCAAGACTCGCCGAGCGTTTCCCTCATCTGATGGCGCGTGATACCGAACTGGCTGTTCGTTTGATCCTTGACGCCATAGGCGATGCCCTTTCCGAGGGCTCGCGCGTTGAAGTGCGCGGTTTCGGCAGCTTTGCGCTGTCGTACCGCCCGCCCCGTGTCGGGCGCAATCCAAAATCCGGCGACCAGGTCGTCGTTCCTGCCAAATATGTTCCGCACTTCAAGGCGGGTAAAGAACTTCGTGAACGCGTTGATCGGCTTGATGCCGACATTGCTGCGAATGCCTGAGTTGGCAGAGTCATTTTCCGGGGCGCCGATCTTGCGCCATCAAGGATGTAGCTGTGGACTTTGAAGCATGGTGGTTGTTGATTCCACTGGCTTGCTTTGCGTTGGGCTGGTTTGCGGCCCGCGTTGATATCCGCTACGTGTTGCGGGACGCCCGTGCGTTGCCTTCCGCATATTTTCGTGGCCTGAATTTTCTGCTTCGTGAGCAGCACGATAAGGCCGTTGAGAGCTTTGTCGATGTCTCGCGTCGTGACCCTCATGCGCTTGATCTGCAATTGGCACTGGGCAGCCTGTTCCGCCGCCAGGGACGAATAGGGGAGGCGACGGGGATACACCAGTCGCTGGTGGATCGCCATGATCTGCCAAAAGAAAAACGTGAGCTGGCGCAATTTGAACTGGCGCAGGACTTTCATGCAGCGGGCTTGTTCGACCGCGCTGAAACGGTCTATGAACAACTGACCGGTTCCGCCTATGAGGCCGAAGCAGTGACGCGTCTCGCTTCGGTGCTGGAGCAGGAAAAGTCGTGGCAAAAAGCCATTTTCGCGCGTGAACGCATCCAGCGACTGAGCGGTGAGCCGCAAGGCCGCTACATCGCGCAATATCACTGTGAGCTGGCCGATGTAGCACTAACCGCCGGTAATCAGTCCGACGTAAGTGCACAGTTGGCGAGCGCGCTTGAATCTAACCGCAACAATAGTCGCGCCCATCTGATTGAGTTTCGCGCGGCCATCAAGCGTGATGACACGATCGCTGCCGAGAGCGCTCTCGTTGAGTTGCAGCGCACCCGTCCAGAGTTGCTGGTGCTGATCGCTGACGACGTAGTTGCGCTCTATGAAAAACTGGGCAAACCGGCGACTGCGGTGGAACAGCTCGCAGTGGCGCAAAATGAAATTCCGTCGACACTTGGCTTGTCGCGGCTGATCGATGCATCGCTCAAGATTGAAGGGCGCGATCAGGCCCTTGACAGGCTGAAACGCGAGCTGACGAGGCAGCCTTCAGCGCGCGAGGCCGCGCGGCTGCTCGAGCTGGAGAGCAGCAAGTACGAAGCGGCTCCCGCGCAGACGATGAACGATGTTGCGCAACTTCTGCATCGCGCGACCGACAAGATTCCAGGCTTCCATTGTGGCCACTGCGGCTTCAGGGCGCCTCGTTACTATTGGAAATGTCCGGGCTGCAATGAGTGGGAAAGCTTTCGCGCGACGCCGCTCGGACAATAAGCAAATCAACAAGAAATCAGAATGAAAATTTCCGTTTATGGCGCGGGCTATGTTGGGCTCGTACAGGCCAGTTGTCTGGCACGACTGGGGCACAACGTTGTGTGTGCCGAGTTGAGTGTTGCCCGTCTGGCCGCGCTGGCACGTGGCAAGACGCCGTTCTATGAACCGGGCATGGATGAGTTGCTCACCGAGGAACTTGCCAACGGTCGCCTGCGCTTTACCAGTGACCCGGCAGACGCCGCTGCACACGGCGAGGTGCAGTTTCTAGCGGTCGGGACGCCACCGCTGGACGATGGGTCGAGCGATCTTTCGTACCTGCTCGGCGCAGCGGACACGATTGCGGCACATGCTCCGGCCGATAGTTTGATCGTGACGAAGTCCACCGTTCCTGTGGGGACTGGACAGAAACTTGCTGCACGGCTCAAAGCGGCCGCGGCGAAAGCGGGTCGTGACGTCAAGTTTCGGGTCGCGTCGAACCCTGAGTTCCTGGCCGAAGGTCATGCGCTGAAAGACTTCATGGAACCACAACGCACGGTGTTTGGGGTTTCCGATGCGCGCGCCGAAGGGCAGTTGCGCGAGATCTATGCCCCGCTCAATCTGAGCGCAGCGCAGACGCTCGTGATGTCTGTCGAGTCGGCTGAACTCGCCAAATACGCTGCCAACGCCATGCTGGCGGTCCGTATCTCGTTCATGAACGAGCTGGCGAACCTTGCGGATGCGACCGGTGCCTGTATTGATTCCGTTCGCGAAGCCATGTCACTGGACGATCGCGTCGGCCGTAAATTCCTGAATTCCGGTTGCGGCTACGGCGGATCCTGCTTTCCAAAGGATGTCACATCACTGGTGAAGCAGGGCGAGGCCGCCGGCTCGGTCATGCACATCGCCAACGCTGCAGCAGAAATCAACGTTCGTCAGCGACAGTTGATGGCCGACCGGCTTATTGAACTGTTCCGGTCGGAGGGCCGAAAACCCGGCGATTCTGTCGTGGCCCTATGGGGGCTTGCGTTCAAACCGGATACCGACGATGTTCGCGAAGCGCCGGCCATTGTGATGGCGCAGCGCTTGCTGGAAGCCGGATTCAAGGTCAAGGCATACGACCCGCAGGCGGAACACACCGCAAAAGCTGAGCTCGCTGGGTTTTCAGGATTTTCGACTGAAGCAACCGCCATGGATGCGGTCGCAGACGCCGATGTCCTTCTGGTTGCGACTGAATGGAAAGAGTTCGTATCCATCGATCCGCGCGATGTCGCCCGACTCATGCGTACGCCAATTGTGTTCGATGGGCGGAGCGTATTCAACGTTGCGGCGGCACGTGCCGCCGGTCTGCGCTACCACGCGTTCGGACGCACGCACGCCTAAACACCCCAGAATATAATTAACGTAGAATCTTTGATAGTCTGTACAACTCATTGTTTTAAAAGGTTATCGCATCGCCAAAGGGAAGCTAAGCTTTGTTTGCAGAGAATGCGGTGCAGTTGCCAGTAAATGGCAAGGGCAATGCTCTGCCTGCGATGCGTGGAACACGCTTGAAGAGTCACGGGTAACTGCGAGCAGGGCGACTGCGGCAGTCGCGCCGTCCGCGCGCGTCATCAAACTTTCCGATGTTCAGGCAGGTGCCGAGCAGCGCTGGCCTTCCGGCTTGCCGGAATTCGACAGGGCGCTTGGCGGCGGACTGGTTCCGGGCGGCGTGACGCTGATCGGCGGTGACCCTGGTATCGGCAAGTCAACGCTGACGCTTCAGGCCATTGCATCCTTGTCAGGCAGGATGAATTCGCTGTATGTATCGGGTGAGGAGTCGCCGGCACAGGTCGCAGCTCGCGGAACCCGCCTAGGTCTCGATCTTTCAGCGATCAATATGCTTGCCGAGACTTCGCTCGAAGCCATCATTGAGCAAATCGTCCTGCTTTCACCCCAAGTTGTCGTAATTGACTCCATTCAGACACTCTTCAGCGAAGCGTTCTCGTCCGCTCCGGGGTCGGTCGTGCAGGTTCGGGAGTGTGCGGCCGAGCTCACGCGGTTGGCCAAACGCTCTGGCGCCGCTACGATCCTCGTCGGACACGTAACCAAGGAGGGGGCAATCGCCGGACCGCGTGTGCTTGAGCACCTGGTTGATACCGTCATTTACTTTGAAGGCGAACCTGGCTCGAATATCCGCATCATCCGGGCACTTAAGAATCGCTACGGCGCCGCCAACGAAATTGGGGTGTTCGCGATGCTGGAGGACGGATTGCGCGGGGTCAGCAACCCGTCGGCCCTGTTTCTTGCTCGAGGGCAGGAGGCCTCGCCGGGAAACGCCGTATTTGCAGCGATTGAGGGGTCGCGCCCTTTGCTGGTACAGGTTCAGGCGCTGGTCGATCGCACCGGTGGCACGCCGCGACGAGTGTGTACCGGATTTGACAGCCAACGTCTTGCCATGTTGCTGGCGGTGATGAACCGTCATCTGGGTTGCCAGTTGGGTGGCTTTGACGTGTTCATCAACGTCGTTGGTGGTATTCGGGTTACGGAGCCTGCCGCAGATCTGGCAATTGTGGCGGCGATATGGTCGTCGCTATCAGGGCTGCCGATTCCACATGATGTCGTTATTTTTGGCGAGCTTGGGCTGGCCGGCGAAGTGCGCCCGGTCATTGGCAGCGCGCTGCGGGTTGTGGAGGCCGACAAGCTCGGTTTTTCCAGGGTGATAGGACCACCGGTCAATCGGCAGGCACGCGATCGTGTTGACGAGGGATTCCTGACGCCGATAGTGCGGCTTGAGGCCGCAATCGAAGCGATTCGGGAAAGCGCAATAAAGTCACATTAGTTCTGGAATTTATATTATGTTAAATTATGAGGATGGGCTACTTGTGTTCGCTCTTCGCGGCGCGTGTCCACAGAGTACTGGCCCGCACATCATGGACGAATCGAATTATCGAACGCAGAACTTTGCGATGATCTAATTGACATCGCTATGTCGCGTGGACACGCAGACCTCGCACCGACCGAACCTAAACTTGCCCCTCAATCATGACTCAACCTTTTCCGTCCGAAGAAATTGCGAAGCGCCTGCGCGAAGCGACGACGGCGTTGAGTCCGGGTGACTTTGAGGCCGCTACACGGCTACTCTCTGATCCTTTGTGGGATACGCTTGAGGCGCATTTCTGGAATGCATCACATCCGTTGACGCCGCCTGCGCGCCAGGCGCTGGACGCATACCTGCACGTCGCTAAAACTCTCTGGCACAAGGCTGGATTGGGTCAGTCGCATCCGCTGGCGCTTTACAAGACTACTTTGCTATCCAGCGCTGCAATCGAGGCGGCGCTTCGCGTGCTTGCACGAATTTACGCGGGATGCAATCTCGGTTACTGCGCTCCGCCTCCGGGTTTCTGGCGAACGGTATACGCGCTCACAGGTTATGTTGTTTCGGAGCGCTTCACTGATCGCGCAAATCGCGCAGCCCTCACCAATCAGACGCTGCAACTGTGGCTGATGGCCTGGCTAAATCCGCTCTCTCTTGCTCCAGGGCGTCTTCCAGTGGCGGTTCGTCTGGTAGGCATTCTTTCCAGGACCTGCAGCTACACTCTCGCCTCCCCCACTCATGCTGGCTCCGGGCTCGCCGCAGCGGACCTGATGAGTGATGCACCGCCGATGCCTTTCGCTCGAGTTCCGGCCATGTGGGAGCCCGCTGCACCACTCTACATTAATGCGCAAGACGCCGCATTCACCATCAGGGAACTTGCCACGCCCCCGTCGAGATCGTCCCCCAGCGATGTTTATGAATCGCTTCTGCAGTCAGCTCTGCAGGTCGGTCTCACTACTCAGGAAATGCAGGATTTCGTGCGTCGTGCGATGCGCGAATTTGGATACAGCAACGCGCGATCAATTCCCCGCGTGGGACGAATGGACCGCGTCACCACGGTCGTCGGCTTCATTGAGTGTTGGAGCGCACTGCAGGCGCAGTCCAAAACCAATCCCGCATCCAACGGGTACTCAATCCATAACGCTCTGGTCGTTAACCACAGCGATGGCGGGTTCTTGCTGCGGTTCGAACTGAAGGAACCCCTCCTAAGCGTGGGTTCGTTGCTTTGTCTGCGCGGCAGCGATGCCGAGCCGTGGACCGTTGCCGCAGTGCGCTGGCTTGAGGATACTCACGGCGTTGTGATGGCTGGCTGCGAGGTATTCTGCAATTTCGCAGAGGCCCGAATTGCACAGACAGTAGATTCGACTCAACATCTGCCACTGGTCACATTCCAGAAAAATGATCTGGCGATGATCATCGGTCCCTATGCGCCACTCGAAGGAGGTGCAGTGTCGCAACTATATGTCGATGAGCAATGCTGGGTAATCGCAGTGGCTAATGAGATGGGGGAGGACTGGCAAGTGCACTCAGTGTTGGATACAACCGCTCAAGGCAGAGGCAACTAAGAGAAATTGTCAGGAGGCGCTCGATGATTTAACGCACTGTTTATGTGCAACAAGGGGTAGCCAGAGCACCCTTACAAACCCTGGGTCGCCCTGCTGCATCGATGATCAAACCAGAAGATCTTGCAGTCTTGGTCGCGGTGAACAAGACACATCCTGCGAGAAACGCACCAGCGCTCGTTCTCGCATAGCCAGCGCTGTCATACCTAATGATCGAATTGACAGAGTTAGTACTTATTGCGAGATTGCCAGACAGCGCATCTCGACCAACCAGAACTTGCGAATCATTTCCCGCATTGTCCAAAACGACGGTTTGCCAACCTCCTATCCATCCAGAACCTGCGGCAATTGGTCGAACCACCACAGGGCGTGCGAGCTTGACTGCTTCGGAGCGAGCGTTCATGACGTCTGCTTGCAACGTGTTGACGGCCCCCCGCAGCTCGGCGTTGACTATGAAGCCAGTCATGTTGGGTACAGCAAGTGTGAGCAAAATAGCCAGAATTGCTACCGTAACAACAAGTTCGAGCAAGGTAAAACCTCGTGGCATTCTGTTGACCTCGCTTGGGCAGTTTCTCATTGCTATGCTGCCCCTTGTTATCGCGGCCAGCAGGTTTTAGCCGGCACGGCTGCTGGCAAACACGTTGCCTGTCCACGTGACGTGTAGGTCATCTGCGATACTGTGGTGTCGGTCCAAACAGGAGCGTGGGGGTTAGCAGTGACGGACAAGCAATTTGCAATTAGCTCGCCCGGGCAGGCGGCGGCAGATACTACCCACTTTGCTGCGCCGTATCCGGCATCGCCAGACCAGTTCTTGAAGGTTGCGTTTGCGGCCGCAGCTGATACGACCTGATAAGTATTATTTTGAGTGAAGAACCGCTCTTGCTGCTGCATCATCGTCATCATAGTTGCCCGAGCATCGGCCCTCGCTCCCCTGCGAATACTTTCCTGATACGACGGCACCGCTATCGCTGCAAGTATTCCGATGATCGCAACTACGATCAACATCTCAATCAGCGTGAAGCCCGCTTTACTACGGATCGCATGACGGTACGAAATCATGGGTACGTTCCCTTTAGCTTGTCATAGTCGACGATTTCGCGCCAGTTCAATCGCTTGGTCTGTTGACGAGCCGACGGGGCGAGTTTTGCTATAGGCTTGCCCGCGCTCGAACTGGCAGCCCCCTCTGCGGGGGACCCCACAAACGTGAGCACAAGCGGGGTTGACGTGCGAACCGCATATCCCTGCCCAGTGGTACTGGTTTGCACCTCATTGTCTGCTTCAATCAGTACCGGGGCCGGCAAGAAACCGTCATTCGTCGCATCGCAAGTATTGCCGGTGGATAGTCCACTTGATCCATTCACTGAGCACTGCCGCCCGCCATACGCTGCACAGGCACTTGCAGACACTGGTGCAGCCGCGAGCGTATTGAAGAAGACCTGACTATTAGCGACAGCCATGTTCGTTACCTGCCGCTCACCCGTCGACAACCCCGGCAAATCGAAGTACCAGCCCTTCTTTTTCGATGTAGTGGTGGGATAGTCGTAGCTAAATCCCGAACCTGAAACTGAGAAAGTCGTTCCGGTACCACTTGCGGTACGTTGCGCGAGTTCACTTCGTCCCGTCGCCCGCGAGGCGTTGGTGTTTGATTTGTCGTCCCAAACACCGTACATCGTTTGTTGTTTGTAATTGGCGACGGTGGTATCCGATGCTTCGATGAATTTACCCGTACCAAACACTACAACGTTAGTTCGACCTGGTCCGGTACCTACCACGGGTTCAATAGTAATTGGTTGAGCGTTACCGCTGCCGTCCTTAGCCGTGTAGAGCGGTTTGCCAGCCGCGCCACCAAAGGCCAACACATTGGTCGCGCTGTAAGGCGGAACTGCCGCCGAAAAGTCAAACTTCCAAAGGTTGCCCTGAATGTCGCCTGCATAGAGCGAGAGTACTTCGCCGTCGACCCCTAACTCCGCGCCCGGTGACAACAGTGCATTAGCTTTCGCGGCGTCTTGGAACGACGTTGGCAAGTCAATTCGATAATAGTTACTTCCCAGCGACCAGCTAGATGATGCCGGTTTCGTCAAGGAGAGCAGGAAGAGCGCGCTCTGATTGGACGCATCTTGACGGACAGGGGTCACACCTACAGGAGTATCAGTCTTATTGTTGTTGTAACCGCTTGGTACAACAACAAACCATCTGAACGTATTTGGTCCGATCTTGAACTTAAGCAACTTCGGGGCCCCTGTCAGGTTGCCCATCTTCGCGTCATCTTTGTCCGAGAAATCCCATAATACGGAAGAAGTGTTGGCGGAGAAGCTGCTCGGATTCGTCACATTGAGCGCAAATACACCCTGGCTGCCACCGCCATATCCTGCTATAAGGATTGAGCGCCAATCACTCGCGGCGCCGGTGAAAGCTACCTGCGCCTCAGCAATGACGGGGGGGGCATCCAGCATGGGCTGGCGAACGAAATTAGGTGACGTTACCGCTGGCAGTTTCTCGACGAAAGGGCGCGGTATGAATGCAAACAGCTCACTGCCATTTGCAGCGGAAAACGCGTGCAATACCCCGTTGTTTGAACCGACATACACTACCGGCGTGCGGCTCATCGTTCGATAAAAATCATCATAGCCGGCCCCCGAAACTGACGTGGAGGGTTTTGCGCCCACGTATATTGGAGCTGAATTAACAATAGATGCAACCAACGATGTACGGTCGCGGAATGGGAGCGGGTTCGCTGTTGTGCCTTTGCTTACCTCATCAACCCGTGATCCTCGCAAATACGCCACACGACGGAGTCCCAAATTGTCAAGGGTGCCGGTGTCAGGGCTTTTGTTAAACAACGTTTGCTGCGCAGTATCGAGGCTGGTCCAAGACAACGCGATGGGCGTGCCGTCTGTCTGCGTCGTGATGATGTTTCGTGTCGTCGGATCGCGGGCAACGATGCCTTGCGATGTGTTTCCGGTAAGTTGATCTGCGGCGTTCCATTTCGGCGCGTTTGCTACAGTAACTGCACCGGTAGTCGTATTGAGCGTCAAGGTATAAGCGACAACTGTCCCGGCATCGTTCTGTGCATCTAATCTCGATACGAATGCATCGGTACCTGTCGCGGTAACTCGCGTCCCACTAACTGAGCCGCCAGCCAGAGTTCCCGTGCTACGCGCAATTGATGCAAACGCTGACCGCAGTGAATTGATCATCCGCTGTGGGCTAGAGGCCAAGAAGAACGTCTTCGGGAGAGGCCAGCCCGTATCATCGACTCCGGACGCCCATTTCGTGGTCGCTGCGCTTCCATTCGGTGGAATTGTGAATGGACTGGCGTCGTTATTCAGGTTGTCGAATCCACCGTATTTGGCTGCCAGATACAGTTGCTGATTTCTTTCGCGGCTTGTTATCGTGCCATTGCCGTTTTCATCGACGTTAATCACGTATGTTCGAGCGCGAATATTGGGTTTGTCCGTACGAATGGACTGCGTGTTGGCCCAATAGGCAAGCCCAGCGATGTAGTAGGCGGCGGCACTCGATCCAGTGTTAGTTGTGCCCAGCGTGCCGGTGATGGTGCTTGATGGCGGTGCATTCGCAGCCTCGAGGGCGCCCAACGCATTCGTCCAAGTCACGACATTGGGCTCACCAACGCCCGCGCTGCGAGCACTGTCGCCACTGCCGTCCGTTCGGGTATTCCCAGGGATTGTCTTGTCGTTGTGCGTATAGGCGTCAGCGATCTGCACGATGCTGGTATTTTGACAAGCTGAGGTAATGGGATCAGGAACGGCCGCTGATAGCCAGCTCGTGTAAATCGGAAAACCGTCGTACATTGCGGTAGTGAAGGCAGTCGCAGTAACCTGCGGAGACATTGCCTGTCCCTGTATGTAGCGCAGACCCTCGTAGTAGAGTTCGCTAACCGGATCGTTGCCCTTGTACATCGTCGCACTGGCCAGCGTGGTTGTAAGCGGGGTTGCCGATTGTGTTACTCGACCGAAGCGATTCAGATAATTGGCGACACCACTGTATGTAGTACCCGCTTGCAGCGCCAATGGTGCGGCGACATATACGCCGGTCGTCGCATCCCACTCCGGCGCAGGATTCGTGATGCGATTGAAGGCCGAGTCATACGCATATTGCCCCACGTACTTCATCGGCGCGCGAAGGACACCACCGTAACGCGCGTTACCAGAGTCAAGGGCGTAACCAAATGCCGCGAAACGAATGTTGTCAGCATACTGTTGCATCAAACCGGTAGGCTTGTAGTATCCGGAAGGCTGCAATTTGCACAAATCGTTACGCACTGGCCCTTCCGTCGCGTCACATACTTCGACCGCTGCACGCAACGCCGCCTTATCGCCATTTGTTCCGGGGGCACCGCATGACCCGCCAGTGCCGGAGCCGAGATAAAGCACATAACGGCAACTAGCGATATTTAGGGTGCCAGAAAACGGCGTATAAAGATTCGCGTTGGCCACTGTCTTCGCGGGAAAGTAGGTGCCATTTCGATAATAGTCAGTCGGGATATCGGCTCGCTGAAGAATGGTTTGCGACGCAGTTTCGTAAATGCGATCACCACCAGTGAGTGCATAGCGCAACGAGTCAATCGCGGATTGGGCGGCCCAATTCAGAAAATTGCCACTGTATTCACCAGAGTTTCCGCACTGAAAATTTGTTGCGGCACGACTGCGTCGAAAGAAACCCGCCGGCGCACCCGTGCCCGGCTGGTTTGCGCCGAGCGAGGCCGGAACACCTGTTGTGACGTAGGTATAACAAGTGTCGGAATCCCAATAACCAAGCGTACGGAGCGCATTGTCATAAGTCGTTGTACGATACGCTGCCCCTACCGTAGGGAATTCGACAGACAGCGACAGCAGGAGATTTGACGCGGGGCCTCGCCCTGAGGCCAGCACGGGCGAGTCCGACAAATCAACGGTGACTTGCGCTGCTACGTTAGGTGGCAGCAAAAGCAGTAGCCCAGCTGCTGACAAAGCGCCGAAAAGCCGGTAGGCGCGGATCAACATGATGCTTTCCTTATTGTTGCTTGAAGAACAACTTTGACGTCTGAGCGAGTCGCGTAGCCGACCGATGTAACCAGGTAAAGCAAGTTTCGTTTCTCGCCTTTGTCTGCAAAGCCGTCCACAGTGTCCTGTAGCCGGTCACTAACTCGTTCAATCACGTAACGAGGTGTAGTTGATGGCAAGAAGGAATTGATGGTGCCTTGAGTCGGGTAAAACGAACCGCCTGTGTAGGTACCAACCGGTACACCCGCCGTAGCCCAGTCAACAGCCAGCCACGAGGGAGCCTGGCCAGCGGCCGCAGTAGCGCACTTGCCGCGATCAGCCGCAGTTGCGGAGCAGCCGATTTCCGGGAAGCCAACACTGCCCGCCTTGCAGAAATCACTGCTACGCGTAGTGCCGGTAGCACCAAGTACATCTTTTTCGCCGTCGGCTAGCGCCGTCTCTGCGGCTTGCATCGCGAGTTCTCGGTCGCGATCAGCGCGGGAACTGCGTTCGCCGCTCAGCGCAAGTCGCGCGGCGGCCGCTGAAAGCGACGCCACGACGATTATCATCAACAATGTGATGACGAGGGACATACCCGACTGACTCGGGCGTGCCGCTGCCCTACGAAGTGGTATAGAAAGCATTTTGACGATTGCGTAAGTGGATAGTGAAAGTAACGACTTTGCGCAGGCGCGTATCGAGCGGTGGCACATAGGTCAGCGCCGGGTCCGTAACAACTGCCAGATCCTTGCCCAAAGGGTAGAGCGTCGTGGCAGCTAATGGCTTCGCGGCAGTCCCAAGTTCGCCGCGCAAAACTAATCCAAAACGGACCGCGACAATGTTCTGCCAGGCATTGACTTCATCTGACGCAGTGCTACCTGCAGGTTTGGTTATTGGGAGCGTAGCCACTTGGTCCGCACGAACCCACCGAAAGCGGTCCGGCGTACCGTCAGGCAAATTGGTAACCGGCGCGCCGTCAGTGTCATTACCAATCTCGTACATGACTTTAAAAACTTCGACACCTTTGACCAATGGCCATGCGGGTCGACCCGCGCCAGTTACAGGATCCCGCGAGGAACAATTTAGTTCAGGTTCACCAGTCGCGCCGTTTAGCGCCACGTAGAGCGTGCTCATTGCGCGGGTTGGCGGAGATGTTGTATTGCTAGGCATCGCTGTACCGCTACAGTCGATAATCGAGCCGTCGGCATTTGCAGATGGTTCGCCAGTAGCCGCGTCGATAGTGCTCTGGCCCTGAAATTGCACAACCAACGTATCGGTGTAGTAAGGCCCTGCAAGAGAGCCGGTTGTGCCTGTCCCTCCGCTGATTAAAGAAGCAACCGGTACAGCCCTGTTTTGAAAGCCGCAAATATCCGACTGCACACAGGCTGGCTGCCCGGACCAAGCATTGACCGATTTCGCACGACCATAGTCAACCGAAAACTCGGAGTAATCCTCATAGCCCGACTGCTCAGCCATGCGTCGCAGAATGTATGTCGCGAAGCGCCCTGAATCCTGTAACTGGCTGGAGCTGTCTACTGTATTAAAGGACTGGCTACTAACGATGTAAATGCTTGACGCTGCAATAACAACGACAAGGGAAAGCACCATCGCGATTAACAACTCTACTAACGTGACCCCCCTCGCGCGCGAGCGCCGAGGCGGCAACGGGTGAAAACGCAAATCGGCCATCATGGTCACGTTCCCGATCCCGGCGTCACAATGAATACCGCCCGTGGGACGGGTGCAGCCGCAGTAGTGTTTTCGACAGCGCCGGTGCTGTCACGCGATGCCCACGCAACCTTTACGACAACCGGTGCATTGGCGCCCGGTGTACAGTTCCATTGAAATGCGGTGCCAGCATTCGCGGTCAGTGAGTCGAAGCAAACCTTTACCTTGACCCCGGGGATACCAGCAGTACCAGTGCTGCCCGCCGCCTGGATCCGCTTGGACCATTCAGTCACGTCCCACCGCGCGCGATCAGCATTGGTGCAAGCATTTGTCTTGCAATCCACCGTAGAGGTGGGCCACGCAGTCGTACTGTCGAACAGGTAAGGATTGTTGACGGTTTGCAAGGCGATGCCTCGATTGGCCATCATGCGCTCGGCGAGTTCTCGGGCAAACACCGATGCCCCGGTCGCGTTGCCCTGCTCCGAGACGGCGCGCATGGAATTAACCAAAAGACCAGCAGTCCCCATGAGCCCGATAGACAGAATCACGATTGAAACCAGAACTTCAAGCAATGTTGCTCCAGCGACGCTGGAACGGCGGGAAAAACTTCGCTTTTTCATAATTTGAATCGTAGCGTGTGCGGTGCGTGCACGCGGAGAAGGTCCGACAACCGGTTCACGGCACCAGAAGGGCGCGGATTAACTGCCGAACAAATTCTAGAAATGCTTTGTAGATGTGCCGATATCCTGTAACAGCGTCGCGGGTAACCGGAACTCAACATTTTCACTCTCACCGCCCGAGAGTTTGACGTTCGGGAATCCCCAGACAGCCAGCGCTTGCAGAACGCTCCTCACCAGATGTTCCGGTGTCGAAGCCCCGGCCGATACCGCAATTCGGCTATCTTTATGGAACCACGCGGCATCCAGCCCTGATGCATCATCGACGAGGTAAGACTTGGCCCCAAGCCTCTCCGCCACTTCCCGCAGCCGATTGGCATTCGAGCTTGCCTTGGAGCCGACAATCAGGAATACATCCACGTTGGGCGCAATGTCCTTCACGGCGTTCTGCCGATTTGTGGTGGCGTAACAAATGTCGTCCTTGCGCGGGCCGCGAATCGCGGGGAACGCGCGCTGGAGGGCTTCCACGACCTTTGCCGCGTCGTCGACCGACAGTGTTGTCTGGGTCACGAAAGCGAGTTTTGACGGGTCGCGTACTTTGCCCGACGCGGCCAGTCTGGCGACATCGGCTTCGTCTTCCACCAGGTAGATGCCGGATTCGGCCTGGCCCATGGTGCCCTCGACCTCGGGATGGCCTTGGTGGCCGATCATGATGATCTCGATGTCCTGCTTGCGCAGTTTGGCGACTTCGACGTGAACCTTGGTGACCAGTGGGCAGGTTGCGTCAAACACGCGGAATTTGCGTTCGGCGGCTTCGGCCTGCAGCGCCTTTGACACCCCATGCGCCGAATAGATGACGACGGCGCCACCCGGCAGGTCGGGCACGTCCTTCAGCTCTTCAACAAAGATCGCGCCACGAGCCTTGAGGTCGTCAACAACGTGTTTGTTGTGCACGACTTCATGGCGGACATAAATCGGCGCGCCGAACTTTTCCAGCGCCCGGTCGACGATCGCGATCGCACGGTCAACGCCAGCGCAGAACCCGCGAGGATTGGCCAATATGACGGATTTGGGCTGAAAGGTGATGGGCGTGGATTGCATGAATACTTCGGGTCGGCTTCGCACGGATTTTGTGAATGTGGCTTACGTCCGCGCAGCGCTCTTGTTGCCAAAAATAGCAGACCATAGCATTAGCACGGCGCCAATACTAATCGCGCTGTCTGCCACGTTGAAGGCCGGGTAATACCAGTCCCACGGCGCCCAGTACACCAGCGCGAAGTCGATGACTTTGCCGAGCCAGAGACGGTCAATCACGTTGCCGAGCGCGCCGCCGATGATCAGCGCGAGCGAGAGCTGGACGCGCGCGTCGTGCTCGCGTTGCAGCCAACGCCAGCAAAATCCACTCACGACAAGCGCGAGCGCGACAAAAAACCAGCGTTGCCAGCCGCCCGCAGCCGCCAGAAAACTGAACGCGGCGCCGGTGTTATACGTGAGGATCCAGTCAAAAAATGGCAATACGTTCAGTCGTTCACCGGGCTGAAAATGGTTGTTGACGTAGTACTTGCTGATCTGGTCGAGGACGATCACTGTCAGGATCAGGCCGTTCCAGCGGCGCGCGAGGACGGCGCTCACGGCCGTGAACTCCTGTTATGGCTTTTCTCTGAAACGACCATTAAATAGGGGCTCAGGGGTGATTTAAGCAAAAGTCGATTCCTGCAGAAACCGCCAGTCACCCCGCATGCAGTGGTTATTTCGTCAAAAAGCTGTCTTGCGGAAATCACTATGCAAACGCCCTCGTTTCGCCGGCGCCGTACAGGTTGCTGATGCATCGCGCGCAGAAACCGGGATGTGCAGCATCCACGCCAACGTCGCTGCGGTAGTGCCAGCAGCGGTCGCACTTGTCATTCGTCGAAGGTGTCACAGCAACAGCCAACAGTTCGCCGTTGTCGAACAAATGAAAGTCCGGCGACGCGCTTTTGAGATCTGCGGATGTCAAACCGACAGACAACGTCTTCGCGTTCTCGGAGAAACCATCCGTCGGAGACTCAACTAGGACGGATGATGTGATGAACACGAACTTCAGTTCGTCGCCCAAGCGCCTCATTTCATCGAAGATGCGCCCATGAGCTGCGACAAATACGTTCGCCTGCAGACTCGAACCGATTTGTCCAGTTGAGCGAATCTCTTCGATTTTCTTGGTGATGATTGACCTCACGACTCTAAAGCGCGTCCACTGGCCAAGCAATTTCTCTTCATCCGCAGGCGCCGGCAAAGGCGCATTAAACACCTCAAAAAACACGCTCGCCTCAGTCACATCCTTACCCGGATTCAGCGTAGCCCACACCTCTTCCGCCGTGAACGACATCACGGGTGCCATGAGCTGCACGAGCTGGTGTGTGATGTGATGCAGCGCGCTTTGGGCCGAGCGACGTGCCTTGCTCGTTGCGCCGCACGTGTAGAGGCGGTCTTTGAGCACGTCGAGATAGAAACCACCAAGATCTTCCGAGCAGAACCCCTGCAGCAACTGCATCACAACGTGAAATTCGTACCGACCGTAAGCGTCGACGGCTTTCTTCGCCATCTCCCGCGTCATCGCAACCGCATAACGATCAATCTCGCTCATTTCTTCGAGTGGCACGAAATCCTTCGACACGTCGAAATCCGAAGTGTTCGCAAGCAGGAAACGCACGGTGTTACGGATGCGGCGATACGTCTCGGTCACGCGCTTGAGGATTTCGTCGGATAACGCGAGTTCACCCGAATAGTCCGTCGCCGCCACCCAAAGGCGCAGGATTTCCGCACCCAGCGAATCGCACACCTTTTGCGGCGCGACGACGTTGCCGAGTGATTTGCTCATCTTGCGACCGTTCTGGTCGACCACAAAGCCGTGCGTCAGCAGTTCGTCATATGGCGCGCGGCCGTTGATCATCGAGCTTGTGAGCAGCGACGAATGGAACCATCCGCGGTGCTGGTCCGAGCCTTCGAGATACATGTTCGCCGGGAACTTGCTCTGCTCCTTGTGCGAGCCGCGTAGCACTGTTTCGTGCGTCGTTCCGGAGTCGAACCACACGTCGAGCGTGTCCGGGTTCTTGACGTAATCCTTCGCCTCGTCGCCGAGCAAATCAACCGCGTCCAGCGTTTGCCAGGATTCGATGCCACCCTGCTCCACGCGCTTGGCAACGGCCTCCAGCAACTCGCTCGTACGCGGATGCAACGCGCCCGTTTCACGGTGCACGAAGAAGGCCATCGGCACGCCCCATTGGCGCTGACGCGACAGCGTCCAGTCCGGTCGATTGGCGATCATCGCGTGCAGGCGAGCCTTGCCCCAGCCCGGGAAGAACTGCGTTGCGTCAACGGCCTTGAGCGCCGTTTCGCGCAGCGTTTCGCCACCGGACTTCGGTTTGACGTCCATGCCCGCAAACCACTGATTGGTGGCTCGGTAGATGATCGGCGTACGGTGCCGCCAGCAATGCATGTAGCTGTGTGTGAATTTCTCCGCCTTGAACAGCGAACCCTTCGCGCGCATGTGCTCGACGATTTTCGGGTTGGCGTCCCAGATCGACAGGCCACCGAATTCGGGCAGGCTGTCAACGTACTTGCCGTCGCCCATGACCGGTGTCAGCACTTCGGTGTCCTTAACGCCGTTTTCGCGACACGACAGGAAGTCTTCGATGCCGTAAGCCGGTGCCGAGTGCACGATGCCGGTACCGGTGTCGAGCGTGACGTAGTCGCCAAGATATACGGGGCTCAGGCGGTCATAGAACGGGTGACGGAAGTTCACGTGATCCAGCGCCGCTCCCTTGCAGGTGGCGATGACTTTGCCCTGCATTCCCCATGAGGCGAGGCACGACTCAACACGATCCTGCGCCAGCAACAGCAATGGCCGCGCGGCATCGGTCGTCTCGACCAGCGCGTAGTCAAATTCTGGATGCAGGTTCAGGGCCTGGTTCGACGGCAGCGTCCACGGTGTCGTCGTCCAGATGACGAGATAGCCATGATCGTGCGGCAACTTCGGCAAGCCGAACGCAGCGGCCAGTTTGTCAACTTCGGCAAACGCGAAACCAACGTCGACCGCGATGTCGGTCTTGTCCTGATACTCAACTTCCGCCTCAGCCAGCGCCGAGCCGCAATCGAAGCACCAGTTCACGGGCTTCAAGCCACGGAAGACATAGCCCGCGTCGTAGATCTTGCGCAGCGCACGGATTTCGTCGGCTTCGTTGCGCGGATTCATCGTGGTGTACGGGTTCTCCCATTCGCCGAGCACGCCGAGCCGCATGAAGTCCTTCTTCTGCTTCTCGATCTGCTCAGTGGCATACGCGCGGCTCTTGGCCTGTACCTCTTGCGGCGGCAGGCCTTTGCCGTACTTCTTCTCGATCTGGATTTCGATCGGCATGCCGTGACAGTCCCAGCCCGGAACGTAGGGCGCGTCATAACCCGCCATGAGTTTCGACTTGACGACGATGTCCTTCAGGACTTTGTTGACAGCGTGACCGATGTGGATGTCGCCGTTGGCATAGGGCGGACCGTCATGCAAAACCCACAGCGGACGACCTTCGGCTTTCGCTCTAGCGCGGATGGCGTGGTAGAGCTTTTTCTCGGTCCATTCGGCGACCCACTTCGGTTCGCGTTTGGCCAGATCACCGCGCATTGGAAACGGCGTGTCCGTGAGATTCAGGGTGGACTTGTTGTCCGGCTTGTCAGACTGGGTCTTGGTATTCATGTGAAGTCGATTTCAGGCGGCAAACTGGAGATCGTCGTCCCTGCAGTGGCAGGGAGCCAGCGTCTTCGGTCGCAGCGGAGAGTCACTGGGCCCCTGCCTGCGCAGGGGCGACGGCGGACGCGCTCAGGGCGCGCAAGGCGTCAGCCGCTAATTCGATAGTGCCGCGTTTGCCGGGCGAGCGTCTTCGTCACGCAAAGCGTGGGATGCCGTAGGGAAAGCCTTGTAACCATCCCGCTATTGTCTCGCACTTTGCCCTGTTTTGCCTTGCAGCGCAGCATGGCTGCCTACTTCTGCGCCAAATCAGGGCGCCACTGCAACACGGTTGCGCCCGGCCCGCTTGGCCCTGTACATTGCCAGATCGGCGCGTTCGACCAAACGTTTGGCATCGAAATCGGGGGCACAGGCGATCCCGGCGCTCAACGTCACCGAAAGCTCCGGCGCGATGGCGCCCCACTGAAAATCCGACACGCGCAGGCGCAACCGTTCGCAAACATCAAACGCGTCCGGGCCGCTGATATTGGGCATGGCAATAACGAATTCCTCGCCACCGGTTCGCGTCACCACGTCGTCAGGGCGCGTGTGATCGCGCAGCAGTCTGGCGACTTGTCCCAGTACGCGATCGCCGACGGCATGGCCAAACACGTCGTTGACGCGCTTGAAGTGGTCGAGATCGAGGACGACCACAACCAGCGGGTCGATCCCGGTACGTGCCGCGTCGACCATCTCGGCCAGTCGCAAATCCAGCGCACGACGATTGCCGAGGCCGGTCAATTCATCCTGTAGCGCCATGCGCTCAAGCTCGACGGCACGCGACGCATGCACCTGCGCCACGCTGTACGCGCGCTCCAGAACCTTTCGCTGACTTTCATCGGCTTCGATCCGCGTCACCATCAGTTCAGATTTGGCCTTGAGCTGCTGCATTGAACGCTGGCTCTCAAGGCGGCGGAACGCTTCGAGTGCGTTCAGCGCCGCTTCGGCGTCGCTTTCATTGCGGTGTGCGAGATACAGCGCGTAATGCACGCGAAGCTGGGTGGAAACCGGCGGTGGATCGGTTTCTTCCGCCAGCAGCTCGTTGAGCAACTGTTTCGCCTGCGACGTCTGGCCCCGCGCCAGATGCAGCTCGCCGATGGAGCAGCGCACGCGTGAGGACACGGCCTGATAGCCGCGTTCCTCAGCCATCGTCAACGCGCTTTGCAATAGCGCATCGGCTTCATCAAGCTCCCCCGCGTGCACCAGCAATTCGCCGAGATTGCCATGCGCGAAGGCGTCGAAGTAGGGATCATTCAGCGTCGGCGCCAGTCGCAGCACTTCACGGGCGAGCGGCAGACTGTCGTCGAGCGCCGCCCGCGCCTCTTCGGCCGCCCAGCCGTCGCGCAGCGAATAGAACTTGCCGATCAGGATTGCGGCAAGATTGTTGAGTGTCGCTAACAACGGGTAGCTTTCATCAAGCTGCCTTGCCAGCGTCAGGCCGTCGCGCAGCAGGCGTTCGCCCTGCCAGGGATCTCCCGCACGCTCGAAGCATCCGCCGAGCAGACTGAACGCCAGGACGCGGCCGCGCTGATCGTCGAGCTCGTCGGCAAGCCGATAGCCCTCCGTTGCGTGCTGGATTGCGGTACCGAAACGCCCGGCATCGCAGGCGCACAGGCCCGCCCAGCGCAAGGTCTCGCCATAGGCGGCATGCAGCGCCTCGGTCTTGAGCAGCGGCAGGATCGTGTCTGCGAACTCGATGACGCGCTCGATAGCGCCAGTGCGAAAGAGGAAGAAACAAGTGACATGGCCAGCCACCGCCCTGTCGCGTCGCGAACCATTTGCCGCAGCGTCATAAGCGCGTTGCGCGATGACCAGGCCGTCGGCGAGTGTCGACGATTCGCGCGCACGGTCCAGCAGCGCTGCAATCTCGGGCGAAACGTCAGATGGCGTCGGAGCGATGAGGAAAGGCAAACTGCACCCGGACAACAGTCACGATAGATCGACACATGCTACCCGTGCCCACGCGATCATGACGATGTCGTGACAACGCTTCAGGCGGCTGCCCGATGGAACACCGTACGCACCGCTGTGATGTCGCGATGCATCTGCTCGGTCATGAGTTCCAGCGACGCAAATTTTTCCTCGGCGCGAATGCGTTTGACGAATTCGACGACGATGCGCCGCCCGTAGAGATCTCCCTGGAAATCCAGCAGATAGACCTCCAGCAAAGGTTTTCCGTTTTCCTTGACGGTCGGACGGACGCCAACGTTGGCGGCACCCGTGACGGGTTGTCCACCCGCAACATCAACGCCATAAACGCGAACCGCGAAGATGCCGGACAGCGGCAATGGCGTCCACAGCGGAACGTTGATCGTTGGAAAGCCGATCGTGCGGCCCAGCTTGTCGCCGTGCGCCACCTTGCCTGAGATGCGGTACGGGCGACCCAGGATTGCAGCAGCGGTTACGACGTCACCATCGCGCAACGCATCGCGCACCAGCGACGACGAAAAGCGCACCTCCATCGCCTTGACGGCGGGCATGACGTAGCACTCGATGCCATTGGCGGTGCACCACGTGTGCAGCGATTTCACGTCCCCTGCCCGACCTTTGCCGTAGCGGAAATCGTCACCGACGATGACCCATTTGGCGTTGAGGCCAGCCTTGAGCACCCTGTCGCAGAACTCATCGGGTGTCATCGCCGCCATCGCGGCGTTGAATCGCGTGAGCTGGATGTGCTGGATGCCGACCGCCCAGATGCAGGCCAGTTTGTCGCGCAGGCGCTGCAGTTTGGCTGGCGGGGTCTTGTCGGCCATCCGCGCAAAGTAGGTGCCGGGCGCGGGGGCAAAGGTGACCGCCGCTGGAGTTAATCCGCGCTGCCGCGCCGCCTGACAGGTGACCTCCAGCATCGCCTGGTGGCCGCGATGCACGCCGTCGAAATTGCCAATGGTGACGGCGGTCGGTCGCTGCACAAAGGCGTCAGGCCGCAGGTCACGGGCGAGCGTGGGACGAATCGTGGCAATGGACATCAGTGCGGGGTTTTCTGGAAAACCATTGATTTTATTGGAGAAACCAAGTCTCGCTTTGGCGTGCCGTGGACTGTAATCAGCTATTCATGTAATAACAACTTTTTCATCTAAAGCTTATTTGATATGGGCTCTGGGCAGTATTTGCAATAACTCGACTTTACCGATTTCACGAGCTTAGCCCATATATAGTGTTGCTTGTAGAGAAAAGCTATAAAGATACTTCATGCATCCGGTCAAGCCAAGGAAAGTAAAGTGCGGTGCGAACGGATGATGTCGGCTTGTTATCGAGCGCGGCCAACCGCGATGCATACTGACGAAGCTGCGGCCGGTAGTTTTCGGCCTCCGCCTGCAGCCAGGCGTCAACGTCAACACCCGGCACAGGTTCGGAAAACTTGAAGTCGATGACCCAGCGCTGGCCATCCGCCGCAACGAAACTGCGGTCCACCCGCAGCAGCTCGCTGCCAGCCTCAGCCGCAGTGAACGGCAGCGTCCACTCGTTGGCAGACTGCAGATGGTCCGACGCAAAGATGAACTGCACAGGTTTTCGAGTCGGCGCGTCAGCGAACCAGGCCACGAGCCGCGCAGCCATCGCTGGCGCATCGCTAATCGCCGCGCCCGCTTCGACGAGCGCGCGCACCGTTGCATTGAGGTTGGGCGAAAAACGCGGGACCGCGGCTGCAGATCGCGCCGCCTGCATTGCCAAAGACAGCCCCTCGAAAAGCAGGTGCCCCACGATGCCCTCGGCGCGCGCGTTGCGCTGTTCCACTGGCACCGTGACGTCGGCTTCGTCCAGCATGGCGCGATAGGCTGGCCACACGATCGCGCCGGCTGCAAGCGGAGGCGGTACCGGGCCGCGCCTGAGCGATGCGGCGAGAACGAGACGCCTGTCGCCAATCGGCTCCGCTGCGGGCAGGGTGGTGTCTGCAACATGCCCGAGCAATGCAGCAAAACTCTGATTGGGCGGGTTTTTCGCGGTATTGCAGCGCGAGACGGTTAGCGTCCGTCTCGCGCGCGTCGCCGCCACATAGAGCAGCCGTTTGCTTTCGGCCAGCCGTGCAGCGGTGCGATGCCTTGATACGAAGTCGTAAACGCTGCCCTCCGTCCTGCGGCGGGTATCGCGTGCGGCAATCAGCACTGAACGCTGGTGCGGATCGTTGTCATTTGTCGTGAATCGCCATTGCGCCAGATCGCGCGCATCGCCACGCACCGGACGGTCGGTGCCGATTAGAAAGACGTGATCCCACTCCAGCCCTTTCGCCTTGTGAATGGTCAGCACTTCGACCGTGCCTTTGGATACAGCGCTGCTCGCCGATGGGGAAAACGACTGCCGTTCGGATTCCAGCAGTTTTCCGATCTCGTGCCGCGCAGGAAGCGCGCCGCCGATGCTTATCGAGTCGAGCCATGCGAAGAAACCGTTTGCCTCCTCGCGCGCTTCCGAACTCGCGCACCACACTGGGCCGTTAAGCGCGCGCCACATCGCCTCCACCCTCTCGGCAAGCGGCGACAGCCACGCTCTAGCCTGCGCAACCTCAAAGGCCGCAGCGGCATGTGCAATACGCGCGCGTTCCTCTTCATCCAGCACACCCTGCCAGGGTTGATCGTGACGAAGGGCATGCCATGTCGGCGCAGCACGGCCTTTCTTGTCATCAAGGAAACTGGCGAGCGATGACAGTGTCGCCAGCGTGCAGCCCACCCACGGCGATCGCAGCACCGAGAACAGTGCCAGCCGATCATCCGGCTGGGTGATCGCGAAGGTCAACGACAGCAGATCGCGCACGATTTCACGCGCGGACCAGTTGGCGAATTCCCTCGCAGTGAAAGGAATTTGTCGTTCGACCAGTTGTGCAATCAGATCGCTCGCATGCGCGCGGCTGCGGACGAGAACGGCAATGCTGGCTTCGGGCTCGTTGCTGCGCAGATGGGCGATGGCGTCCGCGATCTGCTGCGCCTCATCGGACGCATCGACGCAAGGGCATTCGCTCGCCCATTCCATCTGGTCGGATGCGATGCGTGTCGCCACCGCCGGCGCGAATTCGACGTGCGCTGCGTCCGACGAAGCGCCCTCTTCCGGCGACGCGAACACGCGAGAGAGTTCGCTGTTGACCCAATCGACAACCGCCGGCTGCGAGCGGTAGTTCGCGGCGAGCGTGAGGCGCGTGAGCCTGACCTCGGCAATTCCGTTGGCCTGCGCCCGCAGAAACAGACTGACATCGGCATCACGAAAGCCGTAGATCGACTGCATCGGGTCGCCCACCAGAAACAGCGTCCGGCCGTCACCCGGCGACCAGTCTGCCGCAAGCAGTTGCAGTAGTTCAAACTGCGCTGGGTTTGTGTCCTGTACTTCGTCCACGAGTACATGCCTCAGCCGGGCGTCGAGGCTCGCCAGCACCTCCTCACGCGAATTGCGTAACGCACCGAGCGCTGCCAGCAGGACGCCACTGTAATCGGTGACGCCACGCTCACGCAGCAGCAGCACGAGATAGGCCGCAGCGTGCTTGAGCACGACCAGCGTGGCCTTGAGTGCACGCTCATGTTCGGCAAGCGCGGCCGCAGTCGGCAGGTACCGCGTTCTTGCGAGCGCACTGATGAACTTCGGTTCGTTCGCCAGTTCATCGAGCAGCGCCTGCATGCACGACTTCATCTCGTTGCGTCGCGTTTTGGTAATGCCGTCATAGGTCGCATCAGCGTCGCGCGGAAACCCCGCGGATACATTGATGCCTTTGGCCTTGCGCAAATCACCGGCGCCGGTAAACACCATGTCGGCAAACGATCGCCACATGGCCAGGTCATCGTGCGATGCGCCCGGTGGCCATGTCTGCGCCATGTGCTCGCGATCATGCAACTCGCGTTCTTCGCGTCCGGCCATCGCGAAGGTTTCTGCGGTGTACGCAGCGATCGCTCGTATGTCGACATCGTGGAGCGTGTTGTAGGCAATATTCACGGCGGCGATGCCGCGTTCGACTTCGGCGGCAACCGTGGCGCTTAGTCGGGCAACGGCGTCCGCAGACGTGTCGAGTGCCTCGCCGAGCCATTGCGCGCGACGGGCCAGCAGATCGGCGATCAGGCCAACGACTTCGTCGACGCGATTGGCAGCGAGTGTCAACAGCGTCTCGCTTTCCTGACCAATATCAACGTCAAAAAGTGCTGACCGCGCGGCCTCACGATAAAGCGCATCCAGTGACTCTGCAACTGGCGCCAGCGCAGCATTGGCGGCGACCTGCTTCAGCGGGGCTCTGGCCGCGAGCCGGGCGCAGAATGCGTCGAACGTGTCAATCATCAACGAATCCGGTCGTTGCAGCAGCTTCCAGTCTCGTTCCTTGTCGCGCACCAGTACCTTGAGTGCCAACGCACGGCGGGCTCGTTCGACTGGGGAGAGATCGTCCGTATCGGCCTGCTGTGCGGACATCAACGCGCCATGCAGACGTTCGCGTATCTCGCCAGCAGCCTTGTTGGTAAACGTGATCGCAAGCACTTCCGAAGGATGATCGGCCTGCGCGAGCACGGCCAGCAGCCGCTGAATGAGCAGCTCGGTTTTGCCTGAGCCTGCGGGAGCCTGCACGATGAACGATTGCGCCGGGTCAAGAGCGGCAACGCGCGCACTTTCGTCGTTGGCGAGAAGCTCGTCGTCCGCCAGCTCGGGCTTAGTCATCGCTGATCTCAATGTCCTGCGGGCCGACATCGGCCGTGTCGCCCGGTTCGCTGGCGAGTGACCACGGTTCACGACAGAACGGACCGAAGGCGCAATAACGACAGGTGCTGCGCCCCTTCAGTGGAGCAACTTCGGCGACGCCATGCTGTATTTCGGACACCAGAACGCCGAGCTGATCGTGCCACGCCGAAGCAAGCGTGTCCCACGAAGGGGCATTTTTTGCCACTCGGGAAGACGTCAGCGCTTTATCTTCACCGGCACCGACAAACTTCGGTTCTTCATCATCACCGACAACGATGTAGCCCAGTGCATGAACAGGCGCGTCTGTTTGGTCCTGCGAAAGTACCAACGCATAGAGCGGCAACTGTGGCGCGGCGAGTCGGCCCGATGTGCCTTCAGCGTACCAGTCACCGCGCGTAACCTTGCCAGTTTTGTAGTCAAAGACAACACGGAACTCACCACTTTCGCCGCCGTTGATCGATCGATCCACGCGATCGATGCGCAGACGAAAATCCTGTTCGAGCAGACGGGTTTTGATCTCGGACTCGACCGCAACAACAGCAAATCCGGTGCGTGTCTGTTCGAGCCGCAGGACCTTGTCCACCAACGCCGTTACCCGCGAACGCTCAATGTCCCAAACCATCGGCGCAACGCGCAGCCGCAGTGCCGCCTGTTCTTCGATACATGTGTCCAGCGCTTGCCGCGCGATGTGCAGAAGCGCATCGTCGGAAGGTACCGTTTCGCCCGCTTCATGCGCACGCATCCGGGCGGTTCCAATCGCAGCAAGAACGGCATGCACCAGCGTGCCGCGAACTCGCGCCGGAATTCCGACGGCATGTTCTGGCCATTCCTTCAGACCCAGCCGCGCCGCGCCTGCGCGCCGTGGACACTGCGCCTGGTCCTCCAGCGTTCGCGCTGAAAGTGGTTTGCTACCGGGAGAGGTATCTGGCGCAGGAAGTTGCTCATCGACGCTTGTCGTGACAATGGGGGCCACACGCGGTGCGGCTGTATCGGGAAGATCGTTGTCCGGTTCGTATTTACAGACCGCTAGATGTTGTGCCAGCGGGGTCAGCCGCAATGCGGTTCCCTCGTCATCGGTCGCAAAAGAGATGCAAAGCGTGCCGCACAGGTCGAGCCAGTTTTGCCACAGTCGCTCACCGCGCGCATCAACTTCATCGGCCGAGCCAAGTCCGACCCGTTGATCCATCTGCCAGCCACGTGGCAGCATGGGATGCGGCTTCAGCCGCTCCGGCAACACACGGTCGTGCAACCCAACAATACGAGCCGCGTCCAGTGGTACGCCAGCAGACTCCAGCAAGCCCATGACCTGCAAACGAGCGGCACCAGCCTTCGGCTGAAACGGCGTTTGTCCGGCAAGTCGCGTGAGCTCGCCCAAGGCGTGCGACCAGTCGACGGGCGGCAGCCATTCATCAAATCGTTCCCATCGATCCAGCGCTGCAGACCATGCCTCTTCGGCCTGGAACAGATCGGTGCGTGCAAGCCACGTTGATTCAGTCAGCGTGTTGGCCGCTGCTAGCAGTTGCTTGCGATGCTCGCTACGACTCACGGCGTGTGCGTTTTCGCGTCGGGCTAACGTTAATGAGAGTGTCGACGACGTTGCCAGCGCGGGAACGTTCCCCCAGTCTGCAAGTGTGCTGCGATCGATGCCACGGTCGAGTAGCTGCTGTTGCCGGAGCGAAATGTCACGCAGCGACTCAGGGCTGCGGCCCCAGCGCGAGTGCCGTAGCGCTTGTGCCAGGATTTCCGTATCCTGTTCTGCCGTGCACGAATGCAGCAGCGTCAGGAGGCTGCCTACGTGCGGAACGAGATCAAGCGTGTCTGCCACCGACAGGTTGAAACGCTCGCGGTCAGTTGCCGGATCACGCCACCATGCATCGGCGTTGAATCGACTACGCAGCGAACGCAACCAATCGGCACGGTGGGTGGCAAGGTCCGGCACAATCAGCGCTACAGTGACGTCAGGACTCGAAGCGAGCTGGTGCTCGGCCCAATCCAGCGCAGCAGCCAATTCCTGGGCACTATCGGCACAGCAGACGACATCAGGCGCCGGACGAGCGGTACCCGGTGTCTCATTGGCCGTCGCAGCGTTTATGTCCACGCCAAGTTCACGACAGGCCTTCCATAATCGCTGTAGCGCTGGATCGGCGCTGAACGACGGTGTCAGTACTATCCGAGCAGGCAACATTGAAACCAGCGCACGACAATGCGTGAGCAATGCCTCCGGCAATTCAGCGCGTGTCAGGGCACCGCGCTCCTGCAAGAGTCGCTGCATGCGGGTTGCACCGGCCGCAAACAGCGAAACGTTGTCGTCGCCGCCCGCGAACGCTCCGATCTGCTGCATCGGAAAACCGTGTCGAAACGCGAGCGTCCATGCCTCGTCGGCAAGACCGGTGATACGTGCGCACTCCGGCTCAGCAAGGGTCGTCATGTCAGCGACGATCTGGTACCAAAGCGCACTGAGGGCGGCCGGATCGATCAGCTCGCGTTTGTCCTCGATCGCCCCGAATAGCTGAGCGCGTGACCATAAGCCTGCGAGCCAGGGTTCGACGGCCACACAATCGACAACCGACTCGCCGTGCGCAAGCAGACGTCGCTGCCAGGCGCGTGCAGACCGGTCACTGGGGCATAGATAGAGGGGAGCGCGTCGCTCGACCCGCTCGCCCCGATCTTCAGGTGCCACAACGTCGCTAATCTGAGCTGGAGGATCGTCGGTCATTTACCGATTCTACGAATCGGGGGCGGTAACGATCCAGCCCTCGAGCGGGTCCGCCGCCAACGGGATAGCGAACGAGGTCCCCGCTACGACGCTTTGCGCTGCCTGTAATGCGCATATCACCGCATCCAGTGTGTCACCGGAGCCGTCCGTGATGCAATTCGCCCTTAGATTTTGCGAAAGTCTGACGGGTATCCCGCCTAATGCTGCAGACGCGGACACGAGCGCTTCCACGAGCGTTGTCCGCGCATGGATTCGGCTCGGGCTCATGCCTTCTTTGCCATCCTTCTTGTAGCTGGCGTTTGTGATTTTTCGCGCGAGATAGCCGGGATACGCTTCGAGTGCGACGCGCAGGTCCACGCTTGGCGCACAGGGCAACACTGAGACGCCAGCTTTCGATAATCGCGGTGCTCCCTCGAAAAACATCAGTCCGACCGGCGGGTTAACAAGCTTCATCGGGCTCGACGAACCAGCCACCGCGTCGCCACGTCGGGCAATGTACCTTGCACCCATAGGGCGGGACTCGCGAACGCTTGTCAGCGCCGACCTGAAAGCAGTTCGTCCCATCGTACCGACAGTAGTCACGAGTTCCTGCCAATCAGTCGGCCAACTGAGCGTTTCGACCAGTTCGCGCGGCAATCCAAACGGGAAGTCAAACGCCCCGACCCACGGTCCGGGTGAATTCAGCAGGGCTTCAAATGCCACAAAGTCGTGCAAATGCTCCACTGTCTCGACCAAAAGCTCAGAATCGATCAAAGTAGCGTAAGCAACTGTGATCGCCTTGCGACGCGAAGGCGACGACGTGAAGTCAACGCCGAGAATGCGCAATGGGCTACCTTGCAACGTGGAGAGTCAGGTTTGGTGCAGGGTATAGGTCGTGAGGCGCGTACGGTGGCGAATTGTGCCTAGACACAAAGTCCAAAGAACTGCGTTGCAGTGAGTGGTCCGGCGTGGGAACGCGCACGAAATCCCGAACTCGCAGGAGGCACGCTCCACCAGTAGCTTTCGCTGCCGCGAATATCAAAACTGTGCACGAGATCTGGCCACGGCATCGACAGTGGGCTCACGCCCGGGGGCAAGGTGACGTCGGCATCCTGCTCCGGCGGCGCTTTCGCCATTTCCGATTGCAGCGCACCGGCGAGTAGTGCGTCAACTGCATCCACGCCCGTCCGTGCATTTTGCGCGTCGGCAATGACTTTGCACCATGCGAGCGCAATAGCCGCCGCACGTGGCATTACGACATCGGCGTTGTCTTCAAGCAACGCAGTAGCCACGAGGAACGGAAAGTTCCTTCCCACGCGATCACACGACGGCGACAGGACGCCAAGCTGGCCGATGGGGACTCCCGGTTGGGCTGGAAGCAGAAATGCCCACTTTGGCATATTGCCCCAAAGCGCCCAGCCAGAGGTGGTGTTGCGTTCCTTGAGGATTTCCATCCCGCCAGCACACCAGCGATCCCAAAATTGCTGCATGGCATATGGCATGCGTCGCGACACAAAATCGCCCGCACTGGGCAATTTTCCAAACCATGCGAAATTGGGCGGTGGTGCGTCGTTAGCCGGTAGCTGTGAATCGGCCATGATCAACGTCCGGGGCAGCCGAAGCGCTGCAGCGCAGGCAGCGTTAACGGGTGCCGGAAGGATCGCGCGCGCAGCTCGATACGGATATCCTTGCCTTCAGCGTTGATCGGAACCGTTACGACATTGCCCGAACCGGATTGCCCGCCGGCACGATCAGCCAGCCTATGCAGTGCCCAGAAGCCCTCCGTCGAA
>Ga0209023_10001224_pt1 | contig 35226 bp, 37 predicted proteins | sample LakOneMetagenome_FD_187468 | JGI IMG/M metagenome (GOLD analysis project Ga0209023, IMG submission 187468) | Freshwater and sediment microbial communities from Lake Erie, Canada (SPAdes) (version 2) | ecosystem: Environmental > Aquatic > Freshwater > Lentic | place: Lake Erie, Canada...
GGAGTCACCCCGGACCTGATCGTCAGCTCGCTCCACGATCTGCTCGAACCACCCCAGAAAGGACACCAGAGATGATCGAGTTCATCTTCATGCTGACCCACAACGACCAGACGGTGGAGGACGCCCCCGAGGTCCTCGCGAGCCTGACCGACACCGGCCTCAGGTACGTCGGGTTCAAGGACGTCGGCGCCAGTCTCGAGCGTCGCAAGGAGCTGGTCGCGGCGGCCCACGACGCCGGCATGGAGGTCATGCTCGAGGTGGTGTCCACGAGCGTCGACGACGAGCTCGCGTCCCTTCGAGCGGCCGGCGAGGTCGGCTTCGACTGGGTCCTCGGCGGCACACACGGTGCGGAGGGCGCGACCATCCTGGCCGGCTCCGGCATCCGCTACTGCCCTTTCCCCGGGACGATCATCGGCCACCCCAGTGAGCTGGCGGGCAGCATCGAGGACATCGCCGAGGATGCCAAGCGCCTGACCCACATCGACGGGGTCCACGGCGTCGACCTGCTCACCTATCGTCACGCGACGGCGGACCCGGCGGCGCTGACGCGCGCCGTCGTCGACGCCAGCGCGGGGCCGGTCATCGCGGCCGGGTCGGTCGTCACCGACGAGCAGATCCGTCTCCTGGCAGCAGCCGGGGCGTGGGGCTTCACGATCGGTGGGGCCATCTTCGAGCGCCGGCTCCCGGGTGGCGACTCGGTCGCCGGTCAGGTGTCGGCCGTCCTCGAGATCGCCCGCAACGCCTGAGCGATCGCTCGCCCGGCGTCGGTCAGACGGGGGCGGCGTACACCTGCGCTCCTGACAGATAGGTGGCCAGCACCCTCAGGTCGGCGACCGCCCCTGGTGGCACCTTCCGCGGGTCGTCGGACAGGACAACCAGGTCGGCCAGCTTGCCGACCTCCAGGGACCCGATGTCCGCCTCGGCGAACAGCTGGAACGCCGCGTCGATGGTCTGGGCTCGCAGTGCCCGGTCGATGGTCACGCCGTGGTCGGCTCCGTGGACGCGCCCTGACCGGGACCGGCGCGTCATGGCGACGGTGAGGTTGCGCAGGGGCTCGGGCGGCGTCACGGTGCCGTCGTTGTGGAAGGAGAAGCGCATGCCCGACGCCGCGGCCGCGCCGGCGTCGGCCCAGGTGGCCGCGTGCTCGGCGCCGAGGAGGTTGTCGGCCAGCACGTCTCCCCAGTAGTAGAGGTGGTCCACGAACAGGCTGCAGGTGATGCCGAGGGCGGCGGCGCGGTCGAACTGGTCGGGTCGCATCGCCCCCACGTGCTCGAGCCGCAGGCGGTGGTCCGCCCGCGGGTGTGCCTCGAGCAGCTGCTCCCAGCAGTCGAGCACCATCTCGATGGCCCGGTCGCCGTGCGCATGGCAGGACAGCTGCCATCCCTGGTCGAAGTAGGCCCTGCTGATGGCGTCGAGCTGGGCGCGGGTGTAGTTGGAGGCCCCGTGGTGGCCCGGTGGCAGGCCGAGGGCGCGGGTGGCCGCGGTGTCGAGGTAGGCGAAGGAGGTGTCGATGTTGCCGATCCACGGTGAGCCGTCGGCCCACGTCTTGATGCCGACCTGCCGGACGAGGTCGTCGCCGTCGGCGGGCGACTGGTCGCTGTGCATCGCGGGGGTGGACATCTCATAGAGCCGCAACCGTGCGGTCAGCCCGCCGGCCGCGCGGGTCTGGTCGAGGACCGGGGCCAGGGACGGGTCCCAGGCCATCTCGGCGACGGTGGTGATGCCCGCGGCGTTGAGACGCCCCAGCTCGGCGGCCAGGTTCTCGGCGTACGTCGTGCGAGCGGCGGCCAGGCCGGGTCCGGCGATGGTGAAGATGACGGCCGTCTCGTAGCCGGATCCGTCGAGCTCGCCGGAGGCGGTGCGCCCGTAGTGCGCGCCCGTCGGGTCCGGTGTGTCGCGGTCCACCCCTGCGGCGGCGGCAGCCGCGGAGTTGAAATAGATCGAGTGCCCGGAGTTGTGCAGGATGGCCAGCGGCGTCGCGGGGGCGACCGAGTCCAGCCAGTCCAGCGTCGGCGCGGGCAGCCCGACCTGCAGCAGGGGGTCCCAGCCGTTGAGATAGGCCCCGTCGGGGCGCTCGGCGACGGCCTGCCGGACTGCCGCGAGCACCTCGTCGGCGCTGGGCAGCGTCACCGGGCGGATGTCGACGAAATGCTCGCTCAGCAGCACCGCGGACGTGGTGGGGTGCCCGTGGGCCTCGACGAAGCCGGGCAGCACACAGCCGTCGATCCGGGTGACGGGCGCCTCGGGGAGCGCGGCACGCACCGACGCCACCGACCCGATGGCCACCACCCGACCGTCGCGCACCCCGAGCGCCTCCGCTTCTGGGGAGGCCTCGTCCATCGTCACGATCCGGGCCTGGAACACGGTGTCGCTCATTGCTCGTCTCCCTCCGCGGTCGGGACGTGCGGCTAGAGCCTGCCGAAACCAGTATCCGCTGCCGGCGCCAGGTTGGCGCACAGTCAGGGCCCGACCCGGGCGAGTGGCACTCCCGATGGCGTCACGACTGTCTTCCCGTGACGCTACCGAGGAGGGCCTCCATGTCCGTGCGACCCACCATCCTGGCCGTGTCCGTGCTGACGCTCGTCGCAGCCGGGCTCACGCTTCACCCCGCCCCGGCCCAGACGGGCGCCGCGCCACCCGGCGCCGCACCCGACCGGCCCGGAGTTCGGGGCTCGATCCTGTTCCAGCGGTCCGGCCCGGAGCGAACCGAGATCAGCCTCATCGGGCGCGACGGCTCCGGGCTCACCTCTCCCTGGGCCGGGCTGCCCGGCGGCGACCAGACCAACCCCGACGCCGACCCGACGTCGTCGCGGGTCGCGTTCGCGATGAGCGACGGCGAGAGCGATGACCTCTGGGTCGCGGACCGCGATGGCGGCGAGCCGACGAAGCTCATCGACTGTGTCAGCCCCTGCCTCTGGATCGATGATCCCTCCTGGTCCCCGGACGGCCGCCGGATCGTCTTCAGCCGGACCGTCGCGGACGGCGACATCGGGGTCTCGACCCTGGAGACCGTGGAGGTCGGATCCGGCCGCACCACGGTGGTGCTCGGCCCGTCGACCCGGACCTTCACGGCCGGAGCGCGCTGGTCGCCGTCCGGCGACCGGGTCGTCTTCGAGCAGGTGCACAAGGTCGGCGACGAGATCGACGCGGACGTCGACAGCGTGGTCCTGTCCGTGGTCGCCATGGACGATCCGGACCACCCGGTCCGCGGTCTCACGCAAGGTGCCCTGTTCGCGGCCACGGCCGACTGGAGCCGCGACGGGCGGCGCATCGTCTATTCCGCCCTGGCGCGTCCCACGGCAGCGGCACCCGATCTGTTCACGATCTCCGTTCGTGGGGGCGCCCCGACCCGGGTGACGCGTCTGGCGTCCCGGGGTGGCTTCGCGGCCGAGCCCACCTTCGCCGGGTGCCGGATCCTGTTCAGCGGACGCATGGACTCCTCGCCAGGGGAGCCGCTGCTCCTGACCGTGCGCCTCCACGGCGGGCCGGTCCGGTCCGCAACGGGCGACGCCGTGACCCCCGGTCGGCACCCCCGGTTCGTCCCCCAGGTCAGCGGCGGAAGTCGGCGGTGTCATAGATGATCCGCTGCCACACCTCGGCGGGGATGCCGTCGATCGGCCGCTCGGTGGTCGACACGAAGTGCATCCGCAGCACGCCGTCCACCAGCGCCCACCGGTGCACGGAGCGCCCGTCCGCGTGCAGAGGACGGAGCACCGCGCGACGGGCTCTGAGACTGAGCGACTGTTCGTCGACGCGGCTCGCCCCGCTCTCCGTGACCAGGTCGACGATGACCTGGTCACGGGTGACGGACATCGAGACGGTCCACGGCGTTGCCGGCAGGGACTCCAGGGCGGCGTCGGCGTAGGCGCCCAGCCCGGCGCTCTCCAGCATCTGCCGGACCTGGGGCCCGGTGACCTGCTCGGTCCGCCACTCACCCGTGATGACAGCTGGGGCTGGGCTGGTCGCGATGGTCGATCGCCCCGGGCCGGGCGCGGTCCGGGTCCCCGGCTGACTGACGACCACGGCGACCGCGAGGGTGGCCGCCGCTACGAGTCCGACGGCGGCGCCCCCACGTCGTACGGCGACCTCGCGGCGCCGGCGAACGTGGACGCGCCGCAGCTGCTCGGGCGCCTCGGCGTTCCAGCTCGGGTCGTGGGCGCCGAAGGCTTCGCGGAGTCGTTCGTCAACGGGCATGGTCGGGGACCTCCTCGGCCAGGGCCACCGCCAGGTGGCGGCGTGCGGTGTGCAGCTGGCTCCAACCGGTCGACTCGGCACAGCCGAGGATCTCGGCGATCTCCGACATCGGCCTGTCCTCGAAGTAGAAGAGGACGACGACCGCCCGCTGCTTGGGTGGCAACCTGCGCACGGCCGTCAGCACCTCGGGCGCCGGCGTCGGGGGCTCGGAGTCGGCCACGTCCAGGGTGTGGCGCTCAAGCTCGACCCGGCGCCAGTGGCGATGTCGCTCCCGCTGAGCCTTGCGGATCGCGACGCGGCGCACCCAGAGGTCGGGCCGGTCATAGCCGCTGACCTTGTCCCAGTTGCGGAGCAGCTCGAGGAACGCGTCCTGGGCGACCTCCTCGGCGCGGCCGCGGTCGCCGACGATGTGGTGCAGGGTCCGGGAGACGCGGGGGAACTCGTGCAGGAAGAGCGTGTCGTAGTCCGTGGCCGCGGGACCGGGCGTGACCGCCGGGCCGGGCACAGGCACCGGGCCGGTGAGGACCTCCGGCTCCGCTTCCTCGTCCACGCCATCACCTCCCGCCCACCCACAGTCTCGAGCCTGGCCGGACTTCCACTCCGGTGCCCGGAAATCTCTCGGCCGTATCCGCGACCGCGCGAGTGGTGCCGTCGGGTCAGCTCGGCTCGGCCCTGCGCGGCGTCAACAGGAACGGGGTTCCGCCGAGTCGCCGCAGTCCGGGCAGGTCGACGAAGGTCATCGCCACGATCCCGGTCCCCTGGGGCGCTGCGCGGAGCTCGTCGCGCACCCAGCGCCAGGGCCACGGGGCGTCGGCGGCATAGGAGACGACGAGCACCGGACGGCCGTCGGCCAGCGACGCGTCCTCCGTGAGGCTCATCGGCAGGGTCTCGGCCAGCCCCTCGTCTCGCCGCAGGAGGTTGGCGCCCTCGATGGTGCCCGCGACGGTGCGGCGGAACCGCTTGCCGAACCAGCGAGGCAGTCCCAGCACGGCGAGCCCGGGTGGCGCGAGGCGGGTGAGTGGGGTGACGAAGGACGCCTCGAGGTCTCCGACCAGCTCGCGCAGCACCGCGTCGGTCTCCAGCGGTCGCAGGTCCGACCACTGACGCCTCAGGGCCAAGACGCTGTCGCCCCTGGGGACGCTCACCTCCGGGTGGCCTGGTGGGGCGCTCTTCGTGTCCGGCGCGGGGAAGGAGCTCGCGAAACGCTCGGCGAGCGCGGTGATGGTCAGCGACGGGTTCACCCCGAGGTTCGCGGGGATGACGCTGGCGTCCGCGATGTAGAGGCCGGGATGGCCGAACACCTCGTGGCCGGCGTCAACGACACCTTCCGTGGCGTCCCGGCCTATCACCGCCCCGCCGAGGACATGCGCCGTCACGGACAGGCCACCGACCGACTCGCCGAGCAGGTTGAGGGGTCGCCCGCCCGACGCCTCGGCGTACGCCGTCGTGACCGCGTTGGCCACCGGAAGGTTGCTCGGCGGTCGCACCCCTCCCGTGATCCGCGAGCGCAGCGCCTTCCGCCAGGGCTGCCACGGCGAGCGACGCAGGTCGAGGGCGAGCTCGCTGTCGTGGCGCTGCATCGTGGTGAGCACGGTCAGTCGCTTGAGGAAGTCGCGGGCCCCCACGAGTCGGGCCTGCGTCAGCGGCTGCCTCGCCATCGAGCCCAGCACGCGCCCGGCTCGGCGGAACCGCTGGTCGTCGTCGACCATCGGCCCGAGCTGCGCGCGCATGTGCCACCCACCGATGTAGCGGTTCTGGGTCACGTGGGTGCGCGCGTCGGGGTAGAAGTGGCTGGAGATCGTCGGCCCGTCCGAGAGGTCGTGCCCGGCAGGCTGCAGCACGGCGGTCAGCGCCTCGGAGTTGGTGCGGACGTGCTGGCCGAGCCGACGCGACACACGTGGCAGCGTGCCCAGCTCGTCGCGGCAGCGGGAGAGCAGCTCCACGGTTCCCAGCACACCGGCGGCGAGCACCACCCGCCGCGCGGTCAGCGTCGTACGGCGCCCGCCCCGCCAGGGATGCCTCGTCTCGACGAGGTAGCCGGCGCCCCACGGACGCAATGACACGACCTCCGACTCGGCGCGGATCTCGGCGCCACGTCGCTCGGCCAGGTGGAGGTAGTTGCGGGTGAGCTCGTTCTTCGCGCCGTAGGGGCAGCCGAGCAGGCACTCACCACACAACCGGCACCCCGTGCGGTCGGGGCCCTCACCGTCGAAGAACGGATCGGGCTCGGTGACCCCCGGCCGGCCGAAGTGGATGGCCGTCGGAACCGGCCCGAACGTCGCACCGGCCCCGACCGCCTGCGCGGCCGCCTGCAGATGGGAGTCCATCCGGCCGTGGTGCGGGCACGTCACCCGGCCGAGCATCCGGGCCGCCCGCGCGAGGTGGGGTGCGAGCTCGTCCTTGCCGAGGCCGAGCCCTCTGAGGACGAGGGCCTCATAGAAGTCGTCGCCGGGCTCGAGCAGCACGCCGGCCCACACGATCGAGCCACCCCCCACGCCGGTGCCGCCGATGATCGCCATGTGGCGAAAGATTCGCTGCCAGAAGAAGCCGCGCATCCCGGCGCCCGGCTGCCACAGGTAGGCCCTCGGGTCCCGCCGGGCGCGGAGCCTGTCGTCGTCGCTGAGCCGACGGCCCTTCTCCAGGACCGTCACCCGGTGTCCGGCCTCGGCCAGCCGGAGTGCCGTGACCGCGCCGCCGAACCCGCTGCCGATGACGACGACGTCGGCGTCCCAACCCTCCACGCGGTCCTGCATGAGCACACGGTAGTGCCGGCCTGCCTGCCGAGCGCCAGGCTCGGGGGCCATCGTCGGCGGTCGCGGGTGAGGGCAGCCATCGTGACCCACTCCACACCGGGATCGTTCCGTCTGGCGGTTCCCTGTCTGTCAGCCGTTCGATGCACTTCTTACGATCCGGTCTAGAGGACCGCCTCCGCTGACCCGAGACGGCTGGGGCGGTCCTCCTTCTGCGTCCCGTTGCCACTACATTCGCCCCATGCGTCGACGCGTACTACCTGCTTTCGCACTGCTCCTGCCGGTCCTGCCGCTCCTGCCGACCACGCCGGCGTACGCCGCTGGGGAGCACGTCATCTGTGTCAACGCGCCTGCTGGCGCCACCTGTGACGAGACCTCGTCCACGATCCCCCTGGCGATCAGCCTGGCCAACAGCAACGCGACCGACGACGTGATCCTGCTCGGGGCCCACACCTACGGGGACGGGCCTTACCTGCTCCAGACGACCAACGGGCACACCCTCGACCTGCGTGGCGCCGGCCAAGGCCAGACCATCCTCACTGCCCAGGCGGCGAGTGCTCAGACCTACGTGAGTGTCTACTCCGGCACCGTCTCGGACCTGACCATCACGATGGAGACCAGCAACTCGTCGGGGGACAACGGTCTCTACCTCGCGCAGGGAGCCACGGGTGACCACGTCACCGTCGAAGGTGCCGGCACGAGCAACGCGACGGCAGCGCATCTGAGTGAGGCGACGCTTCGCAACTCCTCCGTGACGGCCTCGCTGGCCAACGGGCGGGGCATCTACTCGGCGGGTGGGAACACCGTCACCGACACCACGATCGTCGGAGACCAGGGGTACACCCTCTCCGACCCCGGGACCGTCGACATCGTGTCCAGGGTGAGCGTGCGCAGCGACTACCAAGGGTTCAGCACCGACGGCGGCACGATCGTCATCGATGACGCCGTGATCGACCTCGGCACGTCGGGGGGCGCGACCGGCATCTTCGCGGGCAACTTCAACAACGGCACCGCGCCCCGGACGATCACCGCCGACCACGTGACGATCATCGGCAACGGCTCCGGCTCGAGGGGCGCCTGGGCGTACGCCGCCGCGTCGGGCGCGAAGGCGACGTCGACGCTGACGCTGACCAACTCGGTCATCTGGGGCCCGGAGACACCGCTCCAGGTCGACGCCGACAACGACGGCGCCCGGGGCGGGCCGAGCACGGCGACGCTCGAGACCAGCTATTCCGACTGGCACGGCAGTCCCGTGGAGAACATCGGGGCCCACGGCGCCGGGGGCGTCACCGTCGGAGCGGGACGCCTCGACGTCGACCCGATGTTCGTGGACGTCGCGAGCGCGGACGTCCATCTGAAGAAGGGGTCACCCGTCGTCGACAAGGGCGACCCGTCCACCACCGGTCCCAAGAAGGACCGTGACGGCACGTCCCGCGTGACCGACGGCGACGGCAACGGCGCGGCCCGGCGCGACATGGGCGCCTATGAGCTGCCCGACACGACGGCTCCGAAGACCCGGATCACCTCGACGCTGCCGGCGAGGACCACCAAGGCGAGAGTGAGCGTGTCGTTCGCCTCCGAGAAGGGGGCCACGTTCACCTGCAAGCTGGACGCCAAGGCGTGGAAGGCGTGCACGTCCCCCTGGAAGGTCCGGCTGTCCCTGGGCAAGCACGTCTTATCTGTCCGTGCCAAGGACAAGGCGGGCAACGTCGACGCGACCCCTGCCACCGTCAAGATCAAGCGGGTGAACTAGGGGCACGAGCGTCGGCCTGGGTGCCGGGCCGGGTCGGGTCGCCTCACGAGGGACAGGTCCCGGGCACCGGCCTGTTGGCGACGTGGTAGGCGCGCAGCCGGCCTTCGCCTCGTTGGAGTCGAAGCGTTGCGGTGACCCGCATGCACTCGTCCGACGACACCCGCAGGAGCTCCCCGGCAGAGGCGTCGTCGTCGGCGGTCTGCGTCCAAGGCTTCGGCCAACCTTGCTCTCGGACGGACAGCTCGGCCGACTGGACACTTCCGAGGCGACTCGGCCAGTCGAAGCGGAAGCAGTGGTTCCCGACGCTATTGACCAGCACGGTGACCTGGGGGCCCCCTTGCCCCATGCCTGGCGCCAAGGGCAGCCGCCCGGAGCGTCGGTCGGTGGCGGCGCAGGCGAACTCCGGGTGCTCGGCCACCACGTCGTCCCACCAGGGATAGTCGGAGTCGTTGGGATTGAGGTTGTAACGGTCCTGCCCGGAGTCGGTTCGCTCGGCGTAGCCGACGGGAGGGTTGATCCAGACCGGCACGCGACCGCGGGGGTAGCGGGCGTAGCCGGGCGGCGGCTCCTTCCCGTCGCGCAGGCACTGCCCGCCGACGCGGCTGGTGAACGACCAGGTCGGCTCCTCCCCGTCGCTGCAGATCGCCTCGTTGATCTCGAAGCCGGAGCAGCCGGTCAGCGCCCCAGCCAGCAGCAGTCCCGCGGACATCCATCGCAGTCTCATGACGACCCCCGTCTCCTCGGCGATGGGTCCCAGCGTGGCGACCCGAGCCGGTCGGTCGCGTGAGCCCGGCTACTCGACCCCGGTGGTCCCGGGGCTCACCCACCCCTCCCCGCGGCCGCGCCGGCGTCCCCAGGAGTCAGGAGCCGAGGTGGCTGCTGGCCCGGTAGCGGTAGTCCCCGACGTCGAGCACCCGGGTCCACCCGCTCAGGGCATCGCGGTGATTCATCGCGACCGCCGGGTTGTAGACCTGCTCGGCGCGGCTGGTGACGTTGGCCGGCGCGCTCCACACGCCCCGCTTCGTCATCGTGCTGGCGAAGACGCCCTGGCCGGGTTCCCCGAACCAACCGCCACGAGTCCACACCGCGACGGCTCGACCGGTGGGGTCAAGGGCGGCGTCCCACTGCCAGAAACCCTGCTGGGGCTTGACCCTGACCGGCGCTGACCACGGGCCAGCGGCCGGGCGACGTACGGCCCAGAGCGTGCCGTTGAGGCGCATCCAGAACACCAGCGTGATGCCGCGGTGGTTGGTCAGCACGCGTGGAGGCACATAGACGAGGTCAGAGTTCCCGACGCGAGTCCCGAGGACGACGGTGCCGCCGAACGGGTGGCCCCGCGGTGCCCGCCTGGCGCGGACCTGCCAGGCTCCGTGGGCGCCCTGGTCACGCCAGGACACCGTGGTGGTGCCTGCGCCGTCAGCGGCCACCGTGGTCGCGCCGGGAGCCAACAAGAAGCCGGAGAACTCGGCCAGCACCGTGACCTTGCCCCAGTCGCCGCCCAGCGGCTGCCGAGCCACCCGTACCGTCGCCCTATCGCCGTCCCAGGTCGTCCAGGCCAGTGCCACCGGGCCCACGCCGCCCAGCGCCAGGTCGCACCGCTCGGCGACGAAGCCGCTCGGCTTCGACCAGGCGCCCCCGGCGCGGCGGTTGCTGACCAACCCGCAGCCGGCTGCCACGGCCGCGTCCCCGCGCTGGTTCACCTCGAGGTCGAGGCCTTCGAAGGCCGACGGGCGACGCGCGATGACCTCTTCGGGACTCCACCCGCCGGCCTCGAGCTCGTAGCGGCTGACCAGGCGGGCCTTGGCCCGGACGTCAGCCCAGGCGACCACCAGTCGGCCGGCACCGTCGTAGGCGGCCTGCACCTCGCTGACGGCACCGTTGCCCACCAGCGTGGTCGGCTCACCCCAAGTCCCGCCGGCGGGGCGCCGCCTGAGCAGGGCGTCACCGGCCTCGACGTAGGCCACCGTCATCTCGCCGGAGCCGGCCACCGCCACGTCGAAGGTTGGCGGCGTCTGGGGGCTGATGCCCACCGTGAGTGGAGGGTCCCAGCCCTGGTCGGCACGTGCCCACCGGACACGAGACCCCGGGTCACCGACGGCATCACCGCCAGCGCTGACGAGGGCGGCACCCGCGAGGCAGACGACGGTTGCCGGGACAAGGACTCGAGACACTGCCGAGAACATGACGCGCTCCTTGGTCAAGCCACGGCCACGAGACGCCGGGCCGGCGATGTCGCCGTAGCCCTGCTCCCAGTCTGTCCCGCGGGCGTCACCGTGCCAAGGGGTGAGGGGCGGCGTGGGTCACCCTGCTCGCGGGTACTGGACATCCATGACCGAGGCTTTCCAGGACGACGCCACCCAGCGTTCCACTGAGGACCCGCTGCGGCGGTCCCGCACCAGCAGCGCGTGGATCGCGATCGCCGTGTTCGCGGTGCTGCTCCTGCTGCTGATCATCTTCATCGCCCAGAACACCCAGAGCGTGGCCATCACGTTCCTGGGCTGGAGCGGTCACGCGCCGCTGGCGGTCTCGCTGCTCGCTGCCTCGCTCGTCGGAATCGTCCTCACCCTGGCCGCGGGGTCATTGCGGATCGTCCAGCTTCGCCGCCGCATCCGGCGCGAGCGTCGCGTGGGCGCCGACGAGCCTCCGGTCGAGCAGCGCTGAGCCGTAGTCTCCCGAGGGTGATCACTGACCCCGGTGTGTGGCGCGTGCTTTGTTTCGGAGACTCCAACACCCACGGGACACCGGCCGACGACCCGGACTACGTGCGATTGCGCGCCGATCGCCGTTGGACGGGTGTTCTCCAGCGTCTCCTAGGAGCTGGGTTCGACGTTGTCGAGGAAGGCCTCAACGGTCGCACCACCGACGTGGACTACGTCGATCGGCCGGGCTGCAACGGGAGGGCCTACTTCGTGCCCTGCCTGCAAACGCACCACCCGCTCGACGTCGTCGTGATCATGCTTGGCACCAACGACCTGAAGTCCTGTTTCGATCGCACGCCACAGGAGATCGCGAACGCCCTCGACGGGTATCTCGACGACATCACCTCGCACGTTGCCGACCGACACGGGCATGGCCCTGTCACGGTGCTGGTCAGCCCCATCTGGATCGACGACGAAGCGGCGTCGTACCAGGAGGTGACCTCTGCCAGCTTCGACAGCCGCGGGGTGCAGCGATCCCGAGAGCTCGGCGAGGCGATCCAGCGCGTGGCCCACCATCGTGGCGTTCTGTACGCCGACGCCGCCGATGTGTCACACGCAGGTGGTGACGGCATCCACCTGAGTCTCGACTCGCACGGAGCGCTCGCGGCACTGATCGCCGACACGGTCTTGCAGGCGATCCACACCACCAGCGTCGAGCCGCCGAGCTGACGCGCTCCGACGCCGTACGCCGTCTGTTGGGCCGGCTGTCGCCGCCCGGATTCCCCGATGCCCCTCACGGTCAACCCAGAGCGCCTAGGCTCGTCGACATGACCACCTACCAGGTCGCCTCCACGGCCCGACGCGCCCCTGGCGGTGCCGCGTTCTCAGCCGGCGTCGACGGGCGTGGTTCCACCGCCTCCCCGAGCGGGGTGCTTCATGCCTATGTCCGAGATGCGGTCGCCACCGTCTGTGGCATCCCGGTCTCGGCCCTGCACACCTTCGACGAGACCACGGGCTTCCCGTTCGAGTCGCAGGGCCACGGCTGCGTCACCTGCCTGGACGCGGTCGCCTGACCCCCGCTGCGGCGGTCCCGCACGAGCGCGTGGATCGAGATCGCCGAGTTCGCGGTGCTGCCCCTCGTCAGGCTCGCTTCGCGTCATCGGAGGAGTCCGCATGCTTGCCCGGCTCCCAGCCGCGGGGCCCGATCAGCTCCTCTGCGCGGGCCAACGGAACCTCCTCCAGGGGAGTCGCCATCGAGTCGTTCCACCGGTTGAACACGCCGAACATGCAGACCACGCCGAGGATCTCGACGATCTGCTCCTCCGACCAGTGCTCGGCCAGGCGGGCGTAGGACTCGTCGGTGACGGCGTTCGGCACCGACGCCGCCTCCATCGCGAAGTCGAGCGCGACTCGCTCGGCAGGGCTGAAGAGCGGGCTTGTCGTGTAGTCGTAGACGGCAGCCATCTTCTCGTCCGAGACACCGTGTCGAGTGGCGCTGACACTGGTGTGTGCCTTGCAGTACTGGCAGCCAGAAGCCGTGCTCGCCATGTGTGCGACCAGCCGCTTGAGCCCCAGGTCGACCTGGCCGTCTGGGGCGAACACGGCCCGGTTGAGCTGGATCACCGCCCGTGCGATCGCGGGCACTCGCTGCATCGTCAGCAGACTGTTGGGCACGAAACCCAACGTCTTGGTGAAGTGCCCCAGCGCCTCTGCGAGGTCTGGGTCGGGGCACTCGTCGAGCGGAAGGGGATCCATGCGCGCCATGCCCGATGATGTGCAGGACGCCGCGAGCTCTCGAGACGCGTTCCGTTCTGCGGAACCCCGGGGGGAGGAGGGGAGGAGTTCAGCGTCACCGATCGCCCAGGCTCACGTGGCCCGAGGGTTCTCGGTGGCAGCGGCTATGGGGTGGCGCTTGCCTGGAGGTGTGCGTCGAGCTTGTCGAGCGCCATGGTCCACCCGACATCACCGGGCGATCCTGCGGGGATGCCGATGTGGGTCAGCGTCATCCGGGTTCCGGTGGGAGCGGGCTCGAGCTCGACGTGGACCTCGGTGGTCGTCGGGTGACCGGCCGGCATCCCGAGCTGCTCGGCCGTCATGACGTTGCCGTGCGCGTCGGACATGGAGTCGGTGTAGACGAGGCGTCGGTTCTCGACGACCTCGAGATAGGTGCCCGTGAACCACATCTGTCGGGGCCCTTGAGGAGTGGGGACCTCCATGCACAACAGCCGAGCGCCACCGACGCGGACGTCCATGGTCGCCACGGGGATGGTGCTGCCGTCGGGTCCGTACCACGCCGCGAAGTCCGCCGGCTGGGTCCAGAGCCTCCAGACGGTCTCGGGGGTTGCCGCGACGATGCGCCGGATTCTCACGCTGGCGGTGTTGTCGGTCGGGGTCATGGCTCAGGTCACGTCCTTGTCGTCCTGGTGAAGCTGGCGTAGGTAGCTGTCCATCCGGTCGAAGCTGGCCTCCCACACCGGCCGGTATTGCTCGGCCCAGGTCGAGACCTCCTCGAGGGGGCCCGGCTCCAGCGTGCGTGGGCGGTACTGGGCGTGCTGACCGCGCACGATCAGCCCGGCCTTCTCCAGAACCTTGAGGTGCTTGGAGATCGCCGGCAACGAGAGGTCGAAGGGAGCGGCGAGCTCGTTGACGGTCGCCTCGCCCTGGGCTAGGCGGGCCAGCATCGCTCGTCGGGTGGTGTTCGCAAGCGCCGCAAAGGTCGCGTCGAGTCGTACGTCGGTCGCCGTCGCCATGGCATCTTTCATTTCACCTATCGGGTAATTAACTAATCGGTAAATTACTTAGGGGACCGGTGTCGCGTCAAGAGTTCCCGACCTCGAGCGACGGCGTCGGTGTCGAGCGGTCCGTCGCTAGTCTCGCGTTGTGGGCGAGTTCAGCTGGAGACCAGCCAACGAGGCGACGAGCGACGACGTCGCCGCCGTCTTCGAGGCCGGGGGCGCTCGCAAGTGCGGCTGCCAGGCGCTCAAGGTCGCCGGCTGGATCTGGCGCGACACCACCCAACAGGAGCGCGATACCGCCCTCGTGGAGCAGACCGGCTGCGGCACGAGCGGCCCCACGTCCGGTCTCGTCGGCTACGTCGACGGCGTGCCGGCCGGCTGGGTCGCGGTCGAGCCTCGGGAGAACTACCCGAGGATCTGGGCCCGACGGAAGGCGTGGATGCGCAGCGACCCCGACCTCGAGGGCGTCTGGTCGGTGACCTGCTTCGTCGTACGCAAGGGCTTCCGCCGACAGGGGCTGATGTATGAGCTCGCGGCCGCCACCGTCGAGTACGGCGAGCGGGTCGGCGCTCGCGTCCTCGAGGGCTATCCCACCGAGCCGCCGCCGGAGAAGACCGTGATCTGGGACGAGGCATCGGTCGGCCTTCTCCAGGTCTTCCTCGACGCCGGCTTCGAGGTCGAGTCATCGCCCACCCTGCGCCGGCGGGTCGTGCGCCACCGCATGGGTGGGTCGGCCTGACGGTTGGTCACGCCAGGTCAGCCATCGCGTTGCCCGGGCCAGGTCCAGGCGGTGCGGAGGATGACGGCGAGGATGATGAGCTCGACCACGGCACCGAGGCCATAGAAGAAGAACCAGGACTCGCCGATGACGTTGAACGCCGAGACGGGGATGTAGAGCGATGCCACGACGAGGTTGAGCGTGCGGTTCGCACGGGCAGGCAGCAGCGCGGAGAGCAGGATCATGAGGCTCGGGATCCCCACGAGCGTGAGCGCAATGACGACGAAGGTCTGGCTGGTCTCGAACTCGAAGACCACGCCGGCCAGGAGGTCTTGAACGCTGCCGGGCTTGTACAGGTGGAGGTAGTCGACGTAGATGTAGAAGAACATGAAGCTGGTCCAGGCTGCGGCGAGCTTCGTCCTGACCGGCGCCGGCGGATCGTGGGGGGCTGTCGTGGTCTTGGTCGGGGTGCTCACGGTCTCTTCCTCTCATCGGGGATGTCGATCTCACGATGACTGAATGTCTGCTCGGCGCCATCGGTCTGCCGGCTCGACGTTCCTGGCCTCTGGTACGGCCGATTCCTCGTTCTTTCGGCTGATCCGTGTCCGGGCCGTGCGACCATCCGGAGGTGGGTGCGCAGGAGATGAGGACGGCGCGGCTGGAGCTGACCCGCCCGACCGATTCAGATTCCGAGGGCGTGTTCGCGATCCTCGGAGATCTCCGCACCGTTGAGCACAACCCGTCCGAGCGGCTCGCGGGTCGCGGTGACGCTGCCGAGCTGGTGGCGCGGTGGCTCCGCCACTGGGAGGAGCACGGCTTCGGCTATTGGTGCATCCGCGAGTCTGGTTCAGATCGCATGATCGGCTATGCCGGGGTGAAACGGATGCTGGTGCACGGACGCCCGGTGTTGAACCTGGTCTATCGCTTCGTGCCGGACGTCTGGGGTCGGGGCTTCGCAACGGAGGCCGCCGTGGCCATCGTGTCGAGGGCCTTGGAGGAGCTGCCCGCGGAGACGATCGTGGCGCGCGTGCGGCCCGACAATCTGTCCAGTCAGAACGTGGCCCGGAAGGCTGGGTTGCAGCGCGATGCCGCGATGGACTGCCAGGGTGAGGATGGCCTGGACTGGGCCTTCACCAATCGAGAGATCGACTGACAAGTCCCCACGGCGGGATGACTCGCTGTCTGGGTCCCACCGAGGGGGAGGACGTCTTTCGTCCGGAATGGATGCGAGGCTGCGCCTATGAGTGTCTCGACGGAGGCTTCGGTCACCTGGGCGCAGGCGCTGACGTGGCGGTTGGAGCGACAGCTGCTCGACCCGGTCGGCTCGGAGTCGGTCGCGGGAGTGGTGCGTCGGCTCGGCGCCGTACTGGCGATGGATGAGTCTCTCGCCGAGCTGGCAGTTCGGACCCGCCGGACGACGTCGCGTCCTGGCGAGCTCGCGACGGCCCTGGCCGAGGGGGAGGTGGTCAAGGCCTTCGCGTTCCGTGGCTCGATGCACTACCTCTCGCCGGAGGACGGCGGCATCTATCTGGCCCTTCGGTCGGCCGGCAGGCAGTGGGAGCTGCCGAGCTGGGTGGAGTACTACCGGCTCTCGCCATCGGACTGGCCGGACTTCCGGGCCGCGGTGCGCGCGGCGCTGAGCGACGGACCGTTGACCGTGGCCGAGCTCGGCAGGGCCCTGACGAGACACCGCAGGTATCGGCACTTGAAGCAGGTCTTCGACGAAGGCGCAGGCACCTTGATCAAGCCGCTGACCTGGCAGGGAGACATGAGCCTCGGTCCACGCCGAGCTGGACAGCACACGTTCCAGCGTCTCGACCTCAACCCGAGCTGGCGTGGCATCCCCGACCTTGACGAAGCGGGTCCGCGCGCCATCACCGCCTACCTCCAGACGTATGGGCCAGCCACGACAGACCATCTTCACTACTGGCTCGGCAACGGCCTCAGCGCGGGTCGCGGACGGCTCACGTCATGGTTCTCCGAGCTCGGCGACCGCCTGGTGGCGGTCGAGGTCGCCGGCACGACGGCGTACGTCGTGCGGGACGACGTCCACGCGCTCGAGGCCACCGCCGCATCGGAGGCGGTGCGGTTCCTTCCTGGTCACGACCAATGGGTGATCGGCCCGGGCACCAAGGATGTCCACGTCACCCCGCCGTCCCGACGAGAGCTCATGACACGCAAGGCCAACCCGGTGATCGTCGGCGGAGTCGTGTGCGGGACCTGGGCCCACAAGGGCGACGACCTGACAGTGACCTGGCTCGACGCGCGGCCGCGACCCGACGAGGAGATCGAGCGGGAGGCCGACCGGTTGGGCGTCCTCGTCGGCAGGGACCTGCGCCTGAGCCTGGTCTGAGCCCGCGCACGGCCAACGACCGGCTGCTCGACCCGTAGCATCGGTGCGACCGAGCGGCGTCGGCCGCAGACAGGGGTCCCAGATGCAAGCTGTCATTCAGGATAGGTACGGCCGCGCGGACGTCGTCCGGTTGGGCGAGCTCCCGGATCCCGTCCCCGCCGCCGACGAAGTTCTGCTGCGAGTGCGGGCGGTCTCCTTGAACGGCTCGGACCGCGAGAACCTGGCGGGGCGTCCGGCGTACGCGCGGTTCAACGGTCTACGTCGACCACGGAACCCGGTTCCTGGATCCGACGTCGCGGGCGTCGTGGTCGCGGTCGGCAGCGCGGTCACGGAGTATGCCGTCGGAGACGAGCTGTTCGGCGAGCTGGCCGGATACCGGGGCGGACTTGCCGAGCTCGTCTGTACGCCACCCGCGCTGTTGGCCCGCAAGCCCGACTGGTTGTCGTTCGCGGAGGCCTCGGCGATCCCGCAGGCGGGCGGAATCGCGCGCAAGGCAACCGCCGATGTCCGGCCCGGACATCGGGTTCTGGTCAACGGCGCGGGTGGCGCCGGCGGCGTGTTCGTCGTCGCGCTGGCCAAGCATGCGGGCGCCGAGGTGACGGCGGTCGACCGAGCCGACAAGGCCGCCTTCCTGCGCGAGGTCGGGGCCGACCACACGATCGACTTCGCCACCGAGGACTGGGCCGACGAGCGCGACCGCTACGACCTGATTGTCGATCTGGTGGCCCATCGCTCGCCGCTTCGCGTGCATCGCGCCCTGCGGCGAGGCGGGAGATATGCGATGGTGGGCGGTCCGGCGAGGATCCTGCTGGGCACCGCGCTCGCCGGCCCGCTGATCGGGCGTGCCGCGGGGAAGAGGGTCGGGGTGCTCACCGTTCCCCAGTCGCGAGCCGAGCTCGAGGCGGTGACCGCCCTCGTCGCCGAGGGCGCCATGACACCGCGGATCGACCGCGTGTATCCACTGCGCGATGCCCGAGCAGCCTTCGCCCGACTCGCCGCCGGGGAGAGCCGGGGCAAGCTCGTGGTCGACGTGTCCGAGGGCTGACCGTTGTTGACGGCGGCTCAACCTGCCCAGCCCTCCTTGAGTGACAACTCGCGGCGGCGCCGCTCAGGCCGCTGGCCGTCGCGGCGGATTGGCGCTGGGCACGGTGAGAGCAGCGCTCGCGTGAGGTCCTTAGGGCTGCGGGCGCTCGTAGCGCCCGCGGCGGTGGACCAGTGGCACGTCGGCTTCCCCCACCTCGACGTGCTCGACCACGCCGTCCACGAGGATCGACCAGCCGACCTCCTGCGGGTTGGGCCGCAGGCGGACGGCGGCCCAGGTCGACGCGGTGGTGAGCAGAGGTCCCCACTCCGTCTGCTGCCACTCGGTCTGAGGCTGGTCGGTCCGGAAGAGTCCCCCAGGGGAGGGGAGGAGACCGGCGAACGCCTCGGCCAGGTCTCGATGCCGCCACTCCAGCAACTGGACGACTGCGGTGCCTGTGGCGAGCGCAGTCTGGGCGAGGTCCGACTGCGGGTCGAGCAGTCCGAGCACATGGGCGGGCTCGCCGCGGGCGACCAAGAACGAGGACACCGTCAGGCCGGCCCTCTCTTGCCCAGCGCCGGCCGTCCACAGCGACACCGTGCCTCCGAGCCGTCCGCGGAAGCGCCGTAGCGGGTCGTCCTCCGAGTCGGCGAACGGGTGGTCATGGTGGATCGTCACTCGCCCCATGGTGCCTGACGGCGCGCTTCGACAGCTCCGATCCGGCCTCCCCGGACGCCGTACGTGTTGCTCGACGCTAGGTCCCTCAAGGTCAGACACTGGGGCATGACTCCCTTGACTCGTCGACGCCGGGCGCGTCGCTACCCCGGTCTTTACCGCGCCACAGTGGTCGACGCCAACGACCCACAAGGCAGCAACCGACTGCAGGTCAGCGTTCCCTCACTCAGTGGCACTGCGCTGCCCTGGGCGCCCACGATCCGGGACCTGGGGCCACGTCCCCACGTCGGCGAGGAGGTCCTCGTCGGCTTCGAGGCGGGCGACCTGGCCAGCCCCTATGTCGTCGGCGTCCTGGCGTCGGGGCCATCCCCGCGGATGGAGATCGCCGATGAGAACGGCAACTCCATCCGACTGTCCTCGTCTGGCATCGAGCTCAGCGCGGCCGCGGAGGTGCGGCTCACCGCCTCCACCGTCAAAGTCGTTGCCGGCTCAGTGGAGTTCGACGCCGCGATGACGCGGTTCTCGGGGGTGGTGAAGTCTTCGACACTGATCGCGGACTCTGTGGTCGCTGCGTCGTACAGTCCGGGGGCCGGGAACATCTGGTAGTCGTGGGCGAGGGCTTGGTCGACCATCGCGGAGTCCGGCTTGCCAGCGGCTTTCCGTGCGCTGTCCAAGAGACCTAAGTCCACCGCGGTGCTCAGGCGTGCGCCACTCACGCCACTCTTCGGCGGTTGCCATCACCCGTCTGGCTGGGCTCAGTGCAGCTGCTGCTGCCAGCCCGTGGGGACGCGGCCTGCGGGGCCGGGGACCGGCTGGTCGACGGGACGGTGCTGCGGGTCGGCCAGTCGAGGGCCGTCGACATAGGTCTGGCGCTGGTAGTCCCAGAACCAGTCCTCGCCGGGCTCGAAGCTGCGCACGTAGGGGTGCCCGGTCTGCGCCGCATGGTGGCTGGCGTGTTGGCCAGGTGAGGAGTCGCAGCAGCCGATGTGGCCGCACTGTGCGCAGCGGCGCAGGTGCACCCACCAGCCGGCCGACTCCTCGCACTCGGCGCAGCCGGTTCCGCTCGGCACGGCTGCCAGGTCGACTCCCGGTTGGGTGGCCATGGATCCTCCCGTCGTCGTTGGCTTTGCGCGTCGACCGGCCGGACCGGTCGGACGCTAGTTCCTGGACCGCCATTGTTACCCCGGCCGCCTCGGGCTCGTCTTCTCGCGGCATACGTCGGGGCTTCGCCGGGTGGGCGGCCCGACCTAGGCTGACGTCGTGGAAGGCGACCCCGCGATCATCCTCGTGTCCGGCGACCACGGCGACGTACTCCTCGCGGAGTTCCAGAGCCGCTATCAGCGCGACTACGACCTCCGGCTGACGCGCGGTGCCGCGGAGGCGGAGGCCGTCGCCCGGGAGATCTGCGAGCGCGGGGGACTGGTGGCGCTGTTCGTCAGCGAGTCGCGCCTGCCTGATGCGGATCGCATCTTCGACGCGATCCACCAGTGGCGTCAGGTGGTGCCCACCGCCCGCAAGGTGATCGCCGCGCACTGGGACCACTTCGTCGAGGACGGGCCGCCGCTGCGGGGAGGCCTGGCGAAGGGGAAGTACGACGCCTACCTCCTGATGCCGCGCGGCCGACGCGACGAGGAGTTCCACAACGCGATCACCGACCTCCTTTCGGACTGGGGCTCGACCGTGCCGCAGCCCGAGGTGGTCAGCGCCAAGATCCTCTCGCCGGTCCACGACGCCCTCACGATGGCGATCCGCGACTTCCTGGATCGGATGGGGATGCAGAACAAGGTCTGGGACCCCGCCGATCCGGAGATCCAGGGCTACCTCGACATGATCAAGACCCAGCTCGGCGTGGAGGAGCTCCGCTATCCCGTCGTGTATGCCGCCAACCGGGCGCCGATCCAGGCGACCAGCGTCCGCGACGTCGCGGTCTCGATCTATGGTCGGCCCGCCGACTTCACGGTCGACGGCGTCGTCGACCTGGCGATCGTCGGCGGTGGCCCGGCAGGCCTCGCGGCGGCTGTCTATGGCGCCTCGGAGGGGCTCTCGGTCGTGGTGCTGGAGGCCGAGGCGATCGGCGGTCAGGCCGGGACCAGCTCGATGATCCGCAACTACCTCGGCTTCCCGCGCGGCATCTCGGGCATGCGGCTGGCCCAGCGTGCCCGCAACCAGGCGCTCCGCTTCGGCACGGACTTCTTCACCGGCTGGGAGGTCAACGAGCTGGTCCCCGGGGCGGACGGTGCGCCGCACCGGCTGTGCACCGACGGCGGTGACGTTCGGGCTCGTGCCGTCCTGGTGGCCAACGGCGTGGCCTACCGCAAGCTCGGCGTACCCCCGCTCGAGGAGCTGGTCGGCGCCGGCGTCAACTACGGCGCCGCGATGACCGCCGCGCGCGAGATGGAGGGCTACGACGTGGTCGTGGTGGGCGGCGGGAACTCCGCCGGCCAGGCGGCGCTGCACCTGGCCAGGTTCGCCAGCTCGGTCACCATCGTCGTCCGCCGGCCGGGTCTGGAGCAGACGATGTCGCAATACCTGATCGACGAGATCAGCTACAGCGAGCGGATCAGTGTTCTCCCGTGCACCCGCGTGGTCGATGGCGGCGGTGAGGGCCGGCTGGAGTGGTTGTGCCTGGAGGACACCCAAACCGGGGAGCGCACCACGAAGCAGGCTCGCGGCCTCTTCCTCCTGTTGGGCGCGGAGCCGCGCTGCGACTGGCTGCCGGCCGAGCTGGCTCGCGACCGGAACGGCTTCATCGTCACCGGTCGTGACGTGCCCCGAGAGAAGTGGGTCGACGGTGTGCCGCCGGCCAACCTGGCCACCACAGTTCCGGGCATCTTCGCCGCCGGCGACATCCGGTCAGGCTCAATGAAACGGGTCGCCGCCGCCAGCGGCGAAGGAGCCTCCGTGGTGCCCCTGGTGCACGCCTACCTCGCTCCAGTGCCGGACGACGAGTTCAGCACGGTCGCCCCGGCCTCCTGACCCGGCTGGGCCGTAGCCGCGCTGCCGGCTCTTCGGCGGCATGTGCGGGTCCAACGCAGGCCCTCCGAGTCGTGGCCGTCTGCCGCGGTGCTGTGGTCACGATCTACGCGCTATAACGCTGAGAACGTGACTACAGCGCCGCACCAGTTGGCAGAAACCGTGGTTCGGGGCACAGCCCCGAGACTGGTCGATCAGTTCTCCGGAGAGGTGCCCAGCACGCGGCGATGTGATGCGGCAGCTCAGGAGTGCTGCTCATGCCAGGCAACGGCCTCCGGTCCGAGGTTGCGCAAGTGCGGCCAGGGCTTCCAAGTCTGACTGGCGATCCGATTCTGAATGAAGGGAACTGCCGCGGTGTAGGTCCGCGCCAGCGAGTGCCCCCACTCCTCGAGTGCGAGGTCGCGTTTGATGTACCCGCGATCGACGTACATCGCCAGGATGTCGAACATTGCCACCGCTCGGTTGATGAGCTGATAGTCCCCGTCTCGATGCCGCCGGAGCTGGTCGATCTGCTCCGGTCTGTCCTCAGCGTGCGCGTGCAGGAGGCGCCTGCCTTCCTGGATCTCAGGATCTACGAGCCGCTCGTGCATGCGCAGGAAGACGTCTCGCTTGTCTCGGTCGCGAGCCAAGTACCAGTTGGTAGGGCTAGAAGGCGAAGGCTGCCACCGCGATCACTGAAGGGATCAGGTCCGTCATACCCAGAACGCTAGCTAGTAGGCGTCCACGAGAGCCGGCGGAGCTAATGCTTGGCGGCCATGGGGCGCAGGCTTGGTCTTGGGGCAACTCCCTGGGGCCACGCGGTGCGCCCTAGGACGGCCCGCGCCCGGCGTCCTCTAGCCTGCGGAGCGTGAGCCGGGTCGAGCGCTGGGAGCGCAACAGCGAGATTCCGCTACTGCTCCTGGCCGTGGCCTTCCTCCTGGCGTACGCGTGGCCCGTGCTCGACACGAGCTTGGACCACGATCTTGAGAACTTCCTGCAGATCGTGTCCTGGACCGTGTGGGTCGCCTTTGCTGTGGACTTCGCGGCTCGGATCTGGTTGGCCGCGGGTGACCGCAGGGGCTATGTGGTCAGGCATTGGTACGACGTCGCGCTGATCGTTCTGCCCATGTTGCGGCCGCTGCGGGTGCTCCGCCTGCTCGCCCTCGCGAGGGTGTTGAACAGATCCGTCGCGGGCAACCTTGTCGGCCAGGTCACGACCTATGTGATCGGCGTGGCTGTCGCCTCGGTCGGACTGGGCAGTATCGCTGTTCTCGACGCCGAGCAAGGAGCGGCGGGGGCCAACATCACCCGTTTCGGTGACGCCTTGTGGTGGGCCTGTGAGACCGTCACCACCGTCGGGTACGGCGACCACTTTCCGGTCACGACCCAGGGCAGGGTGATCGCGGTGATGTTGATGGTGGTCGGGATCTCGATGGTGGGCGCGGTCACGGCGTCCGTCGCAGCGTGGATGGTTCGGCAGGTGGAGCTTCACGCAGAAGCCGAAGGCGACAACCAGGACGCACCGTGACTGGCCCCGCGACCTGAAGGTGCCTGCTCGCTCGGGGTGGGCGCAGTCTGGGGTTGTTGCGGGCTGGCTAGCCTGAACTCAAGGTCGAGCGATCGGGAGAAGGCCGTGGGCTTCCAGGCGAGGAAGAGCTTCAAGGTCATGCCGGGCGTTCGGATGACCGTCTCCAAGAGCGGCATCAGCACCTCGGTCGGCGTGGCGGGAGCGCGGCTGACGCGAGGCCCATCGGGTCGGGTGACGCGAACCGTCGGCTTGCCCGGCACCGGCATCCGCCACACGGAGACGCTGTCCCGCACGGCGCCGACAAGCGGCCGGTCGGATACGGCAGAGGCGCCGCCGGCTACTGCCAAGCCCGGACTGACCTCCCCCCGGTGGGAGAAGGAGCTCTACGCAGCGATCACCGGTGGGAATCTCGCAGACCTTCCTCGCATCGCCCAGGCCCATCCCGAGGCACAACTGGTGGCTGCCACCGTGGACGGTCTGATGGCAATGCAGGCGGGAGAGTCCCAACGGGCTCTGGGGATCCTGCGCTGGGTGTGGAGTCTTGGGGGCGCGGTGGAGACCCACCCCTTCGTCGTGAAGTACCTGAGTCTCGGTCAGATCACCATGGGTATCGCCACCGGTGTCTCGGCCACGCTGCCACTGTGCCGCGATGCTGTCGGCCTTGCCCTCGCAGAGCTTGAGCAGAAAACCGGCCAGCTTCAAGCGGCCGTGCAGGTGATTGAGCAGCTCGATCCCTCAGTGATCGCCGCCGTGTCGTTGTGCGAGCTCTATCTCCAGCTCGGCTGGCTCGACAACGTCATCCAGGTGTCCAACGGCCTGAGGAACGTCGACGACCCGACGGCGCTGCTCATCACGTTCAGAGCCCTGGCCTTCCAGGCGCAGGGTCACGAAACCGCCGCTCAGGAGTGCTTCAAGGAGGCTCTCAAGTCCAACGCCCGGGACGCTGGCATCAGGCACCTGGCTCTGATCGAGCGCGCCAAGGGGCACATACGCCAGGGCAACCCTGTGCGAGCCAAGAAGGACCTCGAGCGCGTCCTCGCCGAGAACGCAGCGAATGAAGAGGTCAGAGACTTGCTCGATACCCTCTGAGTCCTTGGCGGCGGAGTGACCGAATGATCGTCGGCGTCGGGGCCTTGTAGGGGTAACTGGTGCGGTTTTCGGAGGTCCTCTTGGATGGATCCACTACACCGCGGACCTGGCTACGCTCGCGGCCATGACCCCTGAACTGCAACAGCTCCGGGAGGCACTTGACGGACTGCGCGCCGGGGTGCTCAAGAAGACGGCGGGACTCAACGAAGACGAGGCCAGACGAAGCACGGTTCCCTCGGGCACCAACCTGGCGGGGCTACTTCAGCACCTCACGTTTGTCGAGTCGAGGTGGTTTGAGGAAGTGGTGGCCGGGGCCACGGCCTCGCGAGGCCGTCGATCGATGCAGGTTGACCCCGCGACTTCGCTTCGCGTCCTTCGCGTGGAGTACCGCACCGCGTGCGGCCGCAGCAACGAGATCATCGAGTCTGTTGGTGACGCGGCCACGGCCGTAGCGGTCAAGGGCAAGCAGCGTGACCTCAGGTGGGTGATGCTTGCGGTGATTCAGGAGACTGCTCGTCACGCGGGGCACGCCGACATAATCCGCGAGCAGATCGATGGCCAGACCGGGCGCTGAGTCCAGCGAAAGGCCCAGCTCCCCAAGCTCGCACGCGCCAGCATGCGGCGCAAGACGCGGGCCTGTTGAGGGTTGCAGTAGGTGGTGGGGTCTGTGCCCCCCGGCTACTCGCGTGGTTTGTCAGTCCAGTGAGGTCAGGAGTAGCTGGTAGGTGGCCTCGATTTCTCCGTCGATGCTGTCCACGACCACTGCGGTTGGCCGTTGGGTGAGCAGCTGTTTGAGGTCGGAGTGGTAGCCCGCGAGCGCGTGCCGGCCGCCGTTGGCTGCGACGATGTCCTGAACTTGGGTGTGCCAGGGATTCTGGGGTTCGTCTTGACCGCGGCGGTAGAAGCGGGTGGCGGCGGCGTCAGGTTCATCCATGAGCCACCTCTCGATGAACTGTGCGCCGGCGTCGACGGCACAGTCCTCGAAACGAGTCACTTCGGCTGGGTCCAGGAGCATCTGGGGGAAGACGACATCGTGCCCGCTGGCCAGGTAGGCCCTGATCATCGCGACGGCTGCGGGTCGGATGAGGGCGCCTGCCCCCGCGAAGTCCTCGGTCCAGCCGCCGATGAGGCTACGAAGGACATCGACGTCGCAGTTGAGGACGCCCGGGTGCTCGTCGGCGTATCGCCGGGCGATGGTGGACTTCCCGATCCCAGGCGGGCCGTTGAGGTGCAGGAGTCTGGCCACGCCGGCACGGTAGCGCGGAAACGCGGCGCCGACTCGCCTCGCACCGTGCGGACCGTTGACCGAGGGTGGGCCTCTGATGGTGAAGCGTGCTCGTTTTCGGGTTCGAGCAGGAGGTGTCGAAGGTCGGCCACAATGTCGCGGTGGACTCAATCCTCGATGCAGGCCCGCCCGCGGGCGCACTTGGCGCTGTACTGGTCGTCCTGGCTGGCAGGCCCGGGACGGGCAAGACGACGATAGGCAGGGTGCTGGCCGGTCGACTGCAGGCCGCCTATCTCCGCACGGACGTGATCGCTGGTCCGATCGTGGTGGCTGGCCTGACGCAGGAGCTGGCAGTAGCCGGAGGCGTGGCCTATGACATTGCTCGCGAGGTGGCATCGGAGAACCTGCTCGCCGGGGTGCCTGTCCTGGTCGACGGGGTCCAGGCGACGCACGAACGTAGGGCTCTGTGGCGCGGGGTTGCGGTCGCCACCGGGGCACGCTTGGCGCAGATCGAGATGACGCTGTCGGATCTAGACGAGCATCGACGGCGAGTTGAGGCTCGCCAGGCCCGGGGGTACCCCGGACCCACCTGGGACGAGGTCATGAACACCGACTACGACGATTGGAGCAGCACCGTTGACGGGGTGCGGTTGGTCGTGGATACCGCCGACTCCGATCAGGCTCTCGCCCGCTGCCTCGACCATGTCAAGGGGCCCGAGAGGGGGCTCGCTTGACGGCAATCCCAGGGAAGGGACGATGCCACCGATCGTCGTGTCAGCACGGGACGCGTCCCCGCGGGCCGCGCCGAGGCGGGGTGGATGCTGGCGGCATCGTCTAGAAGCCCACGGCTCCATCGGTCGCCTCGCGTAGCAGGTCGAGATGACCGCAGTGTCGGGCGGTCTCCTCGATCATGTGCAGGAGGGCAAAGCGGAGGGTGAAGTCCATACCCTCGCCACGGGCCGAGTCGTCGAGGTCGGCGTCGGCGATCGACTCGCGGGAGCGTTGACACTCGTTTGTGTATTCCTCCACGATCCCGGCCAAGGTGTCCTCACCTTCGATGCGGAAGTTTCCGTGCAGATCGTCATCGGTCCATGGCCAGGGCACGTCAAGAGCCGCGAAGTCGATGCTGAACCAGAACCGCTCTGTTCCCGTGAGGTGCTTGACCACGGTCGCGGCCGTCAGGGTCGATGGCGGAACGGCGGCGGTGAAGGCCTGATCGTCGGTCAGGCCGGCTACCTTATTGATCACCGTTGCGCGGTAGCAGTCGAGCATGCTTTCCAACATGGCGCGTTCAGAGCCCTGCTGCAGTGGCCGGGAACGAGGAACCGGATTCACATCGCCCATCACGCCAGCGTAGGCACGACCACGAGCAGAGCTCGGCGCGGCGCAATGGTCCCTCCAGGGGCAACGGCCTGGAATGCTCGCACCCCAACGGTCCCGCTCGCTGGAATCTACGCCCGACAGGCGGCGGAAAGCAGCGCCCGCGGGTCCCTCCCGAGTTCTCGCCCTGCGACGACGTCGTTCAGCTCTTCTGCTCGCCAGGACTCGACTGGGAGCGGCTTGCAGGAGGCACGCAGCGACAGGTCGGGACGGCAACGTCACATGCGGACCATGGACAGACCGCTGACCAACGGTCAGGCTGCCCGTCAATCGCTCACCGACATTGAGGAGGAGCCGATGCTCCGCAAATACGTCAGCTACGCCAACGTGGTGTCGACCTTCGCACTGCTGATCGCGCTCAGCGGCGCGAGCTATGCCGCCGTGGTCCTGCCCCGCAACAGCGTCGACACGCCGCAGCTCAAGAACGGCGCAGTCACCTCCGCCAAGGTCAAGGACGGGTCGCTGCGGGCCAAGGACATCAAGGTCGGGCAGATTCAAGGCATCCCCGGCTATGAGCGCGTCGAGACGGTCGTCGACGTCGACCCGGGCGACACCTTCATCATCACCTCCGCCTCCTGCCCGGTCGGCAAGAAGCTGCTCGGTGGTGGCTATGCCGTCCAGGACAGCAAGTTCCACGTGACCTACGCCTACGCCCAGTCCAACGACGTCTATGCGCTGACCGCGGTCCTCATCCCCGGCCAGACGGTCACGTCGTCGTCCCAGGCGATCGTGGCCGCCATCTGCGGCATCGTCGACTGACAGTCACCCGGCGGTCGTCGTACGCCGTCGCGACTGGCGTCGCGAAGCCTCAGCCGCGGCGGGCTCGCGCGGCGGTCTTGGCGCGCGCGTTGGCGTCGAGGACGACCTTGCGGATTCGGACGGACTCGGGGGTGACCTCGACGCACTCGTCCTCGCGGCAGAACTCCAAGGACTGTTCCAGGGAGAGCTTGCGCGGGGGGATGAGCTTCTCGAAGTTGTCGGAGGTGGCTGACCGGATGTTGGTCTGCTGCTTCTCCTTGGTGATGTTGACGTCCATGTCGTCGGCGCGGGAGTTCTCGCCGACGATCATGCCCTCATAGACCTCGGTGGTCGGCTCGATGAAGAGCACGCCGCGCTCCTGCAGGTTGGTCATGGCGTACGCCGTCGCCGCGCCCGAGCGGTCGGCCACCAGGGACCCGGTGTTGCGAGAGCGGATCTCGCCGGCCCAGGGCTCGTAACGCTCGAAGACGTGGTGGGCGATGCCGGTCCCGCGGGTCTCGGTGAGGAACTCGGTGCGGAAACCGATCAGGCCACGGGCCGGGACGAGGAACTCCATCCGCACCCAGCCGGTGCCGTGGTTGGTCATCTGCTCCATGCGGCCCTTGCGGGTGGCCATCAGCTCGGTGATCGTGCCGAGGTACTCCTCCGGCGCGTCGATCGTCAGCCGCTCCACGGGCTCGTGCACCTTGCCGTCGACCTCGCGGGTCACCACCTGCGGCTTGCCGACGGTCAGCTCATAGCCCTCGCGTCGCATCTGCTCGACCAGGATCGCCAGCGCGAGCTCACCTCGGCCCTGGACCTCCCAGGCATCGGGGCGGTCGGTCGGCAGGATGCGCAGCGACACGTTGCCGACCAGCTCGCGGTCGAGCCGGTCCTTGACCAGGCGCGCGGTCACCTTGGCGCCCTTGGTGCGGCCCACCAGCGGCGAGGTGTTGGTGCCGATCGTCATCGAGATCGCCGGCTCGTCGACCGTGATCAGCGGGAGGGCGATCGGGTTGTCCGGGTCGGCCAGCGTCTCGCCGATCATGATGTCGGGGATACCGGCGATCGCGGCGATGTCGCCGGGGCCGACCTCGGCCGCGGGCACCCGCTCGAGCGCCTCGGTCACCAGCAGCTCGCTGATCTTGACGGTCTTGGTCGAGCCGTCGCGCTGGATCCAGGCGACGTTCTGGCCCTTGCGCAGGGTGCCCTCATGGACGCGCACGAGCGCGATCCGGCCCAGGAACGGCGACGCGTCGAGGTTGGTGACGTGGGCCTGCAGCGGCGCGCCCTCGACGTACGTCGGCGCCGGGATCGTCTCCATGATCGTGCGGAACAGCGGCTCGAGGTCGGGCGAGTCCGGCTGGCCGCCGTTCTCCGGCATCTCCAGGGACGCGCGACCCGACTTGGCCGAGGCATAGATGACGGGGAAGTCGAGCGCGTCGTGGCTGTGGTGCTCGTCGAGCAGGTCGAGGAACAGCTCGTAGGTCTCGTCGACCACCTCCGCGATCCGCGCGTCGGGCCGGTCGACCTTGTTGACCACGAGCACGACGGGCATGTCGGCGTTGAGCGCCTTGCGCAGCACGAAGCGGGTCTGCGGCAGCGGTCCCTCCGACGCGTCGACCAGGAGCACGATCCCGTCGACCATCGACAGGCCGCGCTCCACCTCGCCACCGAAGTCCGCGTGGCCGGGGGTGTCGATGATGTTGATCGTCACCGAGCCGCCGGTCAGCTCCTGGGCGGCCGCGCCCTGGTAGTGGACCGCCGTGTTCTTGGCGAGGATCGTGATGCCTTTCTCGCGCTCCAGGTCACCGGAGTCCATGATCCGGTCGGCAACACCCGCCTCCTCCTGGTGCGCGGTGAACGCGCCGGCCTGGTGCAGCATGGCGTCGACCAGGGTCGTCTTGCCGTGGTCGACGTGCGCCACGATGGCGACATTGCGCAGGTCGTTGCGGATCTGGGGCATGCGAAGTTCCTCGAGTTCAGGGTGGGTGGCGCCGCGGGGATCGCTCCGCGCCGCGGCGGAGCCGATTCTATCGGCGTCCCCCGGCCCCGCCCGAATCCTGCGAGGCCCTGCCCGCCACCGCCTCAGCCGACGTTGAAGCTGCGTGTCCTGGTCTTGGTGTCGCCATAGAGCAGCGTGACCTCGCCGTACGCCGTGTAGGAGCCCTTCGCGAGCGCCTTCCTGAGGGTGTACTTCCAGGCCGTCGTGCCCTTGGCCTTGAGCCAGTGCGGCTCGCAGACGCCGGCCACCTTGGGCTCGGTGACGAACGTCGGCCCCGGCCCGGACAGCACCCGGCACTTGCCCTTGCGTTCGAGCTTGGTGTCATGGAGCCACAGCGCGAAGCGAACCCTGCTCACGCCGGCGTACGACGGCCCGGCGGTGCCGGTGAAGACCTTGACCGCGCCCGTGGGCTTCCTGACCGTGACGGCCGGCTTGGGCGCCGGCACCGGCCTGCGTGCCTGGGTCCACGGCGTGCCACCGACACTCGCGCCCGCCCAGAGGACCCGGTTGCCGTCCAGGACCACCGCGTGCGAGCTGCCGTTGGTCGCGTCCTGGATCATGCCGCGCGTGCCGACCGCCGGTGAGCCGTCATCGTGCAGCATCGCGAAGACCGGGAAGCTGACCCCGACGGTGCTGCCGGCGACATAGATGGAGCCGTGGGAGTCGACGGCCACGCCATAGGCGTACTGCTGCTTGTTGGCGGCGCGCGAGGGCTTGAGGGTGACCAACCCGTCGCCACCCCCGAAGGTCGCGTCGGGCTTGCCCTTCTTGGTGAACCGCGCGACCGCCCAGACCATCGTGTAGGTGGGGCAGGTGTCCTTCAGCTGGCAGGTGCTGAGCCAGCCGGCCGCGACGATCCGACCCAACGGGTCGATCGTCAGTGTCTGGACCGTGCCGAACCAGCCCGGGGTGTCGAGGGTGACCTTGCCGTCGCCGCTGAACGAAGTGTCGAGGGTCCCGTCGGCGTTGAACCGCGCCAGCGCCATCGGCCCGACGATCCCGCCGCCGCCCGTGCCGCCGGCGAGCACCTTGCCGCCCGGGGCGGCGATGACGGTGTAGGCCCGCTCGTTGCCGGCGAACTCGGCGCTCACCGCGCCGTCGCCACCGAAGCTCGCATCGAGGCCGCCGGTGTCGGTCAGCCGCGCGACGTCGAAGCCGTCCACGCCATAGCCGGCGAGCAGCACCCGGTCGGTCGCATCCGTGTCCACGCCATAGAGGAGCGGCAGCTCCGGCACGCTGGCCAGGCCACCCGTGCCGAACGACGAGTCGGGGTCGCCGTTGGCGTCGTACCGCTCGACGTAGCCCTCGAACTCGCCGCTCGTGCCGTTGAACGTGTACGACGCCAGCAGGGCGCGGTCCTGGGAGTCGACGGCGAGGGCGTCGTTCTCGGGATAGCTCGGGTCGACCGACGCGAGCGCCGTCCCGCTGGAACCGAAGCTCGAGTCGATGTCGCCTGTCGCCGTGATCCGGTTGACGGCGAGTCCTTGACCGGAGCCCGACGCCATCAGCAGACGACCCTGCGAGTCGAGCTCGCTCCCCATGCTCTGGTAGCCCGAGAAGCCGGTGGCCACGGCCGTGCCGTCGGTGCCATAGGTCGTGATCACGTCGCCGGCGGCACCCAGCGCCGAGGCCGCGGCGCCGGCGACGAGGCCGAGTGCGATGACGGCGGAGAGTCCGGGCAGAGCTCGCATCATGGTCCTTCCCCGAGCGTGATGGTGAGGTCAGCATGGGTGCGTTCGTGGGCCCTGGCAAGCATCCTTGGGACAATCGCCCGCATGGACTGGACGTGGGCATCGCTGGTGGAGGGGTTCGCGGCTGCGGGGGCTTGGTACGTCGACGTGGTCGAGGTGGTCGGTGACCGCTGGGGCTCACCCGGGCTGGGGGAGTGGGATGTGCGGTCGCTGGTCGGCCACACCAGCCGGTCGTTCGTGACGGTCGAGACCTATCTGGCGTCACCCGCCGAGGTGGTCGAGATCGCCACTTCCGTCGACTACTACCGCGCCACCCGATCCATCGCGGCCGGTCCTGGCGTCGCCGAGCGGGGCGTGGCCGCGGGTCTCGCTCTCGGGGAGGACCCGGTCGCTGCCGTGCGTGAGCTGGCCGATCGGGTGATCCCGCTGGTGTCGTCACTGACCGGGTCCGAGCTGGTCACGACCATCGCCGGCGGGATGCGGCTGGCCGACTACCTGCCGACCCGGATCGTCGAGCTCGTCGTCCACACGGGAGACCTGTGTCGGGCGCTGGGGGTGCCGGTCGCCGTACCCGAGCTGCCGGCTCGCCAGGCGCTGTCGCTGGTGTCGGGCCTGGCTGCTGTCGACGGGGTCGCGGGCGACGTGTTGCTGGCGCTGACCGGGCGCTCGTCCCTGCCCGATGGCTTCTCGGTGATGTGAACCCACCGGTGTGGTGAGGACGCGGGGCGTTGACGTCGTCGACGGCGCGGGTGCACGTTGGACGGCATGTCTGCGGACCCGTGGGTGGCCGGAGCGAGCTATGAACCGTTCATGGGGCGGTGGAGCCGGCTCGTCGCGCCGCGCTTCCTCGAGTGGCTGGCGCGGCCGCCGGGCCTGCGCTGGGTCGACGTCGGCTGTGGCACCGGAGCACTGAGCCACGCCATCGCCGAGCACGCGTCTCCTGTGTCGGTCCTGGGGGTCGACCCGTCACCGGACTTCGTGGCCTTCGCCGCCTCGCGTGCCGTCGACGACCGCTGCTCGTTCCGGGTCGGCACGGCCGACGATCTCTCGTCGGGGAGTGCGGACGTGGTGGTCTCGGGGCTGGTCCTCAACTTCGTCCCCGACCCTGGGGCCGCGGTGGGGTCGATGGTCGCCGCGGCGAGCGGCGGCGCCGTGGCGTCGTACATCTGGGACTACGCGGGCGGCATGCGGATGCTGTCGACCTTCTGGGACGCGGCGGTCGCGCTCGACGCGTCGGCCGGGCCGATGCATGAGGCGGTGCGGTTCTCCGGCTGGGGGCCGGAGCGGCTGGCCGGGCTGGTCGCGGCCGCTGGGGCGAGCGAGGTGACGACGGCGTCGATCACCGTGACGTCGACCTATGCCGATGCCGACGCGCTGTGGGAGCCGCTGCTCGGTGGGACCGGCCCGGTGCCCGGCTATGTCGCCGGCCTCGATGCCGACCATCGTGAGGCGCTGCGCGAACGGTGGATCGCCGGGCTGCCCGTCGCTGCTGATGGGTCGATCGCGCTCACCGCGACGGCGTACGCCGTCCAGGGGCGCGCCTGACGAAACCCGGTCGAGTCTCGCGGCGGTGTGGAGTTGGATGGCGTCATGGGTCCCGTCGTCATGCCGCCTCCGATCCAGCCGGGCGACCGGGTGGCCGTGCTGTCGCCCTCGTGGGCGGCGCCGGCGTACTTCCCCGAGGTGCACGAGGCAGCGATGCGTCGGTTGCGGGACGACTTCGGCGTCGTACCCGTCGAGTACCCGACCACCCGCAAGAGCTCGACTCCCCAGGAGCGGGCCGCTGATCTGAACGCCGCCTTCGCCGACCCTGACATCCGCGCCGTGCTGGCGACCATCGGGGGCGACGACCAGATCACGGTGCTGCGCCACCTCGACGCGGGCGCGATGACGCGGGACCCCAAGCGGTTCCTGGGCTACAGCGACAACACGAACCTCCTCAACTGGCTGCACTTCCACGGCGTCGGGGCCGTGCACGGCGGGTCCACCCAGGTGCACCTCGGGCCGGTGCCCGAGGCCGAGTACCTGGTGTCGCTCCGCGCTGCGCTGTTCGGTGGCGACGTGGAGCTGACCTGCCCGACCCAGACGCGGGACTTCGGGCTGCCCTGGGACGACCCCCGGGTCTTGACCGATGTCCCGCCGGGCGGCCCCGCCGAGCCGTGGACCTGGCTCGGCCCTCCGGCGGCGGTCACGGGACCGACGTGGGGCGGCAACCTCGAGATCCTCCAGTGGACGCTCGCGGTCGGGCGGTTCGTGCGTCCCGTTGAGGAGTACGCCGGCTCCGTCCTGGTCCTCGAGACGTCCGAGGAGCTGCCGCCGGCTGAGGAGATCTTCCGGATGCTCCGCAACCTCGGCGAGCGGGGGATGCTCGGCGTGGCTTCGGCCCTCGTCTTCGGACGGCCTCCGGTCACCGATCACGACCACCCGCTCGAGGCATCCGCTGCTGTGGCCGCACGCGCGGAGCGCCGCGACGCCGTACGGCGGATCCTGGAGGAGTACCGGCCCGGCCTGCCCGCCGTACTCGACGTCGACTTCGGCCACACCAAGCCCCAGTGGCTGCTGCCCTATGGGGGCCCCCTCACTGTCGACACCACCACCCGCCGGATCACCGCCCACTTCTGACTCTTCCGCCGAGGTGCCCGGACTTGCGCGCCGAGGTGCCGGCTGGGTGCGTCGAGGTGCCCGGACTTGCGCGTCGAGGTGCCCCGCCTGTTCGGACGTCGAGAGCGCCGGGCACCTCGAGGGTCAGGACGGGGCACCTCGAGGGTCAAGACCGGGCACCTCGAGGGTCAAGACCGGGGACCTGGGCGGGCAAGACCGGGCACCTCGGCGGGCAAGACCGGGCACTTCGGCGTCAGAGGAGGTGGCGGGTCATCCAGTCGACGAGGGCGGCGTCGTGGGCGAGGCGGCCGGGGATGGGGCCATAGGTGGAGCCCTCGTGGGTGGAGCGGGGGAGGACGAGGACCTCGGTCGGCGTACCGGTGCGGTGGACGAGCCGGTGCATGCCCCAGGCCTGGTGGTTGGGGCAGCGGCGGTCGTCGGTACCGATCACGAAGAGGATCGGCGTACGGCAGCGGTGCGCGTGCACCACCGGTGACTGCGCGAGATAGGTCGCGGGGATCTCGTGCAGCTCGCCGCCGAGCTGCTGGGCGAAGAACGGGACGGCGATGTCGCTCGTCGACGCCATCGAGACGAGGTCCGTGACCGGGTTCTCCGCCACGGCCGCCTTGAAGCGCGTGGACGTCGCCGCGAGCCACGACGCCATGAAGCCGCCATAGGAGTTGCCCGCCACACCGAGCCGGTCCGGGTCGGCCCAGCCGAGCTCGACAGCCCGGTCGACCACGGCCATCAGGTCCCGGGCCGGGCCCTCGGTCCAGTCGCCGCGGACGGCGCCCCCGAACTCGTCGCCATAGCCGGTCGACCCGCGCACGTTGGTGTAGAGCACCCCGAAACCCGCCGCCACCAGCGCCTGCGCGTCCAGGTTGAACGCTTCGCCATAGGCGAACTGCGGACCGCCGTGCACCAGCACCACCGTCGGCACCGGCCGGTCCGAGCCGCCGAGGAACCAGACGTCCAGCTCGCGGCCTTCGGCCGCCACGGTCGTACGGCGTACAGGCGCACCCGCCGGCCCATGCGCGGTGAACCGGGTGACGGGGTGGAGCGGTTCGGGCTCGTCCAGCGACAGCGAGAACAGGTCGACGGGCCGGTCGGCGGCCTGGTCGGTCAGCCAGACGCGACCGACCGCGACGTCGAAGGGGGAGGCGCAGCGGTCGCCCGTCA
>Ga0209023_10001225_pt1 | contig 35224 bp, 30 predicted proteins | sample LakOneMetagenome_FD_187468 | JGI IMG/M metagenome (GOLD analysis project Ga0209023, IMG submission 187468) | Freshwater and sediment microbial communities from Lake Erie, Canada (SPAdes) (version 2) | ecosystem: Environmental > Aquatic > Freshwater > Lentic | place: Lake Erie, Canada...
CCGACAGCGACGTGCTGGACGCGATGGCCGGCAATGACTGGAACATCCAGGCCGCCGCCCAGGCGCTGGGGATCTCGCGTCCGAGCCTGTACAAGCTGCTGGAAGACCATCCGGACATCCGGCGCCCCGAGGCGATCCCCGAAGACGACATCGCCCGCGCGATGCTGGCATCCGCGGGCGATATCGAGCGCTGTGCGGCGCTCCTCAAGACGCCCGCGGAAGCCTTGCGGCGCCGCTGGCGCATTTTGCGGCCGAACTGAGGCCGGCTCAGGTCGAGCCGACTTCGAGTTCCGGATCGGGCAGGAAGAAGAAGCTGCTGACACCGTCCTTGGTGACGGTGGTGAAGGCGATGGAGAAGCCCCAGAAGCCGTCGTGCTCCACTTTCACCTTCGAGCCCTGCGTCAGCGGGATCTGGGTCTTGCTGAAGGGCGAAATGTCGCCCGACGGCTTGCGCGGCCCCGCGAACAGCGTGGCGCTTGCCAGCTCCAGCGACGGGGTGTCGGGCATTTCGAAGTTGAATGCGAGCGTATCGCCGATCTGCGCGGTGATCAGCGCTTCGATCTTGCCGTCGATACTCCAGGTCGCCATCGGATTGCCCGGATTGAATTGGATCGTGATGTCGTATTGGGTTGCCATGGTCTCTTTCAGTTCACTTCGTTGAACGTGCGGTGCCTGCACGGGGAGTCCCGGGCCCGTCGGCCCGGACGTAACGCTCGTCGCGTCGCAGGGCCACCAGGTCGGGTTCGGCATCGATGAACTTGACCGGATAGCCCAGGCGGCGGGCGTTGTTGATGGCCACGACGGCGGCGTCGCGCTGGCCCAGCAACTCGTAGGCCAGGGCGGCGCGGAACTGCACGTCGGCGCTGCCGGGGGCCAGCGCGATCGCGCGTGGCAGGAGGGTGGCGGCGTCGCCGGCCTGGCCCAGGCGCGCGGCGTACAGGCCCATGCGCGAGACCAGCAGCACGTCGTTCGGCGCGCGCGCCAGGCGCGGGGCCAGCAGTTCGCGCGCCTTCTCGTAGGCGGCGCGCGCCTGGGCTTCGCGGCCCGGAATCCAGTTCAGGGTGTCGGCCAGGTTGGCCCACAACTGGTACTCGGCGGGAGCGCCGCGGGTGGGCGAGACCGCATGCTCGAAGGCGGCCGCGGCGCCGACGTAATCCTGGCGCAGGAACAGCGCATTGCCCAGGTTCGTATACAGCTTGGCGCTGGGCCGGATCTGCAGTCCCTGCTGCAGCACCCGCAGCGCCTCGTCGTCGCGGTTCTGGCGCAGCAGGGCGGCATTCAGGTTGGCGTAGGCGATGACCGCGTCCGGCTGCAGCGCGATGCTATGCCGGAACAGGCGCTCGGCGGCAGGGTAGTTGGCCTGCTCGTATTCCACGCTGCCCAGTTCGTCCGTGAAGACCCGCTCCTGCGGGAAGCGCGCCATCGCCTCCTTCAGCTGGGCGCGCGCATCGTCATAGCGGCGCATGCGGCGCAGCGACGCGCCCTGGCCGTACCAGGCGAAGAAGTTGTTGGGATCGAGGCGCAGCGCCTCGGCATAGGCGCCCAGGGCCTCGTCGCGCTTGCCCTGGTTGAACAGCACCCAGGCGCGCGCGATGTGGCTCAGGGCCAGCTGCTCGTTGAGCTGGGCGGCGCGCTGGGCGCCGGCGTCGGCGCGCTGCAGCCAGGTCTCGTCGCTCTTGTCGGTCTGGTAGCGCATCGAATACATCAGCGACATGCCGGCCACCGCCGCCGCGCTGTCCGGCGTGCGTTCCAGGATGCGGCGGAAATGCCCCTCGGCGGCGTCCAGGCTGCCCGGGCGGTCGAACACCTTCAGCGCGGCCAGGCCCGCATTCATCTCGACCGATTCGGAGAAGGGGACGAGCGAAGGGGCGAGCGCCGCCAGGTGGGGCGCCGCGATCCAGCCGCCGGCGCCCAGCAGCGCCACCACGGCTGCGCCGGCCAGCAGCTTGCGGGTGCGCGCGCCCATGCGCGCGCGACCTGGCCGGGCCTGCGCCGGCGCGTCCAGCTGCGCCAGCCGCTCCAGCACCTGGGCCATGCCGGCCAGGCGCTGCGCCGGCTGGCGCGCCGTCATGGCGCGGATCAGGGCGACCAGCTGCGGGCTGGCGTCGACCGGATAGTTCCAGCCGTCGGAGGAGGCTTGCACCTGGGCTGCCGCCAGCGCCAGGCCATCGAGTGCGGCGTGCGGCCTGGCGCCATTGACCATCTCGTACAGGATCAGGCCCAGCGCGTAGACGTCGGCTTGCGGGGACAGCGCGGCGCCCAGCATGCGCTCCGGCGCCATGTAGGCGATGGTGCCTTGCAACGCGGTGGAGGGCAGGCTGGTGGTGGCGAGCACGTCGACGTTGTGCGCCAGGCCGAAATCGAGGACGCGCACCCGGCCGCCGGGTTCGAGCATCAGGTTCGATGGCTTCAGGTCGCCGTGCACGAGGCCGGAGTCGTGGGCGTCGCGCATCGCTTCCGCGATCTGCCGCGTCCATTCGAGCGCGTCGGCGCGCGCGACGGGTCCGTCGGCGAGCACCTGCTTGAAGGTCCGGCCAGGCACCAATTCCATGACGATCGACTGGGTGTCGCCATCCTCCTCGATCGCATGGACCTTGACGAAGGCGGCGTGGCGCAGCGAGGCGCCGGCGCGCGCTTCTCGCATCAGGTCGGCCTCGATGCGCCCGGCCCCGGCATGCTTGATGCACTTGATGGCGACCGGGCGGCGCAGCTTGCTGTCCCAGGCCTCGTAGACCTGGCCGAAACCGCCTTCGCCGAGGCAGGCGCGCACTTCGTAATGGCCCGGCAGGTGGGAGGCAGGAGGCATGGATTCGGCCGGCGTGGAGGTGTCGAGAATCGTGATAGGGGCGCTCATCGTCCGGTGCTTGAAACGGATCAAAGATACATTACAGTAATCATTGCGGTAGCGCAATGAAGGTTAAATTTATGGGGTAGCGCTTGCACGCAATGTGTGCGGAAATGCCGAAATGAATTGCAGTGGTGTAACCTCCAGGATGCGTGGCGACGGCGCCGGCTGCGGCCCGCCGACGCTGCGAAATCGAGTAAAATCATGCGCTTAGCATCGCAGAGCCCTGTCCTCGCAGGGCTTTCTCTTGTGCGTCGTCGAACAGGCGTTCGATCGTAGCGAGCCACTTTTCAGCATTCACCGGAAATTCTTATGGAAATCAAGGTCAACTTCCTCGACAAGCTGCGTCTTGAAGCCAAGTTCGACGACTTCACCGTCATCGCGGACCAGCCGATCCGCTACAAGGGCGACGGCTCGGCGCCGGGCCCCTTCGACTACTTCCTGGCCTCGTCGGCGCTGTGCGCGGCCTATTTCGTCAAGCTGTACTGCAACACCCGCAACATCCCGACCGAGAACATCCGTCTCTCGCAGAACAATATCGTCGACCCGGAGAACCGCTACCAGCAGATCTTCAAGATCCAGGTCGAGCTGCCGCCGGACATCTCGGACAAGGACCGGCAGGGCATCCTGCGCTCGATCGACCGCTGCACGGTCAAGAAGGTGGTGCAGGCCGGGCCCGAGTTCGTGATCGAGGAGGTCGCGAACCTGGACGCGGATGCCCAGGCCCTCCTGACCCTGCAGCCCGACGCGGCGAGGGCCACCTACATCCCCGGCAAGGACCTGCCGCTGGAGCAGACCATCGCCAACATGTCGGGCATGCTCGCGAGCTGGGGCATCAAGATCGAGATCGCGTCCTGGCGCAACATCGTCCCGAACGTGTGGTCGCTGCACATCCGCGACGCGCACTCGCCGATGTGCTTCACCAACGGCAAGGGCTCGACCAAGGAAAGCGCGCTGGCCTCGGCCCTCGGCGAGTACATCGAACGCCTGAACAACAACCACTTCTACGCCGGCGCCTACTGGGGCGAGGACATCGCCAACGCCCCCTTCGTCCACTACCCGAACGAGCGCTGGTTCCAACCGGGACCAGGCGACGCGGTGCCGGAAGGGATCCTCGACGCCTACACCCGCGAGGTCTACGACCCGGACGGCGAACTGCGCGGCTCGCACCTGGTCGACACCAATTCCGGCAACGCGGCACGCGGCATCGTCTCGCTGCCCTTCAAGCGCCTGTCGGATGGGGAAACGGTGTACTTCCCGTCCAACCTGGTCGAGAACCTCTATGCCAGCAACGGCATGAGCGCCGGTAACACGCTGGCCGAGGCGCAGGTGCAGTGCCTGTCCGAGATTTTCGAACGCGCCGTCAAGCGCGAAATCCTGGAAGGCGAGATGGCCTTGCCGGACGTGCCGGCCGAGGTGCTGGCGAAGTATCCGCGCATCCTGGCCGGCATCCAGGGCCTGGAGGAGCAGGGCTTCCCGGTGCTGGTCAAGGACGCCTCGCTGGGCGGCAGATATCCCGTCATGTGCGTCACCCTGATGAACCCGCGCACGGGCGGCGTGTTCGCCTCCTTCGGCGCGCACCCGAGCTTCGAGGTGGCGCTGGAGCGCAGCCTGACCGAGCTGCTGCAGGGCCGCAGCTTCGAAGGCCTGAACGACCTGCCGGCGCCGACCTTCGCGAGCGAAGCCGTGACGGAGCCCTACAACTTCGTCGAGCACTTCATCGATTCGAGCGGCGTGGTGTCGTGGCGCTTCTTCAGCGCCAGGACCGATCTCGCCTTCGTCGAATGGGATTTCTCGGGCGCCGGCGAAGACTCGAATGCGCAGGAAGCCGCGACCCTGCTCGGCATCCTCGAGGACATGGGCAAGGACGTGTACATGGCCGTGTACGACGAACTGGGCGCCACCGCCTGCCGCATCCTGGTGCCGGGCTACTCGGAAATCTATCCGGTGGAAGACCTGGTCTGGGACAACACCAACAAGTCGCTGCTGTTCCGCGAAGACATCCTGAACCTGCACCGCCTGGATGACGACGCCCTGAACGACCTGCTCGACCGCCTGGAAAACAATGAGCTGGACGAGTACGGCGACATCGGCAGCCTGATCGGCATCGAGTTCGACGAGAACACGGACTGGGGACAGCTGACCGTGCTCGAGCTGCGCCTCCTGATCAACCTGGCGCTGGGAGAACTCGAGGGCGCCCACGAGCTCGTCGGCGCCTTCCTGCAGTACAACGACAATACCGTCGAGCGCAAGCTGTTCTACCAGGCGATGGATGCGGTGCTGCACGTGGTGCTGGACGACGAGCTCGAACTGGACGACTACGTGCCCAACTTCCGCCGCATGTACGGCAATGCGCGCATGGATGCGGTGCTCGGTTCGGTCGACGGCAGCGTGCGTTTCCACGGCTTGAGCCCGACCGGCATGGGGCTCGAGGGCCTGGATCGCCACCACCGCCTGATCGACAGCTACCGCAAGCTGCACGCCGCGCGTGCGAAGGCGGAGGAACAGCGTTGATGTACCAGCCCCTGCACGCAGGGGCTTTTTCTTAGCGGTTCACGCGAAAGTAATCCGCATCCAGCCAGGCGCCGGATGATTGCGCGGCATCGCTGGCGCTGTACAGCCCCAACTGCGCGCCCACCCAGTGTCCCTTGGTAGCGGCGAAGGGGCCACCGGCCGGCGTGAAGTCCTTGCCGTCCACGCTGTAGAAGAAGCGCGCCTGCGCTCCCTCGATCATGGTCATGCGTAAGGAAACCGCGGCCGGGGCGCGGCGCAGCAGCACGGTCTCGCTCTCCTGGCAGCGCGGCTTGGCGGGTTCGCAGACGGTGTACACCAGCTGCAAGGCGCCGCCCCGCTTGCGCAGGCCGATGGCGGCATACGTCGTCCCGTTCAGGATCAGGCCCGCGCCGTCGCCGTCGGCTGCCTGGTGCAATTCGATGCGCGTCTCGGCCGTGAAGGCGGCGGCAGGCAGCTTCTGCGTCAGGATGTTGGGGGCGGCGCGCACATAATCCTTCGTCTCCGGGCTGGCAAGCACCGGCAGGCGCAGGTGGCCGGGGCGGCTCGTGAGCGAGGACCAGCCGTCCTGCGGATTCGCGTTCCACTGCCACTGCACGCCGAGGACCTTGCCGCCGAATTCGTCGCTGGTGGGCGGCACCGCAACAGCCTGGCCGGCGACCGGCTTGGCCCACTCGGCGACCGGGTTGCCGATACCGGGTTTCGGTCCCGGCTGGCCGATGACCGGCCAACCCTCGACCCAGTGCATGGGCTGCAGATGGGTCACGCGGCCATAGGCCTTGCGGTCCTGGAAGTGCAGGAACCAGTCCTTGCCGTCCCGCGCGCGCAGCCAGGCGCCCTGGTGGGGGCCGTTGACGGCGGTCTCGCCTTGCTCCATCACGATGCGGTCCTCGTAGGGGCCCTCAATGCGGCGCGAGCGGAACACCGACTGCCAGCCTTCCTCCACGCCGCCGGCCGGGGCGAACACGTAGTACCAGCCTTCGTGCTTGTACAGCTTCGGGCCTTCCAGTGTGCGGTAGCCGGGCAGCCTGTTGCCGTCGATGACAACCCTGCCTGCGCTGTCGAGCAGGCGCCGGCCGTCCGGGGACATGCTGCGCAGGGTGAGGACGTTGTTGATGCCGGCGCGGCTCCTGGCCCAGGCGTGGATCAGCCAGGCCTTGCCATCCTCGTCCCACAGCGGGGCCGGGTCGATGATGCCCTTGCCCGGCAGGAGCAGGTGCGGCGTGCTCCAGGGACCGGCGAAGTCGCTGGCGGTGGTCACGTAGACGCCATGGTCCGGGTCCGGGTAGAAGAGCCAGAACTTGCCGTCGTGGTGGCGCAGCGATGGCGCCCACACACCCGCGCCGGTGCGCGGAACCGCGAAGTGCTGCTCGGGCACGAGCCTGGGCAGCGCATGGCCGACCAGGGTCCAGTTGACCAGGTCCTTCGATGTCAGCAGCGGCAGGCCGGGCGCGCTGTTGAAGCTCGACGCCGTCATGTAATACGTGTCGCCGACACGCACCGCGTCCGGGTCGGAGTAGTCGGCGTGGAGGACCGGGTTGCGGTAGGTGCCCTTGCCCAGGTCGGCGACCCAGGGAGCATTGATCGGTGCCGCATGGGCGCCGCCAGCCAGCAGGATCGACAGGAGGAGGGCGCCGGCATGGCCCGCGCGGCGTGGCGTCGTGGTCGTCATCGTCGAGAACCCCGCTGTCTAGGGGGCCGGCGCCTTGTCGAGCGGGCGCACCCAGACATTCCGGAAACTGACCGCATCCCCATGGTCCTGCAGCCGGATCGGCAGCGGGCCATGCTTGCGGTAGGCCGGCTTGCCCACGTGGACCGATTCGCCCTGCAGCGCGACGTGGTTCTGCACCAGCACGCCGTTGTGCAGCGCCGTCACGTACGCTGGCGAGACCAGCGTCCCGTCGGCGGCGAAGCGCGGGGCGGTCCAGACGATGTCGTAGGTCTGCCATTCGCCCGCGGCTGCGCAGGCGTTCACCAGCGGGAAGTGCTGCTTGTAGATGCTGGCCGCCTGTCCGTTGACGTAGGTTTTGTTATCCACGCAGTCGAGGATCTGGATCTCGTAGCCGCTGCCGTTGCCGGTGGAGGCGAGGAAGACCCCGCTGTTGCCGCGCGCCTGGCCGCTGCCCGTGAGCGCCGCAGGCACGCGCCACTCGATGTGGAGCTGGTAGTCGGTGAAGCTGCGCCGGGTCTGGATGTCGCCGCTGCCGCCGCGCACGGTGAATGCGCCGTCCGCTACCGGCCAGGGGGCCGGCTTGCCGGGCGCGCCGCTGGAGACCCATTCGGCCAGGTCCTTCCCGCCGAACAGCACGATGGCGTCGGACGGTGCGCCATGCGCCGCGCCCGGCATCACGCGTCCGGGCTCGGGCGTCCATGCTTCGGTATCTTTCGGGGTCGCCTGGGCCAGGGCCAGGGACGCCATCGACAGGCCTGCCGCCGCAATCATCGCTCTCGCCAGCATCGCACGCTCTACAATAGGAAGGGAAGCAGAGCATAGCACGGCGGGCGGGGCGACTTCGCGCAAATCCTGTCGATACAGGCAGGTGCGCCAGGCGTCCTGCCGGGTCATAATGGCGTGGTTCACCAGGGAGGAAACCCATGCGCGACGCGATCGTCATCGGAGGCGGCCATAACGGCCTGGTATGCGCCTTTTACCTGGCCCGGGCCGGCTTGAAGGTGACGGTGCTGGAGCGGCGCGAGGTCGTCGGCGGCGCCGCCGTCACCGAGGAATTCCACCCGGGTTTCCGCAACTCGGTGGCCGCGTACACGGTGTCCCTGCTCAATCCCAAGGTCATCCACGACATGCAGCTCGCCGCGCATGGCCTGCGCATCGTCGAACGGCCGCTCGCGAATTTCCTGCCCTTCGACGACGGCAGCTACCTGAAGCTGGGGGCTGGCAGGACAGCGAGCGAGGTGGCGAAGTTCTCGCAGCGCGACGCCGACTGCCTGGACGACTACGCGCGCCAGCTGGACGGCGCGGCCGAGCTGCTGCGCGAACTGGTGCTGCAGACGCCGCCGAACCGGGTGCAGGGCGGCTGGCTCGCCGCGCTGCCGGAACTCATCAAGGCCGGCAGGCTGGGCAACCGCATGCGCAGCATGCCCCTCGCGCTGCAGCGCGAACTGCTGGACCTGTTCACCAAATCGGCCGGCGACTACCTCGACGGCTGGTTCGAAAGCGCCCCCATCAAGGCCGCCTATGGCTTCGACAGCGTGGTCGGCAACTACGCCAGCCCCTACACGCCGGGCTCGGCCTATGTGCTGCTGCACCACGTGTTCGGCGAGGTCAATGGCAAGAAGGGCGCCTGGGGACACGCCATCGGCGGCATGGGCGCCATCACGCAGGCGATGGCGAAGGCGGCCCGGGCCCAGGGCGTGGAGATCCGCACCGGCTGCGCGGTCGAGGAGGTCGTGCTCGAGGAGGGCCGGGCCAGCGGCGTCGTCACGGCGCAGGGCGAACGGCTGGCCGCGCGCGCGGTCGTCTCGAACCTGAATCCGCGCCTGCTCTACACCCGGCTGGTCGACCCGGGCGCGCTGCCCGAGGACTTCCTGCGCCGCATGCAGGCCTGGCGCTGCGGCTCCGGCACCTTCCGCATGAACGTGGCGCTGTCCGAACTCCCGGACTTCAGCTGCCTGCCCGGCAGGGAGGCGGCCGAGCACCATGGCAGCGGCATCATCATCGCCCCCAGCCTGCACTACATGGAGCGCGCCTGGATGGATGCGCGCCAGCACGGCTGGTCGCGCGCGCCGATCGTCGAGATGCTGATTCCGTCCACGCTCGATCCTTCTCTCGCGCCGCCGGGCCGGCACGTGGCCAGCCTGTTCTGCCAGCACGTGGCGCCGCAGCTGCCCGGCGGGGCCAGCTGGGACGATCACCGCGACGAGGTGGCCGACCTGATGATCTCCACCGTCGACCGTTACGCGCCGAACTTCAAGCGCTCCGTCCTCGGCCGCCAGATCATGAGCCCGCTGGACCTCGAGCGTACCTTCGGCCTCGTGGGCGGCGACATCTTCCATGGCGCCCTCGGCCTGGACCAGCTGTTCGCGGCGCGGCCGATGCTGGGCCACGCCGACTACCGCGGCCCGGTCGCCGGCCTGTATACCTGCGGCGCCGGCACCCATCCGGGCGGCGGCGTCACCGGCGCGCCGGGACACAATGCCGCGCGCGAGGTCCTGCGCGATGTCGCGCGCCGGCAGCGGGTCCATGCCTGAGCCGGCGCCTGTGCTGCTTCTCCGTCCGGCGTCAGGGGGCGACGAGGACTTCTTCGCCGCGCTGTACCGTTCGACCCGCGACGACCTGCTCTCCTTGCTGGCCGATCGCCGCTACGTCGACGGGTTGATCGCCATGCAGCGCCAGGCGCAGGTAGCCGGCTACCGCGAACGCTATCCCGATGCCGCGTACCTGGTGCTGGAGCTGGACGGCCAGGCGGCCGGACGGCTGGTCACGGCATGCGTGGATGGCGCACTGCGGGTGATCGACCTCGCCGTCATGCCATGGGCGCGCAGGCAGGGCGTGGCCCGTGAAACCCTGCGGCGCCTGCAGCAGGAGGGCCTCGACCTGACGCTTGCGGTGCGGCGCGACAACGCCGCCGCGCGCGGGCTCTATGCGGCGCTCGGCTTCATGCCGGAAGGCGAAGAGGGCGCCGTGCTGCAGCTGCGCTGGCGCGCTCCACGCGGCGAGACCGCTGCGCCCGCACACCGCTGAACGCCGGGCAGGGCCGTCAACTTGCGTTTTATCAATTTTTCCCAGTTATCGAAAGCTAGAATCGACTCTCAGGGCGGCACGATGGCGCGGACACCCGGGAGAAGGCATGAAGGCGGCTGGATTTTCACAGGGCAGGCGGTGCGGCCGGCAGGGCAGGGAAAGGCGGCGCGGCCGCGAAGCCGGGGCGGTCGCCATCATGGCGGCGGCGGCCATCATCCTCATCATCTGTTTCTACGGCCTGGCCCTCGATCTCTCGCGCGTCTACAACCGGAAGGTCGAGATGCAGACCGTCGCCGACACCCTGGCCCTGGCCGCGGCGGTCGAGCTCAACGGCACCGACCAGGGAATCACGGCGGCGATCAACCGGGCGACGGAACGCCTCACCGAGCCGGCGAGCGGCAGGGTGACCTACCATTACGGCACGCGCAACATCGGCTGGTCGGACAGCGCGATCAGCTTCGGCCCTACGCCGAACGGCCCCTGGAAAAGCAGGGGCGAGACGACCGGGCAGGCCGGCGACCTGCTCTACGTCCGGATCGATACCGGCGGTTTCGGCGAGGACTATGGCAGGGTCGCCACCTTCTTCACGGGCTTCTTCAGCGACATCCGCTCCGCCTCCACCGGCGCCCATGCGGTCGCGGGGCGCTCGGCCCTGAACGTCACGCCGCTCGGCATCTGCGCGCTGCGCCCGACCGAACCCCACCGCGACCGCAAGGGCGAGCTCGAGGAGTTCGGCTTTCGCCGCGGCGTGTCCTACAACCTGACGAACCTGGGCCCGAGCGACAGCGAGCCGGCGCAAAGCTACCTCATCAATCCACGCGGCGAGGCCACGGCCAGCACCCGCACCGAGGTAGTGGCGCCCTACGTGTGCACCGGCACCGTCGACATGGTACGGATGAAGGATGGGCAGGTCCCCGTCACGTCGCCGTTTCCCCTCACGGACCTGCACCATCACCTGAATTCCCGCTTCGAACTCTATACGGCCCCGATCGCGCCCTGCAAATCGGCGACCGCGCCGCCGGACGCCAATATCAAGCAGTACGCGGTCGGCGTCACCGGCGGCGTGGCGTGGATGAGCAGCCTGCCAGGGCGGCTGCAGGCGGCGGCGCCGTCGACGGCGGAAGGCAAGCGCTGGACGGTGGCCAGCCCGGAAACCACCCCGGGCGGCACTACGGCGGCCATGTTCGGCCCCCTGTGGGCCCATGCCAAGGCCGTGCGCTACAGCTCCTACCAGACCCTGGGGCCGAACGAGCCCGCGGCCGGCTATGGCGCCTTCGGCACCGGGGACTGGGCCACGCTGTATGAGGCCCCGGTGCTGCCGTCTCCGGCGCTGTCGAGCAGCCCCGGCTATCCGACCCGCAGCGGCGAGAACACGCCCTACCTCGCAACGACGACCAACTTCGCCCGGTCGCCGACGCTGCCGGGCGTGCGGGGGCGGCGCGTCCTGAACCTGCCCTTGCTGTCCTGTCCGGTGAGCGGCGGCAGCGCGACCGTGCTCGGCATCGGCAAGTTCTTCATGACCGTCCAGGCCAGCAGCAGCGCCGTGCATGCGGAGTTCGGCGGCCTGGCGAGCGAAGCAAGCCTGGGAACCCGAGTGGAGCTCTACCCATGAACATGGCATCCAAACCCTGGCGGCGCAGCGAGAAGGGCGTCGTCGCCATCGAGCTGGCCTCCGTCCTCTTCGTCTTCATCCTCCTCCTGAGCCTCCTGCTGTTCTGGGCGCGGGTGTTCTGGTATTACAGCATGGCGTACAAGGCGGCCCACGACGCCGCCCGTTTCCTGTCGCGGGCAACGCCGGCGGAAATGCAGACCTACGGCAGCAATTACTCGGAAGCGCCGGCCGCCGGCATCGCGCGCTGGATCGTCGAGAGCGAGCTCGGGGTCTTGCGGCCCGTGATGCGGCCGATGTGGGTCTACGTCGAATGCGGCGCCCGCAATGGGACAGGAACCATGACATACGGGAACTGCGGCTCGCGGGTCCCCGAGATGGTCAGGGTCCACATGGAACTCGGCTTCAGCGATGGCCTCCTGCCGACGATGCTCATGGAGTTCTTCGGCCAGGACCAGATCACCCTCGACCCAGACGTGGCGATGCGATATGTCGGCAACTAACTTCACCCGGACGATGGGCCGGGCGGCCCGGCAGCGCGGCGTCGCGGCGGTCGAGTTCGCGCTGTGCGGGATCATCTTCTTCATGATCGTGTTCGGCATCATCGAGCTCGCGCGCGCCATGTACATCTGCAATACCCTGCAGGAGGTAACGCGGCGGGCAGCCAGGTTCGCCGCCAACACGGATTTCAGCAATCCGACCGCCATGCAGCAGGTGCGCGAGCGGGCGATCTTCCGCGAATCGCCGGGCCTGCTGATGCTGGCCGATCCGGTCTCGGACGAACACATCAGGATCGACTACCTGTCGATTCCGGCAAGCGCCACGGTGCCGGTCGCATTCACGGGGGGCCTGCCGGCGAGTCCCGAGCAGAACCGGGAGAACTGCATGGCGGACCCGAACGGCGCGCAATGCATCCGGCTGGTCCGGGTGCGCATCTGCATGCCCGAGTCGGGCGACTGCGATGCGGTGCCCTACAAGACCCTGGTCTCCTTCATTCCGATTCCCTTCGGGTTGCCGCAGTCGACGACGGTCGTCCACGCCGAGAGCCTGGGCCTGCCGCCGCGGCTCCCGCCGGGCTGAGGCGCTTCGACGCCGCGGTATTCACGCTGGTGATACCGGATGCGCGGTCTCTGCCGCTCAGATATTTGAATTTCTTATCGTTGAAATGGGAAATCGCAATTGGACTAATTTCTTGTCGAGGTCTATTCTGTGTTCATTGCCCAAGCAACCCACTATTCAAGGAACCAGCATGAACACCGCTACCATCGCCTTTGCCCGTCCCGCTGCTCCCAACCTCTTCGCCAACCTGCTGTCGACCCTGGGAGCCCACCTGCGCCGCTCCATGGAACTGTCCGGCGACGCCTTCCTGGTGCAGGGCGCGCGCTACCTGTAAGCCGCAGCAGACATTGCAGCCGACAAAGCCCCTATCCAGGGGCTTTGTTCATTTCCGGGCCGGCGCCAGCAGGCCGCGCTCGCGCAGCCACTCCTCGGCGCGGCGCGGCCAGGCCGACGCGGTTCCCAGCCCGTCGCGCATGCCCATGCCGTGGGCGCCGTGCTCGTATAAATACATCTCGGCCGGCACGTTCGCGCGCGTGAGCGCCTGGTAGAACAGGATGCTGTTCTCGACCGGCACCGAGGCGTCGGCCTGGGTGTGGACCAGCAGCGTCGGCGGCGTCCTGGAGTTCACCTGGCGTTCCAGCGACATCAATTCCACGTCTGCCGCCGAAGGCGTCGCGCCCAGCAGCGCCTTGCGCGAGCCTGCGTGCGCGGCCGCGCCGGTCATCGTGATCACCGGGTACATCAGCATCAGGAAGTCCGGCCGGGCGCTGACCGCGTCCAGCGGCGCCCCGGTGCGGCCCAGCGGATGGTCGAACAGGGTGCCCGCGCTCGCCGCCAGGTGGCCGCCGGCGGAACTGCCCATCACGCCGATCCGGTCCGGCAGCAAGCCGAAGCGCGCTGCCTGGGAGCGCACCAGGCGGAGCGCGCGCAGCACGTCGCGCAAGGGGGCGGGGTGGCCGAATTCGGCCTGGCGGTAGGTGAGCACGAAGCCGGTCACGCCCAGGGTGGAGAGCCAGTAGGCGTATTGCTCGCCTTCGCGGCGCGTCGACTGGCGCACGTAGCCGCCGCCGGGGCAGATGACGACGGCGGTCCCGGTCGCGCGGTCGACCGCCGCCGGATACACGGCCAGCAGGGGTTCGGTGATGTTCGTGCTGCGGCCATCCTCGTCGATGCGGTTCGGCCCCAGTTCGGGCTTGGCATCCGGCACCCCTTCCGGCCACAATGGCAACACGAGCGGACCCGCGGGCGCCGCGCCGGCGGGCCAGGGGCCGGCGGCGCCCAGCACCAGGCCGGCGGCAAGCTGCGTCATCGTGCGTCTCCTGTTTTCATTCATTGGCGATCCATCCATGTTAATGCGACTTCAACCCGGCAGCATTCTCGCATGCTGCGCCACGCGAGGCTGTCCATGATCATCTCTTCCGCCCTGGATTACCGCGAAGCCGCGCGCCGGCGCCTGCCGCCCTTCCTCTTCCACTATCTCGACGGCGGCGCCGGCGCCGAGCAGACCTTGCGCGGCAATGTGGAGGACCTGCAGGCCGTGCGCCTGCGCCAGCGGGTGCTGCGCGGCTCCGGGCAGCAGGACCTGTCGGTGTCCTGGTTCGGCGAACAGTACGACCTGCCGGTCGCGCTGGCGCCGGTCGGCCTGGCCGGGATGTATGCGCGGCGCGGCGAGGTGCAGGCGGTGCGCGCGGCCTGCCGCCGCAACATCCCTTTCATCCAGTCCACGGTCTCGGTCTGCCCGCTGGCGGAAGTCGCGGCGCAGGCGAGCAGGCCGATCTGGTTCCAGCTCTACGTCCTGAAGGACCGCGGCTTCATGCGCGACGTGATGCGGCGCGCCTGGGAGCTGGGCGCGACCACGCTCGTGTTCACGGTCGACATGCCGGTGCCCGGAGCGCGCTACCGCGATGCGCACAGCGGCATGAGCGGTCCGAACGGGCCCTTGCGGCGCGTGCTGCAGGCGATGGCGCATCCGCGCTGGGCCTGGGACGTGGGCCTGCTCGGGCGTCCCCACGACCTCGGCAACATCTCGGCCTTTCGCGGCAGCGCCACCGGCCTGGCCGACTACATCGGCTGGCTGGGAGCGAACTTCGACCCGGGCATCGCCTGGCCGGATGTGCAGTGGATCCGCGACGAGTGGCAGGGCAAGCTCGTCATCAAGGGCATCCTCGACCCGGAGGATGCGCGCGATGCCCTGGCCTTCGGGGCCGACGGCATCGTCGTCTCGAACCACGGCGGGCGCCAGCTGGACGGCGCGCCGTCGACCGCCCGGGCCTTGCCCGCGATCGCCCGCGAGCTCAAAGGCAGGATGACGATCTTCGCCGACGGCGGCGTGCGCACGGGGCTCGACGTGTTCCGCATGCTGGCCCTGGGCGCGGACGGCGTGCTGCTGGGACGCGCCTTCGTCTACGCGCTGGCGGTGCACGGCCAGCTTGGCGTGGAACGGCTGCTCGCGATCATGGAGAAGGACCTGCGCACCACCATGGTCCTGACCGGCGTGTCGAATGTGGCCGGGATTGGCCCGGATGTGCTGGCGTCCTAGCGCAGCCAGACGAACTCGTTGCCGAACCTGTGCCGCCACAGCCGTATCAGGTCGCGGTAGGCTTCGCCGACCGGACGCACGCGGCGTTCGAGGTCGCACAGCCCGTACTGGTTGACGTTGCCGTCGTCGTTGACGAGGGCGCTGTCCCAGTCGACCTGGTCGACCAGGCTGTACCAGGTGAAGCCGAGAATCGGCACGCCGTCCGCCTTCAGGCGCAGCAGGTTGGTCCACTGCTTTTCCAGCCAGGCGCGCCCGTCCTTCTCGCCGACGCCGGTGTCGCGGTTGTTGGTCTCCGTGTGCATCACGGGGATGCGGTAGCGCTCGTAGTACTGGCGCGTGATGACGTAGTAGCCGAACAGCTCGCAGGGATGGGTGTGGCCGTCCGGATGGATGATGTGTTCGTTGGTCGCGTAGTAGTCGTTGCCCATGATGCAGACCGGCTTGACGTCGTGCTCGAGGAAGAAGTGGTAGTCCTCGCGCGTCATGCCGTGGTCGAACAGGTACTCGTACATGCGCCCGCTCACGTCGTGGCTGTAGGCCAGGTCCAGCGCCAGGAAGCGCAGCTCGTTCATGTGGCGGGCGATGTCCATCGCTTCCGGACCGCAGGGATGGAAGTATTCGGACGATTCGCTCTGGATGAATTTCGCGTCCGGCCTCACCTTCATGATGGCTTCCGTCGCCAGGATGTTGGCGCGCGCAAGGTTGCGGATCGCGGTGACGAAGGCCCGCTCCGAACGCAGGCGCTCGTTCCACAGTCCCTCGTGGGCCGAGAACCTGGCCGTGATGTAGATCTCGTTGATGGGCGTGTACAGGTCGACCCAGGGATAGCGCCGCGCGAAGGCCTCGGCGTACTCGGCAAAAAAGCGCGGGAATTCGGGGTTCTGGAAGTTGCCGAGCCAGTCGGGCAGGCCGAAGTGGCACAGGTCGACGATCGGCTTGATGCCGCGCTCGCGGATGTCGTCGAACACCTCGTCGGTGAAGTCCCAGTCGTAGCGGCCGGGACCGCGGTGCACGCGGTAGTAGGGCGGTCCGTAGCGCAGCGCGTCGATGCCCAGTTCGCTCACCAGGGACAGGTCCTGCTTCCAATGGCGATAGTGGCCCGTCTTCTCCATCTCGTCGACCCGCAGCCCGGCGCCGGTGGGCCCCGCAACGACCGGATAGCTGCCTTCGATGCCGGTCGCGAAAAGGAAGCGTTGCATGGTAGGACTCCTTTGCCGGCAGCGGGTATCGCGTCCGGCAAATTCATCATCCTGCCAACTGCCAGGCCGCGCAAGGACAAAGAAAAACTGTTACGTTTCTTCGTCGTCCGCGCAACAGATGTGGGTCGGGAGGACCCGCGCACGATCCGATGAGCCCGCGTTTGCACCCGCTGTCCCCGAGGAGTATGCTGGACTCACAAGAAGACATACATATATTTCTATATCGGTACGACGATACTGGAGACGATCATGAAACCACGTCTGGCATCTTTCCACATGGCAGAGCGCTTCCATGGCCCCATGCGCTTCGGCCGCCGCTGGCGCGGGCACGAGCTGCCGCTGCGCCTGGTCCAGCTGGCGGTCCTCGTCGTCGTCGCGGCAGTCGGGGCCAGGCTGATCGCCGCCGCCGTGACGATGGGCACGCGCGCGGTCGCGAACTTCTTCGGGGCCTAGGGCAGGGCGCTCCGCCGGAGGCGGTGCGGCGGCCTGCCGCGCGGTGCGCTGCGCGCGGCGCCTGCAAGGCGCCCGCACACCGGTTATCATCGAGCTTTCCGATTCTTTCAACTCAGGGAACCGACGCTCCATGACGACTTCCAGCTATCCCGACACCCGCCTCCTCATCGCCAACGAATGGGTCGACGCCGCCGGCGGCAAGACCATTCCCGTGCTGAACCCGGCCACCGGCCAGGCGATCGGCAACGTGGCCCACGCCAGCATCGCCGACCTCGACCGTGCCCTGGCTGCCGCCCAGAAAGGTTTCGAGACCTGGCGTGCTGTGACGGCCGCCGAACGCGCCGCCACCATGCGCCGCGCCGCCAACCTGTTGCGCGAACGCGCCGGCGACATCGCGCGCCTGCTGACCCAGGAGCAGGGCAAGCCGCTGGCCGAAGCGAAGATGGAAGCCATGGCCGGCGCCGAGATCATCGACTGGTTCGCCGCCGAAGGCATGCGCGTCTACGGCCGTATCGTGCCGTCGCGCAACCCTGCAGCCCAGCAGCTGGTGTTGAAGGAGCCGGTCGGTCCGGTCGCGGCATTTACGCCGTGGAACTTCCCGATCAACCAGATCGTCCGCAAGCTGTCCGCCGCCCTGGCGACCGGCTGCTCCTTCCTGTGCAAGGCGCCGGAAGAAACCCCGGCCTCGCCGGCCGCGCTGCTGCAGTGCTTCGTCGATGCCGGCGTGCCGCCCGGCGTGGTGGGCCTGGTGTTCGGCGACCCGGCCGAGATCTCCGGCTACCTGATTCCGCACCCGGTCATCCGCAAGGTCACCTTCACCGGCTCGACCCCGGTCGGCAAGCAGCTGGCCGCCCTGGCCGGCGCCCACATGAAGCGCGCCACCATGGAGCTGGGCGGCCACGCCCCGGTCATCATCGCCGAGGACGCGGACGTCAACCTGGCCGTGAAGGCCGCCGGCGCCGCGAAGTTCCGCAATGCCGGCCAGGTGTGCATCTCGCCGACCCGCTTCCTGGTCCACAAGGACATCAAGGAAGAGTTCACCCGCGCGCTGGTGGCGCATGCCGAGGGCCTGAAGCTGGGCGACGGCCTGCAGGAAGGCACGACCCTGGGCCCGCTGGCCAATGCCCGCCGCCTCTCCGCCATGAAGCAGGTGGTCGAGGATGCGCAGGCCAAGGGCGCGATCGTCGCGACCGGCGGCGCCCGCGTGGGCGATGCCGGCAACTTCTTCGCGCCGACGGTGCTGGCCGACGTGCCGCTGGGGGCGCGCGTCTTCAATGACGAGCCTTTCGGCCCGGTCGCGGCGATCCGCGGCTTCGAGAGCCTCGAAGAAGCGATCGCGGAAGCCAACCGCCTGCCCTACGGCCTGGCCGGCTATGCCTTCACCCGCTCGATCAAGAACGCCCAGCTGCTGATGAACCGGGTCGAAGTGGGCATGCTCTGGATCAACCAACCGGCCACCCCGAGCGCCGAGCTGCCCTTCGGCGGCATCAAGGATTCGGGCTATGGTTCGGAAGGCGGCCCGGAGGCGCTCGAGTCCTACCTGAACACCAAGGCCGTGTCGATGGTCGGCGTGTAAAACGCTGTCCGAGCCGGATGCCCACTTCGGTGGGCATTTTTTTTCGGCTGTGTTTCCCATTGCACGGTCCGCCGCGATGCTTTGCCGCAGACTCACTCGACACAAGCAAAGGAAGACGATGGACACATCGATGGCGACAGTAGAGCAGGGCATCCGGGCGGCCGGCGTCGGCCGCTTCCAGTACCGCCTGTTCGCCATCTTCGGCCTGGTGTGGATGGCCGACGCCATGCAGGTGCTGTCGATCGGCTTCACGGCGCCCTCGATCGCGGCCAGCTTCGGCATCCCCGTGCCCCAGGCGCTGCAGACGGGCACCTGGTTTTTCGTTGGCATGCTGGTCGGGGCCTTCGCCTTCGGGCGCCTGGCGGACCGGATCGGGCGGCGGCCGGTGCTGATGATGGCGGTGGTGCTGGACGCCTGCTTCGGCGTCGCATCCAGCTTCGCTCCCGATTTGACCTGGCTGCTCCTGCTGCGTTTCCTCACCGGCGTGGGCGTGGGCGGCACGCTGCCGGTCGACTACACCATGATGGCCGAGTTCCTGCCGAGCGACCGGCGCGGCCGCTGGCTGGTGCTGCTCGAATCCTTCTGGGCGGTGGGCACCATCCTGCTCGCCGTGCTGGCGCTGGTGGCGGTGCGCTGGGGAGACGATGCCTGGCGCGTGATCTTCTTCGTGACCGGCCTGCCGGCCCTGGTCGGCGTGGTCCTGCGGCTGTATGTGCCGGAGTCGCCGATGTACCTGAACCGCAGCGGCAAGGGGCCGCAGGCGCGCGCGGTGCTCGAGCGGGTGGCCCGCGCCAACCGGCGTACGGATCCGATTCCCGAGCTGGCGCCGGAGAGCGCGCGCAGGCCGGGCCTGGCCGAGCTGTTCGCGGGCGTGCTGCGGCGCCGCAGCGTGTGCCTGTTCCTGGCCTGGATGCTGATCTCGATCGCCTACTACGGCGTGTTCGTGTACCTGCCGGTACGGCTCTCCGCCCAGGGTTTCGGTTTCATGCGCGGCCAGGAATTCCTGATCGTGCTGGCGCTGGTGCAGCTGCCCGGCTTCGCGCTGTCGGCCTATGGCGTGGAGCGCTGGGGCAGGAAGCCCACGCTGATCGGCTTCCTGCTGCTGAGCGCCGCGGGCTGCATGTGCTATAGCCTCGGCAATGCGACGCCGCTCGTGGTCGGCTCGACCCTGCTCATGAGTTTCGCGCTGCTGGGCACCTGGGGCGCGCTATATGCGTTCACCCCCGAGGTCTACCCGACCGGGCTGCGCGCCAGCGGCATGGGCACGGCGGGTGCGGTGGCGCGCTTCGGCGGCCTGTTCGCGCCCAGCATCGTGGCGCCCGTGATGGCGACCCACTTCACGCTGGCGTTGGCGATGCTGGCGGCATGCCTGGCCCTGGGGGCCCTTGCGATCGCCTACGTGGACGTGGAATCGCGCAATCGCGCACTGGAATAAAGTGCATACGGGATGCGCGGATCGCGGAAACGCGCGAAAATAGCGGGCTACCATCCACTTTCCCTTCTTCGTCATGGCCGATCCAGCTACCTTGTCCCTCCCGCGGCGCGTCGATATCAACCTCAAGCCGCTCGGCGTATCCCTGCTGCTCATCCTGCTGGGCGCCGTGTTCCTGGCGCAGGCAGTCGGCCCCAGGCACTCAGCCCTGTTCGGCGTCGGCTCGCTGCTGGGCATCGCGCTCTACCACGCCGCCTTCGGCTTCACCTCGGCCTGGCGCGTCTTCATCGCGGACGGCCGCGGCGCCGGTCTGCGCGCGCAGATGCTGATGCTGGCCTTCGGGGTGCTGCTGTTCTTCCCGGTCCTGGCCAACGGCACGCTGTTCGGCAACCCGGTGAGCGGCCTGGTCTCGCCCGCCGGCACCTCGGTGGTCATCGGCGCCTTCATCTTCGGCATCGGCATGCAGCTCGGCGGCGGCTGCGCCTCCGGCACCCTGTACACCGTGGGCGGCGGCAGTACGCGCATGCTGGTCACGCTGATCTTCTTCATCGCCGGCTCGCTGATCGCGACCGCGCACATGCCGTTCTGGACGGCTCAGCCGCAGCTCGCGCCGACCTCGCTGGTGAAAGTCATGGGCCTGGCGCCGGCGCTCGTGCTCAATCTCGCCGTGTTCGCGCTGATCGCGGCGATCACGGTGATGGTCGAGAAGCGCCGCCACGGCCGCCTGGTCGACAAGGCGCCCGAACCCGTGCTGGGATCGCGCTGGCTGCACGGCCCCTGGCCGCTGCTGGCCGGCGCCATCGCCCTGGTGCTGCTGAACTTCGCGACCCTGGCGCTGGCCGGGCGTCCCTGGGGCGTGACATCCGCCTTCGCGCTGTGGGGCGCAAAGGCCGCGTCCTTCATGGGCCTGGACGTCGCCAGCTGGACCTACTGGTCGAAGGGCGCGAACGCGGCCGCCCTGCAGGCGCCGGTGTGGCAGGACGTGACCTCGGTGATGGACATCGGCATCGTGCTGGGCGCCATGCTGGCGGCGGCGCTGGCCGGCCGCTATGCGCCGGTCTGGCGCCTGCCGCTGCGCTCGCTGGCGGCGGCGGTGGTCGGCGGCCTGCTGCTCGGCTACGGGGCGCGCCTGGCCTATGGCTGCAATATCGGCGCCTATTTCAGCGGCATCCTGTCGGGCAGCCTGCACGGCTGGCTGTGGCTGGTCGTCGCCTTCGCCGGCAATGTCTTCGGCACCCGCCTACGCCCGCTGTTCGGCCTGGAGGTCGAGCGCGTGAAACAGACCGGCTGCTAAGCGCGATGGAGAAGCCGAGCCTGCGCATTTCGCGGATACTGCACGCGGGTTACGTGTTCGACTGCGAGGGCACGCGCATCGCGTTCGATCCCATTTTCGAAAACCCCTTCAGCCGCAACTGCCACGCCTTCCCGGACCTGCGCTTCGATGTGGAAGCGATCCGGCGCGAGCGCTTTGCGGCCGTGTTCATTTCGCACTTCCACGACGACCACTGCTCGCTCGAGAGCCTGGACCTGATCGAGCGCCGCACGCCGATCTACCTTTATTGCCAGTTCCCCGAGCTGTTCGACATGATCCGGCAGCTCGGCTTCACCGATGTGCATCCGCTTGCCCTGAACGAGGCGGTGCAGGTCGGCCCCTTCGAGGTGATCCCGCGCGAGGCGATGGATGCGGACGTCGACGCGATGTTCCAGGTCAGGGCCGGCGGCATGAACGTGTTGAACGTCGTCGACTCGTGGATCGACGACGCCACCCTGGCGCAGCTGGTGCGTCAAGGGCCGTGGGATATGGTGCTGTGGCCGTTCCAGACCATGCGCGAGATCGAAGTGCTGGCGCCTTCGCGCGCATCCGCGGCGCCGCCCGCCCTGCCGGAAGAGTGGATAGCCCAGCTGCAGGCCCTCGATCCGCGCTTCGTCGTGCCCAGCTCCTGCCAGTTCCAGCAAGAGCCCTGGTCCTGGTATAACCGCGCATTCTTCCCGATCTCCTATTCCCGGTTCGCCCGTGAGGTGGAAGCGGCCATGCCGCGGGCCCGGGTAGTGCGCCTGGACCCCTCGGTGTCGGTGCGCCTGGATGGCGCTGGCTTGCACGGCGCGCCGCCGCTCGGATGGGTGCGCCCGGTGGGCGAGCAGGACGTGGACTACGTCTACGAAGGCAATGCGGCGCCACCGCCGACGGCGTCGATCGCGCGGCACTTCGCGCCCCTCACGTCGGAACAGGCGGCGCGCGTACGCCATTATTGCAAGGTCGAGCTGCCGGAAAAATATGGCGCGGTGGAGGCGGGGTCGGACTATTTCGAGCAGCCCCGGCTCTGGCAGCTGACACTCTACGACCACGACGGCGTGGCGACGCGCTGGCGTTACCGCCTCGACGGCCAGGCCGCCACCGTGGTGGCGGAGGACGACGGGCCCCTTGGCTGGACCACGGAAATCCCGGTGGCCAAGCTCTACGCGGCCCTGGCCCTCGGCGAGTCCCTCACCTCGATGTACATGCGCATCAACGACGCGGTGTTCGATGCGGCCCAGGAAGCCGCGCTCGCCGAGGCCGACGTGGTGGACGATCCCCTGATTCGCTGCCTTTTCAGCGACACCTTCGGCGCCTACCAGGCCGCCCAGCTGCGCCGCCTGCTGGCCCGGCCCGCATGTGGCGATTAAGCGCTTAACCTGCCAAGCCAAAGCGGATTCGATCTACCCTGGGGCAAATGCTTGTAAAACGTTTAACTCGGCGGTATAGTCGCCGCACACGAGTTCAATAACATCAACGTTTTGCTTGCGGCTGACCGTCGGTCGGCCGCCGGAGGAGATCGCATGAAACGGAATTGGCTTGGCCTGGTCGGGCCGGGGGCGCTTGCGCTCTGTTTCGCAACAAGCCTGGCGCACGCGGCCGAGCGCAGCGTGGCCCAGCGGGTCGAGCAACTGATGGGGCAGATGACGCTGGAGGAAAAAGTCGGCCAGCTCAACCAGCTGTCGGGCAAGGAATTCACGGGCCCTGCCACCGACAAGGTGCGCAGCATGGAAGCCGAGATCCGCGGCGGCGGGGTCGGCTCCATGCTCAACATCAAGGGCGTGGCCGACACCCGCCGCCTGCAGGCGCTGGCCCTGCAATCGCGCCTGAAGATCCCGCTGCTCTTCGGCCTGGACGTCATCCACGGCTACCAGACCGTGTTCCCGGTGCCGCTGGGCGAATCGGCGTCCTGGGACCTGGAGGCGATCGAGGAATCGGCCCGCATCGCCGCGCGCGAAGCCTCGGCCTCCGGCATCCACTGGACCTTCGCGCCCATGGTCGACGTCGGACGCGATCCGCGCTGGGGCCGGGTGATGGAAGGCGCGGGCGAGGACAGCTACCTGGGCGCGCGCATCGCCGCGGCGCGGGTGCGCGGTTTCCAGGGCGCGCGCCTGGGCGGCGTGGAATCGGTGATGGCGACCGCCAAGCACTTCGCCGCCTACGGCGCCGCCATCGCGGGACGCGACTACAACGCCGTCGACATGAGCGGGCAGCTCTTGCACGAGACCTACCTGCCGCCGTTCAAGGCGGCGCTCGACGCCGGCGCCGCCACCTTCATGAACGCCTTCAATACCCTGAACGGCATCCCCGCCACCGGCCACGCCGGGCTGCAGCGCGACATCCTCAAGGGCGCCTGGGGCTTCAAGGGCTTCGTGGTCAGCGACTGGGGCTCGGTGCGCGAGATGGTGGTGCACGGCTATGCCGGCGACCTGGCGGACGCCGCCGCCAAGGCCCTGACGGCCGGCAGCGACATGGACATGGAAAGCAATGCCTACGCGTCCTCGCTGGCCGCGCAGGTGCGGGCCGGCAAGGTAGCGCTGGCGCAGGTGGACGACGCGGTGCGCCGGGTCTTGACCAAGAAATTCGAGCTCGGCCTGTTCGACGATCCCTACCGTTTCTCGGATGCGGCGCGCGAGAAGGCGGCCCTGGGCGACCCGCGCCACCGCCAGGCGGCGCGCACGATCGCCGGCAAGTCCATCGTGCTGCTCAAGAACGAGGGCGGCGCGCTGCCCTTGCGGCGCGGGCTGCGCTCGATCGCCGTGCTCGGGCCCCTGGCCGACGCCCGGCGCGACCTCGAGGGCGGCTGGATCGTCAAGTCGAACGCCGCATCGATGGCGAGCCTGGTCGATGCCGTACGCGCGGCGGCCGGACCGGCGACGAAGGTCCGCTACGCCCCCGGCTGCGACGTGGCCTGCCGCGATACCGGCGGCTTCGAGGCTGCGCTGCAGGCGGCGCGCGGCGCCGACGCCGTGGTGCTGGCGCTGGGCGAGAGCTGGGACATGTCGGGCGAAGCCAAGTCGCGCGCCGACATTGGCCTGCCGGGCCGCCAGGGCGAGCTGTTCGAGGCCCTGCGCGCGATCGGCAAGACGCCGGTGGTGGTGCTGATGGCGGGGCGGCCGCTGATCTTCGAGCACGTGGCGGAACACGCGCCGGCGATCGTGTACGCCTGGTTCCCGGGCAGCGAAGGCGGGCACGCGATGGCGGACGTGCTGTTCGGCGACGTCAACCCGTCGGCGAAGCTGCCGATGACCTTCCCGCGCACGATGGGGCAGCTGCCGATCGGCTACCAGCAGTACGAGACCGGCCGGCCGGTGCGGGACGAGAAGAACATCGTCTACAAGTCGGCCTATATCGATGCGCCCAACACCCCGCGCTACGCCTTCGGCCATGGCCTGAGCTACACGAGCTTCGCCTACCGCAATCTGCAGGTCTCGCAGCCCACCATGGGGGCGGGCGACAAGATCACGCTGAGCTTCACGCTGGCCAATACCGGCCAGCGGGCGGGCGCGGAAGTGGTGCAGCTCTACCTGCGCGACCCGGTCGCCTCGGTGGTGCGGCCGCTCAAGGAACTCAAGGGCTTCCAGCGCGTGAGCCTGCAGCCGGGCGAGGAGCGCACCGTGCGCTTCACGATCGACCGCGAGACCCTGTCCTTTTTTGACCGCAGGCTGGCCTGGACGGCCGAACCGGGCAGGTTCGAGCTGATGGTCGGCGCCGCGTCGAACGACATCCGCCTGGCGCAGGCGATCGATCTGGCTCCCTGATCCGGCGCACTTGCGAGGTCAGTACAATGCGTATATGATCCGTATATGGATCATAGACGTAGTAGACAATGGGCATCGTGAACATCGACGACGAGGTGCACGACCAGCTGCGCAAGGCGAGCATCGTGTCCTGCCGCTCGATCAATGCGCAGGCGGCGTTCTGGATCAAGATCGGCATGCTGTGCGAGATGAACCCGACGCAGAGTTTCAACGAGATCGTCTCGCGCGAGCTGAGGGCCGCGGGCATCGTGCCGTAGGCGGTCAGGGCGTCCTCATGACCAAGCAGCCGCAGGAAATCGCGCTGATGGCGGAGTCGGGGCGCCTGCTGGCGGCCGTCTTCGCCCGCCTCGACCGCCTGGAGCTGGCCGGTATGTCGACCATGGCGGTCAACGACCTGGTCGAGCGCTTCATCGTCGGCGAGCTGGCGGCGCGGCCGGCGAGCAAGGGACAGTATGGGTATGCCTATGCGCTCAATTCCTCGCGCAACAACGTGGTCTGCCACGGCGTCCCCTCGGAAGCCGAGATCCTGCAGCGCGGCGACATCGTCAACTTCGACATCACGCTGGAGAAGAACGGCTATATTGCCGATTCCAGCAAGACCTATCTGGTCGGGGAAGTGGCGGCCCCCGCCAGGCGCCTGGTGCAGGTCACCTACGAAGCCATGTGGAAGGGGATCCGGGCGGTGCGGCCGGGTGCGCGCCTCGGCGACGTCGGCCATGCGATCGAGCGCCATGCGCGCCGCCATGGCTATTCCGTGGTGCGCGATTTCTGCGGCCACGGCATCGGCCGCGAGATGCACGAGCCGCCCCAGGTGCTGCATGTCGGCCGGCCGAACACCGGACTGGTGCTGCGCGAAGGGATGGTCTTCACGATCGAGCCGATGCTCAACCAGGGGCGCCATGCGGTGCGCACGGAAGACGATGGCTGGACAGTTGTCACCGTGGATGGACAATTGTCGGCCCAGTTCGAGCACACCGTGGCCGTGACAAGGAGCGGCTTCAAGGTCCTCACTTTGCGCGAAGGCGAGCGCATGCCGCATTGAACTCGGGTTTGGTAGGGTGGTCGGCTATGCCGGCCGCGCGTTCAGATCACGTATGACGTGACGGCGCGTCTGTTTCATGGGGGCGTTGAACGCGCGGCCGGCAAGCCGGCCACCCTACGACCATCCGGAGGCCTAGCGGTCTTTGTCGCGCTCGGTTTCTCCATCTTCACGCGGTCCGTAGCCACGCGCCACCGGCAAATGCCAGTCGTAGTGAATCGCCGCCAGCCGCAATACAAAACACAGGGCCGCGCCGGCGCAGGCCGTGGGTGCGGTCGGCAGTTGCAGCGCGTCGCCCAGCACCACCACGACAGCGCCCGCCAGGGCCGCCAGCGCGTACACGTCCGAGCGCATCACGGCCGGCACTTCCGACAGCAGCACGTCGCGCGCGACGCCGCCGCCGATGCCGGTGAGCATGCCGAGCAGGGCCGCCATCTCCGGCTCCAGGCCGAATACCAGCGCCTTCTGGGCGCCGGCCACGCAGAACAGCGCCAGGCCGGCCGCGTCGAACACCAGCACCGGCGTGCGCAGGCGCTGCACGGTCGGGTGCCAGAAGAAGATCGTCAGGCCGGCCGCGAGCGACACCGCCAGGTAGCGCCAGTCGCTGATCGCCGCCGGCGGCGTGGCGCCGATCAGGAGGTCGCGCACGATGCCGCCCGAATTGGCGGCCACGAAAGACAGCACCAGCACGCCGAACAGGTCGAGCCGGCGGCGCACGCCGGCCGCGGCGCCGCTCAGGGCGAATACGAAGGTGCCGATCAGGTCGAGCGTCAGCACGAGCGTCTTCATGGCGGCGCCCATGTCGAGCGAAAGAACAGCGAACAAGATTACTCCGGGAATGAAGGCGGCCGCGCGGGAGCCAAGCGGCCGAACCAAACCCGTCAGTATAGGCCTTCGCCCTGCTTGCCGCCAGCGCCGTTCGCGCCGACGCCGTCCAGCCAGTCGAAGATCCGCGGCCAGATGCGGGCGTGGGCGCTGCTGCCCACCAGCACGCCCACGTGCTGCAGGTTGACGCCGATGTCGCCGCCGTAGCGCAGCAGCAGCTTGCGCTCGCTGGCGGCCGCCTCGTGGAAGGGAACGACCGCGTCCCAGGGGATCACGCGGCTGCGCGGGTCGAGCACGCTGGCCAGGGGCGCGCGCAGGCTGGCCGGGCCGATCAGGCGGTCGTGGATGGCGAGCCGCCCCTGGGTGAAATCGTCGCGGCGGTACAGTGACTCGACGATGTCGGTAAACAGGCGGCCGGGCAGGGCGAATTCGTCGTGGGTCCAGCGCTCGACCCGCATGTGGGTGGCGATCGCCTGCGGATTGCCGAGCGACAGGTAGCGGTCGGTCATGCGTTCCCAGCCGAAGGCCTGGGGTTCGGCCAGGGCGCTCATCATGTTCAGGAACACGCCCGGCACCTGGCGGAAGGCGGTGGCCAGCTCGCCGGCGTCGGGCACCGCCTGCACCAGCGGCCGGAAGCAGCAGCTTTTCTCTTCGAAATGCAAGGGCGATTCGAGCAGGATGGTGGCGGCGACCTTGTCCGGGTGCAGGCAGCTGTAGATGGCGGCCAGGATGCCGCCCAGCGAATGGCCGACGATGACGAGGCGCTCTTGCCCGCTGTCCTGTGCGATGGCGCGCTGGCAGGCGGCGAGCAGGCGCTCGCCGTAGTCGTCCAGCCCGAAGTCCTCGCTGTCCGGCACCGGCGTCCACTCGGCCAGGTAGACGCGGTAGCCGCGCGCCAGCCAGTGGCGCACGACGCTGACCTCGGGCGCCAGGTCCCAGATATAGGAGCGCTTGATGGGCGCCGGCACCAGCAGCACCGGCGGGGCCTCGGCCTCGCCGGGCGCGTAGCAGCGCAGGTTCAGGCCCGCTTCGCCGTAGAGGACGGTGGAGGGCGTTTCTTGCGGGCCGAAGCCGGCGCGGTCGAGGAGCTTGCCGCGCGCCTGGCGCGAACGGTCCATAGTCTTCAGGAGGGCGGCGCCGAGGACGGCAAATGGACCGGTGGCGGGAGCGAAGGCAGGGTCGTGCATGGCGGTCTCGTCTGGGTCGGAACAGCGACTGTACGCCAGCAGCGCGCGGCTGCCAAACGTGCGAGGATGGATTCACGCCGGCGTTTGCGCTGCATCCACCGCGCTAGTTTAGTCAATTTCTTCGGGGACGTTTATGCTGTACCGCCTGCTCGCAGACGCCGTCCTGCTCGCGCACCTGGCATTCATCCTGTTCGTGGTGTTCGGCGCGCTCCTGGTGCTGCGCCGGCGGCGGCTCATGCTGGTCCACCTGCTGGCGGTGGCCTGGGGCATCGGCATCGAGGTGCTGGGCGCCCTGTGTCCGCTGACTACGATCGAGAACCGGCTGCGGCTGCTGGCGGGCGAGGCCGGCTACCGCGGCGGTTTCGTCGAGCACTATGTGGTGGGGCTCATCTATCCGGGAGAATTGACGCGCGAACTGCAGCTCGGCCTGGCGGCGGGCGTGCTGCTTGTCAATGTGCTGCTGTATGGCTGGATGCTGCGGCGGCGGACCCGGCGGCCAGCCGCCCGAGGAGGGAGTGGGGCTTACTCGACCCAGGCGAAACCGTCGCGCGCCAGCAGCGCGAAGGACTCGGCCGGGCCCCAGGAGCCCGCCGCGTAGGGGTGGGGCTTTTCGCCCAGCGTGCCCCAGCCTTCGATGATCGGGTCGGCCCAGGCCCAGGCCGCTTCCAGTTCGTCGCGGCGCATGAAGTGGGTCAGGCGGCCGCGCACGACGTCGATCAGCAGGCGCTCGTAGGCTTCGGCGCGGCGCTGCTGGAAGGCCGATTGCAAGTCGAGGTTCAGGGCGACCTGCTGCATCTGCATGCCGCTGCCGGGCTGCTTGGCCATGATCTGCAGCTTGATCGCTTCTTCCGGCTGCAGCTCGATGACGAGGCGGTTGGCGACGCCGCCCGGCATGTCCGGGAACAGCGGGAAGGGCGGGTTGGCGAACTCCACCACGATCTTCGAGGAACGGCGCGCCATGCGCTTGCCGGTGCGCAGGTAGAAGGGCACCTTGGACCAGCGCCAGGTATCGATGTGGGCGCGCAGGGCGACGAAGGTCTCGGTCTTGCTGTCCTGGGGAACGTTCTTTTCTTCGAGGTAGCCGGGCACTTCCTGGCCGGCGCTGGCGCCGTGCACGTACTGGCCGCGCACGGTGTCGCGCGCGATGTCGGCCAGGCCGAAGCGGCGCAGCGAACGGATCACCTTCAGTTTTTCGTCGCGCACCGCGTCCGGCGACAGCGAGGTCGGCGGTTCCATGGCGACGATGCACAGCAGTTGCAGCAAGTGGTTCTGCACCATGTCGCGCATGGCGCCGGTGCTGTCGTAGAAGCCGGCGCGGCTGCCCACGCCCACTTCCTCGGCCACCGTGATCTGCACGCTCGAGATGTTCGGCGCGCGCCACAGCGGTTCCAGGATCGAATTCCCGAAGCGCAGCACCATCAGGTTCTGCACGGTCTCCTTGCCCAGGTAGTGGTCGATGCGGTAGATCTGCGATTCGGCGAAGTGCTTGCCGACCGCTTCGTTGATCTCGATGGCCGAGTCCAGGTCGTGGCCCAGCGGCTTCTCGAGCACGACGCGGGCGTTGGCGTCGACCAGGCCGGCGGCGGCCAGCTTGTCGCAGATGGTCGTGAACAGGGCCGGCGCGGTGGACAGGTAGAACACGCGCTGGGCGCCTGGGTGAGTGGCCTGGGCCAGGGCGCCGAAATCGGGCGCCGCCTGCACGTCCAGGCGCACGTACTCGAGCAGGGCCAGGAAGCCGTCCCAGGTCTTGTCGTTGAAGTTGGCGCTGGCGATGAAGGAGCGCGAGTGTTCTTCGACGTGGGCGAGGTAGGCCTTGCGGTCGAATTCCTGGCGGCCGGTCGAGATGATGCGGGTGGCGGCCGGCAGGTTGCCGTGCAGGTAAGCCATGTAGAGCGCAGGAAGCAGCTTGCGCATCGCCAGGTCGCCCATCCCGCCGAAGATGATCATGTCGAGGGGGAGACCGGTGTCAGTGTCTGTCGAAGAAGTCATGTCTGTTGGCCAAATTAGTTAAGAGAGTGCTGTCAGCCGGCACGGGCCGTGCGCCGCGCCGTGGGCGCGCCTGGGTCTCGTTCCCGGCGGCGGGTTCGCCTGCGCGGGATGGGCGCGCCGTTCCATACGGTAGCAGAACGGCAGCGGATGCGCACGAAGCGTCCCGGCTTGTGGCCGGCGTGGATGGCCCGGATGGGTGTGAGCCGGGCGATCGCAGCACGCGTGCTGGGCCGCATAGCTTACATGCTGGGCAACAATTAGGAAATGACAATTTATCGCATGGGGTAGGCGGCTGAACCCGGACCTGCGATATCGCCGCGGCCCGCGCGCCGGTCGGTGCAAATATTGTTTGCCTGCAGGGCTTCGGATGCAAATATCCTGTGCACGCCGTGCGCTTCACCGCATCCCTTATACTGCCCGCATCCCAACAGTCCAGCCCCTCATGCGCCTCCTGCCCAGTGCCGCCGCCCTGAGCCTTGCCCTGTCCGCCGCCGGCTGCGCCCACGTGAATCCCTACTACGACGCGTCCCGGCCCCACCACCGCCCGGAAGGCTTCGCCAACAACTACCCGTCGAATCCGGCCTATGCGCGCCCGCCCCAGGGCTTTTTCGCGGGCTGGGCCGCGCGCATCCGCAACTGGACCGACGACGGCAGCGCCCGCCTGCCGCTGGCGCCGGTGCCGGCCGTGAAGCCGGACCTGGCATATATCCACGCCAACCGGACCGAACCCGCGCTCACCTGGATCGGCCATGCGAGCTTCCTCTACCAGGCGGGCAATGGCGTGAACATCCTGTTCGACCCCGTTTTCGACGAGCGCGCCTCGCCGCTTCCCTTCGCCGGCCCGAAGCGGCAGCAGCCGCCCGGCCTGGCCCTTGCCGACCTGCCGCGCATCGACGCGGTGCTGGTCAGCCACTCGCATTACGACCACCTGTCGAAGGACTCGCTGCGCGCCCTGTACCGCCAGGCCGGCGGCCCACCCACCTTCTACGTGCCGCTCGGCATCGACCTCTGGCTGAAGGACAACGTCACGGGCGGGGAGCGCGCGCACATCGTGCGGCTCGACTGGTGGGAAAAAGCAAGCCTGCGCGGCCTCGACCTGCACCTGCTGCCGGTCCACCACTGGTCGGCGCGCACGCCCTGGGACCGCAACGCCACCTTGTGGGGCGCCTGGGCCGTGACGCGGCCCGGCTTCAACTTCTTCTTCTCGGGCGACCTCGGCTATTCGAAGGACATCCAGGACATCGCCGCCCGCTTCACTACCGGCTTCGACCTGGCCGCGATCGGCATCGGCGCCTACCAGCCGGTCTGGTACCGCAATTCCCACGTCAGTCCGGAAGAGGCGGTCCGCATCCACCGCGAACTGCGCGTGCGCCACAGCGTCGGCATGCATTGGGGCACTTTCCCGATGGGCCAGGAGCGCATCGACCAGGCGCCGCGCGACCTGGCGCTGGCCCGCCAGGCCCAGGGCGTGGCGGACGACGCTTTCTTCGTGCTGAAGATCGGCGAGACCTGGCGGCCGGCGGCCCCCGCGGCCCCGCTGGTCCAGTCAGCAGCGCCCTGAGCCAGGCCCCGCGTCACGCCTTGACGGCGCGCTTGTTGGCCTGGGTGATGGTCCACTGGTAGATCGTGCGGCCTTCGACCTCGTCCTTCCTCTCGGGCGGCCACTCGGGGCCCATGTCGAAGGCGTGGGAGACCACCCGGGTGCCGACCCTGAGCTGCTGCCACAGGCGCGGACGCAGCCGCACATTGATGGTCGGCAGCAGGTACAGGGTCACCACCGTGGCGGGAGAGATGTCGGCCTCGAACAGGTCGCCCACCCTGAAGGTGGTACGGTCCGTCACGCCCGCCTTCTTCGCGTTCTCCTGCGCCTCGGCAATGCGCACCGGGTTCAGGTCGATGCCGGTGCCGCGCGCCCCGTGCACCTTGGCCGCGGTGACGACGATGCGGCCGTCTCCGCAGCCGAGGTCGTAGAGCACGTCGTTCTTGCCGACCTTGCCCATCGCCAGCATGCGGTCGACGACTTCCTGGGGCGTCGGCACATAGGGCACGTCCAGGCGCGCGGGCTCGGCCAGTTCCTGGGCCAGGGGCAGGCGCGCCGGCAGCACGGACAGGCCGGCGCTGGCGGCGGCGGACAGCAAGAGGGTACGGCGGCGTGGATCATGCATGCTCGTTCTCCTTGAGGATGGTTCGATCTGGGTGGGCGGGAAGCGGGGCTGGCCCTAGGCCTCGGCCTCGCGGCGCAGGAACAGCAGCAGCAGCGAGCCGCTCGCGAGCACGGCGACGCCGATCCAGGCGGCGTTCAGCCCGCCGAGCGACTGGCTGGTGACGTAGGACAGGCTGGACCACAGCATCCAGGCGCAGCTGCAGCAGAACAGCAGGGGCAGCAGGGGATACAGGGGCACGCGGAAGGGACGCGGCCATTGCGGCTCGCGCCGGCGCAGCACGAACAGCGACACGCCGCTGAGCAGGAAGAACAGCCAGAACACCGGCGCCGTGAACTCGACCATGGCGGTGAAGCCGCTGCCAAAGGCGGCGCCGAGGCCGACCAGCAGCAGCGCCGCCCCGCACTGCAGGGCCATCGCCACCGCCGGCGTGCCGCGCTCGCCGTCCCACTGGCCCAGGCGCCCCAATCGTCCCCAGTCGCGCCCCATCGCATAGCCGGTGCGCGCGCCCACGATCATGGTCGCGTTGATCGAGGTCAGGGCGGAAATGGCCACCAGAACCGAGATCACACGTTCGCCCGAAGCCCCGAAGGCCAGGCCCATGACATCGGCCGCCAACGCCTCGGAACGGGCCATGCCCTGCATGCCGAGGGTCTGCAGGCAGGCCCAGGTGACCATCAGGTAGAGCAGGGTGATGATCAGGATCGACAGGGTCAGCGCGCGCACCATGCACGGCGCCCCGCCGCGCAGCTCGGCGCTGATGTAGGCCGCTTCGTTCCAGCCGCCGTAGGTCAGCAGCACGAAGACCATGGCCATGCCGAAGGACACCGGGGCGACGGCCGCGCCCGGCGCCGGCGCGGCGGCCGGCTCGGTGAAGAACGCCGCCGCCACCGCCAGCAGCACCAGCCCGCCGATTTCCGCCAGGGTCAGCCACATCTGGGCCCCGGCCCCGGTGCGCAGCCCGCGCAGGTTGAGCAGGGACAGGATTACGATGATGGCGGCGGCGTAGGCGGTCGCGCCCCAGCGTGCGGGGAGCATGGTCAGCGGCGCGGCCTGCTGCATGTAGTCGCCGAACACGAAGGCCAGCAGGGCGATCGAGCCGGTGGTGATCACGGCGAAGCGCGCCCAGCCGAAGAGAAAAGCGGTGCCGCGGCCGTAGGCGCGGTGCAGGAAGTGGTAGTCGCCGCCGGGGTGGGGATAGGCGGTGGTGAGCTCGGCGTAGCACAGGGCGCCGACCAGGGAAATGACGCCGCCCAATGCCCACATAATAAACATCCAGTCGGCGCTGCCCGACAGGCCGGCGACGATCGAGGGCGACTTGAAGATCCCGGCCCCGATGACGACGCCGACAATGAGGGCGATGGCCTGGCGCAGGCCGAGCAGGCGGCGCGGCGCGCTGCCCTCGCTGGAAGACGACGGACGGTCCAGATCGCTACGCGTATTCGGGGAACGCATGGTGCCGATCAAACAGAAGGTGGGAACCTTGCCGGCGTGGAGCATACCGGCCCGTGAGCATCGCGTGCGGGGCCGGCGTGCGCTGCGCGGGAGCCCTGCGGCGACCGATTATAGGCAAGCGCTTGCGGCGATGGCGCGCGGCTGAAACCGTGTGTGGGACGGTTCCGCGGGGCTCAATAGCAGGCGAAAAAGGCGACCGATCGACGGGTGCAGCAGGCTCGAAGAGATTGCTTATTTGCTCGTACGGCTCAGCAACAAAGCGAGCGCTTCTGGTCGAAGGCGGTCGTTGCGCTCAGCATGGCAACTCGCCAGACGCAAAAAGTCGCAGACTGTCACGAACGACCGGTATCGGACCCGAAGCGTACCTGGGCATGGTACGAAGGAGATTCATTGACAGCTCAGCGCCTACAGCTACAGGCCACTTGAATCGCGCGTATTGTCCTTAACTATAGACGTATCCACCGCTCCGAAAGCATGCCGGTTGCGATCGACAAATTCCGCAAGTTTTTTATAGACAGCTTCATCACCGCAGGCCTTGTCGCTTAGAAGTACGAACTCATGGGCCTCGTTTTCCTTGATTGAATCGATCCAATGTTGCCGCTGTGCTTCGTGCAGGTGTGGGTGAGGAAACGGAAACATATCAGCGGAACGCTCGATACATGTTGCTACCGCATCGGCTCCGATTTGGCGGAACGCCTCGACGAACACGGAATACGGCGGTTTGTGTGGAAAGTCGCTCTCGAAGAAGTATTCAAGGCCACCGTTATCGATGATGCCCTGGGCTGTATTGACGATGACAACGGTCCGCATTGGTTCAGGTAAGCGAGCAGCGTTCCCATCAACGGCGGGAAGGAACGTGTAGGCGTGCTCAATTGCGTCATCGAGGAAGGATTGAGTCATGCGTAAACTCCTTGCGACATCGGCGCACGTTGACGCCGGCGAAAACAAGACATGCTGTGGGTGGCATACCTATCGGCGCGGCTACCTGATCGCTCACAACGACCGCTCTTGGCCGATAGCCGAGAGTCGACACGGCTCAGTGCACGACCTCGTAGTGCTCGTAGCAAGGAGTGGGTTTCGTTAGGCATGCTTACTTCGCGCTCACGTTGACCATGCCCTTGAAGTCGTAAGGGATCACCACCGTCTGCACCTTGCCTTCGGCAATACCCTCGGCAATCTTCATCTGCGCCTGGGCCTGCATATAGCTGATCGCGCCGGCATTGGCGTTCAGGGCTGCGATGCGCTCGGCTTCCTTCTTGGCGATCTGGACCTCGACTTCCTTGGTCTTTTCTTCGTTCTTGGCGCGCACCAGGTTGTCGGCGCTGGCCTTGACCGCGTCGCTCGGCATCATGCTTCCCACGCGCACCTGGGAGATCACGATGCCGCTGAGTTTTTCGGCATTCAACGTGGCGGCCATGATCTCCTGGATTTCCTGCTCGATCTGGGCGCGGTTGTCGTTCATGTTCAGCGCCTCGTACTTGCGCGCGGTCTTGTAGACGGCGTTGCGCGCGGTCTGGTAGATGTAGGCGTGCATCAGGTAGATGTCGCCGCTGTCGTCCACGGTGTGGAAGGAGCGGCTCTTGTTGATGT
>Ga0209023_10001227_pt1 | contig 35208 bp, 32 predicted proteins | sample LakOneMetagenome_FD_187468 | JGI IMG/M metagenome (GOLD analysis project Ga0209023, IMG submission 187468) | Freshwater and sediment microbial communities from Lake Erie, Canada (SPAdes) (version 2) | ecosystem: Environmental > Aquatic > Freshwater > Lentic | place: Lake Erie, Canada...
ACGAATACGCGACCCTGGAGCATCTGCTCCTTTCTCTCACCGACGACGATGACGCCGCCGGGGTGATGCGCGCCTGCGACGTCGATCTGGTCGCTCTGAAAAAGAGCCTGGCCAACTATCTCGACGTTGAACTGGCCTCTCTGATCGTCGACGACGAGGAAGACGCCAAGCCGACCGCCGGCTTCCAGCGCGTGATCCAGCGCGCCGTGATCCACGTGCAGTCGTCGGGTCGCGAAGAAGTCACCGGCGCCAATGTGCTGGTGGCCATCTTCTCGGAGCGCGAAAGCCACGCCGCCTACTTCCTGCAAGAGCAGGACATGACGCGCTATGACGCGGTGAACTTCATCGCCCATGGCATCGCCAAGAAGGCCGGCGCGTCCGAGCCCAAGGCCGTCAAGGGCGCCAGCACCGGCGCCACCGAAGACGACGCGGAAAAGCCCAACACCAAGACCGGTGGCGAGGCCCTGGAAGCCTATTGCGTCGACCTCAACGAGAAGGCCCGCCAGGGCAAGGTCGACCCCCTGATCGGCCGCGCCAGCGAAGTGGAACGCGCGATCCAGATCCTGTGCCGTCGGACCAAGAACAACCCCCTGCTGGTGGGCGAACCCGGCGTCGGCAAGACGGCCATCGCCGAAGGCCTGGCCCGCAAGATCATCACCCATCAGGTCCCCGAGGTCCTGGCGGAAGCCACCATCTTCTCGCTCGACATGGGCGCGCTGCTGGCCGGCACCCGCTATCGCGGCGACTTCGAGGAACGCGTCAAGCAGGTGGTCAAGGAACTCGAGAACCACCCCAATGCGGTGCTGTTCATTGACGAGATCCACACCGTGATCGGCGCCGGCGCGACCAGCGGCGGGGCGATGGACGCCTCAAACCTGCTGAAGCCGGCTCTGGCCTCGGGTAGCCTGCGCTGCATGGGTTCGACCACCTACAAGGAGTTTCGTCAGCACTTCGAGAAGGATCGGGCCCTGGTCCGTCGCTTCCAGAAGATCGACGTGAACGAGCCGTCGGTGGAAGACACCATCAAGATCCTCAAGGGGCTCAAGAGCTACTACGAGGACTTCCACAAGCTGAAATATACGAACGAGGCCATCAAGGTCGCGGTCGAGCTGTCGGCCAAGTACATCACCGACCGCAAGCTGCCCGACAAGGCGATCGACGTGATCGACGAGGCGGGCGCCGGCCAGATGCTGCTGCCCGAGAACCGTCGCAAGAAGGTGCTGGGCGTCAAGGAGATCGAGGCCGTCGTGGCCAAGATCGCCCGCATCCCGCCCAAGTCGGTCTCCAAGTCCGACACCGAGGCGCTGAAGGAGCTGGAAACGGATCTGAAGCGCGCGGTGTTCGGTCAGGACGACGCGATCATGCAGCTGTCCTCGGCCATGAAGCTGGCCCGCGCCGGTCTTCGCGACGCGGACAAGCCAATCGGCTCGTTCCTGTTCAGCGGCCCGACCGGCGTCGGCAAGACCGAAGCCGCCAAGCAGCTGGCCCTGACGCTGGGCATCGAGATGATCCGCTTCGACATGTCCGAGTACATGGAGCGCCATACCGTGAGCCGCCTGATCGGCGCCCCTCCCGGCTATGTCGGCTATGATCAGGGCGGCCAGCTGACCGACGCCGTCGATCAGCACCCGCACGCCGTGGTCCTGCTCGACGAAATCGAGAAGGCACACCAGGACGTCTACAACATCCTGCTGCAGGTCATGGACCACGGGGTTCTCACCGACTCCAACGGCAAGAAGGTCGATTTCCGCAACGTGGTCCTGATCATGACCACCAATGCGGGCGCCTCGGACGCCCAGCGCCAGTCCATCGGCTTTGGTCGCGACAAGGTGGTCGGCGAGGAAGAGGCCGCCCTCAAGCGCCTGTTCACGCCGGAATTCCGCAACCGCCTGGACGCGGTCGTGGCCTTCAAGCCGCTGACGCCGGACATCATCCGGATGGTCGTGCAGAAGTTCGTCATGCAGATGGAGGCCCAGCTGGCCGACCGGAACGTGACGATCGAACTGTCCGACGACGCGGCCGACTGGCTGGCCAAGAACGGCTTCGACGAGCTCTATGGCGCCCGCCCCCTGGGCCGGGTCATCCAGGAGCACATCAAGAAGCCCCTCGCCGACGACATCCTGTTTGGACGTCTGGTGCGCGGCGGCCACGTCAAGATCATCCTCAAGGACAGCAAGATCGACTTCGAGATCGAGAGCACTCCGGAAAAGCCCGCCAAGGGCTCCGCGGCCACCGAGACCGAAGCCGAACCGGCCCTCGTCGAATAGATCCAAGACCATCGAGAGGCCCGGAGCGATCCGGGCCTCTTTCAATTCCGGCCAGGCTAGCCGTGCAAATGAGCCGGCGCCGGCCTCGACAGCCACTGGCTGCGGCTCTGCCCATAGATCTGCGCAACCTTGCCGTCAGGCTCAGCGGCGGCTCTCAACCAGATGGAGCCAAGGCGCTGCGCCACCGCGATGGAGGCCGTATTTTCGGCGTCGATGCCGTGGATGACCTCGGCCCATCCCAGCGTCTCGAATGCCCAGTCCATGGCGGCTCGCGCGGCTTCGGTGGCGTAGCCCCTGCCCTGGGCCGCACCGGCAAACGCCCAGCCGATCTCCGTTCCCAGCGCGCCCTCGGGAGTCCAGGGGCCGGCGCGGCCGATCCACGCGCCAGACTCCTTCTCGATCACCGAGAACAGCCCGCAGCCTCGCAACGCCCACATGCCCGCGACGGTCGCCAGCCCGCGCCAAGAGGCGGCGCGATCCTGAGGACCGCCAATCCAGGTGGTGAGGCGCTCGTCAGCGTCCAGCGCCGCCCAGTCGTCCAGGTCGCCCTCGACCGGCGGACGCAGGATCAGGCGCGCGGTTTCGAGCCGTGGGCCGGTCATCGCGACGCCTAAAGCGCCGCCGTGATCTTCTCGGCCAGGGCCTTCAGCTCTTCGACATCGGCCATGCCCTTGCCGTGCGCGCCCAAGGCCTCGCCCTCGTAGCGGGGGATGACGTGGAAATGCAGGTGGAACACGGTCTGGCCGGCCGGGGCTCCGTTGAACTGGGTGACGATCACGCCGTCGGGCTTCAGCGCGGCGGTGACGGCGGCGGCGGCCTTCTGGGTGGCGCCGATCAGGCGACCAAGCGTCTTGGCCTCGGCCTCCAGCAGGTTGCGGGCCTTGCTGGTCTTGGAGATCACCAGCATGTGGCCGCGCGCCTGCGGGAAGACGTCCATGAAGGCCAGGACCTGGTCGTCCTCGAACACCTTCACGGCCGGCATTTCGCCGCGGATGATCTTGGCGAAGATGTTGTCGGGGTCGTAGGTTCCGTGAAGGCTCATGGCCGTCTCCTCATGCGAGGGGTGTCGTAGCAAACCACGAGGGGCGTGCAAGCATGACGACCAAGTCCAGTGAAAAGCCTCAAGGCCTGACCGAGAAGCAGGAGAAGTGGTTCGCCTCGATCCGCGAGAACCTGGAACGCGAGACGGGCAAGACCCAGGCCGAATGGATCGAGATCGTTCGGCGCGACTGCCACGAGACCAAGCCCCGGGCGCGATCGGAATGGCTGAAGACCCATCACGGCATCGGCGCCAATCGCGCGGCCCTGATCCTGTCGGAAGCCTTTCCCTCGACCATGGGCTGGGACGACGCCGACGCCTTGCGCGCCGCGCTTTGGACCGACGCGGCCTCCACCGCGATCCTCGAAGCGGTCGAAGCCGCCATCACTGGCTTTCCAGGCCTGGTGACCGGTCAGCGCAAGGCCTTCACCGCCTGGTCCCAAAAGGTGCAGTTCGCCGCGATCAAGCCCGTCAAGGGCGGGACCGCGTCGCTAGGCCTGGCGGTGACGCCCGACGCCTCCCCTCGCCTGTCCGAACCGAAGAACGAGGGCTGGTCGGACCGGCTGAGGGCCAAGGTCGCCCTGGCCTCGCCGGCCGATGTCGACGATGAGATCAGGGCGTTGCTGAAGGCGGCCTGGGACAGGTCCTGATCAGACCGTATGGCTGATGGCGGCGTAGAACATCTTCGCCTCGTCGGCGATGATATTGGCCTTGTCGGTTCCATTGATGATCCGACGGGCGTTCACCCAGTCGCCCTTCGTTTCATTGAAGTAGCGGCCAAAGCCCACGCCGGTGAACAGGCCCTGCTCCATGCCCAGGAACATCACCGGCACGGCGTTCTTCAGCGACAGGGCGAGGTCGGGATCGGCCACCATGTCGACGCCCAGCCTGGTGGACATCTTCTGGTAGTTGTCTTTCCAGGTCAGCTGAACCAGGCCCCGGCCGTAATAGACCTGGCCATGGGGCGGGGTCGGGACGCCATAGGGCTTGCCCTTGCCCCTGCCATATTCGCGGATCGGCCCGAAGGTCTTGTCGGTCTCGTGGTAGGCCGTGCCCAGGGCATAGGCCAGCCAGCGATCATCCTTGGCCGCCATATGGGCGTCCCAATAGTCGAGGATCGCGGTCAGACCGTCGACCTGCGATTGCTTCAGCTTGCCGCCAAACAGCTGCGCCCTGACAAATGAAAAGAAGAACTCCCGGTTCATGGTCCCGCCCCCGCGTTTATGGCCGCGAAGGGAAACACACGTTCAGATAGTAATCTAGCTCTTCTTGAAGGGTGAGTATTCCTCGGACAGCATCTCCATCTCCGCGTCGACCGCCTCGCGCTCGCGCTCGAGATAGCGAGCAACCGGCTCGCGCAGCATCGGGTCGGCGATCCAGTGGGCCGAATAGACCGGACTGGGCAGATAGCCGCGGGCGATCTTGTGCTGGCCCTGGGCTCCGGCCTCGACGCGGGGCAGGCCCAGGCGGATCGCGTGCTCGATGGCCTGATAGTAGCAGAGCTCGAAATGCAGGAACGGCACATCCTCGGCGCAGCCCCAGTGGCGACCGTACAGGCAGTCGCGCCCCAGCAGGTTCAGGGCCCCGGCGATCCACGGGCCGCCGGGGCGACGGGCCATCAACAGCAGGACCTTGTCGGCCATCCGCTGACCCAGCAGCGAATAAAACTGCCGGTTCAGATAGGGCCGGCCCCACTTGCGACTGCCGGTGTCCATGTAGAAGCCGAAGAAGGCGTCCCAGTGCTCTTCGGTCAGTTCATCGCCGGTCAGGGCCACGATCTCCAGCCCGTCCTGGGCGTCGCGCCGCTCGCGGCGGATGGTCTTGCGGCGGTTGGACGACAGGGCCATCAGGAAGTCGTCGAAGGTCGCGTAGCCGGCGTTTTCCCAGTGATACTGCTGGTCCTGCCGCAGCAGCAGCCCGCGCTGGCCCATCCATTCCCATTCGTCGGCCCGGGGAAAGGTCACGTGCAGCGATGAGGCGCCCATGCGTTCGCACAGGGTCAGGGCCCCGCCCAGCAGGGCTGAGCGGCCGTCGTCGGCGTCGATATCGGGTCGCACGATCAGGCGCGAGCCGGTCACCGGCGAGAACGGCGAGGAGCACTGGAGCTTGGGATAGTAGCGTCCGCCCGCCCGCTCATAGGCGTCGGCCCAGGAATGGTCGAAGACGTACTCGCCCTGGCTATGAGACTTCAGATAGAGCGGCATGACGCCCGCCACGGCGCCGTCCTCGTCCTCGACCGACAGGTGCTGCGGCGCCCACCCGGTGCGCGCGGCGACGCAGCCGCTTTCCTCCAGGATCGACAGGAAATCGTAGCTGACGAAGGGATCGCCGGTGGGCGCGGCGCAGGCCTCCCAGGCTTCGCGGCCGATCTCGGCGATCTCGCGATGAACGCGAACCGCCGCCTTGACCGAAGTCACGCCTCGAAACCCTCGAAGATCAGGTTGTCGCAATGGCCGCTGACAGCCTCCCACTGCTCGGGCGACCGCACTGTCCAGGCGATCACCGGCATGCCCTTGGCGCGATGGAGATCGGCGCGGGCGCTGGGCAGCATGTCCAGGCCGAGGGCCAGGAAGTCGGGCCGCGCGATCTCGACCTGCTCCAAAGCGGCCAGCGACCGGCGCATCTCCGGCGCCAGCTTGCGGGCCCCGTCGTCGTTCCAGCTGTAGGAATCCAGGCCGCGCAGGATCTGCGGATGGTGATCGGCGAACCAGGCGTGGGAATAGGGATTGAAGCCGATCACGGCGATGGGGCCGTTGTGATCGATCAGCACCTCGGAAACGCGCTTCTCAAGCTCTCCCACCTCGCCGAACGGGGTCTTCAGCTCGATATAGACCATGGCCCGATGGCCGATCAGGGTCAGGGTGTCGGCCAGGGTGGGAATGGTCTCGTCGGTTCCGCAAAGCGCCATGGCGCCGAGGTCGGCGGCCGTGTGGTCGCGCAGGCGCCCTTCCCTGCCAGTCAGGCGGTCCAGGCGATCGTCATGGAAGACCACCGCCTCGCCATCGGCCGTCAGTTGGACATCAAGCTCGATCGCATAGCCCCGCGCGCACGCCGCCTGGAACGCGGCCAGGGAGTTTTCAGGCGCGCCACCGGGGGTCCAAAGCCCCCTGTGGGCGATGGCGGGTTCGAACAAGCGCTCCCAGGCCTCGCCAAACACCTCGGTCGAGGGACGCTCGTGAACACGCATCAGGCGATCTCCACCACGGCGTCGACCTCGACCGCGAAGCCCAGCGGCAGGCGATAGACACCGACCGCCGAGCGGGCGTGGCGTCCGGCGTCGCCCAGCACCTCGACCATCAGGTCCGAGCAGCCGTTGACCACCTTGGGAATGTCGATGAAGTCAGGGCCCGCCTGAACGAAGCCGCCCAGCTTGACCACCCGCACCACCCGGTCGAGGTCGCCATCGCAGGCGGCCTTCATTTGGGCCAGCAGGTTGATCCCGCACAGACGCGCGGCCTTCTGGGCGGTTTCCAGATCGACGTCGACGCCGACCGTGCCCTTGATGCCACCCGAAGCGTCCAGCGAGATCTGGCCGGAGATGTGGATCAGGTTTCCGGACCGCACGAACGGCACATAGTTGGCCACGGGAGCCACAGGCTGCGGCAGCACCACGCCAAGCTCGCTCAGACGGTCATCGATCTTCGACATCACGCACTCCATTCACGAGCCGCAATGCTTAACGCCGCAAAGGGCGGGCACAAGAAAAAAGGCCCGAACCGCTGACGGCTCGGGCCTTTCAATCTTGTCTGCCGGGACCGCGCCAGACGCGGTCTCGCAAGGTCGCCTTAGCGGGCGGCCTGGAACTTTTCGACAGCGGCGCTGGCGCGTTCGTTCAGGGGCTTCATCGAGTCCTTGATCGAGGCCGAAACGATCTCCGAAGCCTTGCTCATCTGGGCGATGTAGGCTTCCAGAGCCGACTTGGCCCAGGTCGTCTGCAGTTCCATGGCTTCCTGGACGCTCTTGGCGCCAGCCAGCGACTTCACGGCGGCGACCTGATCTTCAGCGGCCTTCTTGGAGTAGGCGAAGGTCTCGGCGCCCAGGGCTTCAGCGCCCTTGGTGGCGGCGGTCACCGAAGCGACGACGGCTTCGAGGTTCTTCTTGGAGACGGTGTTGGCTTCCGCCAGGGCGGCCAGCGACTTCTCGACGCCGTCCTTGAAAGCCTGGTTCGAGGCGGTGCTGAACTGTTCGACGGTCTTCTTCATCGTTTCGGCGGCGGCCATGGGGAGTCTCCTGGCAATTTGGCGGGGCATGGCGAAGCTGTGCGAGCAGCCCCATGCGCTTGGGACAACGCCGATTTGCCATGTTGCAGTGCAGCAGTCAAGAAAATTGTGCAGCGCACCATGACCTAGCGTCATGCTGAAGCGCGGCCGCAACGCGCACGTTTTTTCCGCACCCGCGACAACATCGCTCACCGGTTGTTTACTTTGGCTAAAGGCGGGTCAGTTCATGCTAGGGTCACGCGTGTGGCGGTGCGGAACCGCTCAGTTCAAATGACGGACGCTCATTCATGTTCGCCAAGCTTCGCTCCGCCCGCACAATTCTCGCCACCGTTGGCTTGGTGCTTTCGTGCGTGATCAGCGCTCTGGTCCCCACGACCAGCGCTTCGGCCCAGATCCCCTACCTGCAGCTGAACGCCGCAGAGCCGAAATACGCGGCCATCGTGATCGACGCCAATTCGGGCGAGGTGCTCTATGACAAGCGCGCCGACAGCCCCCGCTATCCGGCTTCGGTGACCAAGGTCATGACGCTGTATCTCGCCTTCGAGGCGCTCAGCGAAGGTCGCATGAAGCCCACCGACCGCGTCGTCATCACCCCGCGCGCCGCCGCCCAGGCCCCGACCAAGCTGGGCCTTCCGGCCGGCGACAGCATCAGCGTGGACGAAGCCATTCGCGCCATGACGGTGAAATCCGCCAACGACGTCGCCGTGGCCATGGCTGAGAAGCTGGCCGGCAGCGAGGCGCGATTCGCCGCCCTGATGACCCTGCGCGGCCAGGAACTGGGCATGCGCAACACCCGCTTCGTGAACGCCTCGGGTCTGCCCGACAGCCGCCAGATCAGCACCGCCCGCGACCTGGCCATCCTGTCGCGCGCGACGATGCGCGACTTCCCACAGTACTACAGCTACTTCAGCGTCAAATCGTTCTCGTTCCGGGGCAATACGATCCGCGGCCACAACCGCCTGCTCGACAGCATGAACGGCTTCGACGGTCTCAAGACCGGCTACACCAACGCCTCAGGCTACAATCTCGCCGGCTCGGCCGTGCGCGACGGTCGTCGCCTGATCGCCGTGGTCCTGGGCGGCTCGTCGACCGCCTGGCGCGACAACAACATGGAAGACCTGCTGCTGACCGGCTTCGAGGTCCTCAAGCGCCGCGCCCACGGCGACCGCACCACCATCGCCGCCAACCTCTATGAGACCGAGCCGAACGGCCCGATCATGCGGCCTTCGATCGAACAGGGCGACGGCGAGCAGTCGGGCCTGAAGATCGTGCTGACAGATTCGCCGCGCGCTCAGCCGGTGAAGGTCTCCCCCACCCTCAAGGCCGCCAAGAAGCCCAAGGGCGAATGGGCCGTTCAGGTCGGGGCCTTCAAGTCCAAGAGCCTGGCCAGCAAGCAGCTGACCCTGGTGCGTGGTCGCTTCGCCAAGTTCGTGGCTGACGCCGAGGGCGCCGTCGAAGGCGCGGCCGGCGGCGCGTTCCGCGCCCAGTTCCAGGGGCTGACAGCCGAAGCCGCCCGCAGCACCTGCGCCGCGATCACGGCCAGGCGCCAGCCCTGCATGGTGTTGTCACCGCGCTGATCCCGGCTCAGATCGGACATCGAATCGAGCCCGGAGCGCCCAGCGCCCGGGCTCTTTTCTTGACCGTTAACGCTTTAGAAGACGATCACGCGCCGCATTGAGCTGTGCCGCCAGCCCCGCCGTGCCGCCCTTGTCGGGGTGGGCCAGACGGATCAGGCGGGCATGGGCTGAGCGGATTTCCTCGGCGGTGGCGTCAGGTCCGACGCCAAGGATCGAGCGGGCTTCGGTCAGGGTCGGCCCGGACACAGCGGGCGACGCAGGCTTGCGGATCGCAGGTCGCCGACGCGCCTCAGAGGCGCTCCAGAGACCGACAATGCCTAGGACGATGCCCGTGCCCCAGCCGCCGCGAATGGTGGTGTAGGCCGCGCCCGCAAAGGCGGCCAAGGCGGCGATGCCGGCGCCCACGCGCCAGCCATCCCCTTTAAGGAACGGCTTTCGGCTGCCCCAGAACACCAGGGCCAGCACGATGCCGCCAAGCAACAGATAGATCATCGCAAATCCGGACGCTCTCAGGCAGCCCCCGAGGGGCCCCTACTGAGCAGCGAGCAGAGTTTCCCCGGAATAGGCCGAAAGACCAAGCGAATGCATCAGGGCGCGCAGTTCCTGGCGGGCGGCCAGATGCTGCAGCGACACCGGCACGGGGCGAACCTGGGGCGACAGGTCGGCGATGGTCAGGCCGAAGGGGAACAGCTCGCGATAGATCACCCGGTCGCGCAGGCCAGGGCCCATGCGGAAACCAACCCGTTTGGCCAGCGAAGTGAGGCGGTCTTCCAGACGCTTGCGGTTACGGGCCTCGGTGGTGGCCAGGCGGTTGCGCAGCACCACCCAGTCCAGCGCCTGGCGCTGGCCGCTCATGGCGCGCGCCTTGCGGGCTTCCCAGACGGACTGGGAATAGAGGCTAGGCGTGGTCAGTTCCATGGTCACCGGATCGACGTGACCCAGCATGTCGAAATCGACGAAGCTGTCGTTCATCGGGGTGACAATCAGGTCCGCGCGACCATGGGCCAGGCGCGAGATGGCGGTGTCGCCGCCGGGCGTATCGATCAGAACGAAGTCTGCCTCTTCCAGCCCGCGGGCGAAGGCGATCTCGAAGCGCTCGATCTGCTCGCTCTCGGGCGCGGCGGCCAGGGCGATGTCGTCCTCGCTGAGGCGAAGCTGGATCGGCTCGGGCAGCGGAAGCTTCTTGTTCTCCAGCCAGGCGCGGCGGTTCTCGAAAAAGCGCATGGAGGTGCACTGGCGCAGGTCCAGGTCGATCACCGCCACCTTGGCGCCGCCGTAAAGCAGGGCCGTCACGAGGTGTACGGCGATGGTGGACTTGCCCGCCCCGCCCTTCTCGTTGCCGACCACGATCACGCGCGTTTCAGCCATGTGCTCGCTCCTTCGTTCGCCGCGACTCGCGCGGTCAATGAAAGGTTAACATGCACGCAACGGCTCAGCCGAGAGGTCATCGCATTGTTCCACAGGCCCTTTTGTCGCAGGGGTGGCGCACGGGCCGCCTATTGTGCGGCGCAGTAGACGCCGCCGCGCCGCTCGGCCATAAGCCACGCCTGTTCGTAAAGGAGGCCGTCGATGCCCCAAGCTTCCCCGACCATTGTTCGCACGGTCGCCGATCTGCGGGCCCAGGTCGCCGCCTGGAAGGCCGCCGGCGACCAGGTCGCCCTGATCCCGACCATGGGCGCCCTGCACGAGGGACACCTGACCCTGGTCAAGCTGGGCCAGAGCCGGGCGCGGCGCACCGTGGCCAGCGTCTTCGTCAATCCCAGGCAATTCGCCCCGCACGAGGACTTCGACGCCTATCCGCGCGGCGAGGCCGCCGACGCCGAAAAGCTTGCCTCGGTCGGCTGCGACCTGATGTTCGCCCCCTCGGCCGCCGAGATGTATGCGCCGGGCTTTTCGACCGCGATCAATGTTTCGGGCGTATCCGAGCCGCTGGAAGGCGCGGCCCGTCCGCAGTTCTTTGGCGGCGTGGCGACCGTGGTGGCCAAGCTGCTAATCCAGTGTCAGGCCAACTACGCCGTGTTCGGCGAGAAGGACTACCAGCAGCTGCAGGTCATCAAGCGGCTGGTCCGGGACCTTGATCTGCCGGTCGAGATCGTATCGGCGCCCACCGCCCGCGCTGACGATGGCCTGGCCCTGTCTTCCCGCAACGCCTATCTGTCGGCCGAGGAACGCCAGATCGCCGCCGCCCTTCCGAGAGCCCTGCGCGCCGCGGCCCAGGCCGTGTCGGAGGGCGGACGCATCGATGAGGCGGAAGCCACGGGCAAGGCCGCGCTGAGCAGCGCTGGCTTTGGCCAGATCGACTATCTGGATATCCGCGAGGCCTCTGATCTGTCCAAGCTGGGCCCCGGCCCGATAGGGGACGCGCAGGGCCGCATCCTGGTGGCCGCCTGGCTGGGCAAGACCCGCCTGATCGACAACATGGCCGTGGGCTGACCCGCAGGATCAGTCCATCGGGTGCAGCGCGATCAGCAGCCCCACGACCAGACTGACGAACATCAGACCCACGCCGATCACTGCGTACAACGCCCTCATCGACTTGCCCTCTATGCCTCTGCAGGCAGATTGTACGCCTTGGGGTTGTTTTTTCGCTAACGATCGCCCTAAAATCTACCAGGCGCCCAGTTCACGCAGCTGACGGGCCAGATCCAGAGGCATGTCGGCGGCCTCGCTTTCCGTCAGATCGGCCGGCGCATCCTCGGCCGGCAGATAGCGCCAGCCCTGAAAGGCCCGCCGGGGCTGCGGAACCACGCGGATGATCGGCGGATCGACCGTCACCTCGCAGCGCTTGGCCGCGCCCTCGCCCACCGTGTCGATGGCCAGGATCTTCTGGCGGCACAGGATCTGGCCCTTGAACACGCGATAGAGCGAGCCGCCGTCCAGCACCTCGTCGATGCGCTTGGGCGTCATGCGGGTGTGCATGATCCACGGCTCGCCGGCCTTGTGCCAGGCGACGAGGTCGTCGATCGTGTCGCAACCGACGACCAGCTTGATGATGTGCAGGGGCATGGGCGGGTGATAGCGCGGATCAGGCGGCCGGTTCCAGCCTGGCCAGCACCACGCCCTCGCTGACCTGACCGCCAGCGACCGCAGAAAGCTCGGATACGACACCATCAAACGGCGCTGCCAGGGCGTGCTCCATCTTCATGGCCTCCAGCGTCAACAGGGTCTGGCCCTTGACGACGCTCTGGCCCGCTTCCACCGCCACCGAGACGATCTTGCCCGGCATGGGCGACAGGATCGCGCCGTCCGAGGCGGCCGAATGAGCGCCGCCGCCCTGATAGCCGAAGTCGAACTCCTGGACGTCGCCCCCCTCGAACACCCGCATTGGGCCATCGCCATGCGCGCCGGGCAGGACATCGACATCATCCAGAGCCCGGCCGTCCTCGACAGTGATGTCCCAGGACCAGTCATCGCCGCGGCCACCAGCCAGGGCGACGCGCAACGGGACCTTGCGGCCGTCGATGCTCATCGGCAGGTTCATGGCCGCGCGCGGCGCGTTCATGCGGAAGCCCAGCAGACGCGACGGCGCGCTGACGAACGGATCGGCCTTGCGCTGATCGGCGTCCATGAAGCTTTCCAGATGCTGGCCAATGGCCGCCAGGGTCGGGGCGTCGCTAAAGGTGCGTTCGACCAGGTCGTCCAGCCGCGCTTCGATGAAGCCGGTATCGACCAGGCCCTCGACGAAGTCCGGGTGGCTGGCGCAGCGGGCCAGGAAGGCCGCGTTGGTCTTGACGGGCCACACCTCGACCAGGCTGCAAGCCTCGGCCAGACGATGGGCGGCGTCCTCGCGATCGACGCCATGGGCGATCAGCTTGGCGATCATCGGGTCGTAAAAAGGCGTGACCTCGCCGCCCTCCTCCACCGCGCTGTCGACGCGCACGTCGCCCTCGGGCAGGCGGAAATGCTTCAGCTTGCCAGTGCTGGGCAGAAAGCCGGTGACGGGGTTCTCGGCATAGAGGCGCGCCTCCATGGCCCAGCCGTCCAGCGTGATCTCGTCCTGCTCCAGCGGCAGGGGCTCGCCCGAGGCGACTCGCAGTTGCCATTCGACCAGGTCCTGACCGGTGACCATCTCGGTGACCGGATGCTCGACCTGCAGCCGGGTGTTCATCTCCATGAACCAGATGCGGTCGGCGCGCAGGCCCTCGCTGGCGTCGGCGATGAACTCGACCGTGCCGGCGCCCACATAGTTCACGGCCTTGGCGGCCTTGACCGCGGCGGCGCAGACAGCCTGGCGGGTGGCCTCGTCCATGCCGGGGGCCGGAGCCTCCTCGATGACCTTCTGGTGACGGCGCTGCAGCGAGCAGTCGCGCTCGAACAGGTGGACGACATTGCCGAAGCTATCGCCGAACACCTGCACCTCGATGTGGCGCGGACGGGTGACGTATTTCTCCAGCAGCACGCGCTGGTCGCCAAAGCTGGCGGCCGCCTCGCGCTGGCACGAGGCCAGGGCCTCGGCGAAGTCAGCGGCCGCCAGCACCTTGCGCATGCCCTTGCCGCCGCCGCCCGCCACGGCCTTGATCAGCACCGGATAGCCGATCTTGGCCGCCTCGACGGTCAGGCGTTCGACCGACTGGTCGTCACCCAGATAGCCAGGGGTTGTCGGCACGCCAGCGGCGATCATCACCTTCTTGGCGGCGTCCTTCAGGCCCATGGCGCGGATCGCCGACGGCGGCGGACCGATCCAGACCAGACCCGCGTCCAGCACCGCTTGGGCGAAGTCGGCGTTCTCGGACAGGAAGCCATAGCCGGGATGGATCGCCTCAGCGCCCATCTGCTTTGCGGCCGCCAGGATTTTCTCCGGGACCAGATAGCTCTCCCGCGCCGGGGCCGCGCCGATCAGGATGGCGCTGTCGGCCTCCATCACGAACGGCGCGTCGGCGTCGGCCTCGGAATAGACCGCGATGGTCCGCACGCCCAGTTCACGGGCTGTGCGGATGATCCGGCGGGCAATTTCGCCGCGATTGGCGATGAGGACGGAAGAGATCAAGGGCTGGGCCTACATTTGGTAAAGGGTAAAAATCATCAAGCCGACCACCAAGATCCCGAAGGCCGTGGCGCTCATGATCCAGACGATAAAGGTCTTCAGCAGCGCGCCAAAAATGCCGGAGCCATAACCGCCGCGCAGGGTCTGGAAGAGGTTGATCGGCACCCAGAGCGACAGCAGGCCGAAATAGGGCGGTTGCACCGCGTGCGGCAGGACCAGGCCCAGGGCATTGGCGAGGAACGAGAAAGACAGCAGGTTGGTAGCCACCAACAGGTGGTCGTAGATGAAGTACTGGCGCTTGTTCAAATAGACGAACGCTAGGCTCAGGCCCATGATCGGCAGCAGCAGCACTGCCAGACGGTGCGCCCAGCCGAACATAACCAGCAGGTAGTAGTCCGGGTTCTCGACGGCCTTGGCCGTGCGTTCCTTGAGCCAGTTGCCATTGACCACAGGGCTCTGGAAATTGACGGTGTTGCTGGAGTGCGCCTTGGTCTCGGAATAGATCACCGCGGGCCTGGTTACGGGCCTGCCGTGCGGACTGTCTTCGGCCATGGCCTGGGCCTGGGCTCCCAGGGCGTCTGGCCCCTGCTCCAATGACAGGCTGCGGATCTGGTCGGCGGCCGCTTTGCCCGTCAGCTTGTGCGCGAGCTCCTGCGCGACCTTGGGGTCTTTCTCGATAGCGTCGGCCCTGGCGATTTTCGCCGCATAACGGTCCTGAACCTTCTGGACATCCTCGGCATAGGTGGCGGCGACCTCGGCCTTGTCCTGAGCGGGATCCTTCAGCGCCTCGTCGCGATCGCTCGCGGCCTCTTTCAAGGACTCGTCGCGCACTTCAACCGCATCGGCGCGCCGTCTAGCAGCGACCTTGGCTCGGCCCTCCGGCGTCGCCAATTCAGCGGCGCGATGCTCGGCCGCGACCTCATCCTGGTGCTTGATCTGATGGATCGCGTGCTCGGCCGCGAAAATGAACAACAGCAGGGCCACCAGGAAGGTGCGGAACGGCGGGACATGCCGCGCGATCCGGCCTTCCATATAGTCCTTGGCCAGCACGCCGGGCTTGAAAAGCAGCAGCGGCAGGGTCTTGGCCAGGCGGCCATCGAGGTGGAACATCCCCTCGATGGCTTCCCAGATCAGGTGCAGGATCGTGCGGTGATGGGTGTCGGCATTCTGGCCGCAAGCGTAGCAGTACCAGCCTTCCAGGGTCGTTCCGCAGTTCGCGCAGGGCTGGCCCTGCTTGTCGAACGGCTTTTTCTTTCTGGCCCGGAAGACATCCGTGAAGGAGTCTGCCGCCGCCGCTTCGAGTTCACCCGTCATACCGCCCCCGGTTCCTGAATTCGTGTCGTGAATCGCGCCTAGATTGACCAGGCCGGTTTACGACGCGCGAGGAAGGCGCGCACCCCTTCCTGGCCCTCTTCGGAGACGCGGCGGCGCGCGATGCGCTTGGCGGTCTCCTCGACCAGGCCCTTGTCGAGTTTCTGGTCAGCAAAGTCGTTGACCAGCGCCTTGGCGTCGCCGATCGCGCCGGGGGCGCAGGCCGACATCTCCTCGATCAGGGCGTCGCGCGCCACCTCAAGGCCGGCGACATCGTCGAACACTTCATCGACCAGGCCGTAGCTCCAGGCCGCATCCGCATCAAACACCCGGCCCGTGGCGAACAGCAGCTTGGTCGTGCGCGGGCCCAGAGCCGCGATGACATAGGGGCTGATGGTCGCGGGGGTGAGGCCCAGCTTGACCTCCGAGAAGCTGAAGGTGGCGTCCGCCAGATCCATGGCGTGATCACAGGCCGCGACCAGACCGGCGCCGCCGCCGAACGCCGGGCCTTCGACCAGGGCCACGGTCAGGGCCGGCACGTCGTGCAGGGCCTTGAGCATGTGGGCCAGCTCCAGAGCGTCGAGGCGGTTGTCGTCCTCGCTCCAGTCGACCGCGTCGGCCATCCAGCTCAGGTCGGCGCCGGCGCTGAACGCCCCGCCCATGCCGCGCAGGAACACCACCCGGACGCCCTCAGCGCCGTGCAACGTCTCGAAGGCCTCGCGCAGGGCGGCGATGGTCGCCGCATCAAAGGCGTTCTTCTTTTCGGGGCGATTGATCCAGACGGTCACCGCCCCTTCGGGCGTGCTTTCCAGGTGAACCAGCGGGCTCACGGCGTCAGTGTCGGGAACTTCGACAATCGGATCGGCGATAGGGTTGGTCATCGGTCTGGGCCTTCCTGAACTCTGGGCAGACAGTACATCACATGCGGTCGCAGCGGGTGGTCCCGAGACAGGCCCGGATGATCGAAATCCCGGCGCTCATCGCGCAGGAAACCCAGCCGCTGCATCACCGCCTGAGACCGAACGTTCGAGCGAGCCGTAAAGGCCACGATTTCTTCGACAGGCAAACGCGCGAAGCCGTCGGCGATGATCGCCGGCATGACGCCCGAAACCAGGCCGCGCCCTACGGCGTCGGACCTCAGACGCCACAGGGCCTCGACGCCCTCGACCCCGAACTCGCCGTCCAGGACATGCAGGCCCGCCGCGCCCACCGCCTCGCCGGCCTCGTCCAACACCGCCCAGACGCCCCAGCCCTTGTCCGCGATGTGCGCCGCCACCCGTTCGAAGGTCGAGCGGCTGCGCTCGGCGTCCATCGCGCCGCCCAGCCAGTGGGCGACCAACGGATCGCGGTTCAGCGCTTCCCAAGCCGGGAACAGCGCCTCAGTCCAGGGCAGCAGGCGAGAATGCGGCGGCGTCGGCATGGCTACATCCTGAAGACGCCGAACGTCGTCTCCTGAATCGGCGCGTTGAGGCTGGCCGATATGGCCAGACCCAGGACGTCGCGGGTTTGCGCAGGATCAATGATGCCGTCATCCCAGAGGCGCGCGGTGGCGTGGTAGGGATTGCCCTCGTCCTCGTACTTCTGGCGGATCGGGGCCTTGAAGGCCTCAGCCTCCTCGTCCGTCCACTTGCCGGCGTCGCGGTGGACGGTGGCCAGCACGCTGGCGGCCTGCTCGCCGCCCATCACCGAGATCCGGCTGTTGGGCCAGGTGAACAGGAAGCGGGGGCTGTAGGCCCGGCCGCACATGCCGTAGTTGCCGGCCCCGAAGCTGCCGCCGATCAGCACGGTGAACTTGGGCACCTCGGCCGAGGCGACCGCCGTGACCAGCTTGGCGCCGTCCTTGGCGATGCCGCCGGCCTCGTACTTGCCGCCGACCATGAAGCCCGAGATGTTCTGCAGAAAGACGAGTGGAATCTTGCGCTTGCAGGCCAGTTCTATGAAGTGCGCGCCCTTGACGGCGCTCTCGCTGAACAGCACGCCGTTATTGGCCAGGATCGCCACCGGCTGCCCCCAGATGCGGGCGAAGCCGCAGACCAGGGTCGTGCCGTACAGCGCCTTGAACTCGTCGAACTCGCTGCCGTCGACGATGCGGGCGATGACCTCGCGCACGTCATAGGGCGCGCGGACGTCGGTCGGGACGATGCCGTACAGCTCCTCGGCGTCGAACAGCGGCGCCCTGGTCTCGGTGATCACCAGTTCGGCGGGCTTGGTCGTGTTCAGATTGGCGACGATGGAGCGGACGATCTCCAGCGCGTGCTCGTCGTCATTGGCCACGTGATCGACGACGCCCGAGCGACGGCCATGGGTGTCGGCCCCGCCCAGTTCCTCGGCCGAAATGACCTCGCCCGTGGCGGCCTTCACCAGGGGCGGCCCCGCCAGGAAGATAGTGCCCTGGTCGCGGACGATGACGGTCTCGTCGCTCATGGCCGGCACATAGGCGCCGCCGGCGGTGCAGGACCCCATGACGCAGGCGATCTGGGCGATGCCCGCCGCGCTCATCCGGGCCTGGTTGAAGAAGATGCGGCCAAAGTGATCGCGGTCGGGGAACACCTCGGCCTGGTGGGGCAGGTTCGCGCCGCCGCTGTCGACCAGATAGACGCACGGCAGCCGGTTCTGGGCCGCGATCTCCTGGGCGCGCAGGTGCTTCTTCACCGTCATCGGGAAATAGGCGCCGCCCTTCACGGTGGCGTCGTTGGCGACAATCATCACCTCGCGGCCCGACACACGGCCGATGCCGGTGATCACGCCTGCGCCGGGTGCCTCGCCATCATAGAGGTCGCAGGCGGCCAGCTGGCCGATCTCGAGGAACGGCGAACCCGGGTCGAGCAGTCGTTCGACGCGTTGGCGCGGCAACAGCTTGCCACGCGCCACGTGGCGCTGGCGGGTCGCTTCGGAGCCCCCCAGAGCGGCCGTGGCCACCCGCTGTCGCAACTCTTCGACAAGGCCGCGATTGTGGGCGGCGTTGCGGGCGAAGGTCTCGCCGGACGGATCGATAACAGAGTTCAGCTTCGGCATGTGAGCGGCATAGCCTTTTACATTCAAACCCGAAAGGCGGTAGTTTTCGCCTCGCGCCATCCACTAATCCGCGAAAACCCTCCGCGAACGGTCGTATCCAGGGCGCGACAGTCGGACCGATCGCGCCCCGATGGTCAAGCCTTGCCATTCAAGCTAGCGTCCCGTCGTGGGAACGACTCTGGACGCCTTCGACGACTCAGCTCTGGCGCGCCTGTTCGCCCGTGAGCGGCGCGACGGAGTGGCGTCGTGGTTCTCTCTGCCTGGTGGCGCGACGCTGTATGCCCCGGGCGAGCAGGCCGACCAACTGTATTTCCTGCGCACCGGCCGCCTGGGCGCTTTCCGGCTCGAGGAAGGCCAGGAGCCGCAGTTCCTGGGGGTGATCCGTCCAGGCGAACCGGCCGGCGAGATGGCCCTGATTGGCGGCACGCCACACTCGGCCAACCTGGTGGCGCTGCGCGACAGCGAAGTGCTGGCCCTGCCCCGCGCCGACTTCTTCGCGGCGGCCGAGCGCGAGCCGGCGGTGATGCTGGAGTTGTCACGGCTGATGATCCGCCGCGCCCGCCAGGCCCAGACCCACGCGGCGATCGGCGATCCATCGGTCTTCGGCTTCATCGCTGTCGAAGCGGGCCAGGCGATCCGGCCCGTCGTCGAACGGCTGGCGCGCTGCATGGAAGCCCTGGGCTATTCGGTGACGGTCGAGGGCGCCGAGTCGCAGCTGGCGCCGACCGAGTGGTTCAGCAATGTCGAGCGCGAGCACGACTTCGTCCTCTACGTGGCCGAGGCTGACGAGACCCAATGGAAACATGTGGTGGGCCGGCAGGTCGACCGCCTGTTCCGGGTCGGGCGCGGCGAGCGCCAGCCGCCGGCGACCATTCCGTCCTATGCCTCCGGCCCGCTGCAGGCCCAGCGCCTTGTCGACCTGATCCTGCTGCAGTCGGGCAGCCTCAAGCAGCCCCAGGGCTCCGAAGCCTGGATGGAGGCCACAAGGGCGGCGCGGCTGTTCCATCTGCGCGAAAACGGCATGGCCGACGTGGAGCGTCTGGCCAGGGTGCTGACCGGCCAGTCGGTGGGCCTGGTGCTCTCGGGCGGCGGAGCGCGCGCCTATGCCCATATCGGCGCCATCGAGGCCCTGCGCGAGCGTGGCATTCCCATCGACTTCGTCGGCGGCGCCTCGATGGGCGCGGTGATTGCGGCGGGCCTGGCCATGGGCTGGGACGACGGCGAGATGGAGTCCCGCATCCGCAAGGCCTTCGTCGAATCCAGCCCCGTTGACGACATCGCCTTCCCGATGATCGCCATGACCCGCGGCGACAAGGTCAAGGCGCGGCTGCAGGAGCACTTCGGTGACGTGCAGATCAGCGACCTGTGGCTGCCGTTCTTCTGTGTCTCCTCGAACCTGACCTCGGGCTCCTATCACCTGCATCGGCGCGGGCGGTTGCATGACGCCCTGCGCGCCTCGATCTCCCTGCCTGGCGTCCTGCCGCCGGTGTGCGAGAACGGCGCCGTGCTGGTCGACGGCGCGGTGATGAAGAACTTCCCGGCCGACGTCATGCGCGCCTTCCAGCTGGGCCCCATCGTCGGGGTGGACGTCACGCGCGGCCGCAGCATCACCGACGAGGACGTGGTCCCACCGCCGTCCCTCTGGAAGTGGTTCTGGTCGGGCGAATGGCGCAAGGGCCCGCCCATCGTGGCCCTGCTGATGCGCGCCGCGACCGTGACGACCGGCCGTGACTTGGCCGCCAGCCGGGAAGCCTCGGACGTGCTGATCACGCCCAAGCTCGACAAGGTCGACATCCGCGACTGGCGGGCCTTTGCGCCGGCGGTGGCGGCCGGCAAGATCGCCGCCGCGATCGCCCTCGACGGACTGGACCGGCCGGTCGCCGACCTGCGCCGCCGCCCCAGCCTGGCCGAACGCGCCCGCGCCGCGCTCAATCCCGCCGGGCGAGGATGAACATCCGGGTGAACGGAAACAGCGTCACGCCGTCCTCGCGGCGAGGATAGTCGCGCGCCAGCCGCGCCCGCCAGGCGTCGAGAAACGCCGCCTTCTCGTCCGCATCGGTCAGGGCGTCCATGTAGGGCAAAAGGGTCGTGCCCATCGTCCAGTCGACGATCGGATCCTGGCCGTGCAGGGCGTGAAGATAGGTGGTCGTCCAGATATCGATCTCGGGACACAGCGGCGCCAGCCAGGCGTAGTAGTCGCGCGCATCGTGGGATGGCCGCACACCTTCGACGCCCGCCAGCCGCCGCGCCCAGGGGCCGGTCGCGACGATCTCGCCCAGAGTCTTTCGCCAGGCCACGTCGGTCACCAGCGGCATCTGGCAGGCCAGTACGCCGCGCGGCGCCAGAGCGTTCGCCAGGCGCGGAAACAGGGCTGCATGGTCGTCGACCCACTGAAGGGCGGCGTTGGTGAATAGCAGATCGATCGGGCGCTCGGGCGCGAAGCCGGCGATATCGCCCAGGACCCAGTCCACCCGGCTGGAAAGTCCCCTCGCCCGCTCCAGCATCTGGGGACTGGAATCCAGGCCATGCACCGTCGCGTCGGGATGTCGCGCCGCCAGCAGCGCGGCCTGCTCCCCCGCGCCGCAGCCCAGGTCCCAGATTTCCGCCGGATGCAGGTCACGCGGCAGCGCGGTCAAAAGGTCCAGCGCCGGTCGCTCCCGATAGCTCCGATACAGGGCATAGATGTCGGGGTTCCAGGCAGGCATAGGCGTGGCCTTCATTTCAGGTGCGACAATTGGCGCGCGGCGGACACTGCGCCGCCCCCGTTAACCTCTTGGTTAATGCGCGATTCATTCTATATCTAAGTCAGGTCTCCGACAGAGAGACCTTTGGGAAGGACGCCAATCCATGCCTCGACCCGTCAAGCTCACGATGGTCGTTGATCGCCGCAAGGATGCGGCGGGGATGATACAGCCCCATTCCCACAGGCTTTACTTGCCCCGCCCGATGATGATCGGCGCGACACTGCTGTTCTGGGCGGCGGTTGTTGTGGGCCTCAAGCTGCTGGCGTCCTGATTTCAGGCGGCAAGCCTGCGTCAAGCGGTCGCGAGAATAGCCACTTCCCTCTTCGCGGAATTCGCGCTCATATCCTCCTTGTGTTGTTCAACATCTGAAAGGAGGTGACCAGTGTCTCATTGTCTCCAACCGAGGTCGCGCATCGTGACCTGGAGCCTGAAGATCGAGGTATCCGCCTAGAGGCGTTGAATCGCTCAAAGGTTTCAGTCACGCCGCGCACCGCGGCCACGACGATGGAGGGCCGTTCCGGGCAACCGGAACGGCCCTTTTTCATGCCTTGAGGGTCAGCCGCCGACCAGTTCGCGCCCGATCAGGAAGCGACGGATCTCGTTGGTGCCCGCGCCGATGTCGTACAGCTTGGCGTCGCGCAGGAACCGCTCGACCGGCCACTCCCGGGTGTAGCCCGCGCCGCCCAGGGCCTGGATAGCCTCCAGGCAGGTCTGCACGGCGTTTTCCGAAGCCAGCAGGATCGCGCCGGCGGCGTCAAAGCGAGTAGTCTTGCCCGCATCGCAGGCGCGCGCCACGGCATAGACATAGGCCCGGGCCGAGTTCAGGGCGACATACATGTCGGCCACCTTGCCCTGCATCAGCTGGAACGAGCCGATCGCCTGGCCAAACTGCTTGCGCTCGCGAACATAGGGCAGAACCACGTCCAGGCACGCCTGCATCAGGCCCAGAGGCCCCGCCGCCAGCACGGCGCGTTCATAGTCCAGGCCGCTCATCAGCACGCCGACGCCGCCGCCCACCGGACCCATGACGTTCTCTTCCGGGACTTCGCAGTCCTCGAACACCAGCTCGGCGGTATCCGAACCGCGCATGCCCATCTTGTCGAGCTTCTTTGAAACGCTGAAGCCCTTCATGCCCTTCTCGATCAGGAAGGCGGTGATGCCGCGATCGCTGGTCTTGGCATAGACCACCAGCGTGTCGGCGTGCGGCGCGTTGGTGATCCAGAACTTCGTGCCGTTCAGCACGTAGCGATCGCCCTTCAGTTCGGCCCGCAGCTTCATCGACACGACGTCCGAGCCCGAACCGGCCTCGCTCATGGCCAGCGAGCCGACATGTTCGCCGCTGATCAGCTTGGGCAGGTAGCGGGCCTTCTGCTCGGGCGTGGCCCAGCGGCGGATCTGATTCACGCACAGATTGGAGTGGGCGCCATAGGACAGGCCCACCGAGGCCGAGGCGCGGGAGATTTCCTCCATCGCCACCACGTGTTCGAGATAGCCTAGGCCCAGGCCGCCGAACTCTTCCTCGACGGTGATGCCGTGCAGGCCCAGGTCACCCATCGGGACCCAAAGCTCGCGCGGAAATTCGTTGGTTTCATCGATGCGCGCCGCGATCGGGGCGATCTTGTCGGCCGCGAAGCGGGCGGTGGTGTCTCGGATCGCGTCGGCCGTTTCGCCCAGTGCGAAGTCCATCGAGGGTGCGGAATTTGTCATCATGCGCACTCGCATAGCACAAACGCCCGCGGATCAACGAGACCCGCGGGCGTTCATGCTCACCAGCTTTTTCAGCCGGGATCTAGTCTTCGTCGACCTCGTCGGGACCGGCCAGCTTGCGCAACAGCAGATAGGCCGAAACCACGAAGCAGATCGCGCCGATCATGCTGGCGCCATAGCCGAACATCTTGATCTGCGAGAACCCCGGACCCGAGGCGACCGTTAGGATCCACAGGACCCCGCCGCCGAACATCGCCAGACCCAGCACGCCCAGGCTGACCAGCAGGCTGAGGTTGCCGAAGCGCGGCGCTTCCGGCTCGGCGAACGGCACGTCCAGCGTGCTGAGGGCCACGTCTTCGCTGGTCGAGAAGCCGTCCAGATTGAACACCGAGGGCGAAGTCCGCGTGGCGGTCTCGAACAGGGTGGGCTCGACGGCGGGCGCCGGCGGCGGCGTGAACTCGGCAACTTCGGCGACCGGCTGCGGCGCGACCGGGGCGACAGGCTCCGGGGTCAGACGGAAAGGCGCGCTGACGGTCTCTTCGAAGTCCTCGTAGAGAACGGCGGTGGGCGGCGCGGCGGCCGGAACCGGCGGCTCGGGCAGCACCAAATCGTCGCGAACGACGGCCGGGGCCGCCGGAGCAGCAACCGGCGCGGGCTTGTCGGCCAGGATCGCTTCCAGACGCGCGCCGACGGCGGCGGCGGCCTGTTCGCTGGCGGTCGGACCTTCCTCGTCGGGAACGACGATGGCCAAGGGCGCGCTGTCCTCGCGCTCGACCACGGCGCGGTCGCCTTCAAAGCGGGTCATGACCGCGGCCGGCGTCTGCTTGGGCACCGAGCAGCTGGCGTCGTAGTCGACCTTGGGCCGCAGGACCGGGCTGGGCGCGGCGATCCAGACGCCGTCGGCCGGCGTCAGGAACAGCGCCTTCTCGGCCGAGCGGCGACGGACCAGAGCGTCGATGACGATACGCTCGCCCTCGAAGTCGGCCTTTCGCCACATCTCCATGGCGCAGGCGGCCTGCAGCAGCGAGCCCTCGTTGATCCGGCGCAGGACGCCGGAGCGGACGAAGTTGTCGAGCCCGATGTTGAAGGCGAAGCAGACCAGCGCATCGAACTGGTTCTGGTTCAGCGGCGCATAGGTCTGTTCGTTGACCGCATGGGCCACCGAGATCAGATCGTACAGAAGGAGGGCCTCGGCGTCCTTTTCCGAAACGGTCGCCCCACCGCGTGCGGTGAGGGTGTGGCCGTAACCGATCGTCCAGCGCCCATCGGGGAGCTGAGCGGCTTTCATCCGGTAGCCTTCGAATCTCTTGATGAGATCGACGGCGGCGCGGGAGACCTGATGACGCGGTTTCATCGCGAAGAATGACCCAGTTTGAGACAGACGCAGTTGCGTTCGTCTCTCTCCCGGCAAGATAGGGGCCGGTTTGGGTGTTCCCGTGACGCGGGAGCGATTTTTCTAGTGCAGCAGCAGGGCGGCGATCAGCAGGACGGCGAAGAATCCCGTGAAATCCGTAAGGAAGGTCACGAAGATAGACGACGACACCGCCGGATCCCGTCCCATCTTCTCCAGGGCCAGGGGCGCCAGGATGCCGCCGACGGCGGCCGTGAAGATGTTGGTCACCAGGGCCAGGCCCACGATGATCGCCAGCTTTCCATGCTGATCCTCGGGGCCGAAGATCATGTAGGTGGCCGCGCCCATCACCAGGGCAAGACACAGGCCATTGACCAGGCCCACGGAAACCTCGCGCAGCACGATCCGGCGGGCGTTGGCCGTGGTCAGCTCCTTGCTGGCCAGGGCGCGCACGGCCACGGCCAGGCTCTGGGTGCCCGCATTGCCGCCCAGGGACGAAACGATGGGCATCAGGATGGCCAACGCCACCAGTTGGGCGATCTCTTCCTGGAACACCGCAACGCCGCTGACCGCGATGCTGGCGGTGACCAGGTTCAGCAGTAGCCATGGGAGGCGCGCGCGGACGATGTCGATCACGGTGGCGTCGCGACCGGCGTCAGAGACGCCGGCCAGGGCGAGAATATCCGCCTCGGCTTCTTCGCGGATGACCTCGACGATGTCATCGACGGTGATCTGCCCCACCAGCCGCCCGCCCGAGTCGATGACCGGGGCGCTGATCAGGTGATATTTGTCGAAGATGTAGGCGACCTCTTCCTGGTCCATCTCGACCTGGATTTCGGTGACCGCTTCCATCAGGTCGGCCAGCCGAGTCTCGCGGCGGCTGCGCAGCAGCAGGCTGATCGGAATGGCGCCGACGGGCTTGTAGGTGGGGTCCACCACATAGACGTCGAAGAACAGCTCGGGCAGCGAGTCGCCGGCCTCGCGCACGTGGTCGATGGTGTGACCGGCGGTCCAGAACTCGGGAGCCGCCAAGAACTCGCGCTGCATCAGGCGGCCGGCGGTCTCGTCCTCATAGGACAAGGTGGTCTCGATCGCGGCGCGATCGACCTCGCCCATGGCGGCCAGCACCTGATAGCGCTTGGTGTCGTCCAGGTCGTCGATGACGTCGGCGGCGTCGTCCGTGTCGAGTTCTTCCAGCGCTCGCGCCAGGGTGACCGAGGGCGTGGCCTCCAGCACCTCCTCGCGAAGATTCTCGTCCATCTCCGAGATGATCTCGCCCAGCGCCTCGGGATCGAGAAGCGGAATGACCTCTTCGCGATAGGCCGAGGACAGGAAGCCCATCAGGTCGGCGACGTCGGCGGGCTCCAGCGCGCCCACCAGTTCGCGAAGGCGCTCGGTGTTGCCGCTGTCGGCGGCGTCGATCACCATGTCGACATATTCGGGATTAAGCGCGTAGTCGTCGCCCAGCGCGAGATCTTCGAGATCCTCGGGCGTGGCGGCCTTGGGGAACGGAGCCTTGTCCAGCGCGTCGTCAGTCAGTTCGGCGATGTCCCGGGTCATGGGGGCCTCCTGAGCTCTATGGGCGTGGCGTGCTGGCGTGTTCCGAATGGCGGCGGGGCCCGCTTCCCCAGGGAAAGCCAAGCCCAGAAACGATTAGAGCGCGCCCAGCGAGTCGGAAACCGATTTCGCCAAGCACGCTCTAGTAGGTCTCACCTGGTGCGGTCGAGAAGACTCGAACTTCCACGCCCTTTCGGGCACAGCGACCTCAACGCTGCGCGTCTACCAATTCCGCCACGACCGCACGTGGTGAGGGGCGGCAGGTAGCAAACTGAATCTGGTTTGGAAAGGGCAGAGTTGCCGGAAAGCGAACTATCTGGGGGGCGTTATACGCCGCCGGCCATGTAGTCATAGACGTCGGCGGCGCGCGTCACCTGGATGGCGATGCGATCGTCGCTGATCTGGATCTCGCCCCGGGCGATGGGGTGGTTGTTGGCCAGGATCCAGACCTCGTCATTGGTCTTGGCGTCCAGCGGGATCACCGCGCCGCGGCCCATGCGCAACAGCTGCTGCATGGGAAGGATCGAGCGCCCCAAAAGAACGGAGATCTCGACATTGACGGCGTTGACCTGGCTCACGAACTAAGGCCCCTAAAATCGACTCTCGACCATTCTTGGTCGCGCCATCGAGATTGCAAGAATAGGGCCGTATGCTTGATCGCCCGTTAAGCCTTGAAAATAAAGGAAACCCGCTTCTAGGACGCGACGATGACGCGCCCGTGGGGTGGGCGGTTTCGACCGAATATGTCCCCTACCCGGCAGCCGTTGCCGCCATGGAGGCGCACGCCGCCGCCATCGCCGAGGGCGCGGCGGGCGAGCTGGTCTGGCTGCTGGAGCATCCGCCGCTCTATACCGCCGGCATATCGGCCAAGGGCGCGGACCTGATCGAGCCCGACCGCTTCCCGGTGTTCGAGAGCGGACGCGGCGGCCAGTACACCTATCACGGGCCTGGCCAGCGGGTGGCCTATGTGATGCTGGACATGTCCAAACGCGGCCGCGACGTGCGGGCCTTCGTCGAGGCGCTGGAGGCCTGGATCATCGACGCTCTGGCCGCCTTCAATGTGGTCGGCGAGATGCGCGAGGGCCGGGTCGGCGTCTGGGTCGAACGCAAGGGCGCGGGCTGGTCGCGCGAGGACAAGATCGCCGCCATCGGAGTCAAGCTTCGCAAGTGGGTCAGCTTTCACGGCATCAGCCTGAACGTGGAGCCCAACCTTGGCCACTTCTCGGGCATCGTGCCCTGCGGCCAGACCGAACACGGAGTGACGAGCCTGGTCGATCTGGGCCTGCCCGTGACCATGGACGAGGCCGACGCGGCTCTGAAGGCCAGCTTCCAGCGGGTGTTTGGGCCGGTGGAGGCCGCGGACGCGCCGGCCTAGGCCGCGCGAACGCTGGCGGACGACTTGGAGGGCCAAGAACAGAGCGCTATCCAGAACAGGATCTGAACGCCGGGAATGAGCGAAAGCCCGGCCAGCCAGTCACCCTGCCCCATGTCATGCAGCCGCTTCGAGGACAGCGCCGCCAGGGCCCACACCTGCGCTAGCCACAACGCCAAGGCCACGGTGGCGAGGGGCAGCCCCATAGCGTCGAGCGCCTCGGGACGGTGATCGATCATGTGGCCATAGGCGGCAAAGCTGTAGACGGGGGCCTTCGCCAGGAAATAGGCCAGGAAGCCAAGGTTGCCGATCAGCCAGGTCACGGTGGTGTCCAACAGGAAGCGCTCCCGCTCCACCGCGCCCCGCGCATCAAACCACCGCCGGATCATGCCTGGTTTCACCTTTTTCGGCAAAAGACAGTCAGACTAAACCCTAGATCGAAATGGTCTTCAAGGGGTTGGGGCCATAGCGGTTTGCCCCCTGCTCGCTGCCCATGACGCCCAGCTCGACAATCGCCCACAGGATGGCGATCGAGAACACGAAGTCGAGGAAGTGCTCGGGCTGCGGCCACACGGCCACGACAGCCACCAGGATCAGGGCGGCGAACCAGCCCGAGCGGCCGCGGTCGTGCAGGCGCTTGGACAGCACGCAGGCGCCCGAAAACAGCAGAGCCGGATAGACCAGCCAGCCGGTCAGCCAATGCAGGGTGTAGCCGGCGATGGCCTCATAGATCACGGTGAAGCCGATCAGCACGGCGGCGGCGATCAGAAACGGCGTGCGCGACAACCGCCCGTTGGACGACAGGAAGAGCTCCGCCCATTCAGTCTGACCGTTCATTCGCTCTGGCTCCGAGTCGGCACGAGCGCCGCGCGGGGTAATCTAGGCGTTTGCACCGGGTGTCGGAAGGGCGGGTTCATCGAGCACCAGCCGCCCACCGCCAACTTCGGGATGCTTTGGCGAGAGACCGTAGCGATTTCGCCCGCGTGTCCCGTCAACAAAGCCGTAGTCGATGAGAACGTATAGCCCGAGTGCGACGACCGTGACGCCGCCAAGTGCGAGCAGATCGTCGCGCTCAAGGGCGCCAGCAACGCCGATGGCCAACCCCAAGACGAGGAATAGCGAAAGCACCACGATCGAATAGACCGCCGAGCGATTGCGGTCATGACCGCGTTTCACCATGAGCGCGAGCGCCGGCCACAGGAAAAGCAGATCCACGACAGTTCGCGCGATCTCGTTGTTCTCATCAGAGAAGCCGCCGATCGCCACGATCAAACCCAGTGCGATGATGATCTTTACGATCCCCAGGCCGAAACTGATCAGCCAATACTCCGAGCGACGCATTCGCCCATCGAAACTGAACAGACCATCGATGATGGGATTGGTTTTCGTCTTTGCCATGTCCGAGACTATGCCTCAGTTACGCTGAGGCACAATCGAAGATTGCGGACTAGGCGAACTCCACCAGAACCTCATCCGCCGCGACAGGATCGCCGCCCTTGGCGTTGACGGCCTTGACCACGCCGTCGCGCTCGGCCCGGATGATGTTCTGCATCTTCATGGCCTCCAGCACGCAGACCACCTCGCCCTCGCGGACCTGCTGGCCGGCGATGACGTCCATTGAGACCACCAGGCCCGGCATCGGCGACAGCACCAGCCTGGAGGTGTCGGCGGCCTGCTTCTCGGGCAGCATGTCATGCAGCTGCGCCGAGCGCGGGGTCAGCACCAGCACCCGGGCCTTGGCGGCGCGGTGGCGGATGGTGAAGCCCTCGGCCGCCGGAGCGACCTGAACGGTGAAGGCGGCCCCGCCCAGCACGCCGCAGAACACCGGCTTGCCCGGACGCCAGACGATGTCGCTCAGGATCAGGGAGCGGCCCTCGTCGAGCAGTTCGACGGTCAGATCCTCGTCGCCGGACAGCTTCACGCGGCGCTTGGCGTGGCCGACGGCCACCACCCACTCGTCGCGCACGGCGCCATTGAGACCCGCGACATTGGTGCGCGCCCGCGCGGCGTAGACCCGCTGCATGGCCGCGCCGACGGCGGTGAGGATGTCGATCTGGACCGGGGTCGGCTCGGTGCCGCCAAAGCCGTCAGGGAACTCGTCCTTGATGTAGTTGGTCGAAAGCTGGCCGGAGCGGAACCGCTCCTGGTCCATCACCGCGTTGAGGAACGGGATGTTCTGGCCCAGGCCCTCGATGTGGAAGTCCTCCAGCGCCCGGCCCATGCCATCGACGGCCGCGATGCGCGTCGGCGCCCAGGTGCACAGCTTGGAGATCATCGGGTCGTAGAACATCGAGATCTCGTCGCCCTCGCGGACGCCGGCGTCGTTACGGACGGTGTAGCCCTCATGCTGCCCCTCCTCCGGAGGGTCATAGCGGACCAGGCGGCCGATGCTGGGCAGGAACTTGCGGTAGGGATCCTCGGCGTAGATGCGGCTCTCGATGGCCCAGCCGTTGATCTTCAGGTCCTTCTGTTCGAAGGCCAGCTTCTCGCCCCAGGCGCTGCGGATCATCTGCTCGACCAGATCCAGGCCCGTGATCAGCTCGGTGACCGGGTGCTCGACCTGCAGGCGGGTGTTCATCTCCAGGAAGAAGAAGCTCTTGTCTTGGCCGGCCACGAACTCGACCGTCCCGGCGCTGTCGTAGTTCACGGCCTTGGCCAGGGCCACGGCCTGGGCGCCCATGGCGTTGCGGGTCGCCTCGTCGAGCAGCGGGCTCGGGGCTTCCTCGATAACCTTCTGATTACGGCGCTGGATCGAGCATTCGCGCTCGAACAGGTGGACGACGTTGCCGTGCTTGTCGCCCAGCACCTGGATCTCGATGTGGCGCGGGCTGACGATGAACTTCTCGATGAAGATGCGGTCGTCGCCAAAGCTGGCCTTGGCCTCGGCGCGGACGGCCGGGAAGCCTTCCTCGACGTCCTGGCGGGTCCAGGCCACCCGGATGCCCTTGCCGCCGCCGCCGGCCGACGCCTTGATCATCACCGGATAGCCAATCTCCTCGGAGATCTTGATGGCGTGGGCGGTGTCGTCGATCTCGCCGATATGGCCCGGCACGCAGGAGACGCCGGCGGCCTGGGCGAACTTCTTGCTCTCGATCTTGTCGCCCATGGCGCGGATGGCGCCGGGATTGGGACCGATGAACACGATGCCCTCGTCAGCGCAGCGCTGGGCGAAGCCGGCGTTCTCCGACAGGAAGCCAAAGCCCGGGTGCACGGCCTGGGCGCCGGTCTGCTTGCAGGCGTCGATGATCTTGTCGGCGACGAGGTAGGACTGGTTGGCCGGCGAAGGGCCGATATGCACCGTCTCGTCCGCCATCTCCACGGCCATGCTGCCGGCGTCGGCGTCCGAATACACAACCACCGTCGCGATCCCCAGACGGCGGCACGTCTTGATGACGCGAACGGCGATTTCGCCCCGGTTGGCGATCAGGATCTTGCTGAACATGGTGTGGCCCCCTGCAAGCTTATTGTCTTGTTGGACACCGGTTATCAGGCCCTCGCCTGTTTGCAACCTTGCCCCTACGGCGCTAAAGCGGAGTCAGGGCATGACACCGGTTTCCAACAACAGTGCCTACAGAATTGTTTTGGGAGAAACGGCGGTCATGAAGGCGATGTTTCTAGGCTCGGCCTGCATCCTGATCCTGGCCGGCGCGGCGAGCGCGGCTCCGACGCCGCAGCCGGCCCTGCTCTTCCATGTTTCCGGAGACAAAGGCCTGATCGCCGATACGGCGACGGGCGACGGCACGCCCAACTTCAGCGACAAGGTGACCCCGATCGCCACGGGGGCGTTCGGCGCCGCCTTGCACGCCGAGGACGACGGCGTCGTCACCTGGAATGCACCTGGCAATATCCAGGCCCAGCGCGGGTCGCTCTCCTTCTTCTGGCGCTCGGGCTATCCGGTGGGTCAGGCTCCGTTCGTGATCTTCCGGGCCGGCTATGCCGACCATACCAGCTGGGACATGGCCTTCCTGCGGATCGACTGGAACGGCCACGGCTTCGACGCCTTCGTCACCGACAACGGTCTGGCCCGTACCCGCGTTTCGTTCCGGCTGGACACGCCGCCGGCCCCCGACGCCTGGACGCACCTGGCCTTCACCTGGGACGAAACCACCGGCGTGCAGCTGTTCGTCAACGGCAGGCTGGCCGCGAAGAAGGATCGCAAGGCGATCTATGACGCGGGGCTGGATCAGTTCGGCGTCGCCGCCCGGGTGATCGCTCCGCACCAGGTGCAGAGCCGCTACAACTTCCTGCGCGGCGGCGACCTAGACGAACTACGGGTCCATGATCGTCCGCTGGACGCAGCCGCCATCGCCGCCCTGGCGAAAAATGAACCGGTTGAAGCGCCCGCCCCCGTCGCTACCCTCGATGATCCGGCGGCGCGCGCCGCCTGGCGTCTGCGCTATGGCTGGAACCGCGAAAGCGACCTGCCGCCCTATCTGGCCGCTTCCTCGACCCGCATCCGCAAGGTCGAGTTCACCGACGCCAAGGATATCAAGCAATGGATGTGGCGGGCCAATGACGGCATCGCCGAGACCACCTGGCCGGGCGTCTACAACCGCTCGCGCCTGGAAGGCCGCAACGACTATTTCCAGCTTCCCGACTGGAACGTGTACGTGGACGGCGGCAAGACGCTGAAGCTGTCCCTGCCCGATGAGCCGGTCAATCGCATCGAGATCCAGGGCGCGGCCTATGGCGACCTGAACTGGACACCCGCCAGCGGCGGCGCGGTGACCAGGGTCGGCGTCCGCGCCAAGGACCAGGGGCGCACGGTCACCAGCCTGGCCGCGCCCCTGAAGGGCGGCGTGCTCAGCTTCACCAACACGGCGCAGGAAACGCCGATCCAGGAGCTGTGGGCCTATAACGTGACTGCCGGCCAGGAGCCGAAGGACGCGTTCAAGATGACCTACACCGTCCGCTCGGACGTGGCGGCCGACTATCTGAATCTGACGGACCTCAACACCTACATCGCCGGCCGCCATCCCGCCGGCGAGCGCGCCACGGTGGTGGCTCTTCCGGAAGGCGCGCCCAGCCGCAAGCGTCCGACAGATGATCTCGCGGCCAAGGGTCTGCCGATCGTCCACGTACTGATCCCGTCAGGCTTCGGCGATGCTCCGGCCAACCTCCCCCTGGCCCGCAACTGGGCCTATGGCTGGGAGAACGCGCGCGACGGCCTGGATGGCGTGGCCATCGACATTCCCGCCCTGAAGATCGGGGCCAGCGACGGCGAACTCGTGCCGCTGAACATCCAGATCAAGGATCCGATCTGGCCCGGCCGCAACATGATCGACGTCAGCGTCTCGGTGAAGCCAGGCGAGGCCCGCACCCTCTGGCTTGACCTGCGCGACCGCATCCTGACCGCCGACAGCCTGTACATGACCATCGCCGCCGCCAGCGGAGACTTTGACGCCAGGGCGCTGGACGGCGCGAAGATCCGCCTGGTCTTCAAGGACCGCGACATGGCCAAGGCCGAGCACGTCGCCGACCGCTTCAACCAGGTGAAGGACAACTGGGCCTTCCTGGTCGAGGAGCACACCACCTCCAAGCGCCAGGGTCTGTACCGCCGCCTCTATGCCGACATTTCCGACCTGCTGCGCGTCGATCCCGATCACCAGCAAGGCCGGGAGTACTGGGGCGACATCACCTATGGCAGCCAGGGGTGGCCGGCCTTTGACCAGCCCAAGCCGCCCGAGGGCGCGCCGCTTTGGGCTTTCCGCCAGACCGAGGATCTCAAACTGGTCAGCCAGTTCGTCAACTGGTGGATCGACGAGCGTCAGGCCGAATTCGGCGACTTTGGCGGCGGCATTTCCGACGACAGCGACCTGACCCAGCAATGGCCGGGCCTGGCCCTGATGGGCGTCGAGCCCGACAAGATCCGCGCCTCGCTGAACCGCCTGGCCGACGCCGCCTACAGGAACGGCATGTTCACCGACGGCCTGCCGACCATCACCACCGACGAACTGCACGTCTACGAAGAGGGCATCAACACCGACGCCGAGGCCATGTACCTCAACTATGGCGACCCGCTGGCCGTCGAGCGGATGATGGAAACGGTCCGCGGCCTGCAGCGGGTGGTCGAAAAGAACCCGGCCGGCCACGTTCACTTCAATTCCAACTGGTTCGGCGGAACGAAGATCTATCGTGAAGGCCCGTGGGAATGGTCCAAGCCCTATTCCTACCTGATCCTGCACCCGGCCATCTTGATGGGCGCCTATAACGGCGATCCCCAGTCGCGCGAGATGATCATCGGCATCGCCGACGGCTATCTGGCCCACCGGACCAAGGATGGCTCCTATCCCAACGAGATCAACTGGCGCAGCGACGCCGAGCGCGGCGGTACGATGCTGCAGGGCTCGGGCGCCGGCGCGCCGATGCAGATCTTCTGGGCCGCCTATCGCTTCACCGGCGACGCCAGGTATCTGCAGCCGATCCTCTGGCGGGTGGAGAAGAACGGCCCGCGTTCCGTGGCCGATCTCAACGAGAACGTTCTCGACGTCCTGAACAAGCGTGGCGACTGGGGCGACGCCCTCGTCAAGCGCGCGCCCACCGGCGGCGATATCGAGCGCTTCGCCGCCTGGCAGCTCACCGGCGACAAGGGCCATCTCGAGCGGCTCTATGCCGACGAGATCAAGTGGAACAGCCAGCATATGTACATGCTGACCGAAGGCCACTGGTGGTCGGACCGCGTGGACCTGCCCAGCGACTTGCTGCAACGCTCGCGGCTGGGCGGCATCGCCCTGAAGCGCAACCTGCTCTATCCGGGCCATCTGGTCAGCTGGCGCTTTGGCGGCGCGGCCAGGGGCGAAGACGTCGCGATCCTGATCAAGGACGCCACCCCCAAGAGCTTCAAGGTCGTGGCCTATAACCTGACCGACAAGCCGGTAACGGCCGACATGACCGGCTGGGGCGTCGCGCCCGGCCAGTGGAGTCTGCGTCAGGGCCTCGACGCCGATGGCGACGACGCCCTCGATGGCGCCGGCGAGACCCGCTCGGTCGCCTTCGAGCGGACAAGATCGGTGACCCTGACCCTGCCCCCTCGCCAGACCACGGTCGTCGAGATGGCCCTGACTGCGGCGGGCGACAACCCGGCCGCCCGAGCCGATCTGGGCGTGGGTCGCGGCGACGTCACGGTGAAGGGCTCTGGCGTAACCGCCAAGATCCACAGCCTGGGCGCTCTGGACGCGGCTGCGGCGAGGCTCGAACTGGTCGATGCGACCGGCAAGGTGCGGGGCTCGGCGCCCACACCGGCGCTGAAGGCGCCGACGGACCTGAAGCCAAAGGTCGCCAGCGTGAAGCTGAAGATTCCGGCTGGCGTGAAGGCCTCCGGCCTGCGCGTGCGGCTGGTGACGGATCAGCCCCAGATCACAAATCTCAACGATGAGGTCGTCCTGCCATGAACGACCAGGCCCGCAGATACTCAAGGAGTTCAGAGACATGAAGTTCACCGCACACATCGCCGCGCTCGCATTGGCGCTCGCCGCGCCCGCCATGGCCCAGACCGCCGCGCCGCCCGCCGCCGCGCCGGTCTATCCGCCCTATGGCCGGTCAGTGACCCTGGCCGAGGCCAGGATCGCCGTCGCGGCCGCCCAGGCCGAGGCTGTCAAGAACGGCTGGTTCATGGTCATCACTGTGGTCGAGCCGAATGGCGCGATGGTGCTGAGCGAAAAGATGGACGGCGCCCAATACGGCTCCAACGACGTGGCGCGCCGCAAGGCCGAGACCTCGGCCAACTTCCGTCGTCCGACCTCGTACTTTCAGGACGCGGTCAAGGGCGGGACGCTGAACGCGATCTTCACCGGCGCCCTGGCCATCGAAGGCGGTGAACTGCTGATCGTCGACAACCGCATCGTCGGCGCCATCGGCGCGTCGGGCGGATCGGGCGCCCAGGACGGCCTGGTGGCCCGCGCTGGCGCGGCTGCGCTGGGGGCTCTCCACCGGGCCGCTGCTGATCGGCGCGCTGTCCTCGTCCTACGTCAATGCCGGCAACCTCGGCATCGCGATGGCGGCCTACGTCGTCGGCGACATCACGGTCGTGGTGCCCGCCCTGCTCGTGCAGATGCTGGTCGTGCA
>Ga0209023_10001228_pt1 | contig 35143 bp, 53 predicted proteins | sample LakOneMetagenome_FD_187468 | JGI IMG/M metagenome (GOLD analysis project Ga0209023, IMG submission 187468) | Freshwater and sediment microbial communities from Lake Erie, Canada (SPAdes) (version 2) | ecosystem: Environmental > Aquatic > Freshwater > Lentic | place: Lake Erie, Canada...
CGCGTGAAACCAGTTCATTGGCAGCAAGCGTCGTGCGGCAAGCAATCCGCGCGACGGAGCCGCCCAAGAATCCGCCGATTGGCGCCTAACCCAACCCCAACACCGCCGCGCGTCGGATCACGCGCAAAGGATCGTATGAACGCAGTTGCGAAAGTTGTCGAACAAGCGCCGCCCGTCGCGGAAGGCGCGACGTTACTCGCCGTGATTTCACGCGCCGCTTCCGACCAGGGAACGGACGTTGAAAAGATGGAGCGCCTCATGGCGATGTATGAGCGGATCGAGGCGAAGCGCGCGGAAGCCGCCTATGCCTCGGCGCTGTCGGACATGCAGGACGCATTGCCGGCCATCGGCGAACGCGGCAAGGCCAAGGTAAACGGCGAAGTCCGCTACACCTTCGCGCTTTGGGAGGATATCAATACGGCGATCAAGCCGGTGCTGAAGGCGCACGGATTCGCCCTGTCCTTCCGTACGGACTTCACGGACGGAATCAGCATCACGGCCGTCCTGTCGCATCGTGGCGGGCATAGCGAGCGCACGACGATCAAGCTGCCGGCTGACTCGTCAGGCAGCAAGAATGCCGTTCAGGCCGTCGCGTCCAGCGTGAGCTATGGCAAGCGGTACACGGCTGGCGCGCTGCTGAATCTCACCAGCCACGGCGAAGATGACGACGCCTACCGCGCGGCGGCGGACTACATCACGGAGGAACAGGCCGTGACTCTGCGCGATCTGCTGAAAGCGACCGGATCGAACGAGGCGAAGTTCCTGGAATGGCTCAAGGTCGCGTCGCTGTCGGACATTCCGGCGAAGCGGTACGGCGATGCCCTCGCGCAGCTCAAGCGCAAGGAACGCGCCAAGTGACCGACGAACTGGAAATCTTCGATTTCGAGCAGGGTTCCGCGGACTGGTTTGAATGCCGCCGCGGCATCCCGACCGCCTCCAACTTTGCTGCCGTGCTGGCTAAGGGCGAAGGCAAGACGCGTCGATCGTACCTGCTGAAGCTGGCCGGCGAAGCCATCACGGGCGAGCTGGCAGAGGCGTACATGAACGCGCACATGGAACGCGGGCATGCCATGGAGTCGGAAGCGCGCGCCCTGTACGCCTTCGCGCAGGACGTTGAACCGGCACCCGTCGGGTTCATGCGGCGCGGTCGCGCTGGCGCCAGCCCGGACAGCCTCATCGGCGACGACGGGCTGCTCGAAATCAAGACGAAGCTCCCGCACCTGCAACTGGATGTGCTGGACCGCGGCAAGCTGCCATCCGAGCACGTCGCCCAAGTGCAAGGGCAACTCTGGATCAGCGGGCGCGAATGGTGCGACTTCGTTTCCTACTGGCCGCGCCTGCCGCCTTTCATCATCCGCGTTCATCGCGACGAAAAGTACATCGATTCCCTTCGCCAGTCGGTCGCAGAGTTTGTCGCCGAGCTGGATTCCTACATACAACGATTTGGCCGGGAGGCTGCATAACATGGGTATGAAGCGCACACACGATGCCGTCTACGTCGAGAAGTACACCGATCGCAGCGGCCAGGAAAAGAAGCGTTACACGAACATTGGGGCGTTGCTCACCCGCGACGACGGCAGCATGGCGATCAAGCTCGAAGCGATCCCGGTCAACTTCTCCGGCTGGATTGCGCTGTACGAACCGAAGCCGCGCGATGGCGAGCAACGCGAGTCGAAGCCTGCCCACCAGTCAAGCGCACCTGCGCAACGCGACTCCGGCGGATCGCTCGACTCCGATGAAATTCCGTTCGCATCCCCCATAACGCGCCGTAGCTGGTCGGTTCTCTGACCGCAGCCTGACCCCGCCAAACATTCGAGGAAATGCCATGAGCAAGCAATCGGAAGCGAAGGAATCGCAGGGATATGTCGCCAAAGCTGTTCCGGCCTATTGCATGAATTGCGCTCACTATTGCAGCGATATCGTGCAGCGCAATGGCCACTTTGGCGGCGTCTATCACGACGAGACCAACAGGCGTTGCGGGAAAGGCGGCTTCGCGGTGAAGAAGCAAGGCACCTGTAACGAACACAAATGGCCGACGCCATGAAGCGCCCAGGACTCACGGAGGCGATGCGGAGGGCGCTGGTTAGCGGCAGCCATAGTCCCGCTATGCAGGAGAAGTTGCGCGCCCTTGGATTAGTTGCGCCGCAACGAGGGTTCTTGCAGATCACACCCCGCGGCCAAGCCGCCCTAGCGGCGCCGAGGGTTACGGCGGCGGAGTTGGCGATGTTGGAGCGGATCGAGCGTGGCGGCACGCCGGATCGCATAGATCGCGTTGTGTATGCGCTCATGGACAAAGGGTGGATGGTCGCAGGAAAGCTGAGCGATACCGGCACCACCGCCCTCAACAACGTGCGGGCGGCGAGTGGGTCGCCGGAGTGGAAGGAGGTTCTGTGAACCTGAGTAGCCTCATTGCCGCCGTTGGCGACGACAACGTGAAGTTTCAAAACCTCGATGAGTGCATGCAGGGCGCAACGAGGACGAAACGCGACGGGAACCGCGTCACGTTCTGCACAGACCAGCCGTTCTCCATGGACGGAATGCAACGGCTTGGGCTTGTGCTTTGGCTGGATCGCGACGCCGTTGCAGCGGCCCTCAATTCGCAACCCACCCCACCCTGAACGCGAGGAGTGCCGTGAAGACTAAGGCAACAGTCATCAAGCAAGTGAATGCAATCAAGCGGCGCATCGCATCGGAGCGAGACAAGCTGCGTTCGCTTATCGAGGAATTGGAAGCCATCGAATTCGCAGCTATCGAAGCGGTGGACAGTCTCGAATCCGCAGCCGACTCGCTGTCGGAATATCTGTGAGGTCACCCATGACAACCCCCGCCCCACCGAGCCAGCATGGCGAGATACCCGAACGCGAGGAAGTGCCATGAAAGATTACTACTACATAACTGTTCACGACGCCAAGGGCGTGCGGGATTACTGCCCGAGCCATCGAGATTCTTTTGATGAGGCACTTGCCACTGTGGAGCACGAGCAACGGCTCGATAGCGAGATTGGCGTAGCTGGGATGGTTTATACGATCACGCCTCGCAAAAGGAATTCCCCATGAACACCCCCACCCCAACGAGTGCCAACGAGAAATACGCCCACAGCGGCGAAGGCAAGCCGAGTGATGCCGTTGTTGCTGCGTGGCGTCAGACGAAGATTTCGCGCGAAGGCTGCGCTTGGGACGCGCTCGGCGAGTCGCAAAAGAAATACTGGCGTGGTCAGTACGCCGCATATGAGCTTGAGTGCGAACACCGAGCCCGCGAACTTGAGCGCAGCGAAGCACGCGAGCGCAAGCGCGAGCAGAGCGAGCCGTTGTTCACCGCTTCGATGTACGGCACGGCGGAAGCTGCGGAGAAAGCGCGGGCTGCGTGGCACGAGCAGAGCGTGCCGAAGGCGCGCGTTGTACATGCTTGCGCAGTCCACGCGTGCGACACCTGCGAAGGAACTGGCCTTGCGAACGTCGCCGATTACGACGGCGCGCTCGTGATCGACGATTGCCCGGAGTGCGGCGGAGAGTCCGCACCACCGAGCGAGCAGGCGGGGATTTCGGATGAGGTTGCACAGCGCGCCCTTAAGGTTTTTTGGGCAGCGTATGACCCTCCGAACGCTAAGGGAGGCATGAGGTTCGGCAGAACGCATGCTGGAATCGGCGCAGTCCTGAAGTGGTACGAATCCGCATTCCCGCGCGGCGTGGGGAGTGGTGACGGCATGGAAGCCTTGAAGCGTCAGCGAGCGCGACTCGATGAAGTGCTCGCCCACCCCGCCCCGGAAGCGCAGGCGGAGAAGCCGGTGGGTCATTTGAACGTCTCGCGATTCCGCGGCAGCGATGCGATGGTCAACACCGACTTCGACTACCTCGGCGATCTGCCGGACGGAAACTATCCCGTCTACCTCCGCCCCCAACCGAGCGCCAGCGAAACGCCGAGTGCGGATGCGAGGGATGCGTTGAACGCTATCGCGCTTGAAATGCGGACGCGCCTGGTCAACAACGGCAAACACACGTCGCAGACGCTTGAGGCATGGGCTGATCGCATCGACGCAGCCATCGCCGCGCAGCGGAAGGAGGGGGAGTCGTGAAATTCTGGCTAATGACAGCGGCAATGTTGATCGGCGTGGCGATGTATGTAATTGCCGCAATCCATGCGATGTCTGGCGACTACGCACATGCTTGCTTCTGCCTGTTGCTCGGCAACCTCAACTTCGATTTTGCAAGGCGAGAGGCGGAAGAGCCATGACCAAACCCCCAACCAGTGAAAGCTCGGCAGCGGCGGGAGCGGTGTTGCCAATGACGTACGACTATTGGCGTGACGGAATTTGCGGCGCTGGTCCGAACGCCGCGAATATCGTTGCCTACAACGGCGAAGACGTGCGCCCTATTGCGCGTGTTGAAAACGACCTAGACCGCGAAGCGATCATCCGCAAGCACAACAACATCGTGCGCCGTCTATCAACCCCACAACCACCGCCCGAAGCGGGGAGCGTGGGAGTTCCGGAGGGTTGGCAGTTGGTTCCGAAGGTTGCAACAACGGAGATGGTCGAGGCCGCTGCTCGCGATTACGAAGGCGCGATGTATCTACCGAACGCGTTGTGGCGTTCCATGCTATCCGCCGCACCCGCGCCGAAGGAGACGCCATGAACAGATTATTGGAGGATATCGGCCTGCGATTCGTCAGCGGCAATTCTGTGCCCGTCGAACGCGCAACGCTGACCCGTGCGGAATACGACCAACTCCGCGCCCTCCTGTCCGCGCAGGAGCCAAAGGCGGTTGAGGGTGAGGGGCGCGATGCGCTGTGGACGTGGTTCGGCCTGAGCTACGCCGCGTGGCTTGTTCTGCCGCGCGTGATGATGCATGCGATGCCAGACGAGTGGCAGGCGAAAATGGCGGATTTGCTGACGCAGTGGAACGCCACGTGGCGGAACATGCCGGACGTTGCTACGTCGGTCACGCTGCGATCGCACGGCAAAATTATCCCGGCGCCCGACTACCTGACTAACTATCGCTATCCGGATACGGATGCGCTCGAATCAATGAAAGCGCAGTGCCCCCGCGAACTCGCGAAACAGGAGGCGAAATGAACAGTGAGGCGCTAGCCCATGCGTGCGCGCTGTATGGAGTTGTTGCACGAACTGCAACAACTCGGAATGGAGAAAAGCAATGAGCGACGAACTGGTGCAGAGGTTGCGCATGTCGGCGGAGACTGCGCCGCATTGGCTGCGCCCTACGTACTTCGAGGTTGCCAACGAAATCGAACGCCTTCAAATGGAGGTTGTCGAGCTGCGCGGCGATCGCGACAGTTGGCGTGGGCAGGCAGAGGATCGCATGGACGACTGGACCGACATGCGAGACCGCGCCGACACAGCCGAATCCGCCCTCGCCGCTCTGCGCAAGAGGATCGAGGAGGCGCCGGTTGTCGAATGGTCGCGCGAGGACTGGATCGACCACTGCGATAGCGTGTCCCCGAGCTACATCGGCATGCGCGTGGCCCTGGTCGTCTTGGGTGAGGGGGGTAGGGGATGAACACCGTGTTCCTGCTCATGGCGCAATTCGGGAGCGTGACGCTCACGATGGAGCAGGTGCGCCAACTGCTCGGCGGGCTTGCCGTCCAGACGATCCGCAATCGCGTGTCGGCGGGCAAGTTCCCGCGGCCAACCTCGGATGGCGTGTGGCTTGTGCAGGACGTGGCGGACTACCTCGACCGCTCCAAGAGTGCCCCATACCACCGGGATGCCGCATAACTACGCCGTTTCGGTCCAGTCCATCATGGGGGCCACCGCGAACAGGTGCACCCGCGAACCCGCATCAGCCCGTGATTTCACGCGGTTTCACGCCCGAACCGATCCCCACGGATACCCCGCGATCCTTGCCAAAACCGATGCTCGCGACCCATGATTGCCCCAAGGGGAGCATGGGGCACTGGTGATGGCAACGATTGAGAGGCGCGGGAAGGCATGGCGCGCCATTGTACGCAGGAAGGGTGAGCCGCGCCTTACGTCCACCTTCCCGACGAAGGGAATGGCGCAGACGTGGGTTGACCGCATCGAGCGCGAGATCGCCGAGCGGCGCGCGGCAGGCAACTCCCGCGCGGACACGATGACGCTGGCCGACCTGATCGACTGGTACACCGAACACGCCGGGGCGTTCACGACGTGGGGGAGGTCCAAGGCTGCGGACCTGAAGCGCATCAAGGGCTACGCCATTGCGTCCAGGATCGCCGCGGGGCTGCGGACGCAGGACTACGTGCGGCACATCGAGGAACGCCGCAGGAACGGCGCTGGTGCGGCTACGGCGGGCAATGATCTTGTGTGGATACGGAGCGTCGTGAAGGCTGCGCGCGGGGCACTGGGGATGAATGCGTCGCTGGATGCCATCGCGGACGCGACCGAGCATCTTCGCACCACGAAGGCCATTGCGAAGTCACGATCCCGCAAGCGCCGGATCTCGGCGGACGAGGAAGCCAAGCTGCTCGCCTATTTCGAGTCGCGTCCGTCCAGCGTGCCCATGGCCGACATTCTGCGCTTCGCCCTCGCCACCGCGCGCCGGCAGGAGGAAATCACCCGCCTGCGCTGGGCCGATCTGGACGAGAAACGCGGGGTCTGCCTGCTGCGGGACGTCAAGCACCCGACGCATAAGGCCGGCAACGACAAGGAGTTCCGCATCCTGCCCGACGCGATCGAGATTGCGAACCGCCAGCCGCGCACCGGGGATCTGATCTTCCCGTACAACCCCAGGACGATCGGCGCGCTATTCACGAGGGCGACGCGGATGCTCGGCATCGCCGATCTGCGATTTCACGACCTCAGACATGACGCTACCAGTAGGCTGTTCGAGCGCGGCTATGCCATCCACGAGGTCGCGCAATTCACCCTGCATGAGTCGTGGGCGACGCTCAAACGCTACGCGAACCTGCGGGCGGAGGATGTGCCGGTGCGCGAGGTCACGCCCCCCAAGGCGCCCCACCCGTCGGGATCGTCGTAACAATGTCGGTCGCCGAGAACCGTCCGGTCATCTGATGCGGCGGCGGGCTGACGCTGTACAGCGAGATCATCGGGAACACGATTCCGGAAATCCCGCTGAACGCCTCGCCCGTGTTCGAGTTCGGATCGCCGCTGTTCTGCCACGTCCCATTTTTCGCGAACCACAGTTTCCCGGCACGCAGGAAAACGGCGATCCGGTCGCCGGTCGCGTAGGCCGTTCCGTAGCTCGCCAGCGAATTGCTGTGGTACGACTGGCCGGTTTGCTGGTAGTACGCCCAGCCCTCGGAGTCTTGGCCGCACGCATTCGCGGAAACGGGGGCTGCGTATGTGGCGATGCCGATGGTGCAAAACGGAGACGTTGTGGCTTCGTCGATGTAGATTTCAAACATCCGTCCGCCGGGGCTGCTGGCGTCAACGCCGAGCGTTGCCTTTACCGACTCGAAAAAGTTGGATATGCCATTGCGCGTGGCGGTCAGATTGCCATTGGATAGCGTGATGCCGGAAGCTACGTGCGTCGTGCTCCACGTCGTCTTTCTATGGTTGGCAGCGGCTCGCGCCAAAAGAAGCAGACTCACCAAATCCTCCAGACATCAGTATCTGTCTGCTCAATCCCGCGCGCATCGCCAGGCGCCGTCGTGGTTGATCCATTCGCCGCAACGATGGTTACCCCGGTATCGCCAACGATTGACACCGTACCGGTTGAACCCTGCGAAATCAGCGAAACGGTGCCTACTTGAAACGGGACCGAGCTATGGGCCGGGATTGTAAGAAGGAATGCGGACGCATGCGTGCAGCGAACGTCTTTTCCGGCGTCGGCCAATACGAGGGTGTAACTCGATCCTGATTGGTCATTCGTTCCGGCAGTTTTCGTGTAGCCGCCAGCAGCGGCGGCGTCAGCGTACGCAGTCGTTGCCACATTCGTGGAGTTGTCTCCAGCAGATTGTGTCGTGCTGGTCAGGATGGGCGCGTTGACTTCCCCCGTCGTAAGGTCGATCGCTAGCGGATCTGACCCAAGGCCAAGGGGAGAGGAGCCAAGAAAGAAACACCACGCCGTTGCCGGAGATCCGTCCGGTCCAGAGCCGAAAATGCGCGAGCCTGAGCCGTCGGCCCAATAGTTGTAGGAAACCGGGCCATGCCAAATGTTCCGCGTGTAGATGTCCGCGCCACCCGTATCTCCAGCGCGCGTGCGCAGGCCTCCGGGAGACAGCAGGCTATCGCTGGACGAAATTTCAACGATCCGACCAACCGCCGATCGGATGAGCGCGCGGAACATTCCCATTGATCAGGACCCTTTCTTTGCGGGAAGGATTGCAGCGACGAACGCTCTAACTCGATTGCACGTTTTGCATGCGGTGGGCGTCTGCACCAACTGGCGTTGGCGCGTTTGTTGTGGCGGACTTGGCTTGGCCGGCTTGCCATAGACCCGGCGGATGATCACGGCGAACTCGCTAGGGATATGCACGTTTCAATGTGGGTTGCGAAATATGCCTGCACGTCGATGGTTCCGACGGAAACGCCATCAACCTGCGCTTCGACAACGAATGTGCCGCCAGACCAGCACGCCATACAAACCGAGTCGATGCAGTCTGGAAAAGCGTTCTGTAGGAAATTCAACGAGTCGGCAGCTACTACCGACCACGCCACGGTCGATCCTTCCGCAAGCCCGTACAGCGCAAGGAGCGCCGTCGAGTAATCGCCCGTTGGCAGAGCGGAAACGCACTGCGCGACGTAGGGCGTGACCGCTCCGCTAGGAGTCGCGGCCGCCGGCGCATTGGCAGGCGGTACGTACATCGTGAGATTTAGACCGGCACCCTGCGACGAAGGAACCGTGACGCCGCGAAATCGCCTCACTGGATCTCGATCCCGAAGTTGATCGTTCTGCCGTCGGCGGTTAGCGCGGTGAGGGTGTGCGGGCCGACTGGCATGCTTGATGCTGGGAACGAAACGCGGCCAGCGGCATCGGTGAATCGGATCATTGACCCGCCGTCGAGCGTGACCTTTGCGCCTGCCAGCGGCGGGCTTCCGGGCTTGTCGTCGAGTAGCGTGATGATCCGGTCATTGCCCTGCGTAGAGACAAGCGCGGTGGCGTACTGCGCCGGCTCGAATGCGGACGATTGGCTCACGATGCGAACGCGCGGAACGTCGCCCGCCGGCGCCTTCACCGTGATTTCGCACCCGGCCGTGGTTGAGTCGAGATTGGATTCTCGCGCGAGCACCATGCACGGACCGGATGCCGGAAGCTTCGGATGCGCAAGGGTGATCACGTCGCCGACCGACAGCATGCGCGGAACCGGCGCCGTTACCGTCCACTGCGGGCGCGAGCGATGTTGCAGGATGCGAGTACCGACCGACTCGGCGACGCGGGCGGAGTTGACCCACGGCGCATCAATGACGGTCGTCGCCGATCCGTACAGCGCAATCATGTCCGGCGCGTCCAGGCGCATAGCTGCCCGTGGCTCACCATCTGAGTGCCCGTATTGGATCGTGATGTCGTTCGCCAGGTCGTCAGCCGCCGCGGCTGAGCTGACCTTGCCCTCGGCTACCTTCCATCGCGACGGACCTTGTTCGGCCGTAGGCCACAGCGCGCAGAGACCTTGCATGTCCGGGCAGAAGATGGCACCCACCGAGGCGCATACCGATCGCACGACCGCAAGCGCGGTATCGGCTTTTGCGATGCTGCCGCCAACAACAAGCTCTGCCGCGTCGCAGGCGCGGCGGAATGCTTCGATTGAGCTTTCCGTAACCGGACGGCCGGCGATGTTTGCGAGAACGTCCCACACCACGTCGGCAGGGTTCGTCATGGGCCGGCCGGCATTCGGATGTAGCTTTCCACGCCCGACCGCCACCACGTCCGCGCCTTCGTCGATCGGCTGGGCGAACGTGATGACCGCAACGGGGCGGCCGGTGCTATCGACCTCGTTCGCCCATATCCAGTTCGATACCTCCTGGCCGCCAACCTTCACCGCGTCGATGGCTTGGGTGGCATGGTCTGACCATACAAACCGCGTGCGCAGGTCGTCATACTGAACGGCCGCGCCCGACGTGTCGCCGTAGCGGTGCGGGATGACTTCGGCCTCGCGGAACGCGCCCCATACACTCGTCGTGCGGAGAGGAAGCGGTGCGGTGATAACGGTCATGCTTCCACCGAGATTCGACAACCGTCGTCGTCCATGTCCATGCTGCGAACGGTGCCGGAGAAAATGATGCGGTCGGAGTCGTACACGTCAGCAGTGGCGTTCAGCGGAGGGAGCGCGAACAGCGCCGCGCATTGGCCGCTCCGGTTGTCGAGCGTAATGGTCAGGTTCGAGGTTTCGCCCTCGGTCGCGCTGCGCAGAGTTCCGGCAGACGAAAGCAGGCTCAGTCGGGATTGCTGCTCCGCCATGAAGGGCTTGGCGTCTTCCGATTTGTAGAACTGGCGCGGCGGATTGCCGGCGATGCGAACCCAGATCATGCCGCTTCCAGTTCCATGGACAGCGATGCAAGCCTGTTTGCCGGATCTTCGGGCTGGAACCCGAGAACGTCGGACAGTTCCAGCGTGTCCGCGTTGAAGCGCACGAGGCCGCACTCGCTTTCCGAGTCGTTCGGAACGATGCCGAACAGGCGATCGTCATTGGTCCCGGCATCATCAAGCAGCGACAGAAGATCGTCGATCGCTGACTGCGGCAGGCCGCTATGTTCGACCGTGACGCCAAGGCCGCGGCGGACCGCAACGCCAGCGATGCGTACGCGCTTCGTGAGCGTGCCGAGTTCCGTTACTCCCGACGCAAGCGCAAGCTGCGTCCCTTCGCCGAGGTACAGCCATCGGATGCTGCCGCCCTCGTTGACCGTCAGCCGGTACTTGGCGCGGTCCGCCGCAACCGCCTTCCAGATGTTGTCGCGACGCCACGGCACCACCACATCAACCGGCGTAGTCGCGAAATCATCATCGCTTCCCTGCAAGCGGATCGTCGCGCTAGACGGAATGGTATGGCCGGCGATCAGCACGCCGACGATCGGATCTCCGCCCTCTACCTCTATGACGGTCGATCCGGTCCACTCGAACGAACCATCGATCGGCTTGCGGATTTGCTCGATGCCATTGACCGACTCGGCACGGAATGACCACCGATCGCCAGCAACCCAGCTTGGCGCGCCGCCACCCATGAAGTGCGCTTCAAGCCCGTCAACGAGCGCGGTGTCTGCAATGTCTATCGGAGACGACCACGAGCCTCCATCCTGACGCCATTTGAAACGGCCGCCCTCGATAGAGAGCGTGAACTTGTCGCCGAGCGCGTACGGCACGCCGCCGACGGAGATTGCGAAATCGATGGTGCCTGCACCAATTGCGGCGGAGTACGCCACTGGCGCAGTCGTCACGAGCGCATAGTCGTCGAGCCTGCCATCTTCGGACGCGATGACGGACCAAGTGAGCGTGTCGTCTCCGGTCTGCCCACCGCCAAGCGGAAGCGGGTTGGCATTGTTGATGCGCACGCTGAAGGCGTCACCGACCTGATAGCCATGGCCACTCGATCCGCTGGCGCCGGTAATCTTGATCCTGATCTGATCGCCTTCGAGCAGCGAATCAGGGCAGCCGAAGCGCGGGCCGAAACCGAACTCGCGCGTCGAGTATGCGTAGGGACTACCGGAGTCATCCATCCCCATTTTGGAGGAATGGTAGTAAACGCCTGTGAAAATTGGGAGGTAGGGTTCGCTTCCGTCGAACACCCACCAATAAGTGGTATCTCGGTCTTGCCAACAGCCATCTCCCTTGGTGTTGGCCGAATCAAAATTTGATTCGACAATGCCGGCCGCTGCCAGCACCTCCGACATCTGCGTTGCATACCGCTGGAAGTAGGTGTCCGACCCGTTGACCGGCTGATAGAGGGAAACCAGCTTCCACGTCACAGTGCCGTCGATGACTTCCTCGGCAAGCGATGCAAACAACTCGATCGGCTCCTCGGCTCCCACCGTGCCGGAGGTCGTTGCGCGATAGAGGCCGGTGCGTACCGTGGCGCTCGAATCGGAATGGCCGTAGGCAACATCATCAACGGAAACCGAACCGCTCGGCCACGGAGCCGGGATGGTCGATGCGAGCAAAAGCTCCCGCAACGCTTCCACGTCCACGAGCAGGGCGTCGAACGCATCGTCCCACATGCCATAGGGCGTCTTGCCCACGCACGTCCAGGTTACGCCGCCGTCGGTCGTGTCTGCGTCGATGGTCGTGTTCCACGTCGGTTCGCTCGAACCCGACGTGCCAGCGACCTTGACCGCAAAGCGGAATCCATTGCGATTCACCGACTCGGCGATTACGTCGATCGCATAGGCGTGACTTGCCAGCCACACAGGGTTCGCGAGCGTGCCGCCAGACAGCTTCTTGAGCGCGTCGAGCAGGATCTTGAACGAGGCGTTCAAGTAGTCGATGTCGCGACGGTTCGCGGCGAGGATCGGCGACGTATTGTCGTTTACGATGCTGCGCCGCGCCTTCATCAACCGCTGAATGCGGATTAGTTGGGAGGCTTCGGACACATCCCCTCCCTCTGGTACGGTTCCCAGGCAATCATCAATCGGCCCTCCTTCGAGGTCGGCAGCGGTACAGTCGCAAGGCGCGGTGGGGCGCTTGGTATAGGTGTAGGTCCATTCACCATCGCGCGCCGCAGCGCCAATGCGCGGGCGATCGACGCAAAGCGACGGCATGGGGCTTTCTGGGTCGTGGCCCTGACCAGGCAGGTACTCCACAACCATCGTTCCGCTGGCTTGACCGGGAACTACAGGCGGAATCGGAATGGTGGCGATGTAGCGACCGCCAATGTATTCGAGGCCGGTGATTGCCTGCGGGAGATCGCCCGAAACGTCGCCGTGAACGTCCCAACGCTCAGCGCCGGGGATAGAAACGTCAACGCATTCCAGTGTCAGGGTCTCGGTCGGGGCATCGTCAGCGGCCTCAATTGCCAGCTCGACACGCGCAATGGCGCCGTCGGTAGAGGTCACGCCAAGCACATAGCTGCGCGTGCGGACGGAAAGCTCCGTGATGCCTTGGCCGTTCGGCGCGCGGTCGTTGACGATGGGGCTATCCACGCGAACGAGCGTCGAATCGTCGCGAATCGCAGACAGTGCGTCGTAAAGAGTGACGATCCCGGTGAGCGTATCGGTGTCGATGCCATCGGTAATCGTGATCGTGCGCGAGCCGGATACAAGGTGCACACGAGCGCCGCGCGCCACATCGCGTACAGGCGCTGGCGAAAACGAATAGACGTAGCGGCCCGCCACGTATTTCTTGTATGCGCGGTACACCTGCGGGTCGTTGCCGAACCGAATGCGCGGAGCATTCGGCGGGATGGTCAGGGCCGGCAATTCCAGCGCCGCAGCGCCGAAGTCCCAATGGTCGCCGATGTACTCGTTTTGATCCTGCAACAAGTCGCCTTGCAGCGACCAGTCAGTGTCAGAGAACACGAGGCCGGAGTGGTCAACGTCGATCGCGATCAGGTTGCCGGAAGATCCAGACACGCGGGCCTTGAGGTCGGCGCCCTGAAACGTCGCGTATGCAAACCGGGTCTCGGTGCCGAGATCTTCCAGCGTTACCACGATTTCCTGCGGATCCGCTCCGGCCACGGCGACGCCGGACATGACGCCGCTTCCAACGCCGCCGAAGATCGGCTGCGAGGTTTGCGTAGAGCCGCCGCCGTTGTCCACGATCTCGACATCGATGGCCGTGTCGGCCGCGCCGGTATAGGGACCATCGAGCGACACCCGCCCGCCGCCCGCTTTGGCAGCCGTGTCCGTCCGGTAGATGACGTCGGACGGCGTGCCATTCGTGCCGGAGAGATCGGCATCGCGAACGAGGTTTGTCGGGTTGCTGCAATAGCGCACGAGGTCATTTCTCCGTCAGGTGCGGCCGTCAATGCGGCGAAGTTCTGGGCGAATGAGGCGCGCCAGATCCTCGGCAATCTCTTTGGGTGTGCCGGTGCCGATGAGCGAGCCGTGTACATTGATCTGGACTTGAACGCCTCCGCGACCGCTGCTAACTCCACCGCCGCCACCACCGCCCTCCGGGCGAGGCGCAGGAGCCGGAGCTGGAGCCGGACCCTCTGGACTGCCGCCCGATGCTCCGGTCTGCGGGTTGTCACCGGTCGGACCGCCGCCACCCTTCTCCTTGCGGATGTTCGCCATCTTCAGGGCGTGGAGCTTGTTCTCCAGGTCGACCAGTTGTCGGTATTCGGCGCTATTCAGCGTGCCGTTGGCGCGCGCCTCCGCCTCAAGATCCGCGAGTTTCTTCGCGTGCCGGCGATCCTCGATCGAGAGATCATTGCCGAGCAATTCGTCGATCTGATCCTGAAGGTCCTGGGCCTCGCCCTTCATCCGACTGGCGGCGGCCTCGGCCTTGCTGGCGGCCTCCGTCAACTCCTGGATGCGCCGCTCGATCAGTCCAGCCGCGCCGCCAGCGAGCGGGCCAAGCGTAGACAGCAGAAACTTAGCTTCGTCCAGCGACAGGTTGGTAAGCTGCGCAGACTGGCTCAGACGCTCGTTGAGCAACTTGAGCGCCGCGGCCTGCTCAGGGCCAATCGCGACGATTCCCGCCATTGCCGCTTGCGTGCCTTGCAGCGCTTTCGTGTAGCCCTGCTGGCCATCAGCGGCGCCCTTGGCTGCGCGGCCGGCATCATCGATAGCCGTTCCTGCATCCTCGGCGGCCTTCTTGGCCTCCTTGAATCCCTCGGCGATCTTCTTGCCGGTCTTGAAGCCCTGCTCTTCCAGCTTCGTCAGCGCGTCGAGAACGTCGAGCGACGCGGCCCTCGCTTCCAGTTGCGCAGCAACCTGATCCTTCGTACTTTGGTCGAGCGACGACGCCGCGTCGATTGCCGCCTTCGCGTAGGCAAGGAACGCATTGCGACGGTCCGCGAGACCTGCGGCCGTCTGCTCCGACGATTTGTCGATGAGTTCGAAGTAATTGCGCGCCGCATCAGCCGCCTTTTGCAGGTCGGCTTGGGACGTGATCTTGAGTCCCGCAAATGCCGCCTTGAGATTGTCGAGCGCGCTTTTCGCCTTGTCGGCGGTCGGCCCGAGCTTTTCCAGTTCAAGCCCGGCGGCAGAGACGGCCAGCGCAGCGCGGTCAAGATCATCGGCGGATGCGGTTGCAGACTGGCGCAGCTTTTCGAGGTTGGCAGCGGCCTCGTCATACTTCGCCTGCGCGATGGCCTGCGCTGCCGCGAGCGCGGCTCCGGTCAGTTTCTCATTGGCTACCGCCGCGCCTTCCGTAGCTACGGCGGCAGCGTCGATCGATGGCGTCGCGTTCTCTGCGGCCGTCCCGGCCTGCTCCATACCGCCGGCCGCGCCTTCGGTAGCCGCGCCGGCCTTGTCCGCTGAGTTCGCGCTTTCATCCAGCGCGCCGCCGAGCGAATCGACGTTCTTCGCAGCAGCCTCAGCGGCGGCAGCGGCACGCTTGTAATTTACCTCGGCCGCCTCTCCAAACGCTTGCAGTACACGCGTTGCTTGCGAATTTTGATCTAGCAACTGCGCTGATTGTCCAGACAGGACAAGGATGCCCTTGCCTGCAATCTCGACGGCCTTGGAGATAGCCGAGGCGGCGCCGAAGATGATGGCTTGCGCGGCGTTGAACGCGAAGCCGATCGAGTTTGCGACGGCAGAAGCCGTGGAGCCGAAGCTCGACAACCCCTGTTTCAGCGAGTCAAACCCGCTCTTGGCGCCGTTGACGAACTCGACGACCTTCGCGCTCACAGCCTCGAAGTCGATCGAGCTGATCAGCTTGTCGAACGCTGCGACGCCGGACGCGACGAAATCGGTAAACGCGGCCTTGATGCGCTGGAACCCGGCCGATTCAGGGATACCGCGAATCCGCTCGGTGAGGGATTGCACCTCCTCTTTCAGCGGGGCGAGCGCATCGCCGAGCACGCCGCCAGCGAGATTCTTTAGGCTTACGCCGAAGTCATTCAGCGAGTCAAGCAGATTGTCTCCAATCTTCTGGCCTGCATCCTTCGCCGCGCCGGCAGTATCCCCAAGCGCTTGCCGGAACTGCTTCAGACCTGCGCCGCCATCCTGCACCAGCGCGAGAATGGCCGCCTTGCCCTTGTTGCCGAGCGAGTCGAGCGCGGTCTCCGCGTCAGGACCAGCCTTCGCCAAGCCTTCAATGATCGATGACAGCGACGATGTGTCGATGCCCAGGCCAACCAACTGCTGACGAAGTACGCTAGTTGGATCTCGAAGACCCTCGAACAGAGCGCGCAACCCGCCAAGGGCTTGCTGCGAATCAATGCCCCTCTGCGCGAGCGCGCCGAGTACTGTTGCGGTGTCCTCGAAAGTAAGCCCGATCGACTGCGCGAGAGGGGCCAGTTGCGCGACGGTCTCGGACAGCGCGGTAAGATTTACGCCAGTCTTTACCGAAACCGCTGCCAGGGTATCGGCAATTTTCGCCGCGTCGGTTGCCTGAAGGCCAAAAGCCTTGAGCGACGTAGCCATGATGTCGGCGGCGGAAGCCGCGTCGATCTGCGCGGCCTTGGCGAGAAGAAGCGTTGCGGGCAATGCCTCAGCGGCCTTGTTCGCATCGCCGAGCGATTGCGCGAGCCTTGCCGCTGACTGCACGCCTTCGGTAGCCGTGAAGTCGAGCGCAATTGCGGCCGCCTCAACCCTTCCCTTTAGCGCGTCGAACTCCGCCGCGGATAGCGACGTTGTTGCCTTTAGCTTGCTGAGCGCTTGGTCGAAGTGCGCCGCTTCCTCGGCACCGACCTCGAAGAACTTAAATCCAGATATCGCAGCGATAACGCTGGTGATGATCCCGGTAATGCCGGTGATTTCCCCAGCCTTGCGGATAAACTCGCCAACGCCCTCGGAAACATGGACGAACGATTCCCGAACCTTGTCAGCCGATGCGGCGATCAGGCTCGTCTTGCCGGCTGCGTTCTGCGCCGCAGTACCTACCTTCGCCAAGCGATCGGCGACGGCCGCCGCCTGCGCGTTGAGCGATTCGCTCGCCTTCGCCAGGTTGTTGGTATCGACGCCGGCCTTTTGAAGCGCGCCCTGCGTCTTTGCAAGCTCGGTCGCCTGCTTGTTGTACTGCGCCGTTAGGTCCGCAACGGCCTTGTCGGACGCCTTGAACGCATCGACGATGCGCTTGCTGCTCGCGTCGGTGCGGTCGAATTCCTTGGCCAGCGCGGCGGCGGAATCCTTCGCCTCCGTGAGTCGCTTTGCCGTCTCGGCGAGCGCGGCTTTCTGCGACAGCGCGTCGTTGACCGCCTTGGACTGTCCGGCCAGCGTCTTGAGCGATGCGGACAGCGCAAGGGACTGCTCGTCGGCGAGCTTTCCGGCGTCGGCCATCTTGACGAGGACGCTTGCGGTGTTCGCAAGATCCTTGTCCCCGGTCACCTGGTAGACGTACCGAAAGACGGTATCGCGGGCGTTCGCCATTACTTGAGCAGCCTTGTAATTTCAGCAGTCAGGACTTCTTGCGCGAAGTCGTCAAGCCGTTTCGGCCGATCGCCCTTGCGCAACATCTGCGCGACGTTCGGTCCATACAGCGTTTTGATGGGGAGTCGTGGCGCGCGCTTTCCGCCGGCTGGTACACGGTCGAAAATCTGCCTGGCGCCGTTCTTGCCTTTCGCGATGAAGGTGCCGCCGTAGTTGTGGCGACCCTCTGCGACGAACACCTGAGCGGATGCGCCGGGAGACTTGGCGCCGCCCCACTTGCCGCCGAACTCGACAAGGCCGATTGCTCGCGCCTTACCGGTCAGCACGACCGCGCCAACGTCACTCGTCGCTGATAGATCGCGCGTTACGCGGCCAGCCTGGAGCGCGTACTCGCCTTGAATGTCGCGCCGCGCTTCCACGGGAAGGCGGCGCGCAAGGGTTCCTGCTGCACGCTTCAACGCCTGCGAAGTCGCAGACGAAAGGCCGCGGAGGCGCGCGGCCTCCGCAACCAATGGCGTGAAGTCCGGCACTCGTTACATGCCAGCCGGGCGGCCGTCGATGATGACCTGCGCCGTCGAGCTGTCCCGCTCGTTGATGCCGACATCGAGCGAGAATTTCGCGATGTCGTTGCCCGTGATGAACGGGTTGTCGCCGTTCGGTGCGAGGCTGCACGACGCGATGAACAGGTCGCGGTTGTCGCCGGTCGCGTTGTCCGCGATGAAGCGCAACTGCGCCGTGACCGAGCCGGAACCCGACGACTTGATCTGCGTGCGCGAGTTGGCCGACGGGGTGTAATCGACCGACAGGCTCAGATAGACGCCGTTCGCGATTGCCAGGATCGCCGCCTTGCCGAGCGCGCCGCCGACGACCACGCCGAGGCGGCCAGAATTGGCGCTGAGCGTGTAGTCGGTATCGACGGTGTAGGCCGACGTGGTGCCGATGAATGCGACCGTCGCGGTGCCGTCCGTGGTGGTGTTGCCGATCGCCGCGGTGTCGAACGTCGGAGCGGAACCGGCGGTCGTGCCGGCCGTGGTCACGATGAACACGTTGGTCGTCGACTTGAAGATGTCGCCCTTCGCATACGCCGTGGTATTGGCGCGCGAGACCGCATTCGCCAGCTCGTAGGCTTTGACGGTGACGGCACTGACGCCACGAACGCCGGTCGGGTTGCCGACGGTCACGCCGAGCTGGTAGTAGCGATCGGACTCGACGTTGTAGATGCGTTCGCCGGTGACGGGCGTCGCCGCCTGCGCCACGGTGTTGACCGATCCGGCGAGGAACAGTGCCTGATTCTCCGGCGACATATCCTCGATGTCGATCTTGCCCGAGAGCTTCGTAGCGATCGGGATGTCGAGGTCGGTCTTGGCCTGACCCGAGCGGGACGAGGTGTGCTGGAAACGATCGGTCGAAACGCTCAGCGTGAAGCCGGGCGTATTGCCGAGGTCGCGCTCGCCCATCGGGCGGCCAAGCGCGTCGAGGATCGCGACGACGATGACGCCGCGGCCGAAGGTGTAGTTTTCGGACTTGGTGAGCTTGGTATCGAATGCCATTTTGCGGGTCTCCGAAAAACAAAAACCCGCACGGTGGCGGGTCCAGAAACGACAAAGCCGCCCTGCGGCGGCTTCAGTGGATCGGGCTGTTACCGGCGCCCGGAGACCGGATTACTTCGGCGCGTAAGGGTCGCCATATCCTTCTTTGAAGGTGATGGAGAACGTAACAACAACGGATTCGGTCTCATCGCCAGGCTGGCGAGGCTGCGTCTCGGAGCCGACATATGTCAGCGCGCCGATAGGCTTTCCGTCCTCTCGCTTTCCGACGGCTCCGCGATCTCGCAACACGGCCTTCTTTATGTCGGCCTTCAGAGCGCGCAGCGCCTTTCCGGTCTGCTGCGTATTGGCCTTGGCGTGTCCTACGCAAACGATCTGCAAGGAAACTGCCATGCTTAGCGAGCTTCCGTTTGCGTCCGCCGCGTTCTCGCTTCCCTCGAACGCCTGGACCGCTGGCGTTGTGTCAGCGCTGATCGTGTGTTGCGAATCAAACACGTAGAGGCCAGCGTCAGTCCTGTAGCCGTTCGCCTTCTTTATGTCGCAAAGGCGGCCCAGAACGTCATCGATCACGCGCTCGGACAAGGACAGATCGTTCATGCAATCGTAATCGGCGGCTCGGGATTGAACGCAAGCGTTGACGTGGTGAGCGCGATACCAACGCACTGCGAAACATTGCCCGACGCGAATGCCGATACATCGTTCGTGATGCCGCCAGCGGTCGTGTTGAGGTAGTAGCGAGCGCCCGGCGTAAGGCTCGAGAGACCGGTGATGACGTCGCCAGGAAGGTAGATCGTCGCCGTGGCGCTGCTACTGAATCCGGCCCTGACGAATCCAGTGGCTTCCTTGCCCTCGGCGGTCGCGTCTGCTTTGCGAACCTTCGTCGTTCCGGTGTCGTCCCAGATGTTGACGATGTTGCCGGCGGAAAGAGTCTCGCTAGCCGTCGCCGCGGTTGTGGTCGCACCGATGCCGCTAGGAAGAACAGACGTATCCAACTTGCCGCTTGAATCCAGCGCGACAAGATCGCCGTCATTGCCAGCGCCCGCGGAGACGACAACCGATGAGACTTGCTTGATTCGCCCGGATATCCAGGCGAGATACTTCTTGGCGGCCATGCGGTCTCCTTCAGAGTTCGATAGGGATTCCGATGCGCACGCGCATCGATGTTTCGGAGCTGGCGTATCCGACCGCTATAGCGAAAGCATCGGCCGGCGCAGATGGCTCGGTCTGAGTCATCAGGCCGGAACCGTTGAGGTAGATCGTTTCGAGCGGAGTCCACGCCCATCCGGCGAACGTGTGTTCGCCATCGGTCAAAACCTGCACGTCATCGCCATCTGCGCCCGCGTTGAGCGTCAAGCCTAGAACGTCGTCGCTGTTGGTGATGTCGCCGGAATCCGCATAGGCGACTTCGGTTGCGCTGACGCTGCGCACGATGCGATGCCCGCCAATCGAACCCCGTGCCTTCTTGATTACGGCAACCGTTTCCCCGCCGGCGCCAGGAATGCCCGGCTCGCCCGCCGGACCCTGAAGCCCGCCGATCTGGACGCGCATAGCCACGCGGCCGCGCTGCGCGACGATGCTCTTTTGATTGGTCTGATTCACCGACACGAACGGCCGGCGCTGTTTGCAAACCACGATCACCGCGTCACTTCCGGCACGTAATGGACGGTCATTCTGCCGGCGTCTTTCACGCGCTCCGGATCGGAACCGATCTGATACCATTCCGCATCAGCGATCCAATCCGCCTCTTGCCGCGGAATTTCTGCGTCCGACCATTCGCCAGTGACGCCGCCGGGGACGAGCACAGACGCCGTACCATTGGGCGCGTCGTCAGTGATGTACGGCGCGCAGTCGAGCACTGGGTCAACATCTGAAATGGACTTGCGGACCTGCATCCGGAAAGCCCATCCGGTCAGAACGAGCGGGGCGCCGCTGTCCTCGTCAGTTGCCGAGAACTGAAGCTCGAAATCCTTGCCCTGCCGCAAAACGACGACACCATCGGTGCCCGGCAATGGTAGAAAATCCGACATCAATACCCCGCCTTGACGAGGCACGTATAGCGCGACTCGTCTTGATTGTTGAGGCTTTCCACAGTGAAAAGCTCGGAACCGATCTTGAAGCGCGCGCCCGGCTTTGGTGCGGAACCGATATCGGCCGCAAACGCCGTGATGATCACTGCGTCATTGATGACCTGCCCCTGCGCTCCTGTGAGAGTTATGGCGCGATCGACATAAACCCCGCACGGAATACCAGAGCCGCCGATCGATGGCGTATACGTCGCGCTATCGGCGATGCCCGCGCCGGCAAGCGACGCGAAGATCGACGCATCCAGCGCGCGGAGGGTTTCGGCCTGAGTCATGCGAGTGAGGCGGGCGCCACCGGAGCAGCGCCCGCCCGATCCGTCAGGCGATGTCGGTGTTGCCAGGGGTCAGCTTGACGTAGCCCGTCGTATCGCTCGAGGCCGCAGCCTCCGCAACGATCGCCGCGCCCGTCACGTCGCCGGTTGCCGGCGTCGCTGCCATCGTGTCGAACTTGCCGGCCGACACGTCCCAGAACAGCTTGCCGCCGGCGACCCAGGCCACGCCCGTGGTCTTGGGGACCAGGAACACGCCATCGACCGCGACGGGGCCGCTGCCGGTCGTTGCCGCGATGTCCTGCAACGCAACGCCCACCGTGTTGCCCATCTTCACGACCGCGCCGGACGCGATCGCGCTGCCCGAGTTGGCGAAGGTCAGGACCTTGCCATCCCGCAGGTAAGTCTTTGCCATGATGTTCTCCGTAGTTCAGAAACGACGAGGCCCGCGCAGTGGCGGGCCTTCGTCGCAAAGCGGGGGTTGGTTCGGCGGCTTTAGTACGTGACCTTCTGCGCGCCGCGGTAGCCGACGGCAGCAACGCCGTAGTCGAGACGAATCTTCCAGGTCACGCCGTCAACCTCGAAGCCCTGCTTCATCTCCATGTACGGCGTCTGCTGGCCGTCGAGGAAGCCGACTTCGATCACCGGTTCCTGCGACGGATCGGCGAAGGCGTACCACACGTTGCCGGTCAGGCGCGGCGTATCGACCACCGAGGTAAACAGGCCGCGAGACTTGTTCGGAACCTGGTACTTGTTAGACACGTCCACGTCGTACTGCGCTTCGTTGACGACGCGCGCAGCACCGCCAAGCTCGACCGGGCCGAGCCAGATGGACGGGCGCAGGCTGATGAAGTCGTTGTTGCCGACATCCTTCAGCTTCGCCATCGCGACACGAACCGCATCGAAGCCAGCGACGGACGGGGCCGCGCCGGAGGCGTTGAGGTTGGCGTGTCCGCCGGTCGTGGTCTGCGCGGTTGCATTGAACAGCGCGCCGCCGTCGCCGGTGTTCGGGTTCGCGGCGAGCAGTGCGAACACGTCATCCTCGATGGTGCGAGCGGCACCGCGGCCCATCGCGCGCGACAGGCTCAGGAACCCGCCGAGGTCGTCGTTGATGACCATCTGACGCGAGATGTTCAGCAGCTTGCCCTTCGTCGCGCCGGTGATCGACTCGCGTTCGGCGTCGCTGATCGTGCCGGCCGTGAACTCGCCATTCTCGGCGACCGTGGCGAGGTTGCCGAACGAACCCATGCGGTAGCGGTAGTGCGGGCGGAAGTCCGCGAGGTTGCCGACGGCGCAGAACGTGCGCCACACATCGCCGGCGTCGGCGTACGCGGCCAGCAGGGTCTTGTGCATCACGTTCTGCAACAGGATCGGGAAATCCGACGTGCTGTGCGTGATAGCGCGCTGCACCAGCTCCATCGGCATCAGGCCGCGGACATCGACGCCGGCACGCTCCAGACAGGAACGCGCAAGGTCGAGCAGCTTGGAGCCGCGGAACGGGTTGCCGGTCAGGTCGATCGCCTTGCCGTCGATCTTCTCGTTACCGCGCGCGAGCAGCCAATGCTCAGCCGCGGCGCGCTGCTTCTCGGAATCCTCGGCGCCAACCGAGATGCGGGCGTTGTGGGGGCTGGACTTGCTGCGCTCGGCGAGCTGTTCCAGCACCGAAGCGCGGACCTTCTCGACCGAATCGCCAGCGGCGACGGCGGCGCGGACGAACTCGGCCGGCATGTCGTGGGCGCGGCAAATCGTCTCGATCTCGGCAGTGCGCGAACGCTCGGCCAACACGGCGGCATCCGCCGCGCGCTTGGCTTCGGCGGCCGCTGCCTCCGGGGTGACGGGAACGGCAGTTTCACCCTGCCGCTGATTGATGGCCGGATCAGCCGGCGTGGTCTTGCTGTCGCTCATGTTTCGCTCCATGGAGGGGATGTCGGATACCACGTAACGCGCGAGGTCCGCGTCGCTCTTGCTGCGACCGACTCCCACGGTTTCATCCGCCGGCACTGAGACCAGCGAAATTTCGAGGGGCAGCCACCGCGTCACGCGGTATTCGTTCGGGCTGCCTTCGTTCTGTTTGACGAGAGTGCGCTCCTGGATCTGGTAGCCCACGCTCACGTTTTTGAGGATGCCGTCCTGCACGTCCTGCCAGATCGACGCAACGTCATCGCGCATCGACAGGCGCACATCGGCATAGCCGCGGCCATTCTCGAACCACGCCTTTTCGATCACGCCGATGTTGTTTTCACGTTCGTAGCTGTCGTGCCCCCAGAGCAGCGGGGCGCCGCCGGTGTCGAGGCGTGTGGTATCAACTTCCTCCGGCGAGCATCCGAGAACCTCGATCCACGGATCGTCGAACCACGACGAACGCAGATAGGGAATCTCCGATGCGAACGACAGGCGGAAACGCCGCGCCTCCGCATCGGTCACGGTCGCGGCCGCGTCGGTCGCGCGCTGGATCGTAGGCCCGGACAGCCGTTGCTTTGTCGTCATGCGTTCGCCTGCTTGTCAGGTGTTGGGCTTGCGGGTAGCGGCTCGTACAACAGGCCGGCTTGCGTGGTGCGGCGCGGATCGGATGCGAGTACGATCTTGCGATCGTCGAGCATCTTGTTGTGTGCCTCGATTTCGTCGAGCACCGACTCGGCATCCTCGCCGTATTCGCGCATCGCGCTTGGATAGCTCTTGGTGCCGCCACGAATCGCCATGATCAGCGCCGAGGTTTCGCCGGCCGGGTCGATCATTTCGCGGCGCGGCGGCGTCCACTCGAACGACATGGAATCGGTGCGCAGCCCCGAGTACAGCGACGCGGCCTCGCCAAACCATTTTGTGATCGGCTCCAGCGCCTGCGGAATCAGCATGTGCCAGCGCCATCCGTCGATGTTCCGACCCATCTCCAGCCAGCCCATGCGGCCAGAGCTGAAGTTGACGGTCGAGAGGTCTCCGGTAAGCGCCTGGAACGTGATGCCGAACGTCGCAGCGACGCGCAGCAGCACATCGCGCGTGAACGGGCCGTAATCGTCCGCCTTGGGGGGAGTCGAGAGCGTGATGTCCTTGCCGTTCGGCAGGATTTCCAGCCGGCCCGGCTCCAGCCCCTCCGAAAGCGGGGAAGTGGACGTGGCGCCAGGCTCCGCGCCTGCCAGGTCATGCACGAAACCGACGTAGCAGTTTGCGAGCTTCTGCCGGAACAGGTACGCATCCTCGTATCCGTCAAGGTCGTACAAGCTCAGCATGCACGGCGCAGCCCACGGCACGCCGCGGACCTGCCCCGGACGGTCGCGACGATAGACGTGCAGCACCTCGGAAGCCGGAACGCGCTTGGATTCCGCGATCCTGCCGATCAGGTCGCCGGGATGATCCTCAAACAGCCAGTACGCAACGCGCCGGCCGATGGCGTCGAACTCCACGCCCTGCACGATGCGCCCAGACTGCAACAGCATCGTCTTGGAATGGTCGAGGTAATCCGGCTCGATTACCTGCAATTGCATTGGTAGCGACAGGCCATCTCCCGGACGGCGCCAGCGGCGACGCACGAGGCATTCGCCGGACTCGACGACCGTGCGATCGATCAGCGCCTGCAATCCGTAGATGTCGTTGAGGCCGTCGGCGTCGCAATCGGTCGTTTCCGCCCATGACCTCCAGAGCGAGCTTACGCGCTTGCCGCCAGAGACCTTCGCCGTGATGCCGTGGCCGATCGTGTTGGATACGACCGCCTGCACCGCGCGCGCGGCCCATGGGTTGTTGCGCACCATGTCGCGGCAGCGGTTGCGAAGCTGCGGCAGGCTGGTAGCGGTCTCGGCGTTCGCGCTGGTCGACTGCGTGAACCATGAATCGGTGCGGCGTCCGCCGGCGGCGCCTTCGTACCGGCGCACGTTCTCGGTCTGCATGCGCGCACGAGCGCGGCGCAGCCCGGCCGTCGGCGATACCCACGCGATGAAGCGATCGAGAGCCGGGACCTTCGCCGGCGGTCGGGCGTACAGGTCAGCTCCCACAGCTATCCAGTCCTTTCGAGTGAGACAGGTTGTGGTGCGATCGACCGCCCTGCGGGATCAGGCCCAACGCCTCGCGGATCAGGTCGCGCAGTCGGATCATTTCGTCAACGGAGCGATACGTAACCTCGCGGTCCGCGTACCGAACGCGCGATGTTCCGGACTTCAGCGCGGTTTCGATCGCGTCGAGGTCGGTCGTTGTCCAGGTCATCGGCGGCCCTGCAAATAGGAGGATGGCCGGCGCGGGATTCCCGCATCCGGTTGAATCGTTTGGTTCGGCTTGATGCGCTCCGCGAGCGCGGTCCAGTTCGGACGCAGCAACGCGATCAGCGCGAGTTGGTACACGCGAAGGTCTAGCGCTTCGTTGCGCTTTCCCTTCGGGCAAATCCATCGGTGCATCGGCTGTCCGTGCGAATAGCTCAGCACCCGCTTTTCAGCGGTGAGCTGGTCGAACCATTCATCGGGATAGCTGGCCGGCCAGTGGCAATAGCCCGGCCCTGGCGTCGTGATCTTCAATCGCGAGAACAGCAGCAATTCCTTTGCCGTGTCCGTCCCTACGATGTAGAGCTTGATCCCGTGTTGCTGCAACGGACGCTTGCTCGCAACCACCAGCGGACGACCGCGGCCCGAGCGACCCACGCCGGCATAGACGCGGCCGCGATGCAACTTGGCCCACTCGTACACCTGCTTGGTGTAGTGGCCAGCGGAGTCAATGAAGCAACCCGAGACCGTCAGCACCGCGCCATCCGAGCGGCGGAACGTCCGGCCTATCTCGTCGGTCATGCGCGCCCACAACTCCGGCGAGCCGGGGTCGCCGCGCAACACCTTGTACTCAAGGCCCCACGTTTCCTCGCCCGCTCCAGCCGCGGCGAATTCCACCTCGATGCGATCGTCCTGGACGTCGGCCGTCATGGTGACGACCAACGCACCGGTCGGCGGCTCCGTGTACGGCTCGCGCCGCTCGCGGATCACTTCGGCCTCAACCTTCTCACCGCGCTGGTCGCGCCACGGTTCGCCGAGGCTAGTGTTTACCCACACCTTCAGCAGTTCCGGCGAGTCCTTCGCGCGGAGGAAATCCGCGACGATCTCGCGCAGCTTGCGGAACGGCGAATACAACTCGTTGAGGTGGAATCCGGCGATGCGGCGCTCGGGGTGTTCCGCGCGCCACTCGCCGAACGTCAGCGTCCCAACCCGCTCGCCGTCATGGAACGTCGCCGCGCAGTGCTCGCACGCATAGCATGCGGTCGCCGCGTCGTCGTCGGTCCATACCACTTGCGCCCACTTCAGCGTTTGGAACTCGCCGCAGTGCGGGCATGGAATCCAGAAACGCCGCTTGTCGCTCAACTCCCAAGCCGGGTTGATCCGGCTGGTTTCCTCGTCGCCAGGTGTCGAGACCAACAACTCACGGCGGTTCCAGAACGTCTTGCTTCGCGCCCGCGCCAGCGATACCGGGTCGCCCTCGGTGCCGGCGCTTGCCGGGTAGCGATCAACCTCGTCGAACAGCGTGATGCGGATCGGTCGCGACGCGAGGCCGGCCGCCGAGTTGGCGCCAACGAACGTGATGTGACCGCCAGGGAATCCTTTGTGCAGTAGCGTGTTGCCGCTATCGCGCACCCGAGGGCTTGCAATCTTGCCCCGCAAGCAAGGCGTATCACGCACCATCGGCGCGAATCGGTCCTTGCTGAATGTCTCCGCCATTTCAAGCGTAGGCTGCAGCAGCAGGATCGTGCTTGGGTCCTGGTCTATGTAGTAGCCAGTAACCGCCTTGACGATCAGCGTCTTGCCGACCTGCGCCGAGGTCATCATGACCACCGACTCGATCAGCGGATCGCCTACCGCGTCGAGAATCGCCGCCTGATACGGCGCCCGGTCCGGCCTATACCTTCCCGGCTCGGCGCTGTCCTCCGCGCTTAGCACCAGGTTTTCCGCGGCCCACTGGCTTATTGTCAGCTTTGGCGGCGGGCTTGCGATCCGCAGTGTCCGCCTGCTCAGTTTCGCGAGCTGCACGAACTCGGACTTCGTTGGGCACAGCGTCATCAGCTATTTCGGTCAGCGCCTCATAGACGAGTAGCTGCGCCTGCTCCTGCACTTCCTGCAACCGGTCAGGCCCGGCAACCTTCGCGGCGATCCGCGACGGCAGCGACAGCAACTTGCCGCGCATGCCTGCAATCATTCCCTGCCAATGCGCCTCGATGATCGGCAGGCGCACCAGTTCGGCGCGCAACTCGCGCACCTCAAGTTCGGTTTTGTCCGCCTGCGCCTTCGTCAGCCGGGCGCGCTCGGCGTTGTAGTCGTACGCCTGGCCGTCATTCGCAACGCCGTGTTCCTCGGCAATGCGTGCGCGGAGCCACGTTCCGACCGCTGTCTCGTCGTACGACCCATCCGACTTGCGGCTAGGCCCGCCGCCTTCCTGCTCGAATTGGCGAATTCGCCGCGCAGTCAGCCCGCAAAGCGTGGCGACTTGCTCCTGATTCAAAGACATTGGAAGGAAATCACAGAAGTTTCTGGCGCTAGTTGAGGATTGCGGCCTTCGCACCCGCTGCGGGCCGACCTGGGGGAAGGACCCAAAGGGGTGGCCTCACCTCGCCATCGTTCCTCAGCAGCGCATAGAGCAGGCGCGCATGACCATCGCGAACTGTTGCCGCCATGCAGTCGAACACATCGGCCACGTTGAACTCGGCGCGATCGAATGGCAGCCCGTTCGTGTAGGCGTTGTCGCTCATGCCTCGTACCTCTCGTAGCTTGTATGCCACGTCATGCGCGGCACATCTCGCAGTATTGGCAGCGCGTCCAGTGGTGGCCGGGCCATCGGCGTCCACGGCCAATCGCCTCGCGCTCTCTCTGCCTCAAGCTCGCGCATGCGGTCACGCACTCGCTTGCGGTCATCCCCGTACATGCAATGCGACCAGTAGAACAGGCCGGCCATCAGCGCGGCGAAGGCGAACAGTACAAGGCACGCACTCAATGGGTTACCCGTCATGCGTGCGGCTCAGCGTCAACCCATGCCATGGGGTCACGCCATACGGCTGCGCGCATCGAATCCACGATCGTGCGCGCCAGCTCTTCGGCCAACGCGCGTGGATCGTTGCTCCACATGGGGCCGTCCTTCGGCGGGTCGGCGCTCATACGCTCCCATCCCCCAGGATGTCGTACTGCCTGCGTGCTGCATGCTCCTCGTACACGCCTTGCAGGGCCAGCACGGTTGAGCGTAGGCGTTCCATGCTGGACACCATCGCTACCTTGGCGAGACAGGCGCGGGCCATGTCGTTGGCTTGCTGTTCGTTCATTGCGTACTCCATCGCGCCATGCTGGTGAGCACCTCGTCTTAGGAGGCGTCGGAACGGTTGCCAGCGCGTATCCTCTATCCCTTGCGGGCAGGCGCCATTGAAAGCCCCGGACCCATCACCCGCTTACCGCGCGCGGGGAGAGGAGCTATTCGGGGCGTGCGTTTATCGAATCACCCCATGCTTACGCAGGTCTGACATGCAAGCATCCTGCGCGGTGCGGGCCGTGCGCTCTGCCTCGATGATCCCCATCACCTCGATTGCCCACTCGGCCAGGCGGTCAATGCCCGGAATGGGCGGGACCATTCCCAACATGGGCAGGTCGCACCTGACTGCCGGCGGTATTGGCGCGGACTCGCGCGGCTTCGAGTTCGTCGCGCACCCGGCTATCAAGCTCACAGACAGCAGGCATGGGACGATCCCGGTACACCACGCGGACGCGCTCGATAGCTTCATGGGTCGTTGTCTCGATCGGCGGCAGGTTGCGCGCCAGGTAGTCCAGCATTGACGTGGTGGCGTCGGAGGATGCGACGGTGCGGCGGTCCTGCTCGGCCTGGGCCTTGGCCGCTGCCTTGGTGTGCTCGGCCTCACACAGCGCCTTGCCTTCCTCTACCCATGCGTGACGTACCCACAGGATGCCGAGCGCGCCGAGGATGGCCAGTGCCAGCCCGATGTAGACCTTGGCCGTCATGGGTAGAGAATCCCTTGCATGCCGAGCTGCACCGTCCTGCCCATCGGCTGTGGTACGTGCAAGCGCAGGTTGAGGTACGCGCGCTGATCAACGGGGATGTAGAACCCCGGCTTGCTCGGGTCGGTGCTCACCTTCTGGAAGGACTCGCCCGGTCCGCGCGTCTCGGCGGCAGCGAAGTCACCGGGGCGCATTGACCATGCGCCATCCATCATCGCGCCGTTGTAGCTCGACACGTTCACCATGATTTGTGCGTGGCGGGTCGGGGTGAACTCCAGTGCAACATAGCCCGTACCGGTGAACTGGACGATGGCCGGCGCAGTGCCAAGCGCACCCGGCCATGGGGTCAGCGCGTCCGTATCGTTGCGATGGCCGAACAGCGCATCCCATGTCGAGAGGTCAACCGATCGCACACCATGCGAGGTCGGCACGTTCGGATACTTGATCGACGCCGCGCGCTGCCTGCCGGGCGGCTCGCCCGTAGGCGGCTGCACCACCGGGCACACGCCAGCGGTCACGCCATGGTAGGCGGTGCCGTCGAATGACGTGGCGCAGTACGGGCCGGGGGGAAGGTTGATCGTGCCGGGCATGGGGACCTCTACTGGACCGGGTATTGCGCTGACGACCCGATGCCGTCGGCCAGTCGTGCCGCTACCGCATCCTCTGCGGTCAGCCACCATTGCGCCGCCTCGTGCGCCCTGAACTCGTCCACCGGGATTCCTGCCCGGTCGGCAATGTGCTGTTCGTAACTGGCCCACATGCGATATATCAGCGTGAGGCGCTGGATCATGTGGGGTAGCTCGTCCTGTGCGCCAACACTGGCGTTGTGGAACATCAGCACGGCATGCGGCGCCATGTAGCGCCTTGAGCCGTACGAATGGATCACCGCGGCCATGCTCGCGGCCTGACCGACAGCGACTGTGTAGATCGGTCGGCGCGATGCGGTCATGGCGTCCACGATCATCCCGCCAGCGAGAATGTCGCCACCGCGGGAATTGATGTAGAGGAAGATTGGCGCGACCGATTCCGAACGGTTCGCCTCCTGAATCTGCGCAATGACCTTGTTCGCCGAGTCCTGGTCTACGTCGCCGTAGAGGGTGGCGGCGTTGCGGCCCGCCGGAACGATCGGCGCAGCCTCGGCATGGCAGCCGGCGCATACGACCATGAACGCCAGCAGGATCAAAGCGCGCAGGATGCTCATTCGTGGTTGTCCCCGTTCGGGTGCGACGCTTCGCCGAAGTTGCGCACGGCGGCCCATGCTCGGCCGATGAACACGCCGAGGGCGAATGCGAGAATTGCGGTCATGCCGTCATCGCCCCAGATTCCACGTTGCCGAAGTCAGGCCAGCACAGCGCGATTTCCGCCTTGCGGCGCTTCACGATACCTGCGCAGTTGCTGGACGCGAGGCGGCAGTCTTTGCCGGCCACGTACATGTACAGGCCGATCGCTTGGCAGGCGCCGCGTTGGTCGCCGGCATTCGCGCGGCGCTCCATGGAAGATCCGCAGAACTTGCCGGTATTGAACTCGAAATCCAGATAGGCCGCGTACTGGTTCGGCGGCAATTCGACCCGAAGGCATGAGGCGATCGACCGGGCCGCGTAGGCCATGTCTTGCAACTTGCGTTCATTGCACTGCGCCGGCGTCGCCGTGTCGCCTTCATGGACATTGCGGGTAGACCCCTCGCAGATCGTCCACGTCCCGCCGGTGTCCTGGTATGCGTGGAACTTGCGGCCCTCATGCGCCGCGATCCCGCCAGCGATAAGGACGCATGCGGCCAACAGACCTTGCAGTACCCTCGGATTCGCCGCTCCGCGCTGCCTCTCGCGAGCCTTGGCAATCTTGCGCATGCCGCGGCGGTAGTAGCGATTCGCAGACCAGCGTGAATACCACCCGCGAGCCTTGATCAAGCCGTGGTAGATCGTCCGAACCGCCAAGCCGATGGCATAGATCGCCATGCAGACATTGATCAGCGTAGGCAGGTCGAGGCCGGCGAGCCATGCAGCGACGTATCCAGCCGCCGGCGTAGCTACGCCAACCTCTTTCATGACGGGATGATCCATAGGCAGTTGCCCGCGGTCGGATTGCTCCGGCGGGCGCTCGGTAGTGGATGGGAGTTACAGCGAGTCGATGCAGCCGCGGAACATGTGCGCCATCAGGTACGCCGCCGGCTCGTTGTTTTCGAAGCCTCGCGGAAGTTCCAGGTATTCGGTCACATGCTCCAGCGCGTGGGTCAGCTCATGCACCAGCGTTGCGGCGTCGCCGTTGAACACGCCAACTAGAATGTGATCGTTGAAACGCGAACAGGCACCACCGCAACGAATATCCTTCGGCGCGATCCGCTCCGATGGTTTGTACGCCCGAACCGCGCGGCAGTAGGTCGCCGCATGCGTGAACAGGTGCAGGGTCATCGGGTACGGCGCCAGCGCCAGAACCGCATCAGGCCGTGCGAGGCGTTTGCGCTTCATGCTGCCTCACGGAATCCCGATCGCGGCTTGATTGCCTTGATGCCGCGGAACCACTTGCCGCACCCTTGGCACTGGAATCGCGGATAGACCGCGCCGGCCGTGATGCTCGTTCCGCGTTGCTGGTAATGCGCCCCGCCGCACGACGGGCAAACCTCGTCACCCGAATGGATCGAGCGGTTCGGGTAGTTCTTGATCCACGGCAGCAGTTCGTTGTGCAGCCGTTCCAGCAAGCGCACATCCTGCCGGTTGTACTTCTCCATGATCCGCCAGGCGGCATCGTCGCCCTGCATGCAGGCATGCCATAGCGGCATGCCCTTGTGCTGCGTTTTCTGCCCCAGCCCAAGGAGTTGCGACACGTAGTCCAGCTTGTTGCTAGCGAACTTGAACTGCCCGCGGCACGTCGTCAGCAAGTCAATGTGCTTGAACGGTGCAGGCGGGCGCATTCCGCGGCGGGCAAACTCACCCTGAAGCGTCGGAATGTCGAACTTGCGGCCGTTGTAGTGGCACACGGCATCGGCCTGGTCGAGCAGCGCATGTACGCGCTTGAACATCGCCGCCGGCTTTGACCGATGCACGGAATCGAACATCATCTCGCGCGAGCCGAGCCACTTGGCCGCGTAGCACAGCGTGTAACCCGGCTCGACGATCTGATTCGTCGCGATCCGCTGATCCCACAGCCCCCACGCATAGACGCGGTGGGGCGCGGTCTCAATGTCGATCAGCAGGACCTTCACTCAGTAAGCGCCATCGCCGGACACCCCGGCGCGCAGTACGCCAGCACGTCGGGATCAGTCGCCGGATTCTCGCCCGAGCCGAATAGGAACCGCTCAGCCTGTGCGAGCATGTCCTCCGGCCTCCCGTCGTTGTAAACCTCCAGGTCAACCATCTCGCCTGGAATCGGAACCTCGCTTGCGTGCGCGCCGCTCGACAACTCGCTCGGGCGATGCGTGCGCAGGATGATCCCGCCGGCTTGGCGGATCAGCTTGGCCTCATTCGGAAACCGCGCGTCCGACAGGACTACGTTCGGATGGTTGGCGGCGCGGCGTACCGCGGCCTTGATCCACAGTTCCGAGTCGACCATCTGCCGGCCCCATTCGGTGCCGAGCGTTTGCAGCATGTGTCGCGGCGTCACGTCGTTCAGCCAATCGACAGGCGATTCCTTGCTCGCCTCCAGCTCAGCGATCGAGATCCCGAGGATCGACGCCACGAACTCGCGCATGGGAGCCGCGAAACTGTCGTGGTGCAGGCCGTGCGCTGCGCATAGCAGGTCGGCTAGCGTTGTCTTGCCCGAGCGACGACGGCCGGTGATCCCTATCAGCATCGCCGCGCCTCCTGATTGAATCCGGCGGGACGGCCCTGCAGTGCCTTTGCAGCATCCGGGTTGCCAAGGTTGTGACTCAAAGAGTCCCCGACCTCGCCGCCGGCGCAATGCCGGGCGACCGCGTAGCGATGCTGCCGCCGAAACTTGGATCTAGGCGCAGGATTTGAACCTGCAACCTGCGCTTTACAAAAGCGCTGCTCTACCTTTGAGCTAGCCCAGATTGCATTGAGCGCCGCCGGAGAATCGAACTCCGCGTTTCGGCCTTGGAAGGGCCTGCGGGTCCGTACCGCAGCGCGTGATTTGGTCCCCGCGCGCCGCAGCGACGTGCGCTGAAGCGGCAACCGTAGTCGTTCAGTGCGGCTAGGGCGGGGAAAACTTTCGTCCATACCAACATACAGCCTAAAATCGGCAGGACGGAAATTGGCCGAAAAATATTTCACGCCGCGGATGCCTCTACTTCGCCTCCGCCTTCGTCGGCGCAGGATCATCCTTCGGCGCCGCCGCCTTTTTCACTAGGTCGGCCAATCCTTGCTTGGCGATTTGGTACAACTCGCCGGCCTCGCGCTGGATATTTTCGTTGTTCGCGACGGCTGGCAGCACGACCATGACGGCGGCTGTCTTGCTGGAGGGCAGTAGGCCGTTGACGACAAACAGGAGGAGACACGTAATCAGGCCGCTTTTGGCATATCCAAAAACAAGAGTTGAGAGCGTGTAGTCAATGTCTTCCTTCTTCTTGAACTCCGACTCATCGCCACGAATAATCATCGCCGCAAGAAGGGCGGCGATGCTAGCAAGGCCGCCGACCAAGGAAATCGCAAACAGCGTCGAGCCGATCGAATCCAGCTGCAGAATCAGGTAGAGCGAAAAAGCGTTCATGGCATCTCCAAGGTTGTGAAATTCAGGCGGAAGCTCGCTCTACCGCCTCGAAGAATCGCGCGCGCCGGTTCGCTGACTCGACCTTGCGCAGCATGTGGTGCAGCTCATGCCGGAAGTCCTCGACGCCGGCGGCCATGAAATCGGCCAGGTTGTTGCGAATGGTGGCGTAGGTCTCGGCATTGACATCGAACGTCGCGGCTTGATTCACGGCCGATGCCGCGTTGTTTCCGAAGATAACCCGCTCCAGCGCATCGAAGGCGCAGGCAGTAAGCCATGCGTTTCCACGGTATCGAACGCCCACTACCGCGCGTCCGTTTAGCTTCCTGCATCGCGAATAGGCTCTCGCCAAGGCAATTGCGTACGCCGCTAGCTGGCGATCGAAGCACGTATCGCCTCGGACCATGCGGCTGTAGAACTGCCAGCCTGGGAAATTAGGATTGGACCGCTGCGCACGGTTTGCTGCATCGATGCAATCGTCGCTGAGGTTTGTCGCCGCGAACTTTTGTTCCGGCTCCAAGCCCCTGACGGTCCAATCACCGCCGACGTTTTCGGTTGCCATCCCCTGAATCCCGCATGCGGTGGATGCCGCGGGGAGACAGTTTCCTTAGGCGGCTGATTCAGAAACAGTACGCGATTGAATCAATTGTCGATCGCGCCAAGCGGTTGCCTCAGAACATCCGATCAGCTTGGCCGCCTCGCGCTGCGGTAGGTCCGCGAACAACTCCCCCTGCCTACGCCGCAACTCGATATTGGTTACGCGCGTTGGAACATGGATGTGCAGGGTCAGGCCAGGCATGTCGCGCACAAGGATGGCAAATAGCCGCGCGAACGCCGCCTGCCTCTCGGAGATGGTCAGCGTTTCGCGCAACGCCTCATCCATCGCCCCCTTTATGCGTTGCAGGCTCACGACACATCCACCTCGCGCAGCGTCCATCGCCCATTCGCCGCCTTGCGCCATCCATGCACGATGATCCGCCAGCCAGACGCGCGCATGTCCGGCGCCGACTCGCTATCGGCGATCTTCTTCACGCGCGCGGCCACGTTGCTGCCGCTGGTCGTCTGGACTGCGATCGTCTCGCCGTTGCCTATTGCTAGCAGATCGACGACGCCGAACAGGTCTTGCCGGATGCGCGCGTGTGGGTTCCATCGCTCGACCACTGCGCAGCGATAGCCGCGCTTGCGCATCTCGGCGAGGCTGCGTTGGGTTGGTGTCATTGCGCATCCTCGACGACGAGGCTAAGCAGCGGCGTCCCATCTAGGCTGGTAAGGT